>Ga0137415_10004645_pt1 | contig 13585 bp, 14 predicted proteins | sample CZODoug3_1_1_16f_FD_183082 | JGI IMG/M metagenome (GOLD analysis project Ga0137415, IMG submission 183082) | Vadose zone soil fungal communities from Angelo Coast Range Reserve, California, USA - CZODoug3_1_1_16fungal (Hybrid Assembly) | ecosystem: Environmental > Terrestrial > Soil > Vadose... | reverse complement strand
TGACGGCCGGAGTCCCCGTCGAGGCGCTTGCCGCCCTCGCCGCTTACGCCGACGACCCCCGCTTCACCGAGCGGGAGAAGGCGGCGCTCGAGTTTTCCGAACGCGTCACCCGCGAAGACCGCGAGGTGAGCGACCTCTGCATCGCCCGGCTCCGGGCGCACTTTTCGGAGGCCGAGATCGTGGAGCTGGCGTTCGTCATCGGCTACCAGACCTTTGCAAGCAAGTTCGCGAAGGCGTTCCGACTCCCGGCGCAGGGGTTTTCCCCTCGACCGGTGTGACGCGTGCCGCGCCGCCCGGGCGACGCGGCCGCGTTCCTGACCGCGCCGGGACCTGGGCCCTGGATCCGCCGTCGACGGCGCGGCGCCTTGACACGCCCGGCGGCGCGCCTGTAGTGTTCGTCGGTCGATGACCGAAGGGCTCGTTTACCTGGTGTCGAGCTTCTGGCTCGGAGCGCTGCACGCCGCGACACCAGGTCACGGCAAGACGATCGCCGCCTCCTACATCGTGGGCGCCCGCGGGCGCCCGGTCGACGCCTTCGTCCTCGGTATCTTCGTGACGCTGTCCCACACGAGCGGGATCATCCTCGTCGCGCTCCTGGCCACCCTCGGATCGGCATGGGTGGTACCGCACCGGGTGGAGGCGTACCTCGCGGTGGGCACGGGAGTCCTCGTCATCGGCATCGGCCTCTGGATGCTCCGGACCCAGCTCCGGGTCGCGCCTCTCGCGGTCGGCGACCACGCACACGCGGAGCCGCACGCCCACGGGGGCCTCGAGCACCTGCACGCCCACGGCGGCGAGCCCCATGACCACGGTGTCGCCGCCGCGGCCCATCGCCACGGCTGGGGACCGGTCCACACGCACAACGTCGAGGCGCTGGCCCTGGCCCGCCCGAGTCTCGGCGTGCTGCTCGGGCTGGGTGTGGCCGGAGGGCTCCTGCCCGACCCGGGGGCCCTCGCCATCCTCCTGGCCTCAGTCGCGAGCGGGCGGTTGATCCTCGGGCTCTTCACGGTGGTTGTCTTCAGCGTCGGCTTCGCGTCGGTGCTGGTCCTCGTCGGCGTCATCGCCGCGCGCGTCGGGCAGGTCGTGCTCGCCTGGTTGAGCAGCCGCTGGGTCGGGTGGCTCCAGGTGGGCGCGGCGCTGCTGATCGTCCTGGTCGGCCTGCTCCTGGCCGCAAACGCGTGGCGGACCGTCGCCTCGCTCCGCTGACCGCGCTTCGGGGTGCGTTCGCGTCCCGGCCGAGCCTTGGCCCGGCCCGCGCGGCCGGGCGATCTCCGGCACCCCGGTCGTTCGCAGTGCCGCTTCCCCATCGTGACGGTCGAGCGGAAGGAGCTCGGGTCGGGGGGCGGAACTCGCCGGTGCGCCGCCGGCGGCCGGGCCGCCCGCGCCGAGGCACGGCGGGCGGTGCGACGGGGCGACCTCTAACGGACGCGGGCGCGGTCGGCCGACAGCGTGCCGAGCCAGCCGCTCAGATCCGTGTACCAGACGTTGTTCGCCGCATCGACCGCGACGTCGAAAGGGCGCGCGTCGGACCGGGGCAGCGGGAACTCGGCCATCACCCCGTCGCGCAGCCGGCCCAGCGCGTGGCCGCGGATCTCGGCGAACCAGACGGCGCCGTCAGGCGCTACCGCGAGACCCGTAAGCCCCGCCCGCGGCGTCAGGACCGGGAACTCGGTGAAGCGTCCGTCCGCGTAACGCCCGATCTTGTTTCCGCGAAACTCGAGGAACCAGACGGCGCCCGTGGGGTCAACCGTGATGTCGCTCGGCACGCTGCCGCGCGTGGGGACGTCGAGCTCGCTGAGCCGGCCATCCCGCGAGATGCGCACGAGGCGGTTGACGTTCTGAAGCGTCGCCCACACCGTGCCCCCCCGGTCCACGGCGACGCCGAAGGGCGCCGCGCTGAAGGAGCTCGCCTCGAAGCGCGTGAACGTGCCCTCTTTGAGGCGCGTGACGGCGACCGAGGTCGCCTCCGCGAACCACACCGCGTCGTCGGGCCCGACGGTCAGCCGTGCGAGCTTGGCGACCGGTCCCCGCAACGGGAACGCGGTGATGGTGCCGTCCGGCGCGATCCGCGCGATCACGCGGGCGGGCGCGTCCGTGTACCAGGCGAACCCGTGCGAGTCGACGGCGAGCCCGATCGGCTCCAGGTTCTGCCTGCCCTTGGGGAGCTTCGTGATCGTGCCGTTCCGGAGCACGCCGATCGAGTTCGAGAACTCGATCGTGAACCAGACCGTCCCGTCCGCCGCGACGGCGACGGCCGTCGGAATGTCGGTCGAGGTCGGCATCCGGTACTCGACGAAGCCTGGGTGGCGCCACGGGCCGACGCGCCAGGCGACGGCCGCCGCGACCACCGCGACCACCAGAGCCACCCCCCAGCCGCGGCGGCGTCGCGACCCCCGATCCGGTCGCGGCGGCGCCGGCCCGCCGGCGCCGCTCACCGCACCGTCTTCGCCAGCAGCCGTCGCTTGCGCGACGACGTCCGAGCGTCGCCGGCCGCGGGGTAGTAGCGCGCCACCAGGCGGAGCGCCACGGCGGCGCCAAGCCCGAGCACGATGAGGAAGGCGGCGCCGCCCGCGATGCTGAGCGGATCGAGTCGGCTGAGCGACGTGCCGCCCTCGCCGGCGGTCCGCCAGAGCTCCTCGTACGGCGTGAGCCCGAAGCCGGCGTAGAGGGTGGCGGGATCGAGCGGATCCCGGACGAGCGGCCCTGCCTCGAGGTGGACCGGCAGGTTGCCGTCGACGACGAGGTCCCAGCGGGCGCCGCCATCGACGGTTCGGTAGAGGCCGCGATCGGTCGAGAGCACGATCGCCTCCCCCGACGTCGAGCTGGCGATGCCGCGGACCGACGTGTTCGGCTCGCTGAGCGGTGTCCCGATCGCCGTCCAGCGCTCGCCACGGTCGTCGCTCCGGAAGAGCTGGTCGGCGCTCGTGGCCCAGAGGCGGTCGGCCGCGCGGGGATCGAGCGCGACCGCGTCGACCCGCCCGCCGGGGATTCCTCGATCCCGGGGTCTCCAGCTGCGCGCGCCGTCAGAGCTCGTCCAGATCCGGCCTCCCGCCACCGCGTAGACGACGTCTGCGGGGCCACTGGCGGCGACGAGCGCGGTGACGGGGTCCTCGGGGAGCCCCTGGCCGGCGCCGGACCATGAGGCTCCCCAGTCGTCGCTCCGGGAGAGCCCGCGCGAGCCGGCGAGGTATACGCGCCCGGCGGCCGCGCCCCGGACGATCGCCCGCGCGGGGGCCGCGCCCGGCACCGCCGGCGATCTGAGCCAGGTCACGCCGTCCTCCGCCCTGAAGATTCCCGAGCTCGTGGACGCGAGCGCGCGCCGACCGTCTGCGTCGAAGGCGACCGCGAACACTGCGCCGACGAGGACGGTTGGCGCTTCGAGGTCCCAGTCGCGCCCGCCGTTGCGCGAGCGCAGGAGACCGCTGTCGGTGGCGAGGAGCAGGTGATTGACGTCGGCGGGGCTGATCGCGAGCGCGGTCGCTCCGCTCACGAACCGGCCGGCATTGGCCGGAAACCAGGTCTCTCCGCTGTCGCGCGACCTGAAGAGGCCCCCCCACGCGCTCGGGTTGTGAGCCCGGGCGGCGGAGGGGCTAAGAAACATGAGGGCCGACAGGAACGCCGCGAGGAACCCGCCCGACGGCGGGCTCCTCGCGAACGTCGGTGAAGCGTGTCGCGGCACTACGGCTTGCGGGACCGCTCTCCGGGGGCGAGGACGATCTCCGCGGCGCGGGAGCCGTTCGGCCCGACCCACGAGTTCCTGGTGAGCGGATACCCCTCGCTGTAACTGAGGGGCTCGTGCGCGGCGACGCAGTGCTCATAGCCGCCCGTGATCTTGTAGCACTTCTCGTACGCGAGGAACTGCTGGACCGTATCGGTCTGCTGCGGGTTCGCGATATTCCAGTCCCGGATGCCCTCCCAGGACGAGTACGCGTCGCTCCCGAACACCAGGGGCCCGATGGCCGTATGGACTTCGAGGAGCTGCGAGCCCGCCGTGTGCGCCCGGAAGGCGGGGTGGATGATCAGGCCCGGCCCGATCTCCATCTCGCCGTCGACGATCACGGCCTTGCCGGAGAGCACCTTGCCGTAGATTTCCTGGAGCGTCAGCGGCGGATAGCCGCAAGCCGGGGTGCGTGCACACCCACCCGGGTCGGTGTTGACGGCGCGGATGTGGGGGTTCGGGTAGTTCAGCGCCCACTCGATCCCCTCCAGCTCCGCCTTCTGCACGTAGAGGACCGCGTTCGGGAAGTCCATGAGCTGGCCCGCGTGGTCCCAATGGCCGTGGCCGATCACGAGCTTGGTGACGTCTTCGGGCTTGATGCCGAGCTGAGCCAACTGCTGGGCGATCGGCGCCCAGTGCTGGGTCCCGGTCATCTTGTGATAGTCCTGCTGCTTCCAACCCGTATCGTAGAGCACGATGTCCCGCCCGCCCTTGATGACGCCGATGTTCACCGGCAGATCGAAGAAGGGCTTGTTGTTCATCTTATTGCTGCTGCCAGGGACGAACGCGCGGTCGGGCATGAAGGCCCCGGCCGGCACCCCCATGAAGCGGCTACTCTCGATGAGCCAGACCGAATACTGCATGTCGGCCGACTGCGCCGGGGCCGACGGCAAGCCCGTCGACACCGTCAGCGCCAGCAACGCGAAAAGCAAGACGGACCTCGCCACCTTGTTCATCTTCACTCCCCCAAATGTGTCTCGTCGATCACTCCGTCGCTCCTGGTCCGCGCGATGCGAGGTCTCACCTCCTATGAAGGACGTATCAGTTCGGTACGTACTCGCCGGGCCACAGCGCGTCCCCGACTTCGAGAAGCTTCTTCGAGGCCGTTTCGCTCAACGGATACGCGGCGAGCAGATGCTGCTCACGCCCGTCGGCTGCGAGCTTGGCCATCTCCACCGCGGATTGCCGGTACAGGCGAATCGCGGCGAGATAATCGGCGTGGACGCGACGCAGCGACGGGGGCGGCTCGAGCTCCCGGGCACGGATCTCCGCGCGGGCGTAGACGTCACGGGCCGCGTCCACCCGGGCCTTCAACGTCGTCCGGTCGATCTCGCCGGTCTTGTAGGCGAGCCCGGCGAAGGTCATCCGGACGGCACTCAGCTTGACGTCATCGTGGATCTTCCAGAGGCCTCGCGCATAGGCCTCCTCGGCCTGCGTCAAGGCCGGACGGGGCGGGGCGAAAGGGTTCGGGGGGACGGCGACCGTCAGCGCCGACCGGGGCAACAAGGCCTCCCGCGCCAACGCCGCTAGCACGATGCCGACGAGGCCGAGCAGCACCACGCCGAGGGCGATCGTCCTCCGCCATCGATGCCACGGCCGCCCTCGGAGATCGCGCTGTGACGTGCCGGCGATGCTGGGGGCCGCGATGTCACTCTGGCGCACGGACTCCTCCCCCCTCGTGAACGCCCCGGGACCGACCCGGGAGGCCGGCGAAGGGCCCCACCCGTATACTAAGTTGCGCCGGAAGTGTCAATAGGCATTGGGCGCACCCTCACTTCGGGGTCCAGTGGGGCTGGCCCGTGAACAGGCCGTTCACGAAGCCGATCTGGTAGACGAGGAAGAGGCCGAACCCGAGGCTCAGCAACCCCGAGGCCACCCGCAAGTACCGGGTGAGCCCGCCGAGCCGTTGAGCAGCGAAGGCAAAGGGGGCGGCGATGGCGGCGGTCACCAGCATCATTCCGGCGATCGTCCCGAGGCCGAAGAGGAGGAGGTACGCGGTCGCCCACCACGCGTTCTGGATCGTCGCGAGGACCAGCAGCGCGATGGCCGCCGACCCCGCGAGCCCGTGGACGATCCCCACGACCAGCGGGCGCAGCACCTGGTAGGCCGCCAGCCGGCCGAAGCGGCGATCGAGCCACGCCTGCGGCGTCTCGTCCTCCCCGTGCCCGTGGCTTTCCGGGTCATGAGCATGCGGGTGGCTATGGCCATAGTCCCCGTGGCTGTGAACGTGAGTGTGGAGGTCCGGCGGGCGCGCTCTCCCCGACGAGAGAGCCTCCTGGAGCCACTTCAGGATCCCCGTCAGGTTCCACATCCCGAGGACGATCAGCATGAGGCCCACGGCCATCTCCATCGACAGGCCGAGCCGGGGCGGAATCACGACGCTGAATAGGATGAGGGCCCCACCGACGCCGACGATCGTCAGCGTGTGACCGACACCCCAGGCGCTCCCAATCAGGATGGCGCTCCGAAGCGTGTGCTCTCGGCTCACGATGGTCGAGACGGCGATGACGTGGTCGGCGTCTGTCGCATGACGCATACCGAGGAAGAACCCCAAGAAGATGATAGAGACCAGTGTGACCAAGCCCGACACTCCCCTCGCGCCGCCGACCTGGGAGGCTTCCGCGCGGTCGTGGCCTGAAAGATAACACGAGCCGACCGACCACGGGCACGCGAGGCGACAATGGTCGGCTGATCCGCCCGTCAAGCGGCGCGCACGGGCGTGGCCGCCGCGGACGGCTCGCGGCGGCCCGAGGGTCGCCGACGGCGCGTGCGAAGCTCCGGACCACCGACGTTCGCCGTGTTCAGCGAGTGGTCCGATGACGTCGACGTCAAGACGACGGGATCCCGGGCGAGACATGCTAAGGTTAAGGTAGGCATGGTGTCCCGAACATACCTGCAGGGGCGAAGGCATGGAGCGCTCGGACGAAGCGATTAAGTACCTCGAGGCGAAGATCGCCGAGACCGAGGAGGAATTGGCGCGACTCCAGCAGCTCCTGACCGACGTCGAATCCGACCTTCAAGCGCTTCGTAAGGCAAGAGATCTTCTCGTTGGCGAAGACGCGGCCCCGAGACCACCTCGTCGAGCGGGGGATCTTCCGCTTGAGGAAGACTCCCCTCCGAGGCCGGTCCGCAGGGGACGGGAACTCTTGCTCGGGGAGACCGCACCTCGAGCGAAGGATCCCCCGCTCGAAGAAGACGCCCCTCCGCGGCCGGTCCGCAGGGGACGGGAGTTCCTTCTCGAGGACACCGCACCTCGAGCGAAGGATCCGCCGCTCGAGGAAGACGCCCCTCCGCGGCCGGTCCGCAGGGGGCGGGAGCTCCTGCTCGGGGAGACCGCACCTCCGCCCAAGCCGGACGACGTCAGGCGGCGCGAGCCTGCGCCGCCCACTACCACGAATCGTCCGGCGGCGAGTTCTAGTTCGAGGCAAGGCCCGCTCAGGCCGCTCCTCTTGGACATCCTGCGTGATGCGACCAAGCCGCTGCACGTGGATGAGCTGGTCGAGCGACTCCGTGCGGCCGGCAAACACACGGACGCCGAGGCCGTCAGCCTCAGCCTGGCCGAGTACGTGAAGTTGGGGAAGGTTTGGCGCACTCCGCAGGGTACCTACGCGCTGCCCAAGGGCTTCGGTCTCTAACCGTCGACGCCGACCTCACGGAGCCGTCCGAGCACGCCGATCCCGGAGCCGGGGCGTCGGCCGGCCGATCCCCCCCGGCTCGTGGCCTCAGAACTGTTCCTCGGTCTCATCCCACGATCCGCACTCCTCGCTGCTACCCCGCAGGCTGTTCGCTGAGCGACTCGCCAGACGCGCGTCTGGCCTTCGTGGGGACTTCGGTCTGCGTGGACCAGGGGGTTCGTGACGCCTGAGCGAACTGCCGCCGTGCCCAAACAAGTCGTCCCCGACCACGCGCATGTTTATCGGTTATCCTGGCGTGACACGTCGAGACCCGCGGTCCCGTCGGTGACAATCGAAGCCCGCGGAGCGCTGGGCATGGCTCCCGACCATGCGGAGACTGGGAAGCGCGCCTCATCTAACGCAGGGCGGGCGGCCGACGCCGCGGGCGACCCGGGACCTCAGAGGTGGCCGGCAGAGCCGGACGGGGAGGAAGCGAGACTATGGCTGACGTTGCGTTTCACATCGGCCTGCTGCTGTTCCCGCGGCTGACACAGCTCGATCTGACCGGCCCGTACGAAGTGTTCGCCCGCATGCCGGGTGCCGCGGTCACCTTGCTCTGGAAGAATCTCGAGCCGGTCCAGAGCGATCGTGGCCTGGCGATCCTCCCGACGGCCACATTGGAGACTTGCCCCCAGCTGGACCTTCTCTGCGTCCCCGGTGGGCCCGGCGTGAACGAGGTCCTGACCGACACAGACGTTCTCGCCTTTATCCGACGCGTCGCTTCGCGGGCGAAATATGTCACCTCTGTCTGCTCAGGCTCGCTTGTCTTGGGCGCTGCGGGTCTCCTGCGGCGCCGACGGGCCAGTTCACATTGGATGTCGCGCGAGATGCTTAGGTCGTTCGGCGCCGAGCCAGTGGACGCGCGCACCGTCGTCGACGGGAATGTCATTACCGGCGGCGGTGTGACCGCCGGCATCGACCTCGCCCTCCAGGTCGTCGCCGAGATCGCCGGTCGGGACGCTGCCGAAGCAATCCAGCTCGCCATCGAGTACGATCCCCGCCCACCCTTCGACGCCGGCTCGCCGAATCGAGCGCGTCAAGAGCTCGTCCGGAAGGTGGCTCGGGCGGCGGAGCCGATGCTGCGTGAGCGCGCCGAGCAGGTGCGACGAGCGGCGGCCGCCTTGGACGCAGCGGACCTCCGGCATTGAGCGAAGGCGCCGGCCAGTGGTCTCCTGCCCGATGACGCGGGGTGGGTCGCAGCTTAGCCGGGCGGACAGTCTCGGGTGCTCGAGCAATGCCCCCGTCGGTTATCGGTTAGATGGTGGGTTTCTACGGTGGACGATACTGGGACTCGAGCCAGTGACCTCTGGCATGTGAGACCGTAACTCTCTCCGAGATCCCTCGGCGAATCGCTGATTTGCCGAAGGGTGTCCTTTGTCCAGTTCGGCTGGCGTTCGCTGATTTTGGGTCGAGTGCAGACCGTCGCGGGCACGTTTTCGGGCACGTTCGGATAGTCGCGTCTGCGGACGACGGGGAATTGTTCCTCGGAATCACGTCGGAACGGGCGCGGCCGCGATGTTCGACGACCAACTGGGGTCAGGGAAGGCGGAACACGAAGTGAAGAGAGGGTAAGGGACGCGGAGGGTACGGGGATCGGGGTCGGCCCTCTTCAGCCGGCCGCCTGGAGTGCGCGCCTGACTGTCGTCTAGGGCCGTGTCGTCTCTCGTTCCACGCGGCGAATCATGACAGCGGTCTCGAGGCTCTGCGTCAGGTACGCGAAGTCGATCGGCTTGGTAACGTAGTCGAAGGCGCCGGCGGCGAGCGCCCGTTTCGAGAGGTCCGTATCAGCCGTGCCGCTGACCATGATGATTTTCAGGTCGGGAGCCATGGCCCGAATCGCGTTGAGCGCGGCCACCCCATTGAGGCCTGGCATTTCGACGTCGAGCAGAACGACGTCTGGCGTGTCCTCCATGACGGCCGCCATCCCGCCGACCCCATCGGCGGCCAGCCGGGTCGCGTAGCCCTGGGTACTGAGGAACTCGCCCAGCGCCTCGCGGATCGCGGCATCGTCGTCGATCACGAGAACGCGTGCCGTCGGCATCGCGGCCGGCCCCGAGCTCGGCGGGTGCCAGGGCGACGGTTCCTGGTGCTCAGTCGGCGCGGAGGGAGTGGTGGCACCTCCTTCGAGTGCGCGCCACAGGTCTGCCAGGGCGACCGGCTTCGTAAAGACCCTCCTGGCGCCGAGGGCCAGCGCCCGGCGCCTGAGGGCGTCATCGACGACTCCCGTAAGGATGACCACAGTGATCGATGGATCAAAGGCCCGGATCCGCTTCAGGGCGTCCAGGCCGCCAAGCCGTGGCATCGTGACGTCAAGAACGACCGTCGACGGTCGCGCGCGCTTGACCAGAAGCAGGGCCTCGAGCCCGTTCGCTGCTTCGATGACGTCGAGCCCTCGCTCCCGAAGAAATTCTGAGAAGACGGCGCGGACCTCCGCCTCGTCATCCACGATGAGGACGCTGCGCTGGCAGTCCTTGCGGGTCCGACCGGGTGAGAGCTCACTCATTGCGCCCCCCCCACGACTCGCCTGCCCGCCGACGGCCTGCGGCTCCGCCGCCGCGCCATTCCGCGGCAGCCAAAACGCGAAGCGCGTCCCACGGCCGGGCTCGCTCTCGACCCAGATCCGGCCCGCCGTGGGCCTCGACCAAGTGCCGGCAAATGACCAGACTGAGCCCGCTCCCTCCCCGGACGGACTCCCCCCAGCTGGTCTGGCTGAACTTCTTGACGAGAGGGGCCTGTTCTTCTGGCGGGATGCCGGGGCCGGAGTCGTGGACGGCGACCTCGACTTCGTCGCCGGTCTCGGCCACCTCAACCCGCATCGCGCCTCCCTCCGGGGTGAACTTGAGCGCGTTGGAGAGCAGATTCATCAGGACCCGATCGAGGCGGCTCGGGTCCGCTGACACGCGCACGGGGTGGCCGGACGCCGCACCGCGAGGGTCACGCGGTTGTGGACCGCCCCCGGCTTGAAGCGTTCGGCCGCCTCGGCCACCGGCCCAGCCAGGTCCATCGGTTCGGGGCTCACCGTGGGCTTGCCGGCCTCGAGCTTCGCGAGATCTAGGATCTCGCCGATGAGCCCGAGCATCCGGGTCACTGCCTGGCCTATCTTTTCGAGATAACGCTGCTGGGCCTCGGTGAGCGGCCCGACCATCAGCTCCTGGAGCATGTGGAGGTAGGCGGTGATCACGGTCAGGGGCGACCGGAGATCGGCCAAGTGGGCTGACCGTCCGCGTTATCGTCTTCATGGCGAAGCGGCTCTCAGAATGGAAAAGCCCCGATGCTGGTACGTCTCTATCGACCTTATCAACACATTGCGTTCTGTCCAAGGGGATTGGCGCTGCCCCGATGGGATCGGCCACCCCGGGGCAGGAAGGCGACCTCTTTTGGCATCGCCATTGATGGCGGTGACCGCAATGGTCACATGGGTACCAATAGTCGTCAGGCGATTCGTCCTTTGATCTCGTGGAGGAGGGGCAGGCCCCCCCGAAGTGAGGCGAGGTTTGGGCCCGTTACTGCCCGTCGGGCCTGCGTCGATCTGTGACGTAGAACCGACAGCGGCACCCGGGGATCTGGCAGGGGCCGCCACGATGCTCTGGGTTGGTCGTGAGGCCGTGGCGATCACGTGCGTGGCCGCAGGTGCAGAGTTCGGGACCCGACGAGGATGATAGGCCGCGCTCCATATAGAGAACCTCTCCCTCGTCCGGTAAGTGCCCCTCCTGCCGGTGCTCCATCGGCACAACCGCCCAGCCTTGAACTCGAATCGTTTCGTCGATCTCGAACCTGGTCCGCCGATCACGCTGCCGTCGATCGAGCGCCGCTGGCAGCTTGATTCTCCGTCGCCGCACCCGCCGGCGATCGAAGATGAGCTCGTGGCGCGGATTGGCGAAGAACTCGCGCGTGATGTGAGCGTAGAGATCCGGTCTATTCCGAGACACGATGACGAGGAAGGCGGTGGGCACTCGCGGAGGGTAAGCGCGAGCCAAACGGACGTCGGTAACAAAGGCTACGCGCTGGGCTGTCTCGGCGGACCCAGTACCAGGAGCCCCACGCCCCTCCCTTTTGGGGATTGGCCGGCCCCTGAGCTCTACAGGGGAAGGGTTGCTCACATGCCAAAGTGGCTCCGTCGGCTGACCTACGTGTCCCGAAGGGAGTCCCGTACCGTCCGTGGTGGTTCCGTCAGGTCAAGCAGGTGAGCGGCGACACGTTCTTCAACCAGCTCGACGCGGACGGAGTCAGCTGCCAGTGGCCCGATGCGTCCGGTGCGGCCATGCCCATTTCGCGGCGTGGAACCGAGGACATCGGAGCGGCCTCTGTATCGCGTGCAGGCTCGAGAAAGACGGCGGGCTCCGTGGGAGGCGGCGTATGGCGCCTGCGTCACGGCCGTCCTCGCAGGGCGACGGCTGGATCACGCTCCACGAAGCGGCCCAGCTGCTCGCCCTCAAGGTAACCACGCTGCGAACCTCATCGTGACTCGTTCGGCTCGGGGCGATGAAAGTCGGCCGAGGATGGTGAGTCGCGCGGACGGTACTCGACGGCTTGAAGGAACAGAACTTCTCACGTGGAAGGAGGCTCGAGAGACGATGGCCGACCGGCCCGGTGCATCTGTGGACACGCGGGCGATGACCACGCTGACGGCACGGGGAAGTGCCGATCTCCGCGGTGTCCGTGCATCGGCCTGATCCCGCTGAGGCCCCCTCGATTTGGTCAGGGTATTCCCGCCCCCAGAATCAGGTAATCACCCGATACCAGGGTGTCGGCCCCTTGCGCTATCGACGACGCCAGGAGGTCAGAGGTCGGCTACCGTGAACAACTCCCAAGCACCGGATGCCCTCGCGGAGCGCCGGTACGAGCCCACGGCATCGCTCCTACGCGAACTTGTGGCGCACCTCCGGCAGCGGCGTGCCCATTTGCGCGAGGAATGGGCCGCGCTCATCACTGAAGCCAAGCTGCTCAAGGCGATGACGAAGGAGGAGATCTTCGCCGAAGCCACCTCGGTCTATGACAACTACGTCGAGGCCCTCGAGACCGGGACCTACGAAGACCTCCAGTCGTATGCCCGGAACCTCTCCGAGCGGATCATCCCTCGAGGCGTGCAGACCGACGAGGTCGTGGGGATCGTGCTGCTCCTCCGGGATGTGCTCGCTCGCTCACTGTTCGCGTCGTATCACGAGGACTTCACCAAGCTCAACCGGATTCTGGACGCCTATGAGCCGGCCGCCAATCGCATCGCGATCACGGTGGGCGTCGGGTTCGTCCAGGAGCGGGAGCGTATCATTCGTCAGCAGCAGGAAGCCATCCGCGAACTGTCGACGCCGGTCCTTCAAGTCCGAGAGCGTCTGCTCATCTTGCCCATCATCGGCGTCATCGACCCCCAGCGGGCCAAACAGCTGACCGAGCAACTCCTCAAGGGGATACGCACGAACCGCGCGAAGGTTGTGGTGCTCGACATCACTGGCGTCCCGTACATCGACTCGCCGGTCGCCAACCACCTCGTTCAGACGGTGGAAGCGGCGCGGCTGCTGGGGGCGACTGTGATCGTCACGGGCCTGTCGCCCGACATTGCCCAAACGCTCGTGAACATCGGGGTTGACCTCGGCAAGATGAACACCGTGGGGGACCTCCAGGGCGGCATCGAGGAAGCGGAGCGGCTGTTGGGGCACAAGGCCACCCCGATGCGCGAGGACGCGCCGCAGTAGCTCCTGATAAGTCGGCGCGCCGGCGGCCGCGGCTTGCCCACGGTCGCGCGTACCTCGAGCGGCCCCGCGTCCTTCCCGTGACGTGAGACGTTGGTACCTCCTTCAGCCACTCAGCCCAGGTGGCTTGTCGACGTTCACGGGCTACCGCTCCTTGTCCGCCATCCGGCAAATGGGCGCGGGGATGCCGTACCAGTCGAAGTCAAAGTCTTTCGACTGCCCGACGTCGCGGTCAATCGCGGCGAGACACGTAGCTTCTGTGTCGAAATACGCTACGGGCGTGGCGAGGATGCCGTCCGGGTCACTGGATGCGACGCCGATGCGGACACTGCCGACATCGACGGCGATCCGCTCCGGCTCGGTCAGCAGCCGGTTGGCCAATTCGGTCATGCGCCGGTCGAAGGTCGCGGTGAACAGCAGGGTCTGGCGGGTCGACGGGCTGGCCGCGGCGATGCGCTCCACATCGTCGATGAAGCCCATATCGAGCATGCGATCGGCCTCGTCGA
>Ga0137415_10004644_pt1 | contig 13585 bp, 8 predicted proteins | sample CZODoug3_1_1_16f_FD_183082 | JGI IMG/M metagenome (GOLD analysis project Ga0137415, IMG submission 183082) | Vadose zone soil fungal communities from Angelo Coast Range Reserve, California, USA - CZODoug3_1_1_16fungal (Hybrid Assembly) | ecosystem: Environmental > Terrestrial > Soil > Vadose... | reverse complement strand
AACAGGTTGCCCTGCTTCTCCACGACCCCGATCACCCGGTACGGGAGCTGGAAGATCTTTACCTCGCGGCCGATGGGGTCCTCGTCCTCGAACAGCTTGTCCGCCAGCTCGTGTCCCAGCACGAGAACCGGCATGCCGGCCTGCACCTCCTGAGCGGTAAAGGCGCGGCCCCGCTCGACGCGCAGCGAGCGGATGTCGAAATACCACTCCGTCGCCGCCGTGACCTGCACATCCTTCGCCTGCTTCCGGCCGGCGGTGAGCACCGCACGGGTGTTCGACTCCCACGCCGCGAGCACTGGGATCGTCATGCCGCGCGCCACCGCCTGCGCGTCTTCGTAGCTCACCCGCGGGCGCCGGCGCCATACCCGCCACGTCGAGTCCGTGATGTTGCCGAACTGCACGTCCGGGAACTGACGGAGCCGGAACGTGTTCACACCAAGGATCGTGCCGGCGAACTTGTCCGTCATGTAGCGGTTCATCCCCTGCACGACGGAGACGACGGCGATGAGGAACATCACGCCGATGAACACGCCGATGATGGAAAAGGCGCTCTTGAGCTTCTGCGCCCGGATGGTCTGCAAGGCGAGGCGGACGGCCTCGAAGAGGGGCATGCTACACGCTATGCCCCCGGGCGCCTATTCGTACCGCAGCGCCTCGACCGGATCGAGCCGCGCGGCCTTACTCGCGGGATAGAGCCCGAACAGGACGCCCGTCAGCGCCGCGACGATCAGCGCCACCACCACCGACCCGAGCGGCACATGGGCCGGGATCGGCGTAGCGAACGCCAGCACCACCGCGGCGAGGCCCCCACCGATCATGCCGACGATCCCACCCACCAGGGTGAGGGTCGCCGCCTCAACCAGGAACTGCCACAGGATCTCGCGGCGCGTGGCCCCCAGCGCCTTGCGCACCCCGATCTCGCGGGTACGCTCGGTGACCGAGATCATCATGATCGCGATCACTCCCACGCCGCCCACGATCAAACCGACCGCGGACAGAATGAACAGCACGAACCGGATGATCAGGGTCATGCTGTTGAGCTTCTCGAGGAACTTCTCCTGGCTCACGACCGCGAAGTTGTTGTCCTGACCAGGGCGCAGATGGCGGCGCAGCCGCAACGCCTCGGTGACGTCCTCCATCGCGTCGGCCGTCGTCGCGGCCGGCGCCGGGCCGACCAGCAAGTCCATCCAGCCCTTCCAGTAGCGCACGTACTTGAGGAGGGCGCCGTGCGGGATGATCGCTTCGGGCGACGGCTGGCCGCCGAACAGCTGCGGCGGCGGGTTGAACACGCCGATGACGGTGTACGGCACGCCCTGGATGTGGATGCGCTGGCCCACCGGGTCGATCTGGTCGAACAGCAGCTCGGCCAGCTTCTGGTTGACGACCGCGACCTGGGCGGCGGCTGCGTCCTCCACTTCGGTGAAGGAGCGCCCCGGGGAAACGTCTCCGCCGGCGACGTTGGGCCACGCCGCGCTCCGCCCAAAGATGCGCACGCTGTGCTGGGTCTTCGCGCCGAACGTGACGTCCGCCTGGCCCCCTTCGTCCAGGGCCACCCAGCTCACCCGGGGCAGGCGCGCGATGGCCTGGGCATCGGCGAGCGAGATCGGCGGGTTGTGGCGCCACGGGCTCATCTCGTCCGAGCCGTCGGAGATGTTGACGCCGCCCGAAAAGAACCGCCCGACCCAGAACGTCTTCGGTCCCGATTGCTCCAGCATGTCGGCGACGCCCTTATTGAAGCCGCTGACGATCGCGCCGATCACCATCACGACCATCACGCCGATCGCGACGCCGAGAATCGTGAGCGCGGCCCGCGCCTTGTGGGCCCGCAGCGATTCCAGCGCGATGCCGACGCCTTCGAGCAACGGGGTCACGGGGTCACTCGTGGCGCAGGGCGGTGATGGGGTCGAGCCGTGCGGCGCGGCTCGCAGGGTACACGCCGGCGATGACCCCGACGCCGCCGCCTACCACCACGCCGAGGACGATCGAGAACGGGGAGACGGAGGCCGGGAGCGGGCTGACAGCTTGCAGCAGTACCGATAACCCGATGCCGGTGAGGATCCCGAGGGTCGCACCGACGGTCGCCAGCGCGGTGGCTTCGGCGAGGAACTGGCGCAGGATGTCGCGCCGGCGCGCCCCCAGCGACTTCCGGATCCCGATCTCTCGGGTCCGCTCGGCCACCGCCACGAGCATGATGTTCATGATCACGATGCCGCCCACGACGAGCGCGATGCCCACGAGGCCGGGCCCGACCGCATAGAGAATGCGGCTCAATTTGTTCCAGAAGTCCAGCACGCCTTCCGAGGTTTCCATCGCGAAGTTGTCGTCCTGCCGCGGGCGCAGGTGTCGCCGGCTGCGCATGACCGCTTCGGCCTGGTTCATCGCTTCCCGCATCTCGGGCTCGGAGTTTGCCTTCACGATCAGGGCATCGACCACCCCCGGCGGGTTCACTTCGCGCTGGATCGGTGAGAGCGCGGGCGCCACGACGAATTTGTCGAGCGAGATCCCGAGCAGGTTCCCCTGGCGCTCCACCACGCCGATCACCCGGTAGGGGATACCGTGGATGCGCACGTTGTGCCCGATCGGGTTCACGTCCGGGAACAGCTTGTGCGCGAGGTCGTACCCGAGCACCACGACGGTCGTGCCGGCCTTCGACTCCTGGGGTGTGAACGGGCGGCCGTCGCCGATCGTCAAGTTCATGATGTCGAAGTACCGCTCGGTCGTTCCCTCCAGCGTGATGTCCTTGGCGACCTTGCCGCTGTACTCGACGCTGCCGCGGTCCTCGGAGTACCACGCCGTCACCACGGGGATCGTCAGGCTCTTCGTCACCGCGTTCGCGTCCGCGAACTTGATGCGGGGGCGCCGGCGCCACGACCGCCACACCGAGTCCTGGACGTCGAAGTTCACGTTCGGCGAGCGGCGCAAGTGGAACGTGTTCACGCCCACCAGGGTGCCGGCGAACTTCTCGGTCATGTAGCGATTCATGCCGTTCACGACCGACCAGGCGCCGATCAGGAACGTGACGCCGATGAAGACGCCGATCGTCGAAAATACGCTCTTCAGCTTTTGCGCCCGGATCATCTGCAGCGCCAGCCGGATCGCCTCGAAGAACGGCACCCTAGGCGGCCTGGAGCTGGTCCGTGGCGATCACGCCGTCGCGCAGCGTGACGACGCGGGCCGCGTGGGCCGCAATGTCGTGCTCGTGCGTGACCATCACGATCGTCTGGCCCCCGCGGTGCAGGTCGCGGAACACCTGCATGAGCTCGGCGCTGGTGGCCGAGTCGAGGTTTCCGGTGGGCTCGTCGGCGAGCAGAATGGAGGGCCGGTTCACGAGCGCCCGGGCGATCGCGACGCGCTGGCGCTGGCCGCCCGACAGCTCGTTGGGCCGGTGGTCCATCCGGTCGCCCAACCCGACGCTGCTGAGCGCCCGGGCGGCCTGCTCCCGCCGCTCGCGCGCGGGCTGCCCCGCGTAGATGAGCGGCAGCTCCACGTTGTGGAGCGCCGTCGCCCGCGGCAGCAGGTTGAACGTTTGGAAGACGAAACCGATCTCCTTGTTGCGGATCCGGGCCAACTCGTCATCCGACAAGTCGCTGACCTTCTGCCCGTTCAGCCAGTATTCGCCCGCCGTGGGCGTGTCCAGGCAGCCGATCAGGTTCATGAACGTCGATTTGCCCGATCCCGACGGCCCCATGACGGCGACGTACTCGTTCTTGCGGATCTGCAGGCTCACGCCCCGCAGGGCGCGCACCACTTCGCCCCCCATGTCGTAGTCGCGGGTGAGCTTGTGGGTCAGGATCACGATGTCGGGCAGCGGGGTGTCGCCTGTCCGGAACGGCTGCAGGGCCGTCATGCGGTCTTCTTCACGATCTTGTTCGTCGTGTCTGCGGCTTGCTTCGTCGGGCGCACGTGCGCGCCGTCCTTCAGGTCGCGGATCGCCTGGTACGGCCCGGCGACGATCGTTTCGCCCTGCTTCAGCCCATCGAGCACCTCGAAGTATTCGTCTCCCGCGATCCCGACCTTGACGGGCCGAAACGTCGCGGTCCCCTTGTCCACCACGAACACCCCCTCGGTTTCCTTCTTCTTGCGCGCGGTTGCGGTGTCCACCGGCCGGTTCTCCGTCGACACCGGCTTGTTCTCGCGCACCGTGAGCGCGATGATCGGGATCGAGAGCGCCTGCTTGCGCGTGTCGGTCACGATCCGGGCCGTGGCCGAGAGGTCCGGGCGCACGTCGCCGGGCGGGTTGGTCAACGTGATCTCCACCTGGTAGTCGACCGCCTGCGTGTTGGTACCCGGCGTCGACGCGGCGGCCGTGAGGATCGCGCTGTTCGAGACCTTCGTCACGCGCCCCATGAAGGTGGTGTCGGGAAAGGCATCGATCGTCACCTGCACCGAGTCCCCCAGATGCAGCCGCACGACGTCGGTCTCGTCCACGTTGACCTTCACCTGGATCACCGAGAGGTCGGAGACCGTCAGCAGCAGGCCGACGTCCCTGGAGAACGTTCCCGGAACGGCGACCTCTCCTTCCTCGACCGAGAGCCGCGTCACGCGGCCCGCCATGGGCGCGAGCAGCGTGGTCTTGCGGAGATTGTCACTGGAGGACCGCACCGCGGCGCGGGCCTGTTCCACCTGGTGCTGCGCTGCGGTCAGGTTCGCTTCCGCGATCTCGAACGCCGTCTGGGCCTGCTCGAGCTGCTCCTGCGAGACCAGGTTGGGGTTCTGCGCGTGGAGCTCCTTGGTGCGGCCCAGCGCGCGGTCCGCCTGGTCTCGGTTGGCCTTGGCTTGTACGGCGGCCGCCTGCGACGAGGCGAGCGTGGCCTCGGCCTGCTGCAGGTTCGCCTGGTAGATCGTGGGATCGATCTGCAGCAGGAACTGCCCCTTGGTGACCAGGTCGCCCTCGCGCACCGCGATCTTGGTGATGCGCCCCGTGATGTCGGCCGAGATGTCGACCTTCTTCTTCGGCTGGATCTTGCCGCTCGCCGTCACGGCGGCGACCAGGTCGCGACGGCTCGCCTTCTCGAAGCGGACCTCCGCGCCGCGGTCGCGCCGGGCGCCCGCACTGATCACGACGAGCCCCACGATCAGCACTGCCGCCCCCGCTCCCACCAGCACTTTGTTACGCTTGGACATGTCGGTCGCGTCCTCTCGTTACCGCAGCGGCCGCCCCACCGCTGCTTCGAGCGCGGCGACCGCCTTGTGATAGTCGTAGACGGCGTTCACATAGTCGCTCTCCGCCCGCAGCTGCGCCACTTGGGCGTCCAGTAGCTCGAAAAACGTGCCCGAGCCGACCCGGTAGCGCTCGGTGGCGAGCTGCAGCTGCTCGCGGGCCGCCGTGCGGTTCGTGTCCTGGATCGCGATCGTGCGGTAGGCGGTCGTGACGGTGAGGTACGCCTGGCTCACCTCGGTGTGCACCTGCAGCCCGCGTGCCCGCACCGATTCCTCCAGGTCCTGCTGCTGCGCCTTCGCCTGGGAGACCTGCAAGGGCTGTGAGAAATTGCTCCACAGCGGGATGCTGATCGTCAGGCGCGCCTGGAACGGCTGCGGTGTGAATTTGAACGGGTATGCCGCGTTCTGGTCGCGGGTCGCCTGCGCCTGCTGCGGCGTGAACGCGTACAGGTTGCAGTTGGCCGGCAGCAGTCCGGCGTTCAGCCAATGCGTGTTCTGATAGTCGCATGCCGCGATGTTGGCGGCTGCGCTCGCCGACTCGGCCGCGATCGTCGGATTGATGTCAGAGAGCTTCTGCGTGAACCCCGACCAGCTGGCCGACACCGCGACGCTCGGCGTATACGCGCCCGTGGCCGCGCGGACGCCCCAGCTAGCGGCGCCCTCGCGCGCCCGCAGCGCCTTGAGCGCCGGGTTCTGGCCCTCCGCCATCGTCAACAGGTCGCCGAGCTGCCACGCCGGCGTCTGGACCGCGAACGTGTCGGTGAGCTGCACCGTCGCGACGTCGACCGGCGGCGTGACGCCGATCTGCTGGAACAGCCGCAGCTTCTCGAGTTGCAACCCCGTCTCCGCGCGCAGCAAGGCGACCTCGGCCTGTCCCCGGGCCACCTGTGCCTGGCGCACGTCGATCAGCGATGCACGACCGACGTCGTAGCGCGCTTGCGCGAGCTTGAGGAACTGCTCGTTGCGGTCGAGCTCCTTGCGCGCTACGTCGGCGTTGTCGCGGGCCTGGAGCACGCTCAAGTACTGCTGGGTCACGCCGGTGATCAGGTTCGACTCGGCGCCCGCCACGTCCGCGTCGGCGGCGCTCAGCTGGGCGTGCTTGAGCGGGATCTGGGTGAGCGTCTGTCCGTTCAGCGCCCAGTCGAGGAACAGGCCGTAGCTCGACGACAGCGTCGAAACGTTCTGCGAGAAGTTGGCCGTCAGAAACCGCTGCTGGCCGGAGCCCGAGTAGCCGATGCCGCCTGATGCGGTGAGTGTCGGCAGAAAGGTGCTGGACCACGCGTTGCGAGCAGCCCAGCCCGCCGGTGACCGGTCGTGGAGCGCCTGCCGGTAGAGCGGGTTGTGCGCCCGTGCCAGCGCCAAGGCGTCGGCGAGAGACAGGTTCGCGGTGGTGGGTTGTTGGGTGACGGCCAGGGTCGGACAGACGGCGAGCCCGACGGACAAGAGCAAGCGCTTCATGAGGTTCCCTTGGACCGGTCGTGAGGTCGTCACCTCATACGCGGGCCGCACGCTACGGGTTTCGACTTGTGACTACCGAACTGACTGGGCGGGAATCTAACCCCCAATGCGCCTCCGGTCGAAGGGGTCAGGAGGCGGGCGCGCGCTCCGCCGTGAGGCGGCGCGAGGGCACCGCGACCTTGAGCAGCCGGCCGGCCCGGTCCAGCCACAGGTGCACCAACTGGTTGGGACCGCCGCTGACGGTGACGTGGCGGAGCGACGCGGGATCGCGGCACAGCGTCGTGGCCTCGACTCCCAGGTCCTGGACGACGACGACCTCGCGGTGCCCGCCGCGCGGAAAGATCGCCGTCACCGACACGGGGCTCGGGCGCGCGTGCCAGACCGCCACGAGGTACAGGACGAAGACCGAGTCGTCGAGCACCACGACGGGCGCCGGGGCCGGGAATTCACGGGCGCGCTCGGTGAGACGCCCGAGCAGCCGCACCGTGAATCGACCGCGCGACCGCTGGCCCAGGATGCGGAGCGGCTCGCGCGGGTCGGCCACGGAGAACTCGAGGCTCGCCGGCAGCGAGTCGGCGCCGATCTCGAGGATGGGATTAAGGACCACGATGGGCCGGCTCCGGTCGAACCGCACGGTCGACGAGAGCGTCCATCCCCCGCCGCCGCGCGCCGCCGCGAGCCGGAACGCCTCCCGGCCGATCTCCGCGGTATCTTGACGGAGCAGGAACGTGCCCTCGTCGAGCGGCGCCTGCAGCGCGAGCAGCGTGAGGATCAGGGCGCTCATGGAACCGTGGGGACCGGGGCTCCGAGCACTCGCGTCGCGATGCGCTCGTAAATCATCTTATACAGACGCTCGCCTTTTTCACGGGTGGCGAGCGTCGGTCGCCCGAGGGAGCCGGGAGACCGCTCTGGGAGCGAACGCGTGACCCCGCGATAGCGGGCGGTCTGGCGGGCGGGCAGGACGAAGTCCTGGGCGCGCTCCATCCGCACCAGCTGCGGTGCGAGATAGAGCAGCAGCGAAGTGTCGAGCTCGCTGCCGTGCATCGGGCCGTCTGGATCGGCGAGATGGCCCGCGAAGTCGAGCGCGAACACGTCCACCGTGAACACGCGGGCGCGCCGCGTGCGCAGCGTCGACAGCGCCTCCTGGTGCGGGTCGTGGCCGTGCGCCGTGAGGATGATGAACGCGTCGACGCCGGTCTGCTCCCAGGAGCCGAGCAGGTCGTTCATCCAGCGGTGCAGGGTCTTGCGGCGCACCGTGGCGTTGCCCGCGTACGGCCGCTGGGTGGCCGTGTTCACGCCGTACTCGATCGTAGGGGCGCGCAGGATGTCGAAGCTCGCCGAGAGATCGTCGGCCAGGCGCTCGACGATGATCGTGTCGCACCCCATCGGGAGATGGGGCCCGTGTTGCTCGCAGGTGCCCACCGGCACCAGGAGGCGGGAATCGCGCTCGAGGATGAAGCGGACTTCGTCCGCCACCAGCGTCTTCAAATGATGCGGCGCCTTCATATCCTGATCGCGGGCTGCGCCGCGGCCGTGGCGGTGGCGGAGTGGCTCCACGGGAACGCCGGGCCGTGGGCGTGGACGGCGGGCGTGGCGGGGCTCGTGACCGCCGGTCTGGCGGTGGCGCGCGGCCCCCGGACCGGCGCGCCGGGCCTCGCCGCCCTGGCGTCCCTCCTGCTCGGCGTGGTCGTCCTCGCCGGCGTGCGCCAAGTCCGCCGGATCGAGTGCTGCTGGACCGAGCTCCGGGCGGAACGGGTCCCCCGGGACTCGGCCGAGCTGCGTGGCGCGCTCGCGGCGGCCGTGGCCGAAGCCCGGCGCCTCGCCGAGCGCGCCATGACGGCCGCCCTGCTGCCGCGGGACGCGGCATTCGAACAACTCGCGGTCGCGCTGCACGCTCGGGGGCAGGCGCCGGGGGTGGAGCGCGGCGCGGTCATTCTCGGTGCCGACGGCGAGCCCGTCGCGTGGTCGGGCCGCCACCGCTTCGTTCCCGCCCGGGACACGGTAGAGTTGCGCGCCGTCATCACCCCATTCTACGTGTCGCTCGAGGCCCGGCGCCAGACACAGGCCGGCGGCACCGCCGTGGGCTCCGTCCTGATCGACGCCGCGCCGGCTGCGCGCGACCGGGACGGGGCGGTGAGCGCACTGTTCGCGCGCCGCTATGGCGTGACGCTGCGGTTCTACGTTCCCCATCTCGCCCCGGTCGACTCCACGGTCTTCGACTACGCCACGCCCGACGGGCGCACGCTGTTCAGCGTGCAGCCGATCCCGCCGTCCCAGGGTGACGCGAAGCTCACCGCGGTGCAGGGTGCCGCGGGGCGGGCCGGCACGGCGCTCGCTGCGGCGCTCCTCTTCCTCTTTATGGTCGCGCCGCCGGGGCGGTGGCGGTGGCTCGTCGTCCTGGCCGCGGCCTGGTGTCTGTTGCGGGCGCCGCTCGGCCCCGCGCTCGGGCTGGCGAGCCTGTTCTCGCCCGCCCTGTTCTATCGCCCGATGCTCGGCATGTTCAGCGCCTCCGCGGGGTCGCTCGTCGTGCTGGGGCTCGTGCTGCTGCTCGCGGCCGCGCTGCGGTGGCGCGGCGGGATCGCGCGGCGCTGGTGGACCCTGTCCGCGGCGGCGGTCCTCGTGCTCGCCGCTCCGTACCTGGTGCGCTATTTCGGTCGGGGCATCGCGCCTCCCACCGGCGGCGTGAGCTTCGGCTTGTGGATCTCGTGGCAACTCGCGGTCGCGGCGGCCAGCATGGCGCTGGTGTTTTGGGCGGCGGCCTTGGTGCGCGGCACCGCGGAGCCGAGGGGCGTCCCGTGGACTCTCCCCGCCGCCTGCGCGTGGGCGGTGCTCGCGGCGCTCGTCGGCCTGTGGTTGTGGCAGCCCTATGGCGCCTGGCCCGAGTGGTACACGTTCGTCTGGCTCCCGGCCCTGGTGGGCGTGGTGGTGCCGGCGCCGAGTCGCTGGGCCGTATGCGGCATCGCGACCGTGGCCGGGACTGCCGCGGCGCTCGTCACGTGGGGCGCGACGGTCGAAGGCCGTCTCGGTCTCGCCGAGCGTGACGCCGCGAGGTTGGGTCGGGAGGAGGACCCGCCTGCGGTCGCGCTGCTCGAGCGCATGGGTCGCGAGCTGCCGGCACCCGCGCCGCGCACGGCAGGAGAGCTGTACGCGTTGTGGCTGGGGTCGCCCCTCGCCGCCGAGGACTATCCGGCGAGTCTCGCGGTCTGGACGCGGACCGGCGATCCCGTGGCCGAACTCCGCCTGGCGCGACTCGACCTGCGGCCACCGCTCGTGGCGGCGCTGGTACGCTCTCCCGGCACGCAGCGCGGTCCGCGCGTCGAGCGGCTGCCGGGCGTGCCGGGCGTTCACAACCTGCTCGTCGCGCCGCTCCCCTCGGGCGATGTGCTCACCGTGGGCGTCGGTCCACGCACCCTGCTCATCCCGGCGGACCGCGTGGCGCGGTTTCTCCACGGCGAGGTCGGCGCGGGACTCCCATACGTCCCCTCGCTGTCGCTCCCGAGCCCCGGCCCGCCGGCCGAGAGCGCTCGGGTCATCTGGACGCGGAGCGGATGGTCGGTGCGCGGCGAGCGGCGGATCGAGCTGCCGGGCGGCGTGCGGCACGTCCACCTGCGGGTCGACCTTCAGCCGGGGGGGCCGTGGGCGCTGCTGGTGCGCGGCGCCCTGGTTGTTGTCTCGGACGCCGTGCTGCTCGGCGCGATATGGCTCTTCAGCCTGCTATTCGTCGCCGGGGGGCGCCCGCGACTCCAGCCCGTCCTCGCCGGGCTGCGCACCAGCTACCGCGTGCGACTCACCGCTGCACTGGCCGGCTTTTTCGTGGTGCCGGTGATGGCGTTCGCGCTGTGGAGCTTCGCGCAGCTGCGTGACGATGCCCGCCAGGACGGCGACCTGCTCATCCGCCAGACCCTGCGCGACGCCGCCACCACGGCGGGCGGCGCCGTGTCCGACCGCGCGACCAACGTCGAGCGAGCGATCGGCGAGCTCGCCAACCGGCTCGATGCCGACCTCTGGTTGTATCAAGACGGCGTGTTGACCGCGACCAGCACGCCGGTGCTCGACGAGCTCGGCCTCACAGATCCGTTCCTCGCGCCGGACGTATTCGTCCGGTTGGCGCTGCGGGACGAGCTGGAGGTCAGCGCCGACGGCACCGCGGCCGGACGGCCCGTCCGGGTGGGGTATAGCGTGGTGCTGCCCGGCGCGGCGATTCTCGCCGCGCCGCAGCTGGTCGACGACGAGCGCGTCCGCCAGCCGCTCGAGGACCTGACGCTCGCCCTGGTCCTCGCCACGCTGGTCGGTCTGGTTGCCGCGGTGGCGCTCGCCGGCCTGGTGGCGCGCGGCCTCGCCAGCCCCGTGGCCGCACTGCGGGACGCTGCGGTGGCGCTGGGCCGGGGCGCGCCGCTCCCCGCGTTCCCCCCCGGGGCGCTGCGCGAGTTCGAGCCGGTCGTGTCGGCGTTCGAGCGGATGGCGGCCGACGTGCGCAAGAGCCAGGCGGCGCTGGAGGAAGCGCGCCACCGGAGCGCCCAGGTGCTCGCCAACGTAGCGACGGGCGTGATCGCCGTGGACGAGGGGTTGCGCGTGACGATGGCCAATCCCCGCGCGGCGGACCTGCTCGGAACCACACTCGAGCCCGGCAACCTGCTCCCGCGGACGGCGTCGTCCGAGTGGCTCCCCGTGTGGAACGCGGTCGGCGAGTTCCTCGCGGCCGGCCGAGGCGCAGGGGGAGAAGGAGAGCGCATTGCGGAGCGCGAGTTCGACGTGGGGGGCCGACAGATCCGCGTGCAGATCGCGTCGCTCGGGCCCTCGCCGGACGGCTGCGTCGTCGCGCTGGACGACGCCACCGCGTTCACGCGGGCCGCACGCGTCTTGGCCTGGGGCGAGATGGCGCGCCAGGTGGCACACGAAATCAAGAATCCGCTGACGCCGATCCGGCTCGGCGTGCAGCACCTGCGACGCGCCCGTGCCGAGGGGCGGGCCCACGATTTTGACGCCACGTTGGAGGAGACGGCGGTGCGGATCCTGGCCGAGATCGATCGGCTCGACGCGATCGCGCGCGCCTTCTCGCGGTTTGCGTCCCCGCAGGCGGAACTGCGACCGCTCGAGCCCGTGGACTTGTATGCCGCTGCACGCGAGGTCGTGCAACTGTACGCGCTGGGCGGGGCCGAGGCACCCACCGGCTTCGAGATGGCGGGTCAGGCGGGCGCGCCGGCGCTGGCCCGCCGGGACGAAGTGAAAGAGGTGCTCGTCAACCTGCTCGAAAACGCGCGCAACGCCGGCGCGCGTCGTGTCACAGTGCGCGTGTCCGAGGGCGGCCGGCGGCTGGCCGTCGAAGACGACGGGCGCGGTATTCCAGCCGACGCGCTGCCGCGCGTCTTCGAGCCGGCGTTCTCGACGACGTCGAGCGGCGCGGGGCTCGGGCTCGCGATCGCGAAGCGCCTGATCGAGAGCTGGGGCGGCACCATCGCCTTCGCGAGCGCCGCGGGACGCGGGACCACCGTCACCATCACCTTTCAGGCCGCCCCCCCCACCCCCACCCCGGCCCCCGCCGCCGCGCGAGCGATCTGAGTTGGTGACCGGGCTCACGCCCGCACATGGCGGAATTCACGAACATTGTTACCGTTGTCACCGGCACTATTCTCGGGGAGAACCGTGCGGACAGCCTTCGTGGGCGCGGGAGTGATGGCACTCGTCGTCGGCTGCGCTACCGCGGCCGGCGCGCAAGGATGGGTCACCGACGCCCGCCGCATCGGTCTCGGGGGCCTGGGGCTCGACCAGGGAAGCCTGCGGCGCTACAACGCCGCCTACCGAGCCGTGCCGGGCCGAGCCGGGCAACGCGGGCGCCCCAAGCTCACCATCCCCATCCCGCTCGGCCTCATCCAATTCTTCCACGACCATCCGATCTCGAACATCAAAAACGACCCGGCGTTCAACCACGATTCCGCCGGGTTCAATCCGGTGGTGCTCCTCAACACCTTTCTCAATCCGCCGCTCTTCCTGGAGGTCAAGAAGGCGCCGACGCCGACTAACGACGTCGTCTTCGGCATCGGGAAGGACTCGCTGCGCGTGAACCTCGGCCTGACCGCCCAGCTCGTTCCACAGGATCAATTCGGGATCGGCGGCTCGAGCCGGCCGCTCGACCCGGGGCTGTCGATCAAAGGGGTGCGCATCGGCGTGATGGGTTGGGTGCACGACGAGGTCGGGTTTCAGCTCGGCGACAAGCTCCTGGGATTTCTGCGGGACTCCATGCCTGCCGATACCAACACGCGCTATAACATCCTCGGCGACGCGGTGCTCGAGGCGGGATTCGCGCCGACGGTCGCCTACGCGGGGCGCCTCGCGGGCGATAGCACCACCGGACTGTACGTGGGAGGCGCGGTCCACTACTACGTGGGCCTGGCCTACGCGCGCGTGAACGGCGACGGCGGGTTCACCACCGGCAACTCGATTTTCGGCGGCTCCACTCCCGTGAAGCCCGATGCGCGCGCCCTCACCCAGTACTCCAAGTTCGGGAACAGCTTCGGGCACGGCGTGGGCGGCGATGTCGGGATCGCGGTGGTGACGGGACCGATCGAGCTCGGCGTCGGCGTGAACGACATCGGCGCGACGATCACCTGGCCCGACACGCGGGTCGACAGCGCCTTGTACCGGGACTCGAGCTTCAGCAAGCCCGTCGCGAACCACATCGAGACGCAAACGAAGCTTCCGGTCTCGTACCTGGTCAACCTGGCGTACACGGTGGGAAAGACGACGCTCGGGGCCGACGTGCTCAACAGCGGGCGTGGCACCACGGTGCACGTCGGGGGAGAGCAACGTGTCGGCGTGATCGTGCTGCGCGGCGGCGTGGCGCGCGACCAGCGCAAGCGGCTGGAGCTTGGTTGGGGCGGGGGACTGCGGTTCGGCGGGCTGGGCTTGGACGTGGGATTCTGGACCCACACGAATTCGTTGTCGAACCAGCGTGGTATCACGATGGCGA
>Ga0137415_10004643_pt1 | contig 13586 bp, 11 predicted proteins | sample CZODoug3_1_1_16f_FD_183082 | JGI IMG/M metagenome (GOLD analysis project Ga0137415, IMG submission 183082) | Vadose zone soil fungal communities from Angelo Coast Range Reserve, California, USA - CZODoug3_1_1_16fungal (Hybrid Assembly) | ecosystem: Environmental > Terrestrial > Soil > Vadose... | reverse complement strand
CGCCAACGACAACGCCCGCGCCAACTCCAACGACCGCGCCGACGCCAACTCCAACTCCTGCGCCCACCCCGACTCCCGCGCCGACGCCCACCCCGACTCCACGGCCGACACCTTCGCCGACGCCCAGGCCGCAGTTTGCGATCACCTCGGCGAACGAGTCGGTCACCAAGTCAAAGAACGGCAATGGCGGTCGCTGCTCGCAGATCACGATCACGGCAACCGGCAGCTTCACCACCAACGGCGTCGGCGGCTGGGTCTTCTACGTCTGGGTACGCGTTGACAACCAGGGCAACCGGACCACCATCCCCGAGCAGCCGATCCAGGTCGCTGCCGGCGATCGGAGCTCGCATGCCGTCGCCCCGGACACGTTCACGCCGGCGCACAGTGGCACCGACCAACTCGTCTTCCTCAGCCCCGCCTACTCTGTCACGGCGCAGAGTTGGAACTGTGTTGGCTAGACCGCGCTTCCGCCGCCCCCTGACGCTGCCGACCCTGAGGATCCGCACCCAGATCATCCTGCCGTTCCTGCTCCTGATGCTGATCCTGGGCGTGATCGGCACCTACCTGACAACCAGCCTGGTCGCGACATCGTTAGAGAACCGCATTGCCGACCAGCTCGTTCACTCCCAGGACGGGGCGCTGGACGCGGCGGTCAAGCTCCAGGGGCGCCAGGTGGCGGCGATCCGCTTGATCGCCAATACCGAGGGCATCGACCAGGCCGTCCGCGCGGGCGACGCAGCCGCCCTTCGCCGGCTGATCGTGCCCCTCGAAGTGAACAACCGCCTGGGGACCGTGATGATCTTCGACCCGCGTGGAAAGACCATCCTCGAAATCAGCCAGCCGGACGCGACCAACCCTGGCGGCCTCGTCTTCCAGAGCGGGACCGATCTCTCGAGCGAGCCGGTGGTGCAGCCGGTACTCAGGGGCGACTACGACGCGCTCGGGGACAAGTACATCGGCTACATCGGCTCGCCGCCGCGCGCGCTGGCAGCGGCGGGCCCCGTCCTGCTCGGCGACCGGGTGGTCGGCGGCGTCCTCGTGCAAACGCCGCTGGTCGGCGTGCTCACCGAGATGCAAACCAAGGCGCAAGCCGAAGTGGCGCTGCTGGATAGCACCGGCCGGCTGCTCGGAGCGACGGTCCCTGGCATCAAGGGCGAGCTGATCGACGATCGCCTGCGCTCCTATCTCGCGCTGGCGTCTCCCGGCCGGGCGGCGTCGCGAAGCCTGTCGGTCGGCAGCCAGGAATACGAGTTTCAGTTCACCAACTTCTATCTCCGCCAGCAACCTGCCGGCTTCCTCGCCGTCGCGGTGTCTCGCAAGAGCGTGATGCAGGCCGGAACGCAGTCCGCGATCCAGATGACGACGCTCTTCGCGGGCGTCGTGCTGGTGCTGTTGTTGATCGGCTACCTGCTGGCCCTGCGCCTGACCCGCCCAATCGAGGCGCTGGTGAGCGGTACCCAGGCGGTCGCACGCGGCGACCTGACCAAGCGACTCGAGGTCCGGCGCAAAGACGAGTTGGGTGAGCTGGCGACCGCCTTCAACACCATGACCCACGACCTACAGGAACGGACCCGATCCCTCAATGAGCAGATGCGCCGCCTCGCCGCCCTGTCGCAAACGAGCCAGGGCCTGGGCAAGCAATCCGAACCGGGCCAGATGGCGGAGGCGATCCTCGGTGTCAGCTTGAAGGCACTGGGGCTCGAAACGGCGCTCTTGCTCGCCCGCAACGAGGCGAACGGGCTGGAAGTTCGTGCCATGGTCGGCGTGGCCGGCAAGGCCGCGGGTCAGCTGACCCGGCTGAGTTCCGTGAAGCTTGCCGATGGTTTTGCCAACGAGGCGGGAGCCGGCGTGGAAATCGCCGAAGCCCTATCCACCGATGGCCGGCGCGCCCTTCGCCTCTTCGCCGGGCTCGCCGGCATCGAGCGAGGCCTGGTGGTGCCCCTGGTTCGCGGCGAGCGCAACGGGGGATACCTCGTCGCGGGCCTGGCCGCGGGATACACGCTTCCCCAGCAGGATGTCGAGCTCTTGCAGACGATCGCCACCGAGATGGCGTTGATGATCGAAAACGCCGATCTGCGCAAGAAGGCGGAGTTGCAGTCCCATCGCCTCGACCAGGCGATCATCGCGCTGGAGAAGATCTCGCAGGCGCTGACGGCTGTCACGGTTGGAACCGACAACCTGTTGCGGGCGGTGGCACATGCCGCCTCCGAGATCCTCGACGTCCCCTATGCGTCCCTCCACCTGCGCAAGGCGGCCTGGCGGCAGCAGTTCTCCGATGTCATCGTCGGCGCCACGATGCGGCGCGAGCTGGCCGCCGTCCGGCAGGGCGGCGACCTGGCCACGCCACGCATCGTGCGGCCCGAGCAGGTGCTGGAGCTCGACCTCCTGGACGACCGTGGCGAGCCGTTGGCCATGGCGCGACGGATCGGGCTACAGCGGACCGTCGCCGTCCCAATGTGCCTGGCAGGGGAGATCGTCGGTGTGCTCGCTGTTCACATGAAGGAGCCGCGGCCGCTAGAGCGGAGTGAAATCCGCGTGCTGCAAACGCTGGCGAACCAAGCGGTGATCGCGATGGAGAATGCGGCGGCCTACGAGCGCACCAAGGAGCTGGCGACGACGGACGCCATGACCGGGGTCGCCAACCACCATGAGCTCGAGACCTACCTCGATCGCGAGCTGCTGCGGGCCCGGAAGACGAAGGAACCCCTTGCCATCATCATGTGCGACGTCGACCACTTCAAGGCCATCAACGACAGCGTCGGTCATCCGGCAGGTGACAAGGTGCTGCGCCACCTGACCCGACAGATCCTGCTGCCCGCGATCCGGCCCAAGGACCTCGTCGCCCGCTACGGCGGCGATGAGTTCGTGCTCGTGTTGCGGGGTGCCGACAGTCGGGCGGCGGTGGCGGTCGCGGAACGGATCCGGCGAACGGTCGCCGGCCAGGCCGTCATGCTGGACGGCAAAGCGGTTTCCAATCTCTCGCTGAGCCTGGGCATCGCCGTTTTCCCCCGGGACGGCGACAGTCGGGAAGCCCTGGTGCAGGCCGCCGACCAGGCGCTCTACGTCGCCAAGCGGACGGGTCGCAACCGGGTGGTTCGCAGCGACGCGGCATCGGCCGAGACGCAGCTGGCAAGCTAGCCACCGCCGCGGAAGCACGCAAAGCCATTCGCTAAGCTTCGTGACCATGGCGTCGATCGCACAGCGTCCTCGCGGCACGCAGGATCTGTTGCCCGCGGACCAGCCGTACTGGGCGGCGCTGGTGGCTGCCGCAACGGACGTGGCGGGACGGTTTGGCTACCAGCGCATCGAGACGCCCATCTTCGAAGCGACCGAGTTGTTCGTCCGTGGCGTGGGCGAAGCGACCGACATCGTGAGCAAAGAGATGTTCACGTTCAGCGATCGCGGTGGGCGTTCGCTCACGCTGCGGCCCGAGGGAACGGCCCCCATCGTGCGCGCCTACTTCGATGCCGGCATGCAGCTCGAGCCGCAACCGGTGCGGCTCTACTACCTAGGGCCCTATTTCCGCTCCGAACGGCCGCAGGCCGGGCGGTTCCACGAATTCCATCAGTTTGGGATCGAGACCATCGGCGATGCCAGTCCCCTCCTCGACGTGGAGGCCATCGTGCTCGGGTGGAACTGGTTTGCCGGGCTCGAGATCGGGGGCGTCACGCTCCACCTCAACAGCATTGGCGATGAGGTCTGACGACCGGCGTACCGCGAGCTGCTGCGCGACTACTACCGGCCGCATCTGGCCAGGCTCAGCGAGGAAAGCCGGGCGCGCTTCGAGCGCAACCCCTTGCGTCTCTTCGATTCGAAGGATCCCCAGGACGAGGCGCTGAAGCGCGATGCACCGCGCATCGTCGATCATCTCTGCGCACCCTGCGCCGAGGCGTTCGGCATCGTCAAGGAGGGACTGGCTGCGGAAGAGGTTCCTTTCGAGCTCAATCCCAATCTAGTTCGTGGCCTCGACTACTACACAAGGACGGTCTTCGAGTACCAGCACGAGAGTCTCGGCGGGGCGCAGAACTCGCTGGGAGGTGGCGGCCGCTACGATGGGCTGGCTGCCGCCCTGGGCTTCCGGTCGACACCCGGGGTGGGTTTTGCCATGGGCATGGACCGGACCGCCATGGTGTTGAAACAGAGCACGCCACTCACGCCGCCCCGGCCTGATGTCTATGCCGTGGCGCTGGAGGCGAAGGATGAGCTGTATGTCTTCCACCTGGCGTCGACCCTAAGGGCGCGCAAGATCAGCGTCGTCTTTGAACCGGGCCAGGCGCGGCTGGATGCGAAGCTGCGCAAGGCGGCTCGGCGCGGTGCCCGGCTGGCGCTGCTGGTCGGCCCCGAGGAGCGAGAGAAAGGCCAGGTGGTGATCCGCGACATGCAGGAGAAGACCCAGACCAGTGTGGCGGAGCGCGACCTGCTCTCGACGATCAGCCAGATGTTGGGTGGCGCGTGAGCTTGACCTCGCGCACGCCCGCAGGCGCGATCCGAACCGATCAGGTCGGACGCGAGGTCGACCTGTACGGCTGGGTACACCGGCGGCGCGACCTCGGCGGTCTAATCTTTATCGACCTGCGCGATCGAAGCGGAATCGTCCAGGTAAAGTTCGACCCGGCGAACGCGCAGGCGCACGCGGCCGGTGGCGAGCTACGGCCGGAATGGGTGATCCACGTGCACGGCCCGGTGCAGCGGCGCCCGCCGGGAACCGAAAACAAAGAGCTTCCGACCGGTGAAGTGGAGGTCGAGGCGCGCGCCGTGACCATTCTCAACCGCGCCCAGCCACCACCCTTCCCGGTCAATGAAGATAGTCCCGTCGATGAGCAGGTGCGGCTTCGCTATCGCTACCTGGATCTGCGCCGGTCGCGGATGGCGCGCAACCTCCGGCTCCGCCACCGCCTAACAAAAGCGATCCGCGACTTCCTCGACGCCGAAGGCTTCCTGGAGATCGAGACCCCGGTGCTGATTCGGAGCACGCCGGAGGGCGCTCGCGACTTCCTGGTCCCGAGCCGGCTGAAGCCGGGTCACGTGTACGCGCTGGCGCAGTCGCCACAGCTCTACAAGCAATTGCTCATGGTGGCCGGCATGGATCGCTATTTCCAAATCGTCCGCTGCTACCGGGACGAGGACCAGCGCGCGGATCGCCAGCCGGAGTTCACCCAGCTGGACCTCGAAATGTCCTTCGTCAACGAGGACGATGTGCTCGACGTCGTCGAGCGCTGCTTCGCCCACGTCTGGCAGCAGGTGCTCGGTGTTGCGGTGCTGACGCCGATCCGCCGCATCACGCACGAGGAAGCGATGCTCCGCTACGGCGTGGACAAGCCTGACCTGCGGTACGGGCTCGAGATCGTGGAGTTGTCGTCGATCTTCGGCACGACGGAATTCAAGATCTTTCGCCAGGCGCTCGACGCCGGTGGCGTCATCCGCGGGCTGCGGATCCCTCGCACGGTCGGTGCAAAGGAGATCGATGCGCTCACAGAGGTCGCCCGCGCCGAGGGGGCGAAGGGCCTGGCCTTCTGGCATCGGGAGGCGGACGGCTGGCGTTCGCCGATCGCGAAGTTTTTCGGCGAGCGCGAGCTCACCCAGTTGCAGGCCGCCACGCACGCCGAGCCCGGCGACGTGGTGGTTGCGGTGGCCGACCGGGTCGAGGTGGCGTCGGCCTCGCTGGGGGCGGTGCGCAAAGCGGCCGCCCGATCGCTGGGCCTGGTGACGGGCGGGGCATTCGAGTTCGTCTGGGTTACGGACTTTCCCCTGTTCGAGCGCAGCAAGGAAACCGGCGAGATCACGGCCGCCCACCACCCCTTCACGTCCCCGCAGCCCCAGGACCTCGAGCTGCTGAGCAGCGAGCCGCTCAAGGTGCGGGCACGCGCGTACGACCTGGTGCTCAACGGCACGGAGCTGGGCTCGGGCAGCATCCGGATCCACGACCCGGAACTGCAACAGCGGGTTTTCCAGGGACTGGGTATCTCGCGCGAGGAGGCCGAACAGCGGTTTGGCTTTCTGCTGACGGCGTTCCGTTACGGCGCGCCGCCCCACGGCGGGTTCGCGTACGGCCTCGATCGGGTCGTCATGCTGGCGGCCGGCCAGGACACGATCCGGGAAGTGATCGCCTTTCCCAAGAACCAGCAGGCGGAGGAGTTGATGACCGATGCGCCGGCCCCCGCCGATCCGAAACAACTCCGTGAACTCGGCCTCGAATTGGTCCGGCCGCCGCTGAAACGGCCGCAGTAACGTTTCGATCGAATCGGTGACAGGTCTTTTGCGGGCCCGTGACGCACCGCAAGATCAGCGCCATCTCGAGCGTAAGGTACGGAACTTACAGTAGGCCACATGAACGCCGCCCTATTCACCAAATCGACGACAGGACTAATTCTCGCTTCCGGTTTGATCGCCGCCTCGAGTGTTCTCGGCCATGCACAGGACGCGCCGATCGCCCTGGGCACGCTGGCCACCTATCCGCTGAGCTCGGCGTATGCGACCGTTCCGACCGGCCAGGCAACCCTGGGCGGCCACACCTTCGACATGACCAGCGGAAACATGATCAAGCTGGCCACGAGTGCCTCGGCGAGTTTTGCGGGCTCGTACCAGAATCCCACGGCCGTGCACCTGCTGCTTAACTCGGCCAACACGTACAGCTGGTACTCCGGCACTCCCGTCGGCACCGTCGTGCTGACCTTCAGCGATGGCACGACCCAGACCGCGACATTGACCGTCGGCGGCAACCTGCGCGAGTGGTACATCGGTGGCTACGGTGTCGTGACCGCTGTCACCGATACAACGCCATCGACAACGGCGCCGTACGTGACAGACCCCGCGGTCTGGACGACCACGGTGCTGGGCGGTACCGGGACTGCGGTTCTCGACATGCTGACGATCCCCGTCCTCACCGCGAACCAGACGCTGACGAGTGTGGTGCTGACGAACAGCAACCCCTACGGTGGCGCCCTGAGCATCGATCTCTCCGGCCTGACCGTCGAGTTGGCAGCCGCGCCAGTCCCGACGCCGCTGCCGGGCGGCGACTGCATCCGGCCAGGCAACTCGTGCAACACGCCGGCGGCGCAGAACAGCCAGTCGACCAAGTGGCAGGCGCCGACCGTGGCACCGGCGACCGTCGCACCGGCCGACAGCGACAAGCGCAATAACGGGCATCACGCCCACTAGAACAACGGAACTCGAAGAGAGGCTCGGCCAAGCGGCCGGGCCTCTTTCGTTTTCGGGGCGTCCAAGGCTGATAGACTCGCCCGGTTGCCTGTACCGATCCCGCCGGTGTTCGTCCTGGCCGCGCTTGTCATCCTGCTGGGCACACAGCTCGCCTACGTGGTGGCGCCTCGGGCACCGCGCTACCTCGTTCGCCTTGGCCTGAGCGCGCTGGCCGTCCTCCTCGGGGAGGCGTTCGGTATCGCCGGGGTGGGCGCCCAATTGGCGCTCGGCGAGTTGCACCCGGTCAACGACCTGGTGGCTCTGGCCATCGTGCAGTGGGCGGCCACCCGCTGGGCGCGGCGCGTCCAGCCTGCTTAGCCCGTGTCAGCCACGTTTGATGCCTTCGCGAATGAGGTAGAACCTGGGCAATATCCCGTGAGTGGGGAGCTCGAGAGGAGTTCGTGATGGTGTGGCAAGTCGGCGTGCTGCTGGTCGGCATTGGCTTCCTTCTGCTCAGCATCTTTGCCTCCTTCATCCTCCTCAACATGACACGCAGCCTGCGGACCATTGAGGCCATCCTGTCCCTGACGCTCGACGAAGCCCGGCTGGCGCTGCCCGAGCTGCGCCACAGCCTGCAACAGATCGATGACATGGTCAGCGGCGTCAACGACAAGTTCACGGCCGCCGACCGGGCCATGAATGCCACCGGCGCCGCGATCAGCGGTTGGCGCGATCGCGTGCGCGATGCGTTTGGCGGACTCGGCCGCCGTCGTCGATCACCAGCCGGCCAGCATCGGGAGGAAGCATGAAGGAACACCGAGTCCGCCACCAGCCCGCGACCGCCGGTCACGAGGCGCCGACCACAAGTGCCCACGTCACCGAGTTGAAGCTCCCGGCGGTCGGCGATTACATCGTGGTCGCGAAGCGGGCCGCCGCTTCCCTGGGCCTGGTCGTCGGGTTCTCGGTCCAGGAAATCGACGATCTGAACATCGCGATCACCCAGGCCTGTGAGAGTGCCATTGCCGCCGCCACCCAGCAGTGGGGGACCGGTAATGCGCAACTGAAGTTGGTCTTCAAGAGCCGTCCGCGTCGGCTCGAGGTCGAGGTCCGGAGCGTGCCCCCGCGCGCGGTCGAGCAGCAGACCGTTCGCCGGGCCCAGCGCGAAGCGGAGCTCGACTATGAAACCATTGGCTTGAACATGATCCGGCTCTTCGTCGATGAACTCCGCTACCAGGTGGACAACCAAACTGGAAGCATGCGGATGAGGATGGTCAAATACCTGATCGAGTAGACCGGCCAGCGGCTTCGCCGTCCACCGTCCGACCCAATCGAGAGCTCGTTCGACGCCTGTTCCTCAAGTACCAGAAGACCAAAGATCCCGAGGTCCGTCAGCAACTCGTTGAGTTGTTCAACAACCTGGTGATCTTCCTAGCCAAGAAATTCAGCAACCGTGGCGAGCCGCTCGAGGACATCGTCCAGGTCGGCTACATCGGCCTGCTCGCCGCGATCGAGCGCTTCGAGCCGCAGCGCGGCCTCGAATTTTCGACCTTCGCCACACCGACCATCGTTGGCGAAATCAAGCGGTATTTCCGGGACAAGAGCTGGGCGGTGAAGGTGCCGCGCCGGCTGCAGGAAACGATGCAGCGCGCCGACGTGGCCTCGCAGCGGTTGCAGGCGCGGCTCGGTCGGCAGCCGTCCGTGAACGAGATCGCCAAAGAGCTCGAGCTGCGGCCGGAAGATGTGCTGGAAGCGATGGAAGCAAGTCCCGCACAGCGCACCATCCCATTCGAGTCGACCGGGCCGGCGCCCAGGGATGACGACGGCCTCCAGCTGACCGAGCGTCTGGGGCGAGAAGACGAGAACCTCGACAAGGTCGAGCTGCAGGACTTGCTCGACCAGGCGATGCGCCACCTGACGCCACGCGAGCGGCGGATCATGTATCTGCGCTTCGTCGATGAGTTGCCTCAGGCGGAGGTCGCCAGGCGGCTGGGTATCTCCCAGATGCACGTCTCGCGGCTGCAGCGCGCCGCCGTCGAGCAACTGAAGAAGGAGCTGCCCGTCTCGAGTTAGCGCCCCGCCATCGAAGAGTCTTCATGACGCTTAGGTGCGGCGCGATGTCCCCGTAACGGGTCCGGTACGGCGCCGGCGGACCGGCAAGTCTTACGGCTCGACGGCGTTCTCCCAAGCAACGGAATACTGCACGGAGGAGGGCGTATGTCGGCTATGCGTCGTATCATCCTGACCGGCGTCTGCTCGCTGGCGCTCGTCCTGACCATCGGTTTCGGCGTCTCAGCGGCTTCGAACGGCAGTGCGATCGCCGCATTGGTCCACCCGAACAACAGCTCGGCGAAAACCGGCAACGGGCCGGCCGAGAACGCGCACAAGGAGTTCACCGGAACGCCGTTCGAGTTCGACCCAGGGCACTCGGGGATCGTGGCGGGGGACTGGGTAAAGCACCTCGGCCTCCCGCAGGATAACGATAAGAACCGCTTCGGGCTGCTCCTGTCCAAGAACGGCACCACGCCGACCAACGCCTCGGCCGGTCTCGTCGTCCATGGCGTGAAGAGGCTCCACCTGACGGAACTGGGGTTTGATGTCCGCAATGGCGGCCACTGCGGCGCCGGGGCACCGCGCTTCAACGTCGTGACGAGTGACGGGGTCACTCGCTTCTACGGCTGCACCTATGGGACTCACACTCCCAACACACCGGCGCCCGGCTGGCAGCGAGTTCGCTTCTTCACAAACGTGTCCTATCCCGGCGCGCCTGCCATCACGGCCGGTTTGACGGTGGACTCGATCAGCATCGACTTCGACGAGGGCACGGAGATCGGGCCGGACTTCTCCGGCATGGTTGTCCTTGACAACATCGACGTCAACGGCGTTCTGATCGGGGCCCCCGGCGAGTCGTAGGCTCCTATTTCTGTCTGACGACAACGGAAAGCCGGCGCCTTCTGGCGCCGGCTTTGTTACCCCAGCATCGATCGCAGTGAAGCGTCGACGGTTCCGAGGGACATCTGGCGGTAGGTCCATACCAGCTCAGCGATTCTCAACCAATCGCTTGCGGCCACGGCTTGAACGGCGAGGAGTCCGGCGGCGATATCACCAAAGAAGCGAGTCTCGGCTTGGGCGCCGAGCCGCGATCCGGTGAAATAGGCAACCTCGGTAACGACGAGGGTCGGAACAAGCAATGGACCCGGGTGGCTTTCGAGCAGCTTTCGGCAAGCTGCGTGGTGGCGGTCATCGGCATCGAAGCCCGCATAGAGCGGCCCGGCATCGACGATCAGCCGGATTGCCGCATCTCGCAGCGGAGAAGCTCCCCAATCCGTTCCGACACATTGGATGGTCCTCAGCGCGTCGCTCGTGGTGCCGGTGGCGTTGCTCGTGCTTGCCTTCCCAGGCTTCTACCGGGGCTGAGGGCCACGGTCGACTGCGCGCTTCAGTTTGGGAAGCGAAACCGGCCGAGTCCAGGCTCCACTTTCAGCGAAAACGCTCGGCGAGTCCGTGGTGCCGGCTAACCTCCGTCCACCCGGCCCGTCGAGAATGCTTCAAGTTGGGGGCGGGTCTCAGTGTGGCTCCGGCCACCCGTGTCTTCGAGGTGGCGTAACAATTAGTAGCACCTCTGGACCTAGCGACACATCGAGGCGGATCAGCTATGGGCGCGGGCACCCTGGGCAAGTCTTCTCACTTGAATCCAAGCCCGAACGGGTGTACGCTTTGGGCGACGCGCTGATGCCATGACCGGCGAGCATCACGTTCTGATCATCGAAGACGATTCGCGCACCGCTGAGCTGCACACGTCGATGCTGCGGCGCGATGGCTACGAGGTGGATGTAGCTCGGGACGGTGTGTCACGGATAGACCCTGCTGAATCATGCCTATCGGACGCTGTCATTCTCGATGTTACTTCCCCTAGCTGGTCAAGCGCTGCGACGATTGCCCCCATTGAGACCGGCCAGTGGTGAGCACGGACGACCGGCTGGCGAAAATTATTGGAGCCAACCAAGAACGCATAGTCGACCAACTGACCGCCGATGCCTGGTCGTTCGAAGACCGTTCGCTCCGCCAAACCTATCCAAACGAAATGCTGCTTCGACTGTTCATGGAAGCATTTGTCGAGGGCCTGCGACTCTCGTTTACTGAAGAAGACGGGGATCACTTTGTCGACACCTACGGGGTCAGCCTGGGGCGACGTTATGCCGAACAGGCCAGAGACTACGACGAAGTCTATAGCAGCTTGATCGTCGTGAAAAACGGCGTGCTGCCCTTTGTGCTGCGAGCCGATCCTCCGATTGAGCCGCTGGTCTTGCGTCTGACCGATGTGTTCTTCCGGCTCGAGCACGAGGTGGCACGGCGGTACTACGAAGCCGAAAAACGCCAGCATGGGCAGTTTGCGGAGCTCGACGTCCTCAAATCGGGCTTCATGCGGCTAACTACCCACGAACTGCGCCGCCCACTGAGCGTCTTCCGTGGCTACATCTCGATGATTGAGTCTGGGGATCTCGGGGACCTTCCGGAGGCGGTACACAAAGCAATCATTCAGATTGCCATGAGCGCCAACGAGATGGCGAAGCTCGTCGATGACCTATCCGCGGTCGGGCGCTTAGAGGAACCCGAAAAGGTCCTTCGCCGCGAGCCCTGTCCGGTCAAACAGCTGATTCACGATGCCGTAGAAGTAGTTCGGGCAGAGGCGCTGGCCAAAAAGATCGCGATCATCGAGCGCATCGATCCATCACATTCCACCGTACAGGTTGACATCGATCGCATGAGGATCGCTCTCCAGAACCTGCTCAGCAACGCCATCAAGTACTCCCCTCCGGAATCCTCGGTGGAAGTTCGCGTGGAGCCCGAGCCGGGCGCCATCGCCATCACGGTAGAAGATCATGGGCCCGGGATCCCGCCGGAGGAAATCCCCAACATCTTCAAGAAGTACTACCGAGGCCTCGGGCCCCAAACTCAAGACACGCCAGGGACTGGCCTAGGGCTCTATATCGTCAAGCAGATAGCCGAGCTGCACGGCGGACGAGTGGAAGTGGTGAGCGCCCCTGCGCGGGGCTCCACCTTCCGGCTGCTCCTCGAAGCCTAGCTCGCCCTCGCCGCCAGTCCGGTTGGCAGGACGCCGGACTCAACGTGTCGAAATCTGAGCAAGAAGCCGAGCAAGCGCTTGCCGCAGTTTGGGATGACACCGCACCCCCTGCTGAAGGCGATGGCTGGGTCGGTAGGGTTCGAACTCAGTACAATGACTGCGCGCCGAGGCTAAATATGACGAGCGCGGAAATCCGCCAGCGTTTTCTCAACTTCTTCAAAGAGCGGGACCACAAGGTGTTACCGAGCTCCTCCCTGATCCCGTTCGGCGATCCTACTCTGCTGTTCACCAGCGCCGGCATGGTCCAGTTCAAACCGTACTTTCTGGGCCAGTCGAAGCCGCCGTACCCGCGGTCGACCACCTGTCAGAAGGTGTTCCGCTCAGTGGACATCGACATCGTCGGTCACGATGGCCATCACCTGACCTTCTTCGAGATGCTGGGCAACTTTTCCTTCGGCGACTATTTCAAAGAGAAGGCAATCCCATTCGCATGGGAGTTCTTGACGAAAGAGCTGAAGCTCGAAAAACCACGGCTCTGGGCTGGCATCCACAACGACGACGACGAGAGTTTCGAGATCTGGAAGAAAACCGGCATTCCGCCGGAACGGATCCGGCGCTTCGGTGACGAGTACAACTTCTGGGCGGCTGGTCCCACCGGCCCCTGCGGGCCGGATGCCGAGATCCACTACGACTGGGGCGAAGAGTACGGCTGCGGGCGGCCCGACTGCGGGCCGAACTGCGAGCATTGCGACCGCTTTCTCGAGATCTGGAATCTCGTGTTCGTAACGTGGAACCGCGATGAATCGGGCGTGCGAACGCCGCTGCCACAGAAAGGCATTGACACGGGTATGGGCCTGGAGCGAATCACGTCGGTCGTCAGCCAGAAGCGGTCGCTCTTCGACACCGATCCGTTCCAGCCACTGATCCAGCACTACGCCGAAGAAGCGGGCAAACCCTATGGTGGCAATCCGGAGACCGATGTCTCGTATCGGGTGCTGGCCGATCATGCCCGCGGCACCGCTATGCTGCTCGCCGACGGAGTCGCCCCCGCCAATGACGGTCGAGGCTATGTCTTGCGGCGGGTGATCCGGCGCGCCATGGTCCACGCCCGGCGGCTGGGCCCGGCCGTTCACCTCTCGTCGGGCGTGCCGATTGTAGCCCGCCTGCTGGGACTGGTGTACACCGAGGTCAAGACGCAGGCCGATCGGATCGCGGAGGTCGTCGTCTCGGAAGAGGAGCGGTTCGGGGTCGCCCTGCGCCAGGGGATGGAACGCCTGCAGCCTTTGCTCGAGCGCGGAACTCTTAACCCGGAAGAAGTGTTCTATCTGCATGACACCCTTGGCTTTCCCATCGAGCTCACGGCGGA
>Ga0137415_10004642_pt1 | contig 13587 bp, 15 predicted proteins | sample CZODoug3_1_1_16f_FD_183082 | JGI IMG/M metagenome (GOLD analysis project Ga0137415, IMG submission 183082) | Vadose zone soil fungal communities from Angelo Coast Range Reserve, California, USA - CZODoug3_1_1_16fungal (Hybrid Assembly) | ecosystem: Environmental > Terrestrial > Soil > Vadose... | reverse complement strand
CTGCGGCAGCGGTTCACCGCACTCCGGGACGCTAGGCGATGCCCGCCGGGTGGTCCACTCGGTGTTAAGTCGCGAGCTGGGCGGGCCGGGTAGCGTCGCGATACGGACGGCACCAGAAGGTTGACTCGCGGGGTCGCACAGCACATTCGACACGGGGAGCGTCTCTAGATCCGTGAGCCGAGCAACGTTCGAGGAATTCGCCCGGGAGGAGCTGCCCGGCCTGCTGCGCTACGCGGTGATGCTGACCGGCGATCGCGAGCTGGCCCAGGACCTCGTCCAGGACGTCATGGTCAAGGCGCACAGTCGCTGGCGGCGCATCGAGGCGGCCGACCATCCACGGCTGTACGTCAAGACGATGCTCACCCGGGCGTTCATCTCCTGGCGGCGGCGCTGGGCAGTGCGCAACATCGTGCTGTCCGACGATCCCGTCGACGGGGAACCCGAGCGCGACCACGCACTGTCCATTGTGGACAGAGCTGATGTCTGGCAGCGATTGGCCACCCTACCCAGGCAGCAGCGCGCGGTCCTCGTTCTGCGCTACTACGAACGGCTCACCGATTCCGAAATCGCCACCATGCTCGGCTGCACGGACGGAACAGTGCGGGGCTACGCGTCGCGCGCCCTCACCGCCCTGCGCCTGAACATCACAGCCGAGCTGAGCAATGCCAAGGAGCCAACATGACGCAGCAACTGCGCGATACCTTCCTCGCCCACGAACACCTCGCCCCGAACGCGGACCTGGCGTTGGAGGCCATTGAGCACCGCATCCGCACGCGCCGCCGCTCGCGAGCCGCCGTCACCGGGGCGGTCGTCGCCGTAGCCGGCATCGTCGCCGGCGCTTCCGTCGTGGCCGGCGGCACGCACCGCAGCACGCCGGCACCGACCCACATCCCGGTCGCCAAGCAGCCGACAGCACCACCGACCCGGGCCGCGCTGCCGGCGCCGGCCCACCTCACCATCGCTGCCGGCTGGCTGCCGGCCGGCACCATGCACGAGGTGATCGCCAGCAACGGGTTCGGCAGCCAGATGCGGGGCTACGACGTCTCCACCGGCGCCACCTCGACCTACGTCCTCATCAGCGCCGAGCCAGGCACCGCGCTGCCGACGTCCTACAAACGCGGTACGCCACGGGACGTACGCATCGGCGGTCACCTGGTACGCGAATGGAGCGTCGACGACTGGTACCACGCCGCGTTCGTCCGTCCCGGCGGCGGCGTGGCCACCATCGAGATCGAGGGCGGCGCCAACCAGGGCAAGGGCGCCGACGGCTCCGCCGCGGAACTGGCCGCTGTCGGTCAGCACGTGCTGACCGCGATGCGCTTCGACCGACACGACCCGATCAAGGCCGACTTCGCGATCGGGTATCTGCCACCCGGTCTGGCCGTGCGGTCGGTCACCCGCGACAAGTCCAGCGGCACAAGTTACATCCTGGCGCCGCCCACCGCGAAGGTCAGCGACACGATGCCGGACTACACCACGGTCAGCGAGTTGCCCGAAACGCATGCACAGCTGGCGCAGGGGGCGTCCCGGTCGCACAAGAAGCCCGGTCAACCGCTGACCCCCGGGCGCCCCGTCAAGGGCCACGTCACGTACCTCTCCTCCGACACCACGCCGACGAGCCTGTGGGTCGACAGCGTGCGCCCGGGCGTCTCGATCCAGATCACGGGCGGGCCTGGCGCGACGACCGCCAACGACCTCTACCGGATCGCCGACGGGCTCATCCTGCCCTGACCGTTCCCCACCGATCGTGCAACTTTGGGCGTCCCTACGACGCCGAGAGTTGCACGATCGGCGTCAGGACGAGGACTTGCCCAGCTCGGCGCTGCGCAGGGCGGCCGCCTCGATCGCGGCGAGCAGCGCGGCCCGCACGCCGTGGACCTCGAGCTCGCGGATCGCGGCGATGGTCGTGCCGCCCGGGCTGGTCACCGCCTCGCGCAGCTGCACCGGGTGCTCGCCGGAGTCGCGCAGCATGACCGCGGCGCCCACCGCCGACTGCACGATCAGCTCGGCGGCCAGCGTGCGGGGCAGTCCGAGCAGGATGCCCGCGTCGATCATCGCCTCGACCAGGTAGAAGAAGTACGCCGGCCCGGAGCCGGACAGCGCCGTCACGGCGTCGAGCTGCGACTCGGGAACCCGCACGACTTTGCCCACCGCGGTAAGGAGCTTCTCGGCCACGGCGAGATGTTCCTCGGTCGCGTGCGCACCGGGCGAGATGGCGGTCATCGCCTCGTCGACCAGCGCCGGGGTGTTCGGCATGCACCGCACCACCGGGACGGAGGCGCCGAGCGCGGCCTCGATGCGTGCCGTCGGCACCCCGGCCGCCACCGAGACGACGACGTGCGACGCCCCCACGTGCGGCGCCAGCTCAGCGAGCAACGGCAGGATGTCCTGCGGCTTGACGGCAACCAGGACGGTACGAGCGGCACGCGCCGCCGAGGGAACGTCCACAGTGGACACTCCATACGTCGCGCTCAGGTAGGCGGCGCGCTCGGGGTGCTTCTCGACCACCACCACCTCGTCGGGCGCGTAGTGCCCGCGCAACAACCCGGACAGCAGCGCCTCGCCGATCTTGCCGCCGCCGACGATTGCCAAACCGTTCATCGCTTGCTCACCAAGGAACGCAGGAAGAAGGACAGGTTGGAAGGACGCTCGGCCAGGCGACGCATCAGGTAGCCGTACCAGTCGCTGCCGTAGGGCACGTAGACCCGGACGGTCTCGCCCTCCCGGGCCAGGCGCCTTTGCTCGGACGGGCGAACCCCGTACAGCATCTGCAACTCGTACTGGTGCTGGCCCTGGCCGTGGAACTTCGCCCGCTCCCGCACGATGGCGACCAGCCGCGGATCGTGAGTGGCGAACATCGGGTATCCAGCCCCGCTGAGCAAGATGTTGCTGCACCGTACATAGGACAGGTCGACCTCGTTGTCGTCCTGGTAGGCCACGGACGCCGGTTCCTTGTACGCGCCCTTGCACAGGCGGATCCGGCTTCCGGCACCGGACAGGTCGCGGCAGTCGCCCTCGGTGCGCCGCAGGTAGGACTGCAGCACGCCGGCCGTTTCCGGGAAGTCCGCCCGCAGCTCGACCAGGGTCGACAGCGTCGAGTCGGTGGTGGCGTGGTCCTCCATGTCGAGGGTTACCGTCGCGCCGACGCCACGAGCCGCGGCGCAGATGCGCCGGGCGTTCTCGAGCGCGATCTTCTCGCCGTCGCCGGGCAGCGCCTGACCGATCGCGCTCAGCTTGACGCTGACCTCGGCGCGGGCAGTGAGTGGTGCGAGCCGCTCGGCGAGGCCGGCCCGGTCGAGCGCCTGCAACAGCCCCAGGTACTCGTCGGCGATGGCGGACGCCTGCTCGGCGTCGGCAGTGTCCTCGCCGAGGTGGTCGAGCGTGAGGTACAGGCCGTCCTCCACCAACGCGCTCGCTGCCCCGACCGCGGCGGATGTGTCGGCGCCACCGACAAATCGCCGCACAACGGTGCGCGATACCGGGGCATTCGACACAAGTCGTTCGATGCCGTGGTTGCGGGAGGCGGCCAGGATGACGGAGCGAAGCATGCCCTGAGGGTAGTGCCGCGCCCCGGACGCGTTTCGCGGTCACGACGGCCGTGCACCCTAAATACTCCCCGAATGCAGATATAGGGCGTACGGTGTCGGCTGAGACGGCGCCCAGATCGCCCGGCAACGGTGACGTGCGGCCCGGCATCGTCTCGTCTGATGAGTCCATCGGGGGGCCTCATGGACGCGCGATCGGGGGACGCGCGAGCGCGACGCGCATCGGCGCGGCGCTCTCGATTGCTGCGCCACAGCGCCGTCGCCGACGCCCTCGACAACTCGCTTGTCGAACCGCCACCCCCACCTCTGCCGCCCCGGGTAGCCGGGCAGCGCCCGACCGAGCGCCGGGACGCGCTCGCGGCGGCAGCCCGCGAGCCGGCCGATGCGCCGCCGCACAACCGGCCCCTGGACACGCAGCCCGACGCCGACACCCAGGCGCCCGACACCCAGGCGCCCGACACCGGCGACCTGCTCCGCTTCTACGACGACGAGGACGAGGCCGCTCCGCCGGCGCCGGCTGCCGTGCGCCGGGCGGTGATCGCGGTCTGCGCAGTGGGCGTGCTGGCCGCCGGAGGTGTCACCGCCTACGTCCTCACGCACCGGTCATCGGCACCGACCGCTGCTCCCGCGCGACCGACCACGTCCACGATCCAGCGGGCCGAGACGATCCAGCAGGCCGAGACGTGGATCCGCGCGAACGTGCCACAGGCGGCCCGGATGCGCACCGACTCGACCGTCGCGAGCGACCTGCTGCTCAGCGGGTATCGGGCGGCCGCAGTCTTCACCTCGGTCGACAGTCAGGACGCCGCCGAAAGCCTCCTGGTCACGACGCCCGAGATCCGCGACCACACGAAGAAGAGCCTGGCCGACGCCGCCTCGCGGATCACCCCACTGCCGGTCGCGAGCTTCGGCACCGGGTCCGGGCGGGTCGAGATCGCGCTGCTCGTCGACGGCAACGCGGCGAGCCTGCCTGATCGGCTCGCCCGCGACGCGAACGAGCGACGCACGGCCGACAAGGCGCTGCTGGACAATCCACGAGTCCGCACCGATCCGGCGCTCCGGCCCTGGCTGGCCGACGGTCGTCTGGACCTGCGCGCCGCGACGGTGGTGGCATTGCTCGCATCACGCACGGACGTGCATCTCACGCGGGTCACGCTCGACCGCGCCGAGGCTGCGCTCGCGCGACCCGCGCGCACGCTGAGGCTGTCGATGACGGATCCGGCCGCACTCGCCGCCGTATTGCAGGCGCTGCCGGTGACCTACGCACCCGCACACGTGTCCACGCTGCCCGGCAGCGCGCGGCAACTGACCTGGTCCGTCGGGCTGGCGCCCGAGGGGCTTTGACCAATCACCCTAGGGAGAAGAGATGCGAGTACCAATTCGGGTCCTGATAGTGGCCGCGGCCGCGGTGACGACCAGTCTGGCGGCACCCGTCGTGTCGGCCGCACCGGCCGCCGCGCCGTCCACACAGAACGCGATGATCCGCGGCGCGCACCTGTCGCCGGACACCACCAACGTCGACGTGTACCTCACCGCCTTCTCGGGTGGCACCACCACGCTGTGGCTGTCCAGCGTCGGCTACGGCGACGTCAGCCCGTACAACTGGCTCAAGCCCGGCCCGTACGCGGTGGCGATGCGCCCACACGGCGCGGCCGCGTCCACCCCGGCCGCGCTGAGCTGGACCTTCACCGCCAAGGCCGGCCATGCCTACACGGCGGCCGGCGTCGGCATGAACAAGCAGCTGCACGGCGTCATCATCGAAGATCAGCTCACACCGCCCGCAGCTGGACAGGGTCTGGTGCGGGTGATCCAGGCGGCGAGTCGCGCGCCGCGCGCCGACATCACCGCGCAGAACGGTCTGGTGCTCGCCAAGTCGGCCGCCTTCGCCAGCACGACGAAGTACACCACCGTGCCGGCCGGCACCTTGCAGGTCGCCGCCAAGGCCGACGGCAAGTCACTCGACACGTCGGCGGCGGTTGCCGTCAAGTCCGGTAGCGTCAGCTCGGTCGTCCTGCTCGACGGCAAGGGCGGCGGCCTCGCGTTGCGCACGCTGACCGACGCGGCCGGGGCCGCGACCACGCCGATCGGTTCGGTACCGGCCGGGGGCGGCGGCACCGCCCACCGTCCGGACGGCATTCCGTCCTGGACGTGGGGACTCGGCGTCGGCGCCCTCGTCGCCCTGGCCGGTTCGGCGCTCGCAGTGCGGGGACGGCGGCGTTCCGCGGCGGCATGAATGCAGCGAGGCTGCGCATCACCCTGGCGAGCCTCGCGGTGGCTGCGTGTGCTGTGGCCTGTGGGGCGGCGAAGGCCAGACCCGCAGAGCACACCGCGCCCGCCTCGTCCAGCCCGGCGCCGGTTCCGGCGCCGGGCACTGGTGCGGCCCCGTCGTCCGGCATCCCGGCGATTCCGGACGGGCCGACCGGCCCGGCGCACGCCGACCCGTCGGCTCCACCGGTCGTCGCCTCGCCGGCGCGCCTGGTCGTCCCGGCGATCGGCGTCGACACCGGCCTGGAATCGGTCGGCCTGCTCGCCGACGGGACGCTAGAGCCACCGCACGAGTGGGGCGTGGCCGGTTGGTACGCCGACGGTGTCCGGCCGGGCGATCCGGGCCCGGCCGTCATCGAGGGTCACGTCGACTCACGTAGCGGCCCGGCGGTGTTCTACCGGCTGCGGGATCTGCGCGTCGGCGCCACGGTGATCGTGCACACGCGCGACGGCAAGACCCTGCGGTTCGTCGTCGACAGCGTCCGCAGCTACCCGAAGACCCACTTCCCGACCGCAGCCGTGTACGGACCGACGCCCTTGCCCGTGCTGCGACTGGTCACATGTACGGGCGAGTTCGACTGGGCGGCCCGGAGCTACCTGGACAACCTCGTCGTCTCAGCGAGATTGGTGTAGCGCCCCGGCGGGCGGAGCGACGAGGTGCAGCCGGCAGTAGGCCAGCGCCTCGGCGAGATCGGCCTCGCGTTCGTCGCGGTCGACGGCCCGGCGGGTGTTGACCTCGACGATCACGTGCCCGGAGAAGCCGACGCGGGCGACGCGTTCCAGCACCTCGGCGCACGGCTGGGTGCCGCGTCCCGGAACGAGATGCTCGTCCTTGGCGATGCCCGTGCCGTCACCGATGTGCAGGTGGGTCAGGTGCGAACCCATCGCGTCCAGCATGGTCAGGACGTCGGACTGCGACACCGCCGCGTGCGAGATGTCCAGCGTGTAGTCGCGATAGAGCTCCTCGGCGGCCACGTCCCATCCGGGCTGGTAGGCCGACACCTCCCGGCCGCGCACGCGCAGCGGGAACATGTTCTCGACGGCGAAGCGCACCGCCGTCTGCTTGGCCATGTCGTCGAGCCCGGCCCGGAACCGCCGGGAGTAGTCGCGCTGCCACCGGAACGGAGGGTGGACGACGACGGTCTGCGCGCCGAGCATCTCGGCTGCGAACTGGGCCTTCTGCAGCTTCACCCACGGGTCGGTCGACCACACCCGCTGGGTCACGATCAGGCAGGGCGCGTGGATGGCGAGGATCGGCACGTCGTAGTGCTCGGACAGCCGGCGCAGCGCGTTCGGATCCTGGCTGATCGGATCGGTCCACACCATCACCTCGACGCCGTCGTAGCCGAGCTTGCCGGCCAGCTCGAAGGCGGCCGCCGTCGACTCCGGGTACACCGACGCCGTCGACAGACCTACCTTCGCCGACGGCGCCCGCAACGCCCGAGAGGGTCTCGTCATGGCGCCAGCTGATCGAGCCGGCGCAGGATCACGCCCTCGCGCAACGCCCACGGGCACAGCTCCAGCTCGCCGACGCCGAGGGCGTCCATCGCCGCGGCCGAGACGACGGCGCCGGCCAGCACCTGGTGCGAGCGGCCGGTGCTCACGCCGTCGAGCTCAGCGAGGTCGTTCGACGACATCCGGGCGATGAACGCCGTCACCTGCTTCAGGCCGGTGCGGGTGAGCACCCGGGGCGCCCGCGGGCCGGCCGACGACGGCGCCGCCCCGGCGAGGCGGGCCAGCGTGCGGAACGTCTTGCTCGTGGCGACGACCCGATCCGGCGCGCCGCCCTTGAGCAGCGCCTTGACCGGCTCGGCCAGCTCGGCCTCGGCGTGATCACGCAGCTTGCCCAGCGCCGACTTGGACGGCGGGTCGCTGTCGAACCATTCGCGGGTGAGCCGTCCGGCGCCGAGTGGCAGTGACGCGGTGAGGTCGGGTTCCTCGTCGGCCCCGGCGGCGAGCTCGAGTGATCCGCCGCCGATGTCGAGGCAGAGCAGCCGTCCCGCGCTCCAGCCGAACCACCGCCGGACCGCGAGGAACGTCAGCCGCGCCTCGTCGTCGCCGGTCAGCACCGCGAGCTCGACGCCGGCCTCGGTGGCCACGCGTTCGAGCACCTCGGCTGAGTTGCCGGCGTCGCGAACCGCCGAGGTCGCGAATGCGATCACCTCGTCGCAGCCCAGCTCGACGGCCTGTCGCCGGGCACCGAGCGCAGCCCCGACTAGGGCGTCGGCCCCTTCGAGGGCCAGATCGCCGCGCTTGTCGATGTGCTCGGCCAGCCGCAGGACGCTCTTGCGGGACAGCTGCGGGGTCGGCTCGGCGCCGCGATAGGCATCGACCACGAGCAAGTGCACGGTGTTCGAGCCGACGTCGAGCACGCCCAATCGCATACGGCCTCCTTTCTTGGAAGAGTATCGGTCGGCCTCTCGGAATCCGGTCCCGAAGTTCCGTACTCTTGACCACGTGCAGTTACCTGTTGTCGCGAAAGAGGCGACCCTTGACTTCCCCCGCGAGTGGATCGAGTTCGCCGATCCGGGCGACCCCGAGCACTGGATACGGGCCGACCTCACCTGGTTGTGCTCGAGCTGGTCGTGCATCTTCGGACGCGGCTGCCAGGGCGTCATCGAGGGACGCGCCGATGACGGATGCTGCAGCCACGGGGCGTTCTTCTCCGACAAGGCCGACGAGAAGCGGGTCCGGCGCTTCGCCGAGCAGCTCACTCCGGAGTTCTGGCAGTACGCCGACCAGGCCCAGGCCAAGAGTGGCAAGCTCGACATCGTCGAGAAGGACAACGTCGGCGACGACGAGAACCGGCGCCGCACCCGCACCGTCGACGGGGCGTGCATCTTCCTGAACCGGCCGGGCTTCTCCGGTGGGGAGGGGTGCGCGCTGCACGGGCTCGCGCTGCGCACCGGGCGCCATCCGCTCGAGACCAAGCCCGAGGTGTGCTGGCAGCTGCCGGTGCGCCGCGCCCAGGACTGGGTCGACCGCCCGGACGGCACCCGCATCCTCCTGTCGACGGTGTCCGAGTTCGACCGCCGCGGCTGGGGTGAGGGTGGCCACGACCTGCACTGGTGGTGCACGTCCTCGCCGGACGCGCACACCGGCGGCGAGCCCTTGTACGTGTCCTACGCGCCGGAGCTCACCGAGCTGATCGGCCAGAAGGCCTACGACGAGCTGTCCCGCATCTGCGCCGAGCGCCTGGAACGCGGCCTGGTAGCCGAGCACCCCGCCACGACGGCAGCCCGCCGCAACTCACGCTGACCCGGAGCGATCTTCCTGCACATAGCACCGCATGAGGCTGCCCGCGCAGGAAGATCGTTCCCGCAGGTGGATCTTCCTGCGCCGGCTGCCGAATAGGGCGGCATACGCAGGAAGATCAGGTCGGCACCGCGATCTTCCTGCACATAGCACCGCATGAGGCTGCCCGCGCAGGAAGATCGACTCGCACGGGCCGCCGCCGCTCATCGCGCGGCGCTCATCGCGCGCTCACGCTTCGAACTTGTAGCCCAAGCCCCTTACCGTCACTAGGTACTTGGGGTTGGCCGGGTCGGGTTCGATCTTCGAACGCAGCCGCTTCACGTGGACGTCGAGGGTCTTGGTGTCACCGACGTAGTCCGCGCCCCACACTCGATCGATCAGCTGCCCCCGGGTGAGCACCCGGCCGGCATTGCGCAGCAGCAGCTCGAGCAGGTCGAACTCCTTGAGCGGTAACGACACGGTGCCGCCGTCGACGGCGACCGTGTGCCGCTCGACGTCCATGCGCACCGGCCCCGCCTCGAGGGCACTCGTGATGAGATCCTCGGCCTCGCCGCCCCGGCGCAGCACCGCCCGGATCCGGGCCACCAGCTCGCGGGACGAGAACGGCTTGGTGACGTAGTCGTCGGCCCCGAGCTCGAGGCCTACTACCTTGTCGACCTCGCTGTCGCGCGCCGTGACGATGATGATCGGGACGTTGGACCGTTGCCGCAGGGCCCGGCACACCTCGGTGCCGGACAGGCCCGGCAGCATGAGGTCGAGCAGCACCAGGTCGGCGCCACTGCGGTCGTAGGTGGCCAGCGCGTCCGGGCCGGTAGCAGCGACCGCCACCTCGTAACCCTCGCGCCGCAGCATGTACGACAGTGCGTCGGAGAAGGACTCCTCGTCCTCGACTACAAGTACGCGGGTCACGCGGCCCCCTTCGCCAAAGTCTTCGCTGGTGCGTTCTGGTCGGACGATCTCGCGGGCCGGTTAACGAGAGGCAACCGGATAGTGAACGTCGAACCCGCGCCCTCGACACTCCAGACCGACACCGTGCCTCCGTGGTTCGTGGCGACGTGCTTGACGATCGCGAGGCCGAGCCCGGTGCCACCGGTGGCCCGCGACCGCGCCGGGTCGACCCGGTAGAAGCGCTCGAAAACCCGGGTGAGCTCGGACTCGGCGATACCCAGGCCCTGGTCGCTGACCGAGATCTCGACGCACGGGTGCTGGCGCTCGGGATCCTCGGCCGATCGGGCGCTGACCGCCACCCGAGTGCCCCGCGGGCTGTAGGCGATGGCGTTGTCGACCAGGTTGGTGATCGCCATGGTCAGCTGACTCTCGTTGCCCCGGACGACGAGATCGTCGGCGTAGCGCGCCACCACACTGATGCCGGCTGTCTCGGCGGCGAGCCGGGTTCGGTCCTGCGCCTCGTCGAGCAGCGTGCCCACCGTGACCTCGGCGGCGCCGGGCAGCGGCTCGGCCCCCTGCAGCCGGGACAGCTCGATCAGCTCCCGGACGAGCCGGCCGAGCCGGGCACTCTCGTGCTGCATCCGCCCGGCAAAGCGCTGCACGGCGTCCGGGTCGTCGGAAGCGTCCTGCACGGCCTCGGCCAGCAGGGTCAGCGCGCCCACCGGCGTCTTGAGCTCGTGGGACACGTTGGCGACGAAGTCCCGGCGCACCGCCTCCAGACGGCGCACCTCGGTCACGTCGTCCAGCAGCAGGACCACGGCCGCCACCCGCATGCCGTCCGGCAGCGGCACCGCGGTCACCGACAGGGCGATCGGCTCACGCCCGAGGCGGCCCATCGGCAGGTCGACGGCGCCGTGCACCGTGACGTTGCCGTCGGTGGATGCGCGCGCCAGCCGGCTCAGCTCGTCGAAGGCCAGCCGATCGGTCGCGAGGATGCCCATGGCCCGGGCGGCGGGATTGACCAGGACGACCCGCTCGTCGCGGTCGACGACGACAACCCCGTGGCGGAGCATCTCGAGCACCTGGCTCGGCAAGGTGGGGGTCGGACGCGCCGAAACGGTCGGCGACTCGGCCGGTCGGGCCGCTCGCCGACCCGTGATCCGGCACCCGATCGCCAACCCCAGCCCAAGCGCGACCAAGATCGCGCACACGGCAATTACCGCCACACCGGCGATGGTACGGGCGGCGGCGTCTGGTTCTCCGTGAGCTTTCCACGACGGACATGCCTGCCGCCCGGTGTTCACCGGTTAGCCCTTGTTCGTTCATGTTCTGACAACCGCTTCTCGCGCGGAGAAACTACGCTTCGCATCACAGGATTCGGAGGCGCAGCTATGCGTGACATTTACCACGACGAGCTCGACGACATCGGCAAGACGCTCGTCAACATGACCCAGCTCGTCCGGGCCGCCATGGAGCGCGCCACCAACGCGCTGCTCGACGGCGACCTCTCCGGCGCCGAACGGGTCATTTCCGACGATCCGCAGGTCGACGCCCTGCGCGAGGACCTCGAAGAGCGCACCTTCCAGATGATCGCCCGGCAGCAGCCGGTCGCCACCGATCTGCGTGTACTCATCACGACCTTGCACCTGGCCGCCGACCTGGAGCGGATGGGCGACCTCGCTCGGCACATCGCGAAGGTGGCGCGGATGCGCTACCCCGAGATCGCCGTTCCGACCGAGATTCGCGACGTGATCTCACAGATGGGCGCCGTCGCACTGTCGCTGGTCGAGAAGGTCGGCCACGTGATCGAGGGCCGCGACGTCGAGCTGGCCCAGGCCATCGAGGCCGAGGACGACTCGATGGACGCCCTGCACCGCAAGCTGTTCACCCTGCTGCTGTCGCCGAACTGGACCCACGGCGTCGAGGCGGCGATCGACATGACCCTGATCGGGCGCTACTACGAGCGCTACGCCGACCACGCCGTCTCGGTCGCGCAGCGCGTGGTGTTCATCGTCACCGGCGTTCGTCCCGAGCCACTGCACAAGAACCCGGGCACGCTCACGGCCTGACCTCTCGCCGCATCCGTCGATCGCCTGGATCAAGCTGGCCTGAGGTGCCCGGCGCACCTTGACGCTCACAGTAGGAGGCATCATGATGTCTTCATGCGCACCACGCTGACCATCGACGATGACGTCGCGCGGCTGATCGATGACGCCGTGCATCGCGAACGACTGCCGATGAAGCAGATAATCAACGACGCTCTACGCCGCGGTCTGCGAGCAACAGATCGAGACGCCGATGAACCGTATGACTACGAACCGCATTCCTCGACACTGCGGGCCGGCCTCGATCCCACCGGATTCAACCGGCTCGCGGATGAGCTCGATGACGAAGCCGTGTTGGACAAGATCCGGCGGGCCGGGTGATCGTCCCGGACATCAATCTCCTGCTCTACGCGTTCATCGACTCGTTCGACCAGCACCGTGCGGCCCGGAGATGGTGGCTGGAAGCCATGAACAGCGACCGCGAGATCGGACTCCCGTCACCCACCCTGTTCGGCTTCCTACGGATATCCACCAGCCGGCGAGTTCTCGTAGAACCGCTCACGATCGGCGCAGCCCTGGACTACGTGCGCGCCTGGCTGGCTCGACCCAATACCCGGTTCCTGATCCCAGGTCCACGTCACCTGGACGTGGCCTTCGGGCTGCTCACCAGCGTGGGCATCGCCGCGAACCTCACGACTGATGTCCAGATCGCCGCGTACGCCGTCGAAAACCGGGCCGAGGTCCATTCCAGCGACACGGACTTTGGGCGATTCCCCGACCTGGCCTGGGTGAACCCACTGGCGTAACTCCCCGATCGTGCAACCTTCTGCGGCGTCACACCGCAAGAAGTTGCACGATCGCTAGGACTTGCCTTGGTTGGCCACCGCCTGGATCGCCTCGGCGGCGGCCGCGGGGTCTAGGTACTCGCCCGGCCCGATCGGGCGAAACGTCGTCGGGTCGAGCTCGTAGCGCAACGGGATGCCCGTCGGGACGTTCAGCGACACGACGGCCTCGTCCGACAGTCCGTCCAGGTGCTTGATCAGGGCGCGCAGCGAGTTGCCGTGCGCCGCGACCAGCACGGTGCCGTGGCGCAGGTCGGGCACGATCGCGTCGTACCAGTAAGGCAGCAGCCGGGACACCACGTCGGCGAGGCACTCGGTGCGCGGTACCGACTCGAGCAGGTCGGCATAGCGCGGGTCGGCAGCCTGGCTGTACTCATCGTCGTCGGCCAGCGGGGGCGGCGGGGTGTCGTACGAACGGCGCCACAGCATGAACTGGTCGTCGCCGAACTCGGCCCGTACCGCCGCCTTGTCCTTGCCCTGCAGCGCGCCGTAATGGCGCTCGTTCAGCCGCCACGATCGGCGCACCGGGATCCAGTGCCGGTCGGCCACGTGCAGCGCGATCTCGCCCGAACGGATCGCCCTACGCAGCAGCGACGTGTGCACGACATCGGGCAACAACCCGTTCGAGGTGAGCAGTTCGCCGGCCCGTTGCGCCTCCTCCGCGCCGGTCGCGCTGAGGTCGACGTCGACCCAGCCGGTGAAGAGGTTCTTCTTGTTCCAATCGCTCTCGCCGTGGCGGAGCAGCAC
>Ga0137415_10004639_pt1 | contig 13589 bp, 11 predicted proteins | sample CZODoug3_1_1_16f_FD_183082 | JGI IMG/M metagenome (GOLD analysis project Ga0137415, IMG submission 183082) | Vadose zone soil fungal communities from Angelo Coast Range Reserve, California, USA - CZODoug3_1_1_16fungal (Hybrid Assembly) | ecosystem: Environmental > Terrestrial > Soil > Vadose... | reverse complement strand
AAGAATCAAAAGTGAGCAACTGATCTCCGCGCCCAGGGATGAGATCCGCTTGGATGAGGGCCATAGCAACCTCTTTATATATAAAGGGAGGGGGAAAATCAATCCGCCCATCGCGGGAGCCCGCTCGTTGACCGAGGCGGCCGCGAGCTCGGAGGCGACCGCGGGCACCTTGCCCGGACTCGCGCCGGGGCTTCGGGGCGCGGTGGCTGCAGGGTTCGTCTATGGGTTCCGCCACACCCTCGAAATTCCATGGGCGTCATCGGATCGGCGTTATGCACGGCTGGCACCGAACATGTCGCTCTATAGCGCTGTGTTATCTTCAACGGATTGTCGACAACGAGACGCTCTGCATTGTCAGTCCACATCTGCTGGGCCAAACAGCGGATATCCGACGGACCAAAGCGATCGCAATGCCATTCGGGGTTTCTGTTATTGAAGATGCCACCCAATCCATGGGTCGAAAGACGACGGAGGGTTGGGTCGGGGCCCTGGGCGACGTCGGCTTCTCCAGCTTGGCACGGGGAAGGAATGTGACTGCCGGTTCTGGCGGTGTAATTGTCACACGCTCCAACGACTTGGCCCACAAGCTGGCGAAGATTTATGCTAATGTTCCCGAAGAGTCCTTGCCCCCGGCGGATCGTAAATGCCGTCTTGGTCTGCGCCGTGCACATCCCTCAGTTGTACCTCGCCACGGTCGAGTGACGGATCGACCGCCCTCTCCCGCGGAAACCCGAGAGGCAGGCGCATCGAATACAGGGCAATAATCGGATCCTATTATTATGTTGCTCGGCGAGATCGTTTTCTGGGTATCGGTTGCGTTGATCACATACGCCTATGTGGGGTATCCGTTGGCGCTGAGTGTGGTTTCCCTCTTGAGGACACGACGAGTGGAGAAGGCGGATGTGAGCCCGTCAGTCACGTTTATCATTACCGCCTACAACGAAGAAAAACGCATTGCGGAAAAGCTGGAGAATACGCTGAAGCTTGTTTATCCGCGCTCGAAACTCGAAATTCTCGTGGCCTCTGACTGTTCGTCTGACAAGACCGACGAGATCGTGAAATCCTATGGAGATCGAGGGGCCCAATTGGTTCGGGCGCCTGTAAGAAAGGGAAAGGAAGCCGCACAGAAGCTGGCTGTGGAGGTAGCTAAGGGGGAGATTCTGGTGTTTTCCGACGTGGCCACAATTCTCGCGGAACACGCGGTGTCGAACATCGTGAAGAATTTTCATGATCCAACTGTAGGGTGTGTGAGCAGTGTCGACCGCTTTGTCGATCAGGACGGTCGTGTGAGCGGAGAAGGCGCCTATGTGCGATATGAAATGTTTCTGAGGTCCTTGGAGACGCGCGTGAATTCGTTAGTGGGGCTCAGTGGATCGTTCTTTGCTGCGAGAAGGGAGGTATGCAAAGGGGCGTGGTCGGACGATCTCCAAAGCGATTTCAACACCGTAATCAACAGTATGCGAATGGGGCTTCGAGGCGTGGCCGATCCGGACAGCATAGGGTACTACAAGAATATTGCCGACGAGCGGAAGGAGTATGACCGAAAAGTGCGGACAGTTCTGCGGGGGATTTCAGTGTTTATGAGAAGTTTGGCGTTAGTCAATCCCTTGCGACATCCCGTATTCGCCTGGCAATTGCTCAGTCATAAGCTCTGCCGATGGCTTGTCCCATTCGCCATGATGACGGTTTTCGTCAGTAACGCTCTTCTGGCCCTTTCGTCGCGATGGTATGCCATGTTGTTTCTGATCCAGATCCTGTTCTACTCGGTGGCGCTCGGCGGTATTTTCTGGAAACCGCTCTTGCGCCTTCCCATTTGTAAACTGTTTTCCTATTTTCTGTTGGTCAATGTCTCGATCTTCCAGGCTTGGATTCGGTATTGGTCGGGTGAGCGACTCATCGTATGGGAACCTTCAAAGCGATAGGACTGGTGAAGGGATGGGCGCGCCGCTGTGCAGCAGAGCTGTACGCTCTGTCCCCCGGATACCTGAACTGTCTGCAAGGCAGGGTCGTCATTTTAACCTATCATCGGGTTGTGTCGAACAAAGAGCTGGAATCGGAACATATCCAGCCGGGGATGTATGTCACGGCAGACACGTTTGCCATGCACATGCAATTCTTGAAGCAGCATTTCTCCGTGATCCCGTTTGCCGAACTCCTTCGTCTGTGGTCGGATCAACAATGGAGTCTCGATCAACCCTACTGCGTAGTGACGTTCGACGATGGCTGGTTGGACAACTACGTTCATGCATTGCCCGTGCTCAGGCGGTTTGCCGTCCCGGCGACGGTGTTTTTGCCGACGACCTTTGTCGGAACAGCCAAGTGGTTTTGGCCGGAACAGGTTGCATGGCTGTGTCGTCACCGCATTTGCCATAGCGAGGACGAGCGACGGCGCGTTGTTGGAATTCTCAAGAAGAAACATACTTGGCTTATTAGCGTAGAAGCCTCGATGCGTGCTGGTGATACCGAAGGAATCATCGAGGGTTGTAAAGCGCTGCAACAGGATCAAATTGACACCTTTGTCGCAGAATGGGCTGCGCAGCTTGGGGTCGTCCTCCCTGGGGACAGGCAAGTGATCAATTGGGGAGAGGCACAGGAAATGTCAGCAGCCGGGATCTCATTTGGCTCACATTCGGCGACGCACAGGATCATGACGCGTCTTAATGCAACAGAGCTGGCGCAAGAGATCAGCGGTTCATGGGCGACGCTCAGAGAGAAGCCCATTACGACGGTTCCCGTGTTTTGCTACCCGAATGGCAACTGGTCAGCGGAGGTGGAGCGATTGGTTGAGGCCGCAGGTTACGCGGCCGCTACATCAGCAGAATTCGGTTATGAAGGTCGGGTACCGTTAAGCCGGTTTGGGCTAAAACGTATCAATATTCACGATGATGTGACAAATACCCCTAAGCTCTTTGCCTTTCATCTTGCGGGCTATAACAGGGTGGGCATGGGATAGTTCGACGACTGAGATGGGCGTGTACGGTAGCTCCATACAACGAACCGGTGTCATCGTCACGGATGATACTGACCGGATTCTTTGGGTAAAGTGCTGCAACGCTGGAGGGGCATGACTACAACCGGTGCTGAAAGACCGAAACTCAGAGTCGTGATCCTCACTGGGCTTGAATCCGGCTCAGTGCTGGATGCGATCTCGGCAGTGGCAAGCCTTCCGGACGTATCAGTGGTCGGAATCTTGTTTGACTCAGATCGGCCCACGTATAGGAGGAGGATGCAGAATCTTCGGCGAAACATCAGACAGGAAGGAATAGGTTACATCGGATTTCGAATTGCAGAAGCGATTCGGGAGCAGCTTGAGCAATTCGCAGCGTCAGTCGTCCCACATGAGGAGGTGGCGCGATTGCTTCAGCTCGCGTTTCCTTCTCGACGGTTCCATGTGAAGGACTTCGAGAAGTTCGAGAACATTCCGGTTCACGAAGTGGGACATTTGAATGGTCTCCCAGCCGCTGAGGCGCTACGGGAGCTCAATGTCGATCTGGGAATCCTCATTGGAACCAGAGTGTTGAAACGGTCGACCTTTTCAGCTCCTCGAATGGGCTGCATCAATGTCCACAAAGGGAAGGTTCCTGAATATCGAGGCATGCCACCAGGGTTCTGGGAACTCTATGACGGTCAACAGTCTGCTGGAGTAACGATTCATTTTGTTGATGACGGGCTGGACACTGGAGATATTGTGGGTGCTGATTCCGTAGCTATCGAACCGAGCGATTCCCTTCAGACGCTTCAAATGAAGCTGGACAGGCTTGCTCAGGAACTATTAGTCCGGTGTGTGGCGTCGATTGCCACCGGAACATGCAGCAGGACTAAGCAACCCTCGTGGACCGGAAAGCCGAGGACCTCTCCGAGTCGAGCGCAGAGGTATGAGCTGCAAGTACGACGGGGGCAGGGCAAAGCACCAAACAGCGTTCTCGTTGGCTGTGTCAAGACCCTTGCCTATCTTGTGATGTATTTCTGTGGTGTTTTGACCTTGGCGAGAACGATGCGCCGCCTGTTTGGAAATGAGAGAGCCTGCATCATTCTCTATCATCGAGTTAATGTGCAGTGCGCGGATATGTTGACAATTAGTCCGGAGTGCTTTGCTGAGCACGTTGCCCTTCTCAAAAAATCATACGTAATCATAGATTCTGCCACGCTTGTCCGCAAGATCCGAGATGGAGAGAGAATCTCCGGCCGAACTGTTGTCATGCATTTCGACGACTGCTATCGTGACGTGTTGATTCACGCTGCCCCGATTCTCAGGGAGGCGGGGATACGCGCTAGCTTATTCGTCTCGACAGGTTTCGTTAATACATCGAGAGTCTTTGCGCATGATATCGGAGCCTACCCATTCGCATTAGAGAACCTGACTGGGGAAGATCTGAGAAGATTGGACGCAATGGGATGGGAAATCGGATCCCACACTGTCAATCATGCCGATCTGGGGCGGGCAACTACAGATGAGGCGCAGTTTGAGATTGTGCAGAGCAAGAAGGATCTTGAAGCCATTCTACATAAACCTATTAATTTGTTTTCTTGTCCGTTCATTGGAAGGCAGAAAACACGCCCTGGAATTGCAAGGCTTGTATGCGAGGCTGGATATGCTGCCATGTTTTCGGCGTACGATGGACATGTAGATCGTCGGACAGATTGCTTCAACATTCCGCGAATCTGTGCAAGCGGGCATTTTCGTCCTCTTGATCTTGTAATGGCGATTGAAGGACTCTCGCTGAATGCCTTGAGGCATTAGGGCTTGTATCGTCCTATGCCGACTCGAACGATTGTCCATCTCTCCAGTACAAGCATCCCTGGGGGTGCCGAAATGATCATGAGCCGCTTAGCAGGGGCGTTAAGTGCGGAGAAATTTCGTTCCGTCGTCTGTCTCTTCACCTCAGGGTGGTTGCAGGACCGATGTATTGCCCAGGGGCTCGAAACTCATGTGATTCCTATCAATGGGATGTTCGACCGAGCCTGGGGAATGAAGTTTTTCAAGTTTCTGAAAACAAGTCGAGCGAGTCTCGTCCATGCACACGAATTCACCGCCAACACGTACGGGGCCGTTGTGGCGAGGCTCGCTGGTATACCAGTCATCGCCACAATTCATGGAAAGAGTTATTACGGTGAGCAGATCAAACGACGATTGGCCTATCGGCTTACGAGCCGTATAGCTAGAACAGTTGCAGTTTCAGAAGACCTCAAGCGATTCATTGTCTCGATTGTTGGAATTTCACCAGGGCGGATTCGTGTGATCTATAACGGAGTGCCTGACTTTGAACAGCCTCGATTGGAGGACGAAGTGGAGTTGAGAAGGGAATTGCGAGTCCCTCCTAATCATCAAATCGTCGGCGTGATCGGAAGCTTGTATCCGGTCAAGGGGCATACCTATCTCTTGCAGGCGATTCCGGCGATCCTGAAAAAGCACGGAAATACCATATTCTTCTTTGCGGGGCGAGGCCAGCTTGAAGGGGAGCTCAAAAGGCAAGCTCGTGACCTTGGAATTCAGGACCATGTACGGATCCTTGGGTTTCGGAACGATGTCGCAAACTTGCTCGGAATTGTTGATCTATTTGTCTTGCCGTCATTGTCAGAAGGACTATCAGTCGCGATCTTGGAGGCTATGGTGGCACGGAAACCAGTCGTGGCATCTAATGTAGGTGGAAATCCAGAGCTTGTCGTGGATGGGGAGACGGGATATTTGGTGCCGCCGATGAGTCCACCAGCCCTATCCGCCCGTATCGTCCAGTTGCTCGGAGATCAGCGACTAAGGGCAAGGCTGGGAGAGGCTGGGCGGAGACGGGTCACGGAGTTGTTTTCACTTTCCGCCATGGTGGAACAATATGAACGATTGTATGCAGAGTGTATGGATAAAAGGGTAACTTCTCGTGAGAACTGTGCTGACAGTTGCAGTATCGTCGAGAAGGAGTAAAAACGAGGGAAACCCGAGTCATCATGAACTTTCCGCAGGGTAAACGGTTCGCTTTCACGATTCTCGACGATACGGACGACTCCACGTTGGAGAACGTCAAACCTGTCTATGACGCTCTGAAGGCCCATGGAATCCGGACAACGAAAACCGTCTGGCCGGTCGATTGCCCGGAGGGCAGTCGAATCTTTTTCGCGGCGGACACGTTGCAGCGAAAACCCTATCTGGAATTTGTCCGGCAGCTTGGAGTCGACGGGTTTGAGATTGCTTTTCATGGAGCGACCATGGAATCCAGCCGGCGTGACCGCACCGTGCAAGCGCTGGATTTTCTCAAGAGAGAGTTCGGTGCGTATCCGACCCTCTTTTGCAATCATGGGCACAACCGGGACAATCTCTATTGGGGATATAAGCGGTTTCAGACTTCGTGGCTGCGCCGCATGGTTGGGTTGTTGCGCAAGGAAACGGCCTCTTACTATCTCGGGGATGTCAAGGATACGGACTATTTTTGGGGCGATCTTTGTCGCCAGCACATCCGTTACGTAAGGAATTGGACGTTTCCGTGCCTCAACATGCTCGAGGTCAATCCGGAAATGCCTTACCGGCTTTCAGGGACGCCGTATGTCAACTTGTGGTTTTCCACCGCGGATGCGCCCGATGTCGGAGATTTCGTTCGATTGCTCACTCAGGAAAACGTCGATCGCGTTGAGCAGGCGGGAGGACTCTGTATAATCTCAACACACCTCGGCAAGGGGTTTGTCAAAGACGGGGTGTTAGATCCTCGGGTGCACCGTATATTCCAAGCCTTGAGCCAGAAACCTGGGTGGTACGTGCCGGTTTCTGAAATGCTCGATTACCTTGTCCAAACGCAGGATAAAGGTCGGACACTTGGTTCCTTGAAGACAGCGATGCTTGAAACGCGATATCTCGTCAATAAGCTCTGGCCGGCTTCATGAATGTGAGCAAAGGCGGTTTTTGGGAGCGCGCTCATTTTGCCATCATGTGTCGTAACGGCGGACAGAATCCATGAGCGAAGATCGAGATTTGCATAACACTGGGTTAAGTAAATTAACAGATGAGCTTGAGGCGCGTGCGGCGCTCAGCGGACTACCGTCTGGTCTTCGTCTTCGGCAGGCATTTGAGCGATTGATTCTCATGGATCCGAAGGGGGCCGTTGACGTGATGGGAACCCATCCTGATGAGATCAGCGAGTCGGGAACCGATCTCGGCAACTTGCTGGGTCGTACGCTTCTCGACCGGAAGATGTACAGGGAAGCAGCCCATCTCTTACATCTCGTCCAACAGACAAAGCTCATCAGCGATACCACGATTTGTATCCGGTTGGCTAAGGCGTTGGCTCAGGAGCGAGATAGCGAGGGGGCTGCGCAGGTTTTCAGGACCGCGCTTGCCATCGATCCAGCCTGTGTCTCGGCGATGAGAGGATTGTACGAAATGGCCGCGAAGTCCGGCCATTCCGAAGAAGCTTCTCGGTGGCTTACCCGGCTGGCCGAGACGGATCTGTCGTATTCGACAGTCTCGTATGTGTATAGGGAGCGGCAGAAACTTCCGGGCAGCCAAGGGCGCGCAGTCCGCATCGCTCTTTTGAGTTCATACGTCTTGGATTGGTTGATCCCCTATCTAGATGTGGAAAGCAGAAAAGCCGGGCTCATTCCGGAGTTTTACCTGGCGCCGTTCAACCAATATACGCAACAAATATTGAATTCCAGGAGCGATCTCTATCAGTTCAAGCCGGACGTCATTTTCCTCGCGCTTGGACTTGAGGATGTTTGCCCGAAGATTGTTGTGCCCATGAGGGAAGATGAACTCGCTCGGGCTCAAGGTGCCATTGTCGGGCAGGTCCTTGGACTTGTTCGAGAAATCGAGTCGCATATTGGAGCGCTCACGGTAGTTCATAGCTTTTCAGGTCTCGGAAGGGACGGCCAGGGGATTCTCCAGAACCGACTTGCTAATAGCTTCTCGAAGTGGCTTGCCGTCTTAAACGATGAACTTGCGGGAGAATTACGGACGCACGAGCGGTCTTTCCTGATGCCGCTCGATGCCGTGGTCGGATGGGTCGGGCGAGAGCGCAGTCATCAGGCGAAGATGTGGTACATGGCCAGTATGAGAATTGCCGAAGCGTCTCTTCCGGAGTTGGCGCGATACAGCATGCGCTATGTCAAGGCGCTGAAGGGGCTCACGAAAAAATGCGTAGTTCTCGATCTCGATGGGACATTGTGGGGGGGGATTGTCGGGGAAGTAGGGGCTGAAGGAGTCGCGTTGGGGCCGACTGCTCCAGGTATTGAATATGTAGATTTTCAACGGGCTCTTCTGGGTCTCACCCGTCGCGGCATTCTGCTTGCGGTGTGTTCCAAGAATAATCCCGAGGATGCGCTGGCGGTCATCCGTACGCATCCCCACATGGTGCTCAGGGAAGAGCAATTCGCCGCTATGCGGATCAATTGGAGGAACAAGGCGGAAAATATTCGGGAGATCGCCCAGGAGCTGAACATTGGTTTGGACTCGTTGGTCTTTATCGACGATAACCCGAACGAGCGAGAATTGATCAAACAGGTGCTGCCGGAGGTGCTGACCGTCGATCTTCCTAAAGATCCCTCGCTCTATCGGCGAATGCTGGAGGACATGACGGACTTCGACCTATTGGCCTTGACCAAAGAAGACGAAATGCGAGGGGCGCAGTATCAAGCGAACGCGAAGCGTCAGGCCGCGAAGATCACGGCTGTTTCACTTGATGAATACTTGCAATCGCTCGAAATTCAAGTCGCGATCGATCTCGCGCCTCGTGATGCCCTTAATCGTGTGGTGCAGTTGTTCAATAAGACGAATCAATTCAATCTGACGACCAAGCGCTATCAGGTTGAGGATGTCACTCGCTTTATGGAGTCGGAAGAATATCGCATCTACGATTTGCATGTAGTCGACCGATTTGGCGACCACGGGCTGGTCGGGACTGCCGTCATTCGCAAGCAGCGCGAGGAGTGGCACATCGACAGTCTCTTGATGAGTTGCCGCGTCATGGGACTGGGCATTGAGACCGCCTTTCTCGAGCGGATCTATTCCGACGCCGCTGGGGAGCGAGTCGTTAGGCTGATTGGAGAGTACGTTCAGACCAAGAAAAACCAGCCAGTGAAGGAATTTTATGCTCAGCATGGGTTTTCATTGTTGAAAGATGAGAATGGTCGGCAAGAATGGAAGCTGAACGTGGCTGCCACGCCCATTAAGAAACCATCGTGGATTACAATCGGAACAGGCGAAGGGGCGTTTTGAGCGTTGAAGAAGTGGTTGCCAGGGTATTCAACTTGGATGCCTCGGAGGTGACGGATCAATCATCAAAGGAAACCATTGCGGAATGGGATTCTATGGGACATCTGTCGCTGATCACCGGTTTGCAGGAAGAATTCAAGGTGTCGTTTGCCATTGCAGACGCCATGGAAATGACCAGTGTGCAACACATCAAGAAGATATTGAAGGACTACAAAGTCGCCCCCTAATGCTCCGAATTGTGTTCGCAAGTGAGTGCCCATGAATCGAGAAGTTGCCAAGGTCTCTCTGTATGATCAGAGCATGGATGAGGCATTTGACCGATTTTGCCACGCGATCTGGCCGAACTCGCGCAACCGGGCATCCTCCTCAGCGGTACGGTTCGACGGAGGCCAGGAGGGGCAAGCAGGCTCTAGCCACGATCCTCCAACGTTCGTATTCGTGAAGGGAGACGATATCGTCGGCCATGTCACGACGATTCCCGTGCAACTCACTTCTTTCGCGAAGACCGTAGCGGCTCACTGGATTGTGGGGTTCATGGTGCTCCCCGAGCACCGGAATGGTCTCGTAGGTCCGCTGCTCATCAAGGAAGTCAACCGATCTCTGGACTGCGCACTGTCGCTGCACGTAGAACCTCCCGTCTTGCGGATTCTGACGGGGTTGAAGTGGGTGCATAAGGGAATCTTGCCTCAGTACCTTCGGGTCCTGAATGCTCGAGGCGTGAGTCACAATCTTCAACTGTCGGGGATCAAGGCCATTGCCTCACATACGGGCGATACAGCCGCTGCTGTGCCGTTTGGATTCGTCGAGTCGTTCATAAGAATGCTGGGAGGATGGGTGCTGGCTGTTGGTCAGGCGATATGGGCGGGCCTGACCATCGTCGCCAGGCCCAGGACTGTGCCGGTGGAGGTTCGAGAGGAGCAAGAATTTGACGATAGCTACGACAAACTCTGGCAAGCGGTAAGTGGACGGTTTGGGGCGTGTCTTGCGAGAGATCAGAAGTATCTTCAGGGGCGATTTGGAGGGTATCCGGATCGCTATCGTGTGCTTGGATGCCGACAGGAGAATCGCTTGCTGGGCTATTGCATCGTGAAGACAAAGCAGTTTTCGAACGACCCGCGGATGGGAAATATGAAGGTGGGAACGATTGTCGACTGCCTCTTCGACCCGGCCGCTCCCGCAGCATTCCAAGCTTTATTGGACTGTGTGCTGAAGATGTGTGCTAGAGAAAGTGTGCATGCGGTGCTGTGCACGGCATCCCATGCCGCCGTGAGGCGGCTGCTGCGAGGCAATGGCTTTCTTGCGATCCCCGGCAACTTGAACTTTGCCTATCACAATCGGACGAATGTGCCTCTCCAAGACATACCGCTCGACTCTTGGCACTTGATGCGAGGAGACTCCGACGCGGACCAGAATTTCTGATTCGCCACTCTTCCTCTGCTGACCTCAAACTAGTGGCTATGGCAAGCAGGTTAGGGATGGGGAGGTCACAAGTGTATTAGCCCTATCCCTTCCGCGAGCATTTCATTGGGCCTTCATTGTTGTTGGTCAGGAGAGTCAATGATACATCTACAGCGTCTGGCGGCGTCAATGCTCAAGAGAGCTCAACGCAAATCCTGGAAGCACATCAAAAAATACTGTCCGACTTATATCTCAAAGTCTGACCGTTTTCGAGAATTAGTACTCTCGCGGTTGGAGTCCGATATGGACATGATTGATTTGGGTTGCGGCAGGGGTCTTGAAACGGCTATCAGCTATAAAGAGCTCACTCGTCACAGCTATGGACTCGATATTTCTGAAGCAGTTTATGCAAACAGTACGATTCACGAGCCACTGCTAGGAAGCGTTTATGATATCCCGTTGCCCAATGGGAGTGTAGATCTTGCAGTCAATCAAGAGCTGTTAGAACACTTAGAGTTTCCTGAAAGGATGTTTCAAGAAGTTTCAAGAATCTTGAGGCCCAACGGTATCTTTGCCGCGATGACGCCGAACATTTGGTATCCATCCATGATGGTGTCCTATGTTACCCCGTACTCATTTCATAAGTTTGTTAACAGAGTCCTGCACAATATTGATGCGAGGGATGTGTTCCCAACCTGGTATCGAGCTAACACACTCGGGCGCCTGAAACGATTGGGCAAAAGTGCTGGTCTCGACATCGTCCAATATGAATACTTCACGTCCAACCCTGGAGAGCTAAGCTTCTCTCCTCTTCTGACTCGCTTGGAAGTTGCCTACTATCGATTACTCGTTCGGTTTGAGGCTCTAGGATGGCTGCGGGATGTTGTAATTGTGTTTTTTCGGAAGCCCGCATGAAGGAATTGTCGGAGTCGCCCCACAGTCCTAGGCGGTCTTGAAGATGACTGTTAGTGGGATCGAACAGAACGTGCGATCAGTGCTTAAAGTCTATGTCTTCCGGTCGCTGTAGCAAGTGTGGTAATCCAGGTTGTTGGGGCGCAGAATGCCTGCGCTGACCGGCATCATGAGGCCTTCTGCAAGTGGTCGATATCTCTTCTTCAGCAGCAAATAGGGAACGCATTCGTTCGCTCGGAAGGAAGTCGGGCTCGCTTTCGGCTGCTGCTGCGAGCCAATGGTTTTCTTGCGATCCCCGGCAACTTGAACTTTGCCTATCACAATCGGACGAACGTGCCCCTCCAAGACATACCGCTCGAATCCTGGCACTTGATGCGAGGAGACTCCGATGCGGACCAGAATTTCTGATTCGGTAGGACAACGTTCTCCGGTGCGCGTGTGCCATTTCGCCTCTGGTGATCTCTGGGCTGGAGCAGAGGTGCAAGTCGTCACATTACTAGGGGCTCTCAAGCAGTTTCCAGATCTTGAGCTGTCGGTACTATTACTCAACAGCGGGCGGTTGGCGGACGAGTTCACTCTCCGCGGAATTCCAGTGACGGTCTGTGACGAATCGCGTCTGGGGATCGTTCAGCTTCTTTGGGCGGTGACCGATCATCTGAGAGAGATCCGGCCTCATATCCTCCATTCGCACCGTTACAAGGAGCATATTTTAGGTGCCTTTGCAGGAAAACTATCACACAATCCTTTAACGGTTCAGACCTATCACGGCCTGGAAGAGAATCTCCCGGGCTGGGCTGGTCTTAAGATGAACCTCTACAATGGGATCAATGTGGCTGTGGGTAAAGCGACGGCTGATGGAATTGTTGGGGTCTCGTCAGAAATTACCAATATCTTAGAAGGGCGGTATCCTTCAGCCGACGTCCGCTGTATCAGGAACGGTATCGATCTGGCTCGTGTCGTTCCCACCTTAGAGCGCTCGGCGATGCGGGCACAACTGGGGATCGCACCAGATACGTTTGTGGTGGGAACAGTGGGCCGCCTCATGCCGATCAAGGGTTTTGAGTATCTGATTGAGGCCTTCGCGCAATTCCGCCGGCAGCAAGGCCCGCAAGAAAGCAAGCTCGTGATTGTTGGGGATGGTCCATTGAGGGCCGTGCTTGGGCACTGTGCAGGGAGTCATGGAGTATCTCGTGATGTGGAGTTTTTGGGGATGCGGATGGACGTGTATAACCTAATGAGAGTGTTTGATGTGTTTGCGCTCTCGTCGCTCCACGAAGGGGTGCCGATAGTGCTCCTTGAAGCTATGGCTCTTGGGGTTCCTATTGTGGCCAGCCATGTCGGCGGAATTCCAGAGATTCTGGAGGATAGTAGAGAGGCCGTTTTGGTCCCTGCCAAAGACCCTGAGGCTCTCGCGAGGGCAATCGGAGTGGTCGCCGGGTCGTCTGAACTTCGCGCTGAACTGATTCGAGCGGCTCGAGTACGAGTTGAGACTCAGTTCTCGATCGAGTCGTCGGCCGCGAAGATGCGTGAAATGTATCGATCGCTTAGTGATACCGGAGAGGGCTGAGAGATGGCCTCGCTTTTTTGGACACGAAATCGGGCCGGCATAAGTGAAGGCTGAGGTCCATCGGGCTTCCCGCATTAAGGTTGTGGAAGCAGCCAAGGTGATGGACCCGGCAATGCACCCACGGCTCGCCGATCGGCCCTACGCAGCTCTGGTTGCAGGTTTGACCTGCGCCAGCCGGCATAGCCAAAGATTCTTGAGCGCGGGCAGATCGTCTGTCAGACAATGCTGTATAGTCTCAATAAGTTACCCAAATATTGAAGCGGGCCCGGCTCGCTAAACTGAAAAGCACGATGGTGCGCCATGGCACACGAAGACTTGTCCCGGGAACAGCAGGTAGAGGGGTCGACGGACCGCGCGTTTGGCCTGGTGTTTGCGGGCGTGTTTCTGCTGATTGCGGGCTGGCCGTTGTTTCATGGCGAAACGCCGCGGTGGTGGGCTCTAAGTGTAGCAGTTGTTTTCGCCATAATCGCCATCTGGAAGCCAGCGCTCCTTGCCGTACCGAATCGGCTGTGGTTCAAG
>Ga0137415_10004638_pt1 | contig 13590 bp, 17 predicted proteins | sample CZODoug3_1_1_16f_FD_183082 | JGI IMG/M metagenome (GOLD analysis project Ga0137415, IMG submission 183082) | Vadose zone soil fungal communities from Angelo Coast Range Reserve, California, USA - CZODoug3_1_1_16fungal (Hybrid Assembly) | ecosystem: Environmental > Terrestrial > Soil > Vadose... | reverse complement strand
CGACAAAATGCCGTTCAAGTTCAACGGCACCATCAAGCAGGTGCGCGTGGAGTACGTGACAGCGAAGAAGGAACTAGCTGCTACCGCCCGATGATTCCGTTTTGACAGTTATCGCTGCGGCATGCTGCTCATAATCTGTGGTCGTCGGCTAGCCTTCGCAGGTCTCGGCTTGAAGGCCGCCACTAAAGTCTCAATGCCATGAAACGTCCCCTACCCGTCACGATCATAGGTTGTCTGTTCGTCGTTGCCGGTCTAATAGGCCTCCTCTATCACCTTTCGGAAAGTCCGCTCGATCATTGGATCGTCCTGATCGCCATCGTTCGGATAATCGCTGTCGTCGGCGGAGTCTTCTTGCTCATGGCCCACAACTGGGCTCGCTGGCTGATGCTCGCTTGGCTCGCCTTTAACGTTGTCGTGAGCGCATTTCACTCGCTGTCGGAATTAATAGCGCATGTAGTGCTGCTGATGATAGTCGGCTATGTCCTGTTGAGGCCGCCCACTTCCAAATATTTTCAGTCCGCGCCATCAGAGTGAGGCAATCCCACGGGCTCACCGAAAAAGACTGGGCTAACTCCCGATAAGTTCTATAAAGGTAGAAGTCAAGAAAAAACACATCTCCTTTCTGCTAACAAGTTGCTAACGGGAATCCGGCAAAAGGAGCGCAGTTAAGCAGTCAAGACCGACAGAATCGCCCAGGAAAATGAGCTACTTAGCTCTCGACCGCTGAACTGCAAAACCTCCATTCGTAAGTTCGAATCCCACCCGCGCCTCCAAAAATCATCCTTACAACATGTGCGTAGCTCTTCTCCTAAGTCTTGGGATTGGGCACGAACTGGTAGCCGAGGCCTCGAACCGTTACTAGGTGGCGCGGCTTAGAAGGCTCGCGCTCGATGTAGCGGCGCAGACGCACGACGAAGTTATCGATGGCGCGAGTGTCCGTGTCTTCCCGGAGATTCCAGACATTTTGCAGGATCGCTTTGCGAGACACAGGACGGCCGCTGTTGCGTATTAAGTATCGCAGAAGGTCCGCTTCCATCAACGTCAGTTGGAAGACCTGCCCCCCACCGCGCAGTTGAAGGTTCGCGAAATCGACGGTCCTGTCGTCGAAGTGGAAGACGTCCAGAGACTCCGCTTCTGGCGCGACTGATTCCGCTTTGGCCGGCAAGGAGCTGCGCAGCCAGTTTTTGCGGCGCAAAAGGCTTTCTATCCGCGCCAGCAGGATGGCTAAGTCAAAGGGCTTTGGCAAATAGTCATCGGCGCCGGCCTCAAATCCCTGAAGGACATCCTCCGGGCGGGTTCGCGCGGTCAGCATTAGTAAGGGTATGTAGTTTTGGGCCTGCCGCAGTTCGCGGGCGACGGTAAAGCCGTCTGTTCCAGGGAGCATGACATCCAGAATTAGCGCATCGAATCCTTCGTTGTTCTTCAGAAGAAGCGTTAGCGCTTCTTCGCCTTTATCGGTGACATGAACAGAATGGCCTTCCGCTTCCAGGTTGAAGCGTAGTCCTTGCGCGAGGTGTGCTTCATCTTCCACGACCAAAATGCGGCTCATGCGCGATACACCCGCGGCAGGCGAATTGTAAAGGTGCTGCCCAATCCTTCGCCCTGGCTTTCTGCAAAGGCATCGCCGCCGTAACGGCGCACGACGGAACGGACGATGAAAAGCCCCAGGCCCGTGCCTTTCACCTTGCCGGTCGCGGGGTTCTGAATGCGATAGAAGCGATTGAAAATACGCTTCAGCTCGACGCGGGGGATGCCAATGCCTTGGTCGCGAACACTGAAAAAGATGCTGTCGATATCCGGCGTGCGTACATCCACGACGATGTTCTTGTTTTCTCCGGAATACTTAATGGCGTTGTCGAGAAGGTTGAAGACCGCCGTGCGCAATTCTTCGGGATTGCCCATAACCACAAGATCCTTGGGAGGCCCGCTGCCGAAACGAAGCGCTTCTGGCTTGAGATTGTGTCGCAGACGGGCGAGTTCCAGGGTGTCGCGCGCCACCTCTGCAAAATCCACCTCTTGCCAATTCCGCCGCCGGCTGGCATGGCGCGCCTCGCCTGCTTTTAGTACTTGCTCGACCGTGCCGAGCAGGCGGTCCGAATCTTCCAGCATAATGCGATAAAAATCGCGGCGCTTTGCTTCGTCGAGCGGCCTACTCAGGAGTGTCTCGAGATACAAGCGTATGGACGTTATGGGCGTCTTCAGTTCGTGGGTCACGGCGTTGAGGAAGCTGTCTTGCCGTTCATTTCGGCGGATCTCGCGCACGATGAAAATAGTGTTGACGACCAAGCCGGCAATAATCACGCTAAAGAAGATAATGCCCAAGACCAGCGGCACGACTTGCCGCCAATGGAACACGATCCAGGTGATATTCAGGAAAATCGTGAGGGCAACGAGGCAAGCGCCCAGCGTGATGAAGAACGCGATGGCTTTTGTGCGGCGGGTGATGCGCATTGCCGCTAGTTTAATTCATCGGCGGGAGCGCCGCACTAAATGGCAAAGGGTTGTGCCTAATCTCCGGCAGAACTGGTGACCAAGGCCTCTTCTTCGACTAGTGGGTTGGGAGCAATGGCAGGCGATTCCACGGGTATCGATGGCTCGGTCATCGGTGGCAGCTTCGGCAGCTTAATGTCCCAGGCAAGGCCGAGTTTCTTCAGCGCCCAGATTCCGTACCAGTTCACATCGATTTCGTACCAGGTAAGGCCGTGCTTGGCCGCCTGCGGCGCCGCGTGGTGATTGTTGTGCCAGCCTTCGCCAAAAGTCAGGATCGCCACCCAGAAGCTGTTCGTCGAAGTGTCCCCGGTAAGGAACCGGCGCGAACCCCACATGTGCGTGGCGGAATTGACCAACCATGTGGCATGCAGCCCAACGACCGTCCGCAAAAAGACGCCCCACATTACGCACGACCAGCCGCCGATGGCGTAGAGAATAGCGCCGAGTCCCGCCATAGGCGCCCAGTGATACTTGCTGATCAACATGTAGAATTTTTGCTTCCGAAGGTCCGGAACATAGGGCAGCAACTCAGCGGTATTCTGGTGCATGGCCTTGCCGGTAATGATCCATCCCATGTGGGCCCACAGACCACCGTCATTGGGGGAATGGGGGTCGCCCTCTTTGTCTGTGTTCTGGTGATGGATGCGGTGCGTGGCCACCCAGGCAATGGGGCCGCCTTCGAGCGCCATGGTTCCGCAGATCGCCATCCAGTACTCCAGCAATCGCGGCGTCTTGTATCCACGGTGCGTCAGCAGCCGGTGATAACACATGCCGATTCCCATGCTGCCCGTCAGCCACCATAGAAAAAGCGCGATGGCGAGATTTTTCCAGCTGAACATGAAGAGTGCCGCGACGGCGCCGACGTGAAAAGCCAGCATGAAAAACGTCGTGGTCCAATTTAAGGGCTGCTGAAACGTTCGGTCTTGTTGGAAGATGCTCATGGGTCCCTTTGTTTTCACTACACGCTCACTACATCTGATGCCACCGTAGCACGAAGCATTTGTGCTCCTTTGTAATAGTTGTGTAATGGTTGTCCGGCGTGCGTGCAGTTCGCTACGAGGAAAGAAAATCGAATACAACGCGTACAAAAGTAACGTTTTTGTTACTACTTTTGCCGCACCCGAAAACGATCGCGCAGAAACGGGATCGCTCGCGCCACTGTTGCGTGGCCTGCTTGCGCCCAGCGCGGCACTGGACGTGGAGTTTCGGCCAGCAGATTAGAAATGGGCAGCAGCGCGGGATGGCAGTCAGCAACGAGTTTCACGAACGCGGTTAACGGTACAGCCAGGAGCAATCCGATCGCTCCCCACAGCCAACTCCAAAACAACATGCCGACGGTCGCTGCCACGGGGCCGATGTCCACGCGCGAACCAATGAATTTCGGTATCAGCAGATTCGCCGACAGCAGATGCAGGGAGACCACGGTTAGCGCGATGATCAAGAACGGTCCGGCAGTGCTGAATTGGAGCGTGGCCGCGAGCAGGGGAACAACACTTGCCAAAACGACGCCCAGAAAAGGTATCAAATTCAAGAGTCCACTCGCCATTCCCAGAGCCGCTGCTCCATCCATCCTAATTGCCAGCGATACACCTATGGTTACAGCTGCCATCAGCGATCCAACGATCAGATTACCTCCAGCGAACCCACGCACCATACGGCTCACGCGGGTAACAAATTTGGGAACATCCGTGGTGGTTGCAAACGTGGCGCACAGCCAGTCATAGATGTGATCTTTGCGGACCAGCATGAAGAACGTTAAGAACGGGACTACGCAGGCGATTACAATAGCGCCGCCCACCGAGCCGACCCCTCTCGCCAAGTAGGAAGGCCAACTGGGCGTGTCGTTGATCCGGACTTCCGGCACCTTTTTTTGTGAAGGCGCCGGATTCAGCTTGCCGGCATTCTCCTGCAACCTTTGGATTTGTTTCGTAACCGGTTCGATTGCTCTCCGGATTTTCTCTGTATATTGCGGCAGAGTATCGATAAACGCCGTTCCTCTGTCATAGAAGACATAGAGCGTCGCGCTTACCAGAATCATGCCAAGCACGATGACCAGCGCCGCCGAAGCAGAGCGGGGAAGGTGAAGCCTTTCCAGAAGCGCGACCAAGGGTTCGGCGAGAATTGCCAAAAAAGCCGCCAGGAGAATCGTGATGCAGAGCGAGCTAGCAAAGTAAAAAAAGGTCACCGTCAAGGCGATGACCACAGCCCAAAGCAACGCGGCGATCCGCGCAAGCAGCCGTTCGCGGGAGCCGTCGTCCGCGTTATCGTTCATGAAGGCGGTCGGAGGACAGGGGCGCGGACTCAAGGATGATCAAATCCGGCCCAACAGGAGAAGGATGACCAAGATCAGCACTACCAGACCTAAGCCCCCGCTTGGGTAGTAGCCCCAGTTTCGGCTATGCGGCCAAGTCGGTAACGCGCCGAGGGCTACCAAGAGCAGAATCACCACTAGAATCGTAAGCATGTCAATTCGCTCGAGCCATCCTGCGACTCGGGCATTTAACCTCCGACCCGATTTGAGCTTGGAGGGGTCGAAGCAACAATCCGCTCAATCGTGTATCAGGAACTCTTAGAGTCTTTAAGCAGGGCTTCAGGCGAGTTTCGGAATCCAATCCGCAGATGCCGGACAAATCCTTAGGTTTCGTCTTGTTGAAAATACAGGGAAAATGGTATGTCAATCTAAGGGGCGACCTAATATCTATAACTTGCAAGGCGATACGGGTCCCTAAAGTCCAGCGAATCTCCCTACGAGGTAACTACCCTGCGTATCTTAGTTGCTGACGATCACGACATTATTCGACGCGGGCTAAAGCAGTTGCTGACCGCGCACCACGGCTGGGACGTTGTTGCCGAAGCAAAGACCGGGCGCGAGGCTGTCACCATGGCTGAGCAGCTAAAGCCGGACGTAGTGGTGATGGACATCAGTATGCCGGAGCTAAACGGCTTGGAGGCGGCCCGCCGCATCCGCAAGAGCCTCCCTAAAACGGAAATTGTAATTTTGACGCTGCACTTTTCCGATCAGCTCGTCCGCGACATTGTCGAGGCCGGTGTGCGCGCCTACATCATGAAATCCGATGCGGACCGCGACCTGGTGGCGGCGGTGGAAGCGCTGGGCAACCATCGTTCTTTCTTTACTTCACGTGCCGCGGATATGTTGCTCGACGGTTTCTGCAAGCAAAACACCGTTCCAGACCATATGGCTATCCTTCGCAGCCGGCTCACCTCGCGGGAGCGCGAAATCGTCCAGTTACTCGCGGAAGGAAAGAGCAGCAAGGAAGTGGCCGTGGCTCTGGGAATCAGCGTCAAAACGGCCGAGACGCACCGCGCCAACATCATGCGCAAGCTGGAGCTGCACTCCGTGAGCGAGCTGGTGCGCTATGCGGTGAGAAACCAAATCATTGAGGCCTGAATGGCTTGTGCGCGCCTGCGTCCTTCTTTCCACTCAGGTTCATGGAACGGATTTAATGTGAATCACCCTTCCCGTCAAATTTCGAGGGAGGGGCCATGCCAAGAGTAATCGTTGTCGATGACCACGCGGTTATCCGTCGAGGCGTTCAGCAAATCCTTCATGCTTTTCCAGAGTGGGAGCTTTGCGGCGAAGCCGGAGATGGCCAGGAAGCCATCCGGCTTGCGGAAACGCTAAGGCCCGAGATCATCATCATGGATGTTTCCATGCCCGGCCTGAACGGCCTCGAAGCCACGCGCATCATTCGCGATATTCTACCGGACACGAAAATTCTGTTGCTTACGTTGCATTCCTCCACGGAGCTGGTGCGCACCGCCTTCCGCGTCGGAGCACGCGGTTACGTACTCAAGTCGGACGCGGAGCACGAGCTGGTCCGCGCACTAAATGTTGTAGCCGGTGAAGGCACGTACGTCAGTCCGGCCATTGATCAACACCTAGCCAGGAAAGCCATCATCGAAGAGTCGCACGCGCCGAATTGACGCATACCGGCTCGCGTCTTACGACGTACCCATCTTCGCAACTCGCACTACAGCGCATCCCCTATGGCTTGCTGCCTTGCGTGGTTCCACCATCCTTGCAGGAGGGAGACCTCGGTGAACAATGGACGCGGCACCATTACTTTTCTGGCGGGGCTGGGCATCGGCATTGGCTTGACTCTGCTTTTTGCGCCTCTTTCCGGCGAAGAAACTCGCGAGTGGCTGATGGACACCGCCGAGGACAAGTTGAAGCGTCTGCGTCGCCGCGGGCGCCGCTGGGTGTATGAGGTGCAGGACGTCCTGGACAAGAGTGAAGGTCGCGTAGCAAAGGCCCTGCGCTCGGGCAAGGATGCGCTCGACTCCGTCGCCGCGCGGCTCGATTGAGCTGTTCTCCGCCGCCATCTTTGAACGCCCGCCTGTCTCTCACGTTCGTTTCTCGAAAGGATTGTCCATGGCAGAGAAAGATGTAATCGAGCGTGCGCATCGCGACGCTCAAGAGGGTAAATCGCCCTCGACACAAGCGGGCGAATTCGTTCGCGAGGAAATTGAGCACGTACGCGAAGGCAAACACGGCGCTCGATCTGCCCAGCAAGCCATTGCTATCGGTTTGTCGAAGGCGCGGCGAGCGGGTATCAAGCTTCCGCCGCCCACAAAGGGACGAACCTCGCAAAAGGTTCGTCGCCAAGCTCAGCGCGACTTGAGCAAAGGCCGCAGCAGGAGGAGAAAGCCATCGGCAAAGCGTTCCCGCGCGACTTCCAACGCTCTGCGCCGCGAAAGCAGCCGCTCTGTTTCTCATGCGGCGCTCTCGAGGGAAGCCAGAAGTAGCGCACGGAGGCGCGGCTCCGCAGGGCGGCATCGCGCGGCAAGGGCCGCAGTTCGCACGAAGGGACGTACCGGTCGGCAAAAGGCCGCCCCGAAAGCGGCGAGAACTCGCTACCGTCACGGTTAGTCTCGCGCGATCAACACAGAAGCCTACCGCCCGCCAAAGGCAAGAAAAGATCAGGCGTAAACGCGCCCTCTTACCCGACCATCCCGCCCTTTCTCCATGCAAAGCCTGATTGAGCCGCTTAGTGCGTCCCGGCACAGTGTCAAGAAGTCCGGGCTCTCATGGTCCGGCCGCCCGACTTTTCCCTTGCGCAGCCCCGGGCAAGCAAAGGAGAGACATGAAAGTAAGAAGAATGATTTTGTCGATGTTCCCGCTGCTCGTCGCCGGAATGCTGTCGGGATGTTCCAGCAACAAATCCCCTGACGTGACGGACAACATCCGGAAATCTCTAGACCAGGCCGGATTCAAAGACGTAAGCGTCAGTCAAGACCGCGACAAAGGCGTGGTGACCCTTACGGGCACGGTTCCGACGGAAACGGACAAGGACCAGGCGGAATCCATTGCCAAGTCCAATGCGCCGAATCTCGTCGTTGCGGATCAAATCTCCGTGCGCCCTCCGGGGAATGAAAGCGAAGCCAAGGCGGTCGATTCGGACCTCGATAAGGCCATTGAAAAGAACCTGGATGCCTCACTAATCAAGCACCGGTTGAAGAAGAACGTAAAATATGACGTGAAGAACGGGGTGGTAACTCTCAAAGGCGACCTGCCCTCGCAGGCAAAACGGGAGCAAGTTGAAAAGCTCGCCGCGTCGATTCCAAATGTCAAGCAAGTGGTTAATGAGATCGAGGTGAAAGGTCAGAAGGCTACCTCGACGAGCTGACGGGATCGCACGTTTATAGATTAACAGCCAGTTTGGAGATTCATTTAACTCCAAACTGGCTGTTTCTTTTCACTGCAGCCCGCCTCACGGGCCAAGAAACCCGGAGCAGCAATGTAAGCCGGAGGCCTAGCTAGTCAAATTGAGGAGGAGGAAAACTCTACAGCAAAGCTGGCGGAAGCTAGCCTTGCAAGGCAACCTGCTCCGGGTGCGTCAGGGCCACAAGCTGCTGGCGCAGCCGCACGCGTGCGCGGAACACGCGCGATTTCACCGTGGACACGGTAATTCCCAGCGCCTCTGCAAGTTCCCGGTTTGTCCATCCTTCCGCCTTCTGAAGTATGAACGTGTCCTGCAGCGAAGGATTTAGCCCGCAAAACACTTTGCGGGTCAGTTCTTTGCTCATGTATTCGCGCTCGGGGTCCTGCCGGCTGTCTTCGATCTCAGGGAACGATCGCGGCTCATCCTCGGAGGCATTCGCGTCGTGGTAATCGGAGATGCGCTCCGAATTCCGCTTGCGTAGCTTCATGAGCGCTTCGTTGATCGTGATGCGCACCAGCCACGTTGAGAACTGCGAATTACCCTCGAACCGGCCAATATTATGGAAGGCTTTGACCAGCACGTTCTGCAGATTGTCTTCCGCGTCTTCCCGGTTTCGCAGCATGTTCAACGAGAGTCCGTAGATTTGGCCGGAGTGTCTCCGCACCAGTTCCGTGAAAGCTTCTTCATTGCCCGCTTGTGCTTTGGCAACCAATGTACGTTCGGGAAGGCTTTGGGTTTCCATGCGGAAACGCTCCTTTGATTCAAATCGCTTGCGATTACGTGCCCCGGGGTCGCTGTGCTGATTTCACGCCTAAAGTGCGAGCACGACTTCAGAGGACATCTGGCCGAGAGATGCACCGCTACTTACGTATAAATCTGGGCCGGAATTCCAACAATACAGTGGAGGCTGTAACGCAAAAGGCGATGAGTGTGTACCCGGATTTCGTGAACAATTGGCTGAAAAACCTGTCCTGAAGGCTGACGTGTCGGCAGGGAGACACCGACAGTGGCTCGCCAGCCCGTTAAAAGAAGATCCGCGACAGCGAGATCTCCTCGAACTCGGTCGTTTCACAATGAACCGAAAGCGCTCCCGTGTTCGGCATTGGAAACTCCGAGTTACATTGTGACCGAGGTGGTGGTTGCAACTACCTTGTTGTCAATAAGTTAGCTTCTGCCTTTGGGTGCCGAATGGCTTTGCATTTGCCAACACCAAGACGGCGAACTGTGTCTCGCTCATTCCATCGCGTTCCGCTGGCCGCATGTAGCTCCCAGTGCTACCGGCGATCTGAGGCCGAAACGCTGCTCATCGCGCTGGCAGCGGCTGTTGCCTGTCTGCTCGCATGCGCCGTGCCACCGCTTGCCGCCCAGCAATCCACAGCAGCCGAGTACCGTAGCAAGGCGAATTTTTTGGCGACTTTCCCCAGCTTCATCGATTGGCCGGAGAGCGCGTTTCCCTCAGCGCAATCTCCTTTTCTCATTTGCGTCCGCGGCGATTTCTCGTTCGGTACCGCGCTTGCCGAGTTTGCTCGGGGAGCATCGCCGCATGGCAGACATGTGGATGTGAAATGGGTGCACAAGGACCAGGAGCTACGCGATTGCCACATCGGCTTTGTGAGCCGCTCGGAATCGAAGCGGTACGCAAAGGTCCTGCAAGCGGTGCAAGGCGCGGGCGTTCTGACGGTTGGTGAAACACCAGACTTTCTAGCGGCCGGCGGAATAATCAGCTTCGCCGTTGAGCGTGAGTTATTGCAGTTTGAGGTGAACCTCGTCGCCGCGGATGGCGCGCGTTTGAAAATCAGCTCCCGCCTGCTGACGCTTGCACGGCGTGTTGTGAACAGAACCGAGGGAGCCAAGGGCTGATATGGCGTTCGCATTCCAAAATCTCAAAGAGAGGTGAACACATGAAAGATCCCGCGAATCCCTCGGCTGCCGCTAGCGTTAATCTCGCGGAGTTGCTCGCCCGCGTTGACAACGACCGCGAGCTATTGTGCGACCTACTGTCAATTTTCAAGGATGAATTTCCTGGCCATATCAAGTCTCTCGAAGACGCTGTGGATCGCAAGGATGCGGCCGAGGTAGCCGGCGTCAGCCACACTCTCAAGGGTATGTTGTCGAATCTAGCGGTACCGAAAGCCGCCTCCTCCGCCGCCCGCCTCGAGCATCTCGCCCGTGCCGGAGAAACCGCTTCGTTCCGCGAAGTTTTTGCCTCGTTCGAACAAGACGTGCACGGACTCCTACTCGAAATGGAAAGCTACATGGTCGAGGCTCGCCCGTGAAGATACTAATTGCTGACGATGATGCCTTGTCCCGCCGGCTGTTGGAGAAAACTCTCACGCTTGCCGGTTACGAAGTTACATCTGTCGCCAACGGACGGCAGGCGGTCGAGCGCCTGAGCGAGCCTGACGCCCCGCGCCTCGCCTTGCTCGACTGGATGATGCCCGAGCTCGATGGCCCGGGTGTTTGCCAGCAGGTACGCAAAAGCCGCGACCACAACTACGTCTACATGATCCTTCTCACCTCGCGCGAATCGAAAGAAGACATCGTCGCGGGTTTGGAATCCGGCGCCGACGATTACCTTATCAAGCCGTTCGATGCCGATGAGCTCAAAGCGCGCCTGCGCACGGGCGAGCGCATCCTGCACCTCGAGGATCGCCTCGTGGAAGCTCGCGAGCAGATGCGCTTCAAAGCCACCCATGACCATTTGACGACTCTATGGAACCGCGGCGTGATTATGGATTTGTTGGGCCGCGAGCTGACGCGGTCGCAGCGCGAAAACGGTTGCACTGCCGTCTTGCTCGGCGATGTGGATCACTTCAAAAACACCAACGATACGCACGGTCACTTGGTCGGCGACCAGGTCCTGCGCGAAGTGGCTCGTCGGCTGCTTCTTTCCGTGCGCTCCTATGACTTTGTCGGGCGCTACGGCGGCGAAGAATTTCTCGTCGTGCTGAACAATTGCTGGCCGGATGCTGCGTTTGCGCGAGCGGAGCAAATTCGTAAGAACGTTGGCACGCGGCCTGTTCAGACCGACGCCGGCCCCTTGGGAATTTCCATGAGCTTGGGAATGCTTCTGAGTTCTGATTGGGGACACCGCCCCGCGGATGAACTCCTGCGCGAAGTCGACGCGGCACTCTATGCCGCGAAGACCGCCGGCCGCAATTGCGTCAGGGTGGCCAAGCCCGGGGTGCAACGTGAGGTTGCGCCCACACCGCAGCCGGCAGTCGAGCCTTTCCGCTGATATCCGTTGCGCCTCAACTACCCTTGGGCTTGGACATAATCTGCGCCATCATATTGCGCATCGCCGCACTCGAGCCCGGCGCGTGCTTCTCGCGCCACGTTTCCAGTCGTTTGTATGTCTCTTCTATGTTCGCAAACAACCGCGGATTTTTGAACGCTGCCCGCCAGATGGGTACGATGGTGCGCAGGCGGTCCCACACCACCCAGATCTCGCCGTTGCTCTCGAAGAACAGCTCATCATTGATCAGCCCGCGGTTCACGATGCTCGCCACCATATCCCAATAGCTGAGCACCATGCGAATGTATGTGTTCTCTTCGCTTCCCTGCGGATATTTCTCCATCATGTCTTCCGCGGACGTAGGATGAAAATTTTCCACGAACCACGCGCGCGCTTGCCGCAGCCGCGGCTCCCGCCTCAGGTCATAGAGCCGCAACATCAGGTTGACTTCCTCATAGCTCACTTGCGCCATGTTGTCCTCCTCGCGTCGGCTCGCCGGTCGGTTGCTTTCTCACGTGAGCGCTGCCCCTGTTGCGCCGGCTGGTCCTCCGCCCGCTGCCGCAATGCCTTGCCGCTGAAATTCCATCTGAATGCGCCGGCGGAGTTCGCGGCACACCTCGTCCTGCCGCGTGGGCGCCGTGCGCACCTGCAAACGCAGCGTCGCGCCGGTTTGATCGTATCCTTGCACGCCCAGGACGCGCGGCCCGTCAACCAATGCCGCCGACCACGCTGCGTCGCTACGCAGCCCCGCCGCCGCGCTCTCCAGCGCTTGCAATGTCCTTTCGAGCGGCATACCTGCAGCTACGCCGATATCCACAAACGCCTGCGACCAGTCTCGGCTCAGATTGCTGACCGTCCGCAGTTCGCCGTTCGAAAGGGACACTAGCGCGCCGCGCGCGTCTCGCACAACGGTCCGTCGCAAGGTCAATTGCTCTACGCGGCCCACTGTGTCCGCCGCCTGAATGGTGTCGCCGGTCACAAACTGGTCTTCCAGCACAATCTCAAGGCCCGCAATAACGTCGCGGATCGTGTCCCGCGCTCCGATGCTGAAGCCCAATATCGCAGCCCCCGCAATCACCACTCCGGGCAGCGCGCTGATCCCGAATTCAGGCAGCGCCGTAAGCGCCGCCGCAATCCAGATGACTTTGCTCCCCGCGCCATAGACGCTCTCCGCCAACGCTCTCGTCTGCTGTTCCCGATGCTGCGCTGCCTTCGTTTGCGTAGTGGCCGGTTTGACCAGTCTATTCGTCGCGGCCCGCAGCAACCGGATGCAAATCAAAGCCAGAACAAGAATGCCCGCAAGATGCAGCGCGTTAGGTATCGTGAAGTCGAAGAAATGGGTGAAGGGACTGGACATCATGTTCTATGGGAGGGAAAGTATATCACTCAGGGTTGCGCGGCAAGCGCGCGGTGTGATTCTCTGACCGGGGAGGTACCATGCAATCTTCCAGACGTCGTTTGCTTCTCATGTCCTTCGCCGCTGTGCCTGCCGTCCTCGTGCGCCTCCAGGACTTCCCGGCGCAGGATCCCAACCCGCGTGGTCGCCGCCGCCCCGACGGTTCCGACGACGCCTCGAATAACTCTGCGAATTTGCCCGCCGCCAGCAGCAAGGCCATCCTCGAAGAGCGGCAGAAAAACATAAAGAAAGATGTCGAGAAGCTTTACGACCTCGCGTCCCAGCTAAAAACGGAAGTGGAAAAAACCGATTCCACCACCGTCCTTTCCCTGGCCATGCTGAAAAAGGCCGAAGAAATCGAAAAACTAGCCAAGCAAATTAAGGATCGCGCAAAAGGATAGCGTACCGTGCGTCATTCACGCGCGTTCGCGAGCCGGAAGCGCGTGGCGTGCCACTCTGTCGCTGCTCCCGCAACATTTGTGTCTCGCAGTTACCCTGTCACCCGCGCTGGCGCCGGCTCCCAATCAGCGATAGAATCACACCAAGGAAGTGCTGTTTGCTTCCTCGCTTCCACCACGAAGCGAGCCGCGCGCCTGTAGCTCAGATGGATAGAGCATTAGCCTCCGGAGCTAAGGGTCGGGGGTTCGAACCCCTCCAGGCGCGCCACTTACCAAGGAAACCATCACGCTGGTGGTTTGCCATCCAAATCGCCGCGCATTCTGTCTAGTGCGGGATCGGCGGAGGGTTGGCCTTTGATGGTTTCCGATGAATCCGCCTGCGACTCC
>Ga0137415_10004637_pt1 | contig 13591 bp, 10 predicted proteins | sample CZODoug3_1_1_16f_FD_183082 | JGI IMG/M metagenome (GOLD analysis project Ga0137415, IMG submission 183082) | Vadose zone soil fungal communities from Angelo Coast Range Reserve, California, USA - CZODoug3_1_1_16fungal (Hybrid Assembly) | ecosystem: Environmental > Terrestrial > Soil > Vadose... | reverse complement strand
GATCATGGTGAGCAACAGGCGCATTCCCTCCGCACCCATCTCGAAAAACGGTACGTGGATCGTCGTCAGCGGAGGCACTGTGTATGCGGCCATGTCGATGTCGTCGCAGCCGACGACCGCGATGGACACCCGTGGCTTGTCTTCGCCAGGCCCACCGCTCGCCCTCGTCGCAACGAGGACGAAAGCTATACCGACTGCCCCCGCGCCCCTCGCCGTCAGTCGAGCCCGCCGAATCTGGACACGGCCTTGGCTCGCCGTCCCTTTGGGTAGAGCGTCTGGTACTCGCGTGCGAGCTCGCGGCTCTTCGTCGGCCTTGCCTTCCGCCAGATTGATGACGCCGCTGACCAGATAGCAGAGGTGCTCAAGCGTCATCATCGGCCAGCCCCGGTCGAACTCGTCGACATCGAGCAGCAGACTGTTGTCCTCCTTTTCGTGCTGCGAACGAGGGAAGATCGACAGTTGCCGCATGAGCATCTTCGCGAGTTCGTACGCTTTGAGAAGCCGGTCCTCCTGCGCCTGGTTGAGGTCCATGATCTCCGCGAACGCGTAGGGGGAGATTTCGCTGAACCGGAGGGAAAAGGGCGTGCGACTCGGGTGGTCCGGATTGGCGCAGTCGCGGCCAACGAGATGATAGAGGTGTGTATTCGGTATCCCGCGCGGCTCGAGGTTCCGGTCTTTCAATGCGGCGATGAGCTGCGGATTGTCGGTGGGCTCGTTCAGCTTCGTATACTCACCCTCGACGTCGAAGAGGAAGACACAATTCCCGGCGCCCTGCAGCCCTGCGACGTAGTTGCCGATCCCTGTGCTCTTGCCGCTCCCGGTAGTACCCACCGCGGCGGTGTGGCGCGGGAGAACCGATTTCTCCTTGCTCGGGATACACACGTGCACCGAGTCGTGGCCGTACGCGAGACCAAGTCGGATGTCGCCGGTCAGGTTGAGGATCCCGGCCATCTCGCTGTCCGGGACGCGGTGCACGGGCGAGTTCGGCTTGGGACGGTGTCGCGCGGGCATCATCCCCGTCGCGAACTTCTGGCCGATGATCGTCGCCTGCACTCGTCCGTGATGACGCGGCATCGCCATTGCGCCGTGAACAGCCGACGCGATCAGCGCGGGGGCGTCGGCGCGCATCCCATCGGGCTCGCAGAAGGGGCCGGCCGAGACGGACGCGACGTACTCGCGCTTATCCGGCATGCTGGTGATCTTGAGCAGGCTCTGAGACGGTGCGACGTCGACATTGTTGGGCGGCAGGACGACAGTGAGCGTGCCGTCGGCGCTTGAGCGGTCGTCGAAAGTCGTCCGACCAATCGACCCTTCGTATTCCGGCAGTTCCTTGAATGCGCCGCCGCCTTCTTCGGCATCGCGCGCGAGCGTCGAGGCCGCAGACGTCGGCGCGGCACGAACTGCGGGCGTCGCACTGGGCGTGGACTCCTGCGTCACAATGACTTCGCTCTTCGCCTCCGCCATAAGCCGTTTCCTCAAGTGCGCGTAATGCGTTCGTCGAGATACCGGTACGGCTGGCCCACCGCCGAAAACGCGGCCTGCGTCGGTCGGTTCAGCGTTTCAGCGCCGAAGTAGGTCGTGCAGATGCCGTCGGCCATGTCGACGAGCATCGGGAACCCTCGGTGCTCCTGGAGGACGCTGTCCGCGAGAGCGATTAGGGCAGCTTCGTGCACGTAGTCGCGATGGGCGTAGAACATTCGGGCCGGCGCAAGTGATGACGCGCGATACACGCCCATCACGACTGCTTTCCCGGCGTCGGCGCAAAATGGATTCAGCACCCGGTTGAGTGCGTCGCGGTAGTCCTCGCCGCGATAGCCGCCGCCGAGGATGCGCGTCAGATCCGCCGACGCATCGTCAATGATGGCGTACTCGAGCGGCTCGAGCGCGTCCCCAATCGTGAGGAAGTGCTCCTTCTCAGTGTCGCTCGGGACGAACAGGAACTTTTTGTGATCGAGAATGAGGCGCGCGAGTACCGGTACGCCGAGCTTGATCAACTCCGCTTGTCCTGAGCCCGTGAGGATCTCGTACGCCAGCGGGTTGCCGTGGCCCATGCGCCACGGCGCTTGCGCCTTGTCGGCGAGGACTGTGCGTTCCATGTACGTCATGATCCCGCGACGGAGTTGATCAGTGATCTTCTTCCGCCCGCCACCACTCTCGGGTGTGCCGGAGCGCCTCTTGAGCAGCTCAATCGTCTCGTCGATCAGCGACTCGCCACCACGCAGGTTGACGTCACGGCGGAAGATGCGATTCGCCCACGTCTGCTCCTCGCCGTTGTACGTGACGGTCGCAACGGCGATCTGAATGATCTGAACGGGTAGCGTGTGGAAGACATGGCTATTGCCGTCGCAGGCCTCGACGAGCCCGTTGAACAGCACGTCCCGCTGCGCCTTTCGCACCTGGTCGATCGTAGCTTTGTAGACGCCGGCATCACGCGGTCCATCGGAAGATGCGATCAAGTCGAAGATCTGCGAACGGATCGCTTGTCGGATCTCGTCGCTCATCTGCTCCGCAGCATCGATTTCGCGTTCAAGACGCTCGAAGGCCTGCAGAGCGCGGACTCCACCCTCCCACGTATTGATGTCGAGCGTCGTCCCGAGCGTTTCTCCCGTGAGGGAGCTGTACTTGTCAGGTGAGATCGGCTCGTCTGCGGCGTCATCGGTGCCGGGCAGTGCGTTTGGCAGGGTGCTCATCGTCTTCATGCCTGGCCTCCAGACACCTTCTATATCTTCCCGCCGCCGCCGCGGAGTTCGACAGGTCAGTGTTCTTTCTTTGCGCGGGCGAGATCGAGCCGTCGCATGAGCCCGTCGGGAACCCGCCGGGCATCGATCCAAGCAGCCCAACGCGCTGCGGCCCAAGCAGGCATTCCGTAGCAGCCGACGAGTGTGTCGCGACAGAACGTGCCCGGTTTGGTCGTGCGCAGGATGAGGTTGGCAGGCGCGAGCAGCTCGAACGCGATCAGATCTGCTTCCGCCTCACAGCGAGAAGTGAGGGGATCGGGCACGCCGTCATGGCGGTCGAGCATGTGCTCGTACACGCCGAGCGGGGCCCCGCGTAGCGCGCCTCGCAGCTTCTCCTGGGGCGTCGGGACGCGATCGCCGTTTAGAATGGGTTCGACCCCTGAGCCGAGCAGCTGCAGGGCGGCGGTCCTCGGCGCTTCGTAGTGGTGAACGAAGTGCGCCGTCTCGTGCGCAAGCGTCAGGCGCTGCTCGTCTTCGGCCAAGGTGCCGTCGACAAAGATGAAAGCATGCCCCCTCTGCGCGATTAAACATCCACGCAGTGGGCGGTCCGGCGTAGAAGCGATGCAGCCGATGCGTTTCTTCGATAGCCAGTTGGCGGTACCCGCTATCGTAAGCTTGGGGATGAACACGACCGCCGCCGGAAGCGCCGCGGCGATGCTCTGTGTAAGCCGCCGCGGAAAAGGTTCGTCCTCGCCCACGCGCGCCCAAAACCGCCGCGCCACGGCCCGGGGATCGAAGATGGCGCTCACTTCGGCTCCTCGGGGTCGTCTGGTGTGTCGCGCGCAGCCGCGAGGAGTTGATGCCCTGCGCCTGCGCGAAAAGCGGCGATGCTAGCCGCCTGCCGTAGGAGTTCGCTGAGCCGGTTCGAATCGACACGGCACGACTGCGCGATCGCGGAGACATCGTTGCGAAACCGGTCCAGCCGCGGTTTCCGGCAGAAAGCTGCAAGCACGGCCGCGGAGCGGTCGCATGCGAGCTCTCGCGCGATCGCCTCTAGATCAAGCTCATCACCGCACCACTGGCGAAAGGCTGCTGCGACAAAGGCGTCGTCACGCGACACGCGTGCAGCTGCACGCTGAAGAAGCGTCGCGGAATCGGGCTTTTCGCCAGTCACTTGAGCACCTCCCGCAGCCGTCTAAGGCGTTGCTCGATGCGGTCCTTTCTGACCTTGACAAGCTTCTGCTGCTCCGATGCAGGCAGATCCGAAACTCCGAGCGCTTTCGCGTACGCGGACGTTTCTCTCTCACTCTCCAGGTACAGACGGAGCACGGCTTCATCTCCATCGTCGCGCACAAGTTCGTCGCGATGCTGCTGAACGATCCGTTCGGCGTCGAGCTTCAAGTCAGGCCACCCCTCGACTATGTTCCCGCTGAGCGCTGCGAGTTCGACAACCCGCTCCACTTTTTTCGCAGCGGCTTGACGCGCGCGCAACAGGTTCAATGCATCGCCGCGTGCGAGCATCGTCAGATAGCCGAACAACCGGGCCCGCGTACCGTCGAACTTCTCGGGCGCCCTCAAATAGTCGCAGATCGCATCGGTCGCGGCATCTCCAGCCTCCTCCCATGAGAGACTCGTCCCAACTCGCGTGCGCACCGCCGCACCCAACGCAGCATGGACGAGTCGGAACAGGTCGGATGACGCCGTGACGTCCCCGTTCACAATCCGGTTGTGGATCTGGTCAAGAATCCCGGGATCAATCATCGGATGCCACTGAATGGGAGGATTGTAACGCAAAACTCGCCCGCGCCCGGGCCCTTTCGGGGCAAGAGTTGACTGAACGGATTCGGCTGCAGCTGGTACAGTGGCGGCGCATTGACGCCGGCCGAGGCAGGCGCCTCTCGCGAAAGATGATCGCCGTAGAGCCTCGGACAGCGATTTTCCGGCCGGGGTCCACCCCGCAGCTTGTTCCCGCGACCACGTTTTTGCCCTAAAGGGCATCATCGGCGCGGCCCGTCGTCGCCAGACCGCCATCGTCGTGCTGGCATACGCGCTGCGGAGAACTCAGTACCGCGTACCGGTGTATGTGCCGAAGCGGCCGTAGCACGGCAATCCTCCGCGACGCTTGTGTGCACGGATCCCCGACTCGTATGAGGACCGCGCAAACAGTCGGTGGCAGACGGTGCAGCGGAACATGTATCGAAGTCCGGTGGTCCTCTGATGACGGGGTCTAGTGATGCCGAACGCAGGAATTGGCCGTCCCTTCGCGAAGCTTCCGGCCTGACTCACGTCGCCGGCCTTGGACACTTCAACTGGGTACCGAGGTTCAAAGGCGATGTCGGTGACGTCGGCGGCCTGAATTTCGCCTGCAACAAATGTCCGAAGTCCCGGGGGACTTGAACCGCCCGTTTGGTTCCAACAGTAAAAGTACTCTCGGGCAGCGCCGTCCGTTCTTGTGTTGAACTTCAATGAGTAGGGTTCGACGAGTCGCTCGGACCCCTTGTACGTCATGCGTATGAGCGTCAAGCGGCTTCCGGCCTCGAGGATGATGTTTCTAAGCTCTGCAGGGAAGAACATCCCGCGAAGGCTCCAGCCGCTGTCCTCCGGATGGCCTTGAAAAAGGGCCCTGAGGTGAGTCATGAACTTTGTGACGGCGTCCTCGAAGCCGACTAACGACGTAATTGGGCAGACGATGTACCGGCTCCAGGCCTCGCGGAGGAGCTGAAATGGGAGACCCAGCAGAAGGCGGAAGGCGGCACCAGGTGACCGTGAGTAAATGGTCTTCCGCAGGAAGACACGAAGAACTTCCGCGGTATTGACTTGCTCCGCACCAAAGACCAGCCAGTGGACGTAGTCGAACAGGTCTGCGACATGTCGCCGTTGAAGAAGGCACTTCAGCTTTGAAGCCAGGATCTCCTCGAGCGCGACGCATCTGATGGTTGCGGTGCATGATGCGGAGTCTGAATAGGAGTGGATGAGTGCCTTTTCTTGCGGCTGGAGCATTAGGCGCTCGAACTCTGTGACATCGAGTTGGGCCTTCAGGTGAACACTGCCGGGCTTCCCATAGAAGTCTTTGAAGTAGAGTCGAGCCTCCAACACCTGAAGGTCTTTATCGAGCCGGGATTTCTCTTGGACTCGTGCCTTGTCTTGGATGAACTCGACACCACAGCCGGCTGATACGGCGTCGCACACGTCCATCAGCTGCGTCTTGAGTTCTTCAGGAGCAAACGCACCGTCCGTAACGAAGTCGAGGTCGCTCGAGTACCGGGTGTTTGGGAAATAGCCCTTCCGAAGCGCATTGCCGCCTTTCAGGATGAGACGGCCGCCAAGAGGTGACCCTCCAAAGATCTTCGAGAGCAGCCACCCGAAGACGTAGTCCCGTTCCACGTCGGCGGGATTGACCTGGAGTTCTTTGGCAGCAGCGTCGATCTCGTCCTTGTAGATCATCGCCTGAGTCTATCGTGCCGGCTCGGAGTCGCTCGCACTTTTCAGAGGCTCATGGCGAATGCCTCGCGAGCCAGACCGCCTCCGGTCGGTTCTTAGGGTTCGTGTTCACTGCGCTGTGGCATCTCCAATACGGACTTAGCGATCCCTGCGTAGCCCGGGAACATCGCTGCCGTGGAAACGCCATATCTCTTTAGGTACTCGCGGAGCTTGGGAGCGTGACGTCTGTGCAGCACAAACTTCCCGAGTCGTGGCGCGTCCTCTGAGTCCCACGCCCCGAGGAGATCCTCAAGTGGAACTTCGTTCCATGGCGCATTCCACATGCCGTTCGGAAGAGAGGCCAAAACATGCGCGGTGAGAAAGCCCCGCTGTGCGACCAGGTTCGCGTTACCTGCCCTCGTGGTGTCTACCAGGGCGTACCCTTGCCATCCGCCCATCCAGATGATCTTGAAGACGGACCTTGCAGTTCTCGCGAAAACCACGCTTCTCGGATTTTCGACCCGACACTGGATCTCAGCTTCAAAGGGAGTTAGCGCCCAGACGGCAAGATACGAATCCTCGAAAACAGCCTTGCTCGGCTGAGCGGCGAAGTATGCCGCTACGAACGGACTCGTGGTCCAGTCGAGCAGTCTCGTGGGGAGTCCGCTGTGCTGAGCGAGCGCCATCAAGGCCACCCAAGGGTCCGTAGGCCAGATAACGCCTGCTTCGAGCCACAGGGGTGGCTGTGCCCCGAAACGAGCCAACTCCAGGATTTGCGCGCGCAAGTTGGAAGTGTCGTTAGGGATCGGGAGCCCGTGCTCATCGCATTCCGACACGAACCGGCCCAGCGCGTCCGTCTCGATCCGAACCTGATGTTTGAGACTCCTGCCGCGCGCATCTCTGAGAGCGCTCGGGATGAGTTGCCAACCAGCGTCCGAACAGCCTCTGAACAGGATCAGGGAATTTTTGGAATTGCTCGAACGGAAGTGGCTGGACACAGGAGAGAGCGCCTCAAGAAAGTCTTCGGCGCTACTGAATTCGACGATGCGCGCCATGCCCGAACCGTGTGTGCCTTGGTCGTGAGATGCCGGTCTGAGCGTATCTTAGTCTGCGGAATTTCTCGACGCGCACTGCTCGAACGATGCCGACGAAGAGCCCGCGAAAGCGATTCGGAACCTTCGCCATATGCGTGATCGTAGCGCGCCGCCCCGACATCGCGCTCACCAAGGAGAAGTCGTCTCCCCCATTTCTCCCCCGACAGGGACAAATCGCGACGAGCAGCGACGACTCCCGTCAAGACCGCTGCGAACCGGAACCGCCCGAACTTCCCCGCGAAAACGTTTGGCGTGCGTCGTCACGGGGTTAGCGGAAACCTGCCAATTCGGGTTCGATTCCCATGCGCTGCGGCTTGCGTACCGAGAACGGTGATTCTCATAACGCCGGCGGATGCCCTTTGCACGGACGCTCCTCGTCAGCGGCCCGAGTTCACGGCAGCAGCTCCGCCCTGAACACTGGGTGCAGTTCGGCGTAGTTCGGCGCGTTGCCGACCATCGCGTGCGGCTTGTCGAAGAAGAGCATCCCCGTCAGGCGCACGTGTTGCCCGACCTGCAGCGTCTGCGCTTGCTTCCGGGCCCGCTTGATGGCGGCCAGCGCCGGTGAGCCGGCTGCGCAACCCGGGTGCGGGAATTCAGCGACCAGGTGGTTCCCCTGGCCATCTTGGATGACGACATGGATGTCGTCATCCGTCTCCGGACGAATTTCGATGATCGTGGCCTCGACGATATACGCCCGCCGCTTCCCGGTCCTCGGTAGAGCCCCGAGCTGGGCGATCGTGCCGTTGACGGGAGCCGGCGCGAGTGCCGCGGCCGCTCCGGGGTCAGTCAGAATCTTCTTCGACCAGAGCTGCGTGCCGCAGGTAAGTGCGAGCAGGATGGCGAGCATCATCGGTACCTCCTCTCCGTGCGAGAGCGAATGGTTGAGCTGTGAGATCGTCTCAACGTCGCCGTCGGCGTCCGTGTGGTAGCGTCGGAGTCGGTCTGCCGGGAACTGCACTACGCGACGTCACGCGAGAGCGCCGCAGGCATTGGGACCCCCTGTTTGAGCGCGGCCCGTTCGGCAATCACCGCACCCAGGCGTGTGCACACCTCGGCGAACGCCGGTCCAGCGGCCAGCCGTTCACCCAAGACGCGCAAAGCCTGCAGGTTGTCGCCGTCGGTGTTGTCCATGTCCTGCGATGCACCGCTCAGGTCGGTCTGGAAGCGGAAGTGGCTACGGCGGCCGCCGGTGTTGAGCATCTCGTCGAGCTCGACGTCAACGGTGTCGCTCACACCATCGAAAATGACGTCGATAAGGTGAGGTGCCCACCCGGCAAGGCCCCAGTCCTTCGCGTCGTCGTACCTGACGGGCTTGCTCTGGTTCCCCGTCCCCAGGGAGACCACCAGGATCTCCGCGTCGGGATGACGATCGTGCGCCTCCACCCAGGTGCAGAGCGCAGGGTTGTTGGCGTACATGCCGCCATCGATCAGCGCGTACGTCTGGCCATCCGCAGCCTGAGCCCGGTGTGGTGGGAAGAATGTCGGTGCCGCGGAGGTGCTGCGAGCCACCTGCCAAGCTTCGAAGTCGTGCGTGATTGCTGTCGCCTTTGCCTGCGCCTGCCAGCTGCGGAAGAAAAACGGGCACCTCAGCTCGATCGCATACGCCGGGACCAGTACGTTGGTACGGGCATCCCGCAGGCGCATGCCGGCGAAGTACGTCTTCAGCACGTCATCCACTCCATCGTGGGGGTACTTAGGGCCGTTTAGGTTCCCGAGAGCCCCGACGATGTGGAAGAAGTTGCGGCTGAAGATGTGCTGGCCTTGGGCGATGTACAGGGACACGAGTTCGGCTGCCGTATACGGCTTGGCCTGGTTTGGCCGCCTCAGTCCGAGTCCCAGCGCCAGAATTCCACCGGTCGATGTGCCCGCGACATAGTCGAACAGCTCCGAAACGGGATGACCTGTCTGCTGCTCAAGGCGGTTCAGGAACGCAGCCGGGATCATTCCGCGGATCCCGCCACCATCGATCGCGAGCACTGTGACCGTCGGCATACTCCTCCCGGTTGCACCTCTGCGCATGATTTCATCTCCGATCCCGCGGTTTGTAAACGGCCAGCGGCCTAGCTCCGGCGGCCGGACTTCCGGCCTCGCTCTCCGGACTCAAACTCAGGTCCCTTCGCCAGGCGTCCATGCTTCCCACTCCGCATATCGGCGCCCGCAACGAGGACACCAAGAGAAGTGACAGGGAAACCGGGGCCGTTCCTGCCGCTGGTAGAGCAGCCCGGTGCGACACACCCGGCAGAGGAGCTGGCAGGAATAGATCGGCTCTGGGAGCTGCTCATTCAGGGTGACCGGTCGCGGTTCCATGCCGGACAACGTACCTGAGTGGTCCGACAGCGAGTGCTAGGCATGGAGGCACTCCCCCAAACGCCGCAGGCCGTGCGGTCGGGCACCAAAGTCGTTGTGGCCTTGTTAGTTGTCATCCGGCGTGCGCCCCGCGCGGCCGTAGTAACGACGTGTGCGTTCGTAGAGTCGGAGTGCAGCCCCATGTCCGCACGGGAGTAAAGCCCGTGCATCGGTCAGAGTCGCGGCGACTCAGGACGCGCCTTCCGGGAACCCGTCGCTCCCAAGCTGCTCGACCCCACCTTCACCACGCGGGCGCCCGACCGCGCCTGGGTCGCGGACACGACATACCTATCGATGCTCGGCGGGTTCATCTTTACTCGTGGTCATCCTCCACCTGTTCTCGCGTAGGCTGCTCGTTGGGTGGTCGTTGGTGGAGGGCCTTCCCGCGTTGCGATTGGTGCGACTCTTGTGGGACCGAAAGAGGCAGCAATCGCCTCTTGCCCCAGCTAATTGCGGACCAGCTTACGCGTGATCACCACTGAACGAGTGATCGGCACGGAACTGAGGCAGACCTCGACACGAGTCTCGCCGAAGCGCGCGCCGTGGTGCGCTTCCGCTTTCTGCCTTTTGCACCCGCGTCGAGGAAATCGATTCCGCTGCGGACGAATGAGGCGTATGGTCCGATTGTGAGCTGGAGTGGGAAGGTGACAGGTTTCCTGGGTCAAATGCGATTGGGAACCCGACTACTGGCGGCATTGCGGGATCGGACGGAAGGTGCGTGGCACGTCGCGGAGTTCGAGCTGCCGACTGGGAATGTGAACGCCCCGATTGTGCCGGAAACCCAAGGTTTGATCATGTGGTACGTGGTTGTGGCGAACCCCCGAGTGCTCGTCACGTTCTGGGCATCGCGCGACGCTTTCGAGACGGACAAGGCGAATCTTACGGCTGCTTTGAGTATAGGCACGGATTCAAGACTCAGCGGGAATGTGCGTGACGTTCATCCGCCGCCAAGATTCTGGCGTCGAATTCGGCCGGCGTCAGCGATGATCTTCGCAGTTACGTTCATCGGCGCGCTCGTTGCCTTGCGCGGGTATTTCGACTGGCTGTTCCTACCAGCTAAACTTACGCCCCGAGTCGACCGATCCTCTGCCGTGTACTACGTTGTCGGCGAGAAGCTCGACGAGCTAATTACTGTTACGAATCACACGGCACTAGACCACCGAGGCATCCGGTTCGAAGCTTCCGCGAATAGTCGCGATATCTCAGACCTCGTTGTCGATCCAGCGGGCGCAGACTCGCTCGCCCCAGGAGGTTTGATGACGCTTCGGGTCCGTTCGTCCGAAACAACGACGCTTGGAAGCCATAAGGTTACTCTTGCGATTACGTCGAAGGCGGGGCGATGGTGGCCTGCGAGTCAAGAGAGCTTCTCTTTCGACGTCATTGTCTGGCCTAAGCACCCAGTTGTCGAACTGGCACTCAGTCAGCAAACTGATAATAGAGCGGTTCTTATTGGCCTGATGCAGAACGGCAACGCGGCTGAGCACGGTCTTAAATGTATGGCCGAGTTGACGGGCGATATTCCGATCAAGGACGTAATCGTTGACATGCCGCGCGCAGAGAACCAGTCGAATTGGATGGCGACAGGCAGCGGCCCAACCCGCACGGGCTACATTGAGTGGGAACTCCCAGGAATCGAGAAGTACCGGCGCACCAGCTTGCGCCTTCTCGTGATCCAGGTCGGCAAGGCTAACTGGTTCGAGGCGCTCAGAAATTCTTCCGTCTTCTGCGTGGAGAAACCATGAGGAATCACAGAAGGATGAGCCCAACGCTCGCTTCTGTCGTATTGGCCCTCTATATTCCAGTTACTGCGACAGCCGCAACGATCACCGGGCAGGTGCAGGACGCGGCGACGCAAGATCCGATCGGGAACGTCAAAGTAGCAGTGGTCAATAGTACGGATCATGAATTGGCTGTAACTCAGACTGACAGCGGTGGCAAATATACGCTTGACAACCTTCCTCCTGGAGTGCCTGTCGGCATTAAATTTTCCAGGTTGGGATACCTTCGCAACCCGGAGCGGAAGTCGGCGACAACAAGTAATCATTCGCTCACTGTGGACTGTCTCCTATTGCGCCAGAGCGCGCAAGAAGATTATTACCAATTGTTTGCCGGTCGTCTGAGAAAAGCGACACATATTCCGGGAGAAGGGGACGCCGTTGAGCTTCGCGGACTCTACGAAGCACTCCCAGCCGAGGATAAGGCGTACGTGAAAAAAGCATTGTACAAAAATTGATCGGATAATTTGCGTTTCTACGAGGCTTGAAACGCAGGCGTCAACGAAATCGACAGATACGCTCCAGGCCTCACCTGTCCCACGGCCAAGTGCGCTGCGTCAGATCGTAACGCGAAGTTGCTCACTAGACCGGTGGTACCCACTCATCAGGCGTTTCCGGCAAGCCAGCTACTCGGCTGCGTTCGTGCCCAAAGAATCCACGCGCGACTCCAGTTGCTGGTGCAGCTCGGCACTTACGGGTTCATCCGTAGCGGCCGAATGGTTCTTCATTTCCTGCAGCAAAAAAGGCGCGCGGGAAGCCGGGTGCGGACTGTGCTCTGAGATCGTGCTCGAGGGCCGCCAATACGAGATGTCCGCACTCGTGTAATGCTTCGGTGGGCAGACAGTCTTGGAGGGTACGCATCGACTTCCGGTAGCACAGGAGCGGACCCCATGCGGGCGTCGCTGAGACAGCTACGATTGCGGAGGCGCCGGCTATTCTCGCATCACCCGCGGCAAGGCTTCACGGATGGAAGGGCAGGGATCTGCCCTCGCCAGATGCGATCGATGCTCGAACCGCGACGATCGCAATCGCAAGCGCCGCCAACCTGTACCGAGCATGGACTATGGGGTTGCTCGTCGCGCACGATCGCGGCCGCGCGAGTGCGTGCGCCACACTTCAAGGGGCTGATGTCTTGGCCTCCAAGGGCAGAATTCTGGCCTCTTGCAGGCGTGGCGCCTTCGCCGGGTACACTGAAGCGACTCGATCATATCGGAGGAGTCGCCATGCCGTTTGCTGTCCTCGCGTTGCTCGCGGCGAATGCGTCCGCCCCACAACTCATCTCAATCGAAGTCGGGCTCGTCCGGGTGACGCCGTTCCGGCCAGGCACGCAAACCCCATGGGCAATACCGAGGCGGCCAAGCCAGAGTGATCCTTGCGGGCTGCTCGTCCCCGTAGCGACCGTGGCCGCCGGCGCCGCAACGATGGGCGCCGGGCTCGCGGGCGGAGCTGTACTCAAGAGCCTCTGCACCACCATGACCGACAAGGGAACGGCGACCCAGGCTCACTTCGAATCAGATCCAAGCATCTATGTTCGGCTCGTCTCGGATCGAATGACGTTCCGCAGCTACACCGTCGACAAGACGCGCTCGCACCGGTTCAAGTTCCGCGTTGTACTGCCTGTCGCAGCGAGTCCCAAGGCGGGGCTCGTGCTCGATGTGGTTGATGATGACGGCAGTGCCGACGAGGAATCCAAAGAAGTCATCGGCACAGTTCGGCTGACCGGCGATAGCCTGCTTGCTGCTGCGAAGGACGGTAGCCCGTTAGTTGAGAAGGATAACGGCGTTGAGAAGATCGAGATGATCGTGTCGCCCGCTGAGGCCAAGGTTCGTACCAAGACCCAGGCGTTCGACGTGAGCCAGGGGCTAGTTGCGGTCGGCGACGACTTCGAGGTATCCGCCGGGGAGGTCGTGGAAGTGCAAGCTCACGGAGCGTACCGACTCGAGCGACGCCGCGAGCCTGTGACGGTCGCCGGCTATGTCGGAGACGCCGCGACGAACTATCCCGACGAACCATTCCGGTCGGGTCCGGCAGGCGCCGCAGTCGTTCGGATCGGCGGACGACGGCTCTTGAAGGGCTATTTGGTTACACCGTGCGCAAGCTTCATCGCGCCGTTCGCGGGCAAGCTGGCCGTCGGCGTCAACAATCGAAGGATCGAGACGGTTCGCGGAGATCTGAACTTCGATATCACTGTGCGCCCGCCGACTGAGACCGAGTGGAAGGTTGGCGCGGCAGAGCACTGCTCCCCGAAGGCCGAGGTGAAGGAAGCACTTACCGATCT
>Ga0137415_10004636_pt1 | contig 13592 bp, 11 predicted proteins | sample CZODoug3_1_1_16f_FD_183082 | JGI IMG/M metagenome (GOLD analysis project Ga0137415, IMG submission 183082) | Vadose zone soil fungal communities from Angelo Coast Range Reserve, California, USA - CZODoug3_1_1_16fungal (Hybrid Assembly) | ecosystem: Environmental > Terrestrial > Soil > Vadose... | reverse complement strand
ACGGCTGGCCGTCGATCATGAGGACGTGACCTTTGCGAATGTCTGTGGCTTTCATGGGAGCGGGAACTTAAACCGGCAGCCTTAGCACTCCAAGGCCCCGAGTGCTATCTACTTGCCCCACAAGCCCGCGTTTACTAGCGTGAGCAGCCTCACAGGTTTCTGAGCCTAAGGCATTGCACAATAGCCAGATAGATGACCGGCACCAAGCTTGCCTCTCGAGTCGTAAGGAGGGAAGCATGATCAGGCCCATCATCCATCGCCAACTGACCCGCGGCGACCTCGCCTGTCTGGTAGACGAGATCGCACGGATGGATGTCTCGGAAGGACGTGAAGCCGACGAAGCCCTGCAAGCGGGCGCCGTCGACACCGTGCTCGATTCCCCCGCGGCCCTCGAAGCGGTCCTCGGTCGCGGCGGTGCGCCTGCTCCCCTGCCCCTCACACTGCTCTGGTACATCCCGATCCGCGCGCAGCTGCGGACGCGCGGCGTGACCGACATCCTGCTCGCCGACTACGCCGCCACACTCCCCGTCGTCTTTGCGACTTCGCACTCACAGCGCGCCATCGCGCAGGGCGAAAACGGCATGACGGAATGGTGGCGCTACGTCGCCGCGCTGCCGCAAGGCACGGTCGCGCAAGCGGAGGCCGCGGCCGACGCGGCGGCATTGGCGTTGTGGTGGGCGGGCTGCTTCCCCGAATGGGTGGAGCGCGGCGGCGAAGGCCGTGGCATGGTGCGCGCGTACGTCACGTTCGCCGGCCGCATGCTCGCGCTCGCCGCCGATCTGCTCGAGGTCTCCGCGCCCGAAGAAGCGTCGCTGTGCAGCCGCGCCGCCGAAGCACGCACCGAGCTGCACGCCGCACTCATCGAGGCACGCGTCGATTACATCGGCGACGATCCGCACAGCAGCGAAAGCCGCCTCAACCGGTTCTTGAGGCGGCTCGCCGACAATTAGTACTCTCCTACCATTTCGTGATCTGATCCTGGAACTGCTTCGACCGCTCCGTCAGATCGACCGACGTAATCGACGGATCCTGCTTCACCAGCTCGACACGCTGCAGGTTCGACACCGCCTTGCCGTAGGTCCCCTCGATCGCGAGCGCCGCGCGGTACTGTTCGACCGACTGCTGAGAGCGGCCCGTCAACTCAAGTGCCATACCAAGGTTGTTGTGGAACGTCGCGACCTTGTCCTCGATTTCGTTGGCGCGAGCGAGCGGGCCGATGGCGTCCTCGAACCGCTCGAGCCGAATGTACAGCGCGCCCAGGTTGTTCATCGCCCAGGTGTCGCTGTCGTTCTTCACGATGGCGCGCTGATAAGCGACGATGGCGTCATCGCTCTTGCCCTGTGCTTCGAATGCCCGTCCCCGCAGCCGCAGCGGCTCGCTCGACGTCGAGTCGAGCGCGATAGCGGCTTCGATGTGTACCAGCGCGCTGTCGGGCTGGCCTGACTCGAGCAACACACGGCTCAGGTTGAGGTGACTCTTCACGTGCGTCGAGTCGAGCGTGAGCGCCTGCACGAATGCGCTTTCCGCCTGCTCGCGATCACCCGACTTCCACGCCGACAGACCGAGCATGTAGAAGCCCCATGCGTTGTTGGGACGGCTCTCGGTGTAGGTCTTGAAGAGGACGGTGGCGTCATCGTAGCGGCGCCCGCGATAGGCGGAATCCGCCATCTCGAACGTGACCGGACCGCTGATGACGAGCGCCGGCTTCTCGGTGCTGCCGGTGCTGACGGGGACCGTTGTAGACGTCGTCGATCCCACGGGCTCACTGGCACGAGCCTGGTCGGGGTTGCGGTCGCCGCAGGCGGCAAAGGCGTAGGCGGCGATCACCGTGCACACGATCCCAGCCATCAGAATGATCGGGAACCGCAGCGAACGATTGGACTGATTCAGCTCGAATTGGTACGACATGGCTCCTCCGGGAGCAGGGGTTCGCCCCTCGGAAGAGCAAGCGCGGTACCGGCTATCAGCTATCGGCTATCGGGCGATTGCGGAATGACTTACAAAATCTGCGCGCGGTGCGTGTGTCCAATCAAACACCGTGGCTCGGCGCCTTAAGTGTCCCGCTGAACGCCCAAACGGCGCATGATTTTCAGCAGGCTCGCGTGATCCGACAAACCCAACTCTTTCGCCGTCTTGGTGACGTGCCACTCGTTCCGCTCCAACGCCTGAATCACGATCTGCCGCTCCGCTTCCTGCTTCTGTTCCTCAAACGTGCGTCGTGCGTCGTGCGTCGTGCGTGGGACGCCGTGCTTGCCGTCCCGGATCTCGGGCGGCACGGCGTTACGGGTTAGCTCATCGCCGTCGGTCGCGATCAGCATCCGCTCGACGACGTTGCGCAGCTCCCTGATGTTGTTGCGTCGCCAGTCGTAGGACATCAGCGCCTCGACGGCGTCCGGTGCGATGGTCTTCGTCTTCATGCCGAACCGCGCGCAGGTCGCGGCGACGAGGTACTCGACCAGCGCGGGAACGTCGGACAACCGATCGCGCAGCGGCGGCACGCGCAACACGTGGACGTTGAGCCGATAGAACAGATCCTCGCGGAACCGCCCCTCGGCGACTTCCTTCTCGAGATCGCGGTGCGTCGCGGCCACGACGCGGGTGTCGACGTCGATCGTCTTGTTGCCGCCGAGGCGGGTGACTTTCCGCTCCTCGAGCACGCGCAGTAGCTTGGCCTGCGCCGCGGGCAGCAAATCGCCGATTTCGTCCAGGAATAGCGTTCCCCCGCTGGCTGCCTCGAACGCTCCCTTGCGGGTCGCATTGGCACCGGTGAACGCGCCCCGCTCATGGCCAAAGAGCTCGCTCTCCACCAGCTCGTGCGGCAGCGCGGCGCTGTTCAGCGCGACGAAGGGACCTTTGGGGTTGGGGCCTAGGCGTTGGAGTTCGCGAGCAACCAACTCCTTGCCGGTGCCGCTCTCACCGACGATGAGTGCGGGACTCGGTACCGGTGCCACGCGGACGATGGCTTCCTTGAGCTTCGTGAGCGCGGGACTCGTGCCGACCAGGGGTGATTCGAGTCCGAACCCGTGGCGCAGCAGCGTGACCTCGGCGGTCAGCCGGCGCCGTTCGATCGCGTTCGCCACTTCCTGCGCGACGCGCTCCATCGGCTCGGCCTTGTCGATGAAGCTGTATGCGCCCAGGCGAATCGCCTGCGCGCAGCGATCGTAGTCGCCCGTTCCGGTATAGACGATGACGGGCACGCGCAGTCCCAACCGCTCGACCGAGCGCAGCACCTCGAACCCGTCCATCCCCGGCATTTCCAGGTCGAGAATGACGCAGTCGACGGAATCGCGCGTCAGACTCTCGAGCGCCGTGCGGCCGCTCTTGGCAATGAGGGTCTCGTAGCCGCGCAGCCGCTTGAGGTCGTAGGCGTACTGCTCGGCCATGGCGGGAACGTCGTCGACGATGAGAACCAGCGTCATGAGAGTATTGGGATCTCCACAATGAAGGTCGACCCTTCCCCGGGCTCGGTCTCGACCTTGAGCGACCCATTCGAATCCATCACCAACCGCCTCACAATCGACAGGCCGAGCCCCGTCCCACTGGGCTTCGTGGTGTAGAAGTCATCGAAGGCGCGGTCGAGCTCCGATTTGCTCATGCCGCGACCGGTATCGCTCACCGCAATGCGCACCATGCCGTTACCGCGTTCCGTTGTGACCGTCACGGTCCCGTTCTTTCCCTCGAGGCTATCCACGGCGTTGCTCAGCAGGTTCTCGATTACCCGCCGCAACACCAGCGCATCCGCGGAGACCGGCGGCAGTCCCTCGGCAAGTTTGGTGCGCACAGAACCCGATGCGCCAATCGTCTCCCGCACGACGGCGTTCACGTCGGTGGCCTTTCGCTCTGACTGCGGCGACAGCTTCGCGTAGTTCGCGGCGAGCGTCTCGAGGTAGTTGATACTCGATTCGACGGTCCCCTGGCGCTCGGCGAAGACCTCCGGCAACTCCGCGGGTTTGTCGCGCGCCACCTGCGTAAGATGGCGAAACACGTTGCGCAGCGGCGCGAGACCATTCTTGATGTCGTGCGTCACCTGTCGCGCGATGTCCCCAATCGCGATGCGAGCTTCGACCGGCTCGCTGATGCGCGTGGAGAGCCAACCGGCCAGCAACAGCGCAGCCAACGCGGCGACGAGGACGGCGGCCGCAAACCAGAGATTCACGTTGCGCTGCAGCGCAGTCAGCAACGCGGCCGAGCGGGTGATCTCGATGCGTGCCTGCTCGACCCGCCCCGGACCGTCCGTCGCGTCGATATAGGGAAGCGTGAGCGGCGGACCGACGACGAGTTTGCCAGAGTCGGACCTCGTCGAGTCGCGCGGCAGGGCCAGCGCGACGCCCAGCTCCGGGTCGCGCGCCAGTCGGGCGAGAAACTGCGAGTCGACGGCTATCCCGCCGACGAGGCGGAAACGATGGCTGGGCGTGATGTATACCGTATCGCTCGTCACCAGCGTGAGAAACGGACCCTCGGCGGTGGTCGCACGCACCAGCGTGGTCCCGGACACCGCCGGGCCGAGACGATCGAATTCGTTACGGAAGTGGCCGGAGGAGACGACGCGCCCTTCGTCATCCTGGATCTGGAGAAAGTCGAGCCCGGACATGCGCATCGCGTTGCCGGCGTAATCCAGGACGTAGCTGCGATCCGCGCCACGGACCACCACGTTGCGGAAGTTGTTGTCGTCCTTGAGCGAGTTCTTCATCGTCGCGAGGCGCGCGCCGATGCGGTCGCCTTCACGCGCGATATCCGCGTTGATCACGTTCACCAACGCCTGCACGCGCTGCTCGTATTGCCCGGTCACGCTGCGCGACATCTCGCGGCGGATGCCGAGACCGAACACGAGCAGCGGGACCAGCACCACCACCCCGAAGGAGATGAGGAGGCGGGTGCGGAATTTCATGGCGCGAGGTGAACCGTCCCGTCTTGATCCACGGTCCAGCGCGCGACGCCGCGCCGCACGACCGCGGTCGGACGCGTGTCGACGAGCGCGGTAAATGTGGCCGGCCAGGTCGGCAACAGATCCTTGGCGGAACGGCAGACGTCCGCGGTCACACGCGGCAGCGCGATGACATAGCCCCAGTCTTTGCCGCCGGCGAGCGCGTCGCGGAAGTCGTCAGCCGCGCGGCCCGCGGCGACGGTGTGGGTCAGCGCGGCCAGACGGCCCGCCAGCTCACGCGCCGTGGGGTCGGCGCGCGAGTACAGCACGCGCCGCTGCCCGGTGGCCGCCGGAGGTGCGCTGTCGCGCGCGATGCCGCAGCCGCGCACATCGAGCCACCAGGAGTCACCCTCGGCCCGCCGCGCCTCCGCGCGCACGGCTTGCTCCAGCCCGTCGTAGTGGGTGCCGCCCCCCCCTTCCGCAGTGACCAACACGTAGGTGCGGTCCCACGGCAAAGGGACCACCGCGTGGTTCTGGAGCGTCGCCGCGTAGTCGCGGAGCGCCCGGTCGCGCGTGACGAGCAAATCGATGCCGGCGTCGAGCAGGTCCCGCGCGTCGCCGCCGGCCGCAAACTTGAAGACGAGCGTGTCGCCACGGGTGGTGTGCGCGCGGATCTCCTGCGCCGTCGTGGTCCCGCTCGTCGCCCAATACGCGCCCGTCCCGATCGGCCAGCTCGAGTCGGGCGCGGGCTTGGTGACGGCGAGGCTGCGATCGCCAAGCACTGGCGGCAAGTCGTTGTTGGCCTTTGCAAGGCTCACGGTGACGTCGCGGGCGTCGAGTGCGCTGAACGTGTAGCCGAGCCCACCTCTGCCAAACACGACGTCTTGTGCGGTGACCGGTGCGCCGTCCCAGAACTGCGCGCCGTCGCGCAGCCGGATCGTCCAGCGCCGCCCCCCCCCACCGTCGTCCTTGGTCCATTGGTCGGCGAGCTCGGGCAGGACATGGCCCTCGCAGTCGATTCGCACCGGTGTCTCGTACAAGTGACGGAACACGAGACGCTCGGCGTCGTTGCGCGGCACCGGCGCGTGGCGCGGGTCGACAGAGTCCACGAGGCCGATGGTGAGGGTGCGTGACCGCGCCGACACCGCGCCGGTCGAGAGCAGGCAGCTCTCATCGGGCGTTGCGCGCGCCTCGCCTACTCCACCGCCCGTGCCCGTGCCGATGCTCGGATGCGCACAGGCGCCAAGTAAGGAAAGGACGACCACTAGTGACAAACGATGCGCTGGCATGAAATAACGATACACTACACTATCCGTGCATGGGATTCGCACGCAGCCTCCTCCTGAAAGCGTCACGTAGCCAATGGCTCGCACGCCAGCTCCGCGAGCGCCGCTTCTTCCAGCGCGCGGTCAAGCGCTTCATGCCCGGCGAAGCGCTCGACGATGCGCTCGAGGCGGCGAGCCAGTTCGGCAAGTCGGGTCTGGGCACCGTACTCACGGAATTGGGCGAACAGGTCACGAACCGCGCTGAAGCAGCCGCGGTCCGCGATCATTACCTCGGCGTCTTCGAAAAGATTCAGCGGCGCAAACTGCCGGCGCACGTTTCTGTCAAGCTGACCCACCTGGGTCTCGAGGCAAGCAAGGAGGGTTGCGTCCAGGACGTGCTGAAGCTCGCGGCGCGTGCCGAGCAGGCGCGTTCATTCCTGTGGATCGACATGGAGGAGTCGCGGTATGTCGACGCGACCCTCGAGGTGTACCGGCGCGCGAAGGCCGAGTGGCCGAGCGTCGGCGTGTGCCTGCAGGCGTACCTGCGGCGCACCGCCAAGGATCTCGAAGGCCTCATGGCGCTGGCGCCGGCCATCCGGCTCGTCAAAGGCGCATACAACGAGCCCCCGGACGTGGCGTTCCCGAAGAAGCGCGATGTCGATGAGAGCTATCGGCAGCTCGCCCAGCGGCTGCTCGGCGAGGCAGCCCGCCAACGGGCGAAGCCGGTCTTCGGGACCCACGACCTCGAGCTCATCGAAACGATCCGCAAGGCAGCCGTGGCCCAACGGCTCGATCCGTCGTCCTACGAGTTCCATATGCTGTACGGCATCCGCGCGGCGGAGCAGCGGAAGCTCGTGTCGATGGGGGCGAAGGTGCGCGTCCTGATCAGCTACGGCAGTGCCTGGTTCGCCTGGTACATGCGACGGCTTGCCGAACGCCCCGCGAACGTGTGGTTCGTGCTCCGAAACCTCGTATAGATTAGGACATGGCCACTTCCGCAGTCTCCCGCCCTGGAGGACGAGAAACCCGCGACTCGGTTGTGATCCGATTCGCCGGCGACTCGGGCGACGGGATGCAGGTGACCGGCAGCCAGTTCACGCTCGAGACCGCCCTCGCCGGCAGCGACTTCTCCACGTTCCCCGACTTCCCGGCGGAGATTCGTGCCCCCACGGGGACGACGTTCGGCGTCTCGGCGTTCCAGATCCACTTCGGCGGCACCGACGTGATGACGCCGGGCGATTCGGTGGACGTCCTCGTCGCGATGAATCCCGCGGCCCTGACGGTCGAGATGAGCGATCTGAAGGTTGGCGGCACGGTCATCGTCGATACCGACGCATTCAACGAGCGTAACCTCAAGAAAGCGGGCTATGCGAAGAATCCGCTCGAGGACGACTCGCTCGCCCGCTATCAGGTTCTCAAGTTCGACATCACGAAACTCACCGCTGAGGCGGTCAAGCCGCACGGTCTCTCGTCGCGAGAAGCGCACCTCTGCCGCAACATGTGGGCATTGGGCCTGCTGCTCTGGATGTACGGCCACGAGCGGACGGCGACGATCGAATGGCTGCAGCGCAAGTTCGCGAAGAAGCCGGTGATTGCGGCCGCGAACATCGCGGCCCTCAACGCCGGGCATGCGTTCGGCGAGACGGCGGAGATGACGGAGCACATGGTCGGGTACGTCGTCCCGAAGGCCGCCGTGCAGGCGGGGCGCTACCGCACCGTCAGCGGAACGGAGGGCCTCGCCTGGGGGCTCGTCGCGGGGATGCGCGCCGCGGGAATCGAGAAGATGGTGTTCGCGGGCTATCCCATCACGCCGGCATCCGCGCTGCTCCACACACTCGCCAATCTGCGTGCCTACGGCGTCGTCACCTTCCAGGCCGAGGATGAAATCGCGGCGAGTGGCGCGGCATTGGGCGCGTCCTACGCCGGCGCCCTCGGCGTCACGTCGAGCTCCGGACCCGGGATCGCGCTCAAGACCGAAATGCTGGGACTCGCGATCGCGACCGAGCTGCCGCTGATCGTCATCGATTCGCAGCGCGCCGGCCCATCCACCGGCATGCCGACCAAGGCCGAGCAGTCGGATCTGTTTCAGGCAGTGCACGGCCGCAATGCCGATGCGCCGCTCGCGGTCCTCGCGCCGACGTCAACCGCCGATTGTTTCGATATCGCGATCGAAGCCGTGCGCCTGGCCACGAAGTACATGACGCCGGTGATCGTCTTGAGCGACGGCTATCTGGCACACGCTGCCGAGCCGTGGCTCATCCCGCGCGAAGCGGACCTGCCGCGTTTCCCCGTCACGTATCGGACGGACCCGGAAGGCTTCCATCCGTTCCTGCGCGATCCCGAGACGCTGGCCAGGCCCTGGGTCAGGCCGGGAACGCCGCAGCTCGAGCATCGCATCGGTGGCCTCGAGCGCGACTATGACTCCGGGCACATCTCGTACGATCCCGACAACCACGCCCGCATGACCAAGGCGCGCGCCGATAAGATCGCGGGAATCGCGAACGACATTCCGCTGCAGAGCGTCTCGCTAGGCGAGGATCACGGGAAGCTGGCCGTGGTGGGCTGGGGCTCGACCTTCGGCGCGATTCATCAGGCCGTGAAGATCGCGCGCGACGAAGGCCAGAACGTGGCGCACATTCATGTGCGCTACTTGAGTCCCTTCCCGCGCAATCTGGGCGACTTGCTCAAGCGCTACGATCGGGTGCTGGTGCCCGAGATGAACAATGGCCAGCTCGTGAAGCTGCTCCGGGCGGAGTATTTGGTCGACGCGGAAGGATTCAGCAAGGTCACGGGAAAGCCGTTCCGGGTGACAGATATCGTGCAACGTATTCGCGGTGGCGCTCCGCCGCCCTCCGAGGGAAGCGGGCTAGGAGGCGAAGCCGGATGACCGTCACCACGGTCACCGACGCGCAGCTCGCGCCCAAGGACTACGCCTCGGACCAGGAAGTTCGCTGGTGTCCGGGCTGCGGCGACTACGCGATCCTGAAGGCGGTGCAGAAGGCGTGCGCCGACATGGGGCTCGTACGCGAACGCACGGTCTTCGTGAGCGGCATCGGCTGCGCGGCTCGCTTTCCTTACTATATGTCCACGTACGGCTTCCACACCGTGCACGGGCGCGCCCCCGCGATTGCGACGGGCATCAAGCTCGCCAATCCCGAGCTCGACGTCTGGGTGATGACGGGCGACGGCGACGGTCTGTCCATCGGCGGCAACCACATGCTGCACGTGCTGCGCCGCAACGTGGACCTGAACATCATCCTGTTCAACAACGAGATCTACGGCCTGACCAAAGGCCAGTACTCGCCGACATCGCGGCGCGGCACGCGTTCGCCCTCCACGCCGCTGGGCTCGATCGAAAACCCCGTCTCAGCCTGCGCGTTCGCCCTCGGCGCGGGGGCGCGCTTCGTCGCCCGCTCGATCGACACGCTGCAAGCGCATCTCATCACCACGCTGAAGCGGGCGCACGCTCACCACGGCGCGTCATTCGTCGAGATCCTCCAGAATTGCGTCGTCTTCAACGATGCGGTGTTCGAGAATATCACCGGCAAGGAAGTCGCTCCCGATGCTCAAGTAGTCGTCGAGCACGGCAAGCCACTGCTCTTCGGCAAGAACAAGGAGAAAGGGCTGCGACTCAAGCCGGGTAAGCTCGAGCTGGAAATCGTCCTCGCTGCGCCCGATGTCCTCGTCCACGACGAGACCAATCGCCCATTAGCCCAGCTATTAGCGGCTTTGGAGCCCCCCTTCCCTGCTGCCATGGGTGTGCTCTATTGCAACCCAGCCACCTCATACGAACGCGAAGTGGTGGTCGAAACCGGCGGCAGCCTGGACGCACTGCTGAACAGCGAACGCACTTGGGAGGTGGTCCCATGACCGTTGCGAATCGCAGGCGGGGCGCGGAGCGGCGGATGAAGGACGTCGCGGTCAACCTCGAGCGCCGCAGCGGCCTCGATCGCCGGCTGATCGTTGAATCGGCGACGGCGCAGATCCACGCCGTCCTCGAGCTGCTCACACAGCTGGCGGATCAAGGCGCGTTACGCGACGACTCGCGGCGCCTGCTCGACACGTCGATGCTGCGGCTGCGCTACGCACTGGAGCAGATGGAGCCGGAGTAGCCGTCGCGCGAACGCCACGCATCCGGCCGCCCTCCCGAGGGCGGCCGTTGTGTTTTCAGCGGTTACAAATACGGCATATCGCTTGCGGGTCCCTCGGCATATCCCCCTGACACCCGAGGACCCCATGCACAGGTGGCTGATCGCGACAGGTGCGCTGCTCGCTCTAGTGGCGTGCGATAGCCGCAATGTCGCGGCACCGGACCATCCGCTCCCGTCGGCCGCGACCGTGGCCAGCGACGCGGCGATCTACATCGTCAATTTCGACGAGACGCAGACCACGCTGGATGCGGTGACGAACGGGATCTTGAACGCGGGCGCCGGCGTCGTGCAGTTCGACAACTTCTCGATGGTCGCGGCCCTCGCGACTCCGGGGCAGATGCTCTCGATCGCCGCCCTGCCAGGCCTCGAGGGGATCTACGCCAACAAGCAGCTCGAATACTACATGCTGCACGAGAGCGTGCCGGCGATTCGCGCCGATGCGGTGCATGTCGCCGGAATCACCGGGAAAGGGATCGGCGTCGCGATCCTCGATAGCGGGATCGACGGGGCATACAATGCCGATGTCGCCTACCCGCAATACACGGTTCAGAACGTCAAAGTCCTCTTTAATCAGAATGACGTCTTCACGTTCGGGAAGGACGCGCCCAAGCCGATTCGGAAAGGTGCGACCCTGTTCGTCGAGAACCTGTCCAATTCCGAGACCTCGGTTGGCCATGGCACGCACGTCGCCGGGATAGTCGGGGCGCGCGGTACGTCGTCGAACGGCTATTACACGGGCGTCGCGCCGGGCGCCAACCTGATCGGCATCGGGACGGGCGACGTCTTGTTCATCCTGTTTGCGCTGGCGGGCTTCGATTACATCCTCGATCACCAACAGCAATACAACATCAAGGTCGTGAACAACTCCTGGGGAACGACGGGCACGTTCGACCCCAAGGATCCGATCAACGAGGCGACCAAGAAGGTCGCCAACCGCGGCATCACCGTCGTCTTTGCGGCGGGGAATGACGGGCCGGGCCAGAACACGTTGAACCCCTACAGCGTGGCGCCCTGGGTGATCGGCGTGGCGGCCGGATGCAAGATCGGCGTCAGCGATCCGACCAATTCCGAATCGCACTGCATGCTGGACGACGGCTCGAACCCACTCGTGCCGACGAACAACGAGCCGCGCGCGCACGTGCTCGCCGACTTCTCGTCGCGCGGCATCCCGGGCGATCCGCTGTACCATCCCGACATTACAGCGCCCGGGGTCCACATCGTATCGACGCGGGCGTCTACGGGGACGGTGCTCAACGGCGATGACGCCAATCATGACGTTCGGATTTGCCAGATCAGCGCGACGAACCTCGCGTTCTACACGTGCGCGTCGGGGACATCGATGGCGTCGCCGCACATCGCGGGAGTCGTGGCGCTGATGCAGGAGGCCGCGGGCGGCACGCTGAAACCCGACCAGGTCATCAACGCACTGACGTCCACCGCTCGACCCCTGCCGGGGTATGGGACGTGGGAGGTAGGCGCAGGATTTGTGGATGCATATGCAGCCGTGATGAAGGTCCGGAAGTAAAAGGCGCGGACACGCACTACTAGGCCACAGACGCACCGCGGTTTGACAGGCAACCGGTCGCAGGCGGTGTCGTCCCACGGACGGTTACCGGTCAACCGCTGTGCGTCGGTGCAACTAGCTTTTGCATGTCCGTGCTTTACTGTGAGCGTCGCGTAGCTTTCTAAGATGACCGACCGCCCTGCCCTCCTCCTCGACCTGGACGGCACGCTCGTTGACAGCGTCTATCAGCACGCCATCGCGTGGCACAAGGCGCTCGAGCTGGGCGGGATCAAGTTGTCCGTCTGGCGCATCCATCGGCGCATCGGGATGAGCGGTGGGCTCCTGGCCGACAGTCTGGCGCGTGAGACCGGACACGAGCTGAGCGAGAAAGACGCGGCCAAGCTCAAGAAGGCGCACGCGCGACTGTTCGCCGCGCAGCTGCGCGACGTGCGTCCATTGCCGGGCGCGCAGGATCTCGTGCGCCGGCTCAGCAAGATGGGTGTGGCCTGGGCGGTCGCGACGAGCGGCGCGCTGGCGAGTGCGCAGCCGCTGCTGAAGCTGCTGAACCTGCCGCCGGGCGTTCCGGTGATCACTCGGGACGACGTCGCGCACGCCAAACCCAATCCCGATCTCTGGATCGCGGCCGCGCTCCGCCTCGGCGTGCCGATCGAATCGGCTATTGCCGTCGGTGACAGCGTCTGGGATTTGCTCGCCGCCCGGCGCGCCCGCGCGCTCGGCGTCGGAGTATTGTCAGGCGGCTATGGGCAGGATGAGCTGGAGCGCGCAGGAGCCTACCGGGTCTATGAAGATGCGGCCGATCTGCTCTTACACATCGATGAGTTAGGAGTAAGGGCCGAATGATCAATGATCAATGACCAATGATCAATGATCATTGAACATTGATCATTCTACATTGGACATTCGGCCTACCGGTTGAGCCAGTACGACGCCTTGATCAGGAACGTGTTCCTCGGATAGGCGTTGAAGAGCTTCTTGAAGTCCCCTGTGACATCGCGCGTTCCCTTCGTCGGCTCAAAGTCGTCCCGTCCCTGATTCCAGACCAGGAACAACGTCGAGCCGGGTCGATACTCCCACCGCACGACGAAATTCGAGTTGAAGAACTTGACGTTGAAATCGCCCGGCCGCGGCCCGGTGAACGGCTGGAACCGATCGTCGTAGCGGCTCGCGCGCGGTGTGCTGGACAACTCGCGCACGTTCGACCAGCGCCCCTTCGTCACGAACGGGGATGCGTACACCTGCACCGTGAGTGTCGGCGTGGCGGTGTAATCGATCCGGAACGTCATCGATGTCGTCAACTGATCGAGGTGCGCGAACAGGTAATGGGTCGTTCTCGTCGAGTCCGTGAAGGGGTTCAGATCCTGCGCGTCACTGATGTTGTGCGTGGCGTTAAAGCTCAGCGAGCCGCGGAACTGGGACGACACCCGCAGGTCGACCTGCGGATTCACGTTGGTCGACTGGGAGCGGCCGCCGTCGCCTTTGAAGTAGTTCATGAAGACTTGAGGGACAATCGCGGCACGCTGGTCGTACTGGAGGCCTATCCACGGGGAGATGTACTGGTCGACGCGTGCCGCCGGACCGCCACGCGCGCACCGATCGCAGAATACATTGCCCAGATTGCCGAGGGTCCCCCCGGCATGGATCCACCACTGATTCTTGAACTGGCCGTGAAAGTTCGTATTCGCGGCGCGATCCGTCGGAAGTCCGTCGCCGGTCGTCCAGAATTGCCACCAGTTGAAGTTCCAGAACGCCCGCTGGAACAGCTTGTTCGGTTTCTGCCAGTTGAAGGA
>Ga0137415_10004635_pt1 | contig 13593 bp, 8 predicted proteins | sample CZODoug3_1_1_16f_FD_183082 | JGI IMG/M metagenome (GOLD analysis project Ga0137415, IMG submission 183082) | Vadose zone soil fungal communities from Angelo Coast Range Reserve, California, USA - CZODoug3_1_1_16fungal (Hybrid Assembly) | ecosystem: Environmental > Terrestrial > Soil > Vadose... | reverse complement strand
CGGGTCGCTCATCGCCACGCATTCGCCCCAACCCTCGGCCTCCGCCGTGACGGCGCGCAGCAGCAACGCCTCGCGCACGGTCGCCGTGCCGAACGACGTGCGGAACGGCGCCACCAGCGGCATGGCGATACGCCGGAGCTCCACCCCGTCGAGCTTCACGACGCGTCCTTGCGGTCCACGACATACCATCCCGTACGGTCGAAGCCGGTGATGCGCGCGCCCTCGGCGAGCAGCGGGCCGAGCGTGTCACGAACCGCCCGGCGCCATTCTCCGGCGGCGTCCGGATCGGTCGTCCGCAGCATCTCGATGTCGCGGGGCACCGCGATCAGCACCGTCGGGCCGTCGACGGTGCCGGGCACCGGGGCACCCTGCGGCGAGACGTCCAGACCGACGACCGCGCCGTCCGGGCGCGATGCCTGGCGGTGTTGCCCGGCGCAGGCGGCGATGACCTCGGGTGCGTCGAGCCGCCAGGTGACGAGCAACCGGTCGGTGTCGTCGCGGCCGTTGATGTGGTCGTCCATCCGTCCGTAGAAGTTGGGCAGGTACTCGGCGGCGGAGGCGCCGAGCTTGGCCAGGTTGAAGTAGGCGTTGCGGCTGACGAGCGGGTCGAACGTCCACGAGATCTCGCTGACGCCGTGCAGCATCGCCCACGCGCGCTGATGCACCTTCAGCGCGAAACCCACGCTGCGACCGCGCAGGTGCGCGGCAACACCGGCGATGTGGCTGTGTAGCGCCGTCTGCGCCGGAGGGGAGAAGAAGCCGATGCAGCCACCGACCAGGTCGGCGCCGTCGGCGCCGTCGAACGCGCCGCCGACGTAGCTGCCGGCCTTGGTCAGCGCGCGCAGCAGCTCCGTCGTCACCGGCGGGTTCTTGCCCTCGGGTCGCCAGATCTGCTCGTAGAGCCGCTGGACCGCGGCGAACTCGGCCAGGTCGCCGAGCTGGTGGACGTGGACGCCGGCGGCCCGGGCCGCCGCGTCCGCGGCGACAACCGCGGCGTCGGAGCCGTGCTCGGCCAGGTCGGTCAGGCCAACCATGCTCGCCGTCGGGGCGGGTCCGGTCATGGTCGGCCCGAACCAGATGTGAGTGGGTGCTGCGTTCGCGCGCCCAGCAGGTCCGCGATCAGAGCCGTGAGCAGGGCGGTGCGCCGGGCCAGCTCGGCGACGATCAGGTGCTCGTCATCGGCGTGCGCACCGCCGCCGACGGCGCCCAGCCCGTCGAGCGTGGGAGTGCCGACGCCGGCGGTGAAGTTGCCGTCCGACGCACCACCTACAGCTAGGCTGTGCAATGGGCCAACACCCAGTTCGTCGGCCAGCCGGGCGGCGCGGGCGAACAGCTCTTTGGACGCGCTGGCCGGCAGCGGTGGGCGGTTCGGGCCGCCGAGCAGTTCGAGCCGCGCGCCGTCGAGCACCGGCTGCAGCGTGCGCATCGCTGTGTCGATTCGGGCCTGTTCGGCGACGTCGCGCACCCGTACGTCGACGGCAAAACGCCCTTGTGCGGCAACGGTGTTCGTCGTCGTGCCGGCCTGGAGCCGGGTCGGCGTGACGGTCGTGCCGGCCGGGGAGTCGGCCAGCGCGGCAACGGCCAGGATCTGATGGGCCGCCTCGATCGTGGCGCTGACGCCCCGTTCGGGTTCGAGGCCGGCGTGTGCCGCCCGGCCGTGCACGACCAGCTCGTAGTGCGACACACCCTTGCGCTCGGTCTTGAGCGCGCCACCGGGGCCGGACGCCTCCAGCACCAAGGCGGCGGTGCAACCGCGGGCCGCGTCCTCGATCAGCGGGCGCGACGTCGGCGAGCCGAGCTCCTCGTCGCCGGTGATCAGCACGGTAACGCCGTCGCCGTCGGGCAGCGCCGCGACGGCGTGGAAGGCCATCACGACACCGGACTTCATGTCGAAGCAGCCCGGCCCGCGCAGCACGCCGTCCCGCACCTCGAACGGGTGCGTGGCCAGCGAACCGATCGGCCACACCGTGTCGTGGTGGCCGACGACGAGCACTCGCGGCGGGCCGCCGAGCTGCCAGCGCAGGTGGGTGCGGCCGTCCAGGACGATCCGCTCCGGCTCGGTGCCCAGGTGGGCGGTGCCGACCTCAGCGACCAGGTCGGCGCTGCGGGCCACCGCCGCGAGGTCCTCCGAGGGCGACTCGCAGCGCACCAACCGTTCGATCTCGTCGATCATCAGGACACCTTCGGGGTGGCCCGCACGCCGTAGTGCACGTAGGGCTCTCCGGACGGCAGCGGGTAGAACGTGACCGGTGTCCAGGTCTGGGTGCCCGGTCCCCGGACGGCGAACAGCGTGTCGCTGATCGGCACCAGGTCGAACTCTTGCGTCGGCTCGGGCAGCAGCTTGGCCAGCGGTCCGGTGACGGTCTGGCGCAGCCGCAACGTGCCGTCCTGGTCGAGCACCTCGATCCGGGCGCTGGCCCGCTCGTACGTGCCGACATGCCGTGAGCCGTCGACCTTCGGCGGTGACGCGTCGGGGGCGAGCGGGTACGGCATGGCGACGCCGGCCAGCTCGGCGAACAGCTCGTGATACAGGTCCTCGTACAGGTCGTGGGCGTTGCCGCCGTTGGTCAGCAGCGTCACGGCCAGCCCCTGCGACGGCAGGATGCGCAGGAACGCCGACTGCCCGATGGTGTTGCCGTCGTGGCCGATCAGGCGCTGCCCGTCCCAGCCGAAGCGGATCCAACCCAGTCCCCACGAGTCGCCCAGGGTGTGCCTGTCCGGCAACTCGACCTGCTGTTCGGTCATCGCTTTCACGGTCGCCTCGCTGAGCACGCGGGTGCCGTCGGGCGCGACGCCGCCGCGCAGGTGCAGGGCGGCGAAGGCCAGCAGGTCGGCGGCACTGGCGGTGATCAGTCCAGCCGGACCGGCCGAGCGCGGCAACACCCACACGGGCGCCGGCTCGGGCTCGGCGTCGCCCTCGGCCACGTGCCCCACGGCCGCCCGGAACAGCAGCGCCTCCTCGGGCAACGTCACCGTGTGCGTCAGGCCGAGCGGCGTGAACAGCCGCTCGCGCAGCGCCGCGTCCCACGTCTGGCCGGTGACCTTCTCGATCACCCGGCCGACGAGGACGAACCCCGAGTTGCAGTAGGAGAACGTCACGCCCAGCGGGTGGTTCTGCCCGGCCTGGTCGAGCAGGCCGACATAGCGCTCCAGGCAGTCGTCGCCACGGCCGGTGTCGGTGAACACGTCGCCGTCGATGCCGCTGGTGTGGCTGAGCAGCTGCCGCAGCGTCACCTGCTTGGCGACGTCCGGGTCGGACAGGCGCAGCTCGGGCAGCACGTCGACGATCGGCGTGTCCAGATCGAGCTTGCCCTCGTCGACCAGCTGCATCGCTACGGTCGCCGTCCACACCTTGGTGATCGACCCGATCTGGAAGAGCGTGTCGCCGGTGACCGCAACTCCGGTGGCCTTGCTCAGCACGCCATGACTGGCCAGCACCGGGTCCTCGCCGAGTCGCTGGATGCCCAGCACCGCGCCCGGCACGCGGTGCTTTCCGGCGAGGTCGGCCAGCCGGCGCTGCCAGTGCGCGGAGTCGATCGGCACGCGGTCGGATCCGCCGGCGTACTGCTGCACCCAGTCAGACGTGCGGCGGTTCCAGTCGGCGCGGTGCGACGGGGGGCCGTCGAGGATGAATAGGTGCGAGCTGCCCGGGTAGAGCACCAGCCGGGTCGGCACGCCGCGCCGGCGCAACCCGGAGAACCACAGCTGGGCCTGGCCGACCGGGCAGCGCCGGTCCTCCGCGCCGTGCACGATCAGCGTGGGCGTCCGCACCCGGTCGAGCGCGCTGGACGGATCCTGCGCGCTGCGGTCCTCGCCGAGCTCGTGGTCGGCGATGTAGTGGCCGACATCGGACGTGCCGACCAGGCTGGCCAGGTCGCTGACCACGCCGCCCGCGACCGCGGCCTTGAACCGGTCGTCGCGGCTGGTCAGGTAGCAGGTCAGGTAGCCGCCGTAGCTGTATCCGGAAACGGCCAGCCGGTCGGCGTCGGCGGTGCCCTCGGCGACGAGCTGGTCGATCGGCTCGAGGAGGTCACGCGCGTCGGACTCGCCCCAGCCGCCGATCGCCGCGGTGAAGAACGCCTCGCCGTAGCCGTCGCTACCACGCGGGTTGAGCAGCAGCACGGCCCAGCCCCGCGCGGCGAGCACCTGGTGGTAAACGTGTACCGGATCAGCCACGCCGTTCCACGCGTTGTGCGGCCCGCCGTGCACGTCCAGCAGCAGCGGCAGCGGGCCGGTCCTCGCTGCGTCCCGGACCAGCCAGCCGGGGACGACGGTGCCGTCGGAAATCGTGAACTGCCGTTCCTCGCGGACGAACAGCTCGATGTCGGCGTCGCCATGGGTGGTGCGGGTGGTCAGTTCGCCCGAGTCGAGTGAGACGGTGGCGACCTCGCCGAACGACGTCGCAGTGGCGACGACGACCGCCGCCGTGGCGCCGCCGACGGACAGGCCCGACACGGTGCGCGCGGTGCCGCCGACCAGGCAGCGCGGCTCGCCGCCCTCGACGTCGACGACGTAGAGGTGAGTGTCGCCGCGGTCGCGCGCGCAGAACAGCACGGAGTTGCCGGCGAGTTGCGGCCGCGCGCCGGGGTAGCCCGGGCCGCCGGGCATGACATTCCGGTCGAGGCTCTTGGCCCGGTCGACCGCCGGGCCGCCGGCCAGCGGCACGCGCAGCAGGCCGATGTGCCCCGGCCCGTTGTCGAGCCGGCCCGCGACGAGCAGCGACTGACCGTCGGGCGTCCAGGTGACCGGACCGGCCATTCCCTCGCCGGTGCCGACCAGTCGTGGCTGGGCGTTGCGCTCGTCGACGCGGACGACGTACGCCCCAGTACGGAACGTCAGGTCGGAGTCGGCGGTGCGCGCCGCGGGGAACGCGACGCTCGCGCCGTCCGGTGACCAGGCCGGCTCGCCCGCGTGCCAGTCGCCGGACGTCACTTGCCGGACGCCGCGGCTGGCCAGGTCGAGCACGTGCACGTGGTTGCGCATCGTGCGCAGCAGCCCCGCGCCGTCGGCCTGGTAGTCCAGGCGGTCCGCGACGATCGGTGCCTTGGCTCGCTGCGTGCGGGCGGCGTCGTCCTCGCCGTCGGCCGCGGCGATGTCGACCGGGGCGGCGAACGCGATGGCCGTGCCGTCCGGGTGCCACACCGGCGTGCCGGCGCCGAGCGGCCGGGTGGTTAGCTGCTCGGGCTCGCCGCCGCTCGCGGGCAGCAGCCACAGCTGTGGTGCGGCGTCGTCGGAGCCGCGCAGGAACGCGATGCTCGTGCCGTCCGGTGACCAGGCCGGCGCCGCGTCGGTGTTGCCCCGGGTGAGCTGCCCTGGCTCGTGCGCGCCGACCTGCCACAGCGCGCGCACGTCGTGGTCGGCGTCCCGGTCGGTCGTGCGCAACACGTACACGATCTCGGCACCGTCGGGGGAAATGGCCGGCTGCTCAGGTACAGCCAGGCTGTACAAGTCGTCGATGCCCTGGCGTCTGGTCACAGTGCGCCTCCTCGCCGGTCCGGTGTCACAGTCGAGACTTCCGCGTTCGACGTCGAACCGCCTGGTGCGGACGGCCCAAATCCGTCGCCCGGAGTGGGACGGGCCGACAGCACGAAGTGGCAGGCGGCGTTGTGCGGGCGCTCGGCGGCGCCGTCGGCCGGGTCAGTGGTGGTGCAGACGTCACGCTCGGAGTGGACGAGCGGGCCGATCGCGCACCGCGGGTGGTAGCGGCATCCGGCCGGCGGCGCATGCGGGTCGGGCGGCTCGGCGTCGGCCACCGCACTGGGATCGGCAGTGAGCAGCGTGGTGTGCCGCGAGGGCGCGGCTTCGAGCAGGTCGCGCGTGTATGGATGTTGCGGGTCGGCCAGCACCTGCTCGGTCGGCCCGGACTCGACGATGCGGCCGAGGTACATCACTGCGATGACGTCGCTCAGGTAACGCACCACCGCGAGGTTGTGCGAGATGAACAGCATCGACAGTCGGAGTTGGCGTTGCAGGTCGCGGACGAGGTTGAGCACGGCGCCCTGCACGGCGACGTCGAGCGACGAGGTGATCTCGTCGGCGATCACGACGCGGGGTTGTCCGGCCAGCGCCCGGGCCAGGGCGACGCGCTGGCGCTGCCCGCCGGACAGCTGCCCGGGCAGCATCGGCGCGCGATCGGGGTCGAGGGCGACGAGTTCGAGCAGCCGGGCGACCTCCTCGCGCCGCGCCCCGCGGCCGGGATGCGCGCCACGGGGCATCGCCTCGGTGATCGACTCGCCGATGCTCATGCGCGGGTCGAGCGACGAGTACGGATCCTGGAACACCATCTGCAGGTGCCGGTTCCGCGTCCGCCGGCGCACGTCGGTGCCGGCGAGCAGCACCCGTCCGCTGCTGATCGGGGCGAGGCCGACAGCGGCGCGCGCCAGGGTCGACTTGCCCGATCCCGATTCGCCAACCAGACCGACGACCTGCCCGGAGGGCACGGTGAGGCTGACGCCGTCGACGGCGGTCAGCCCGGTGCGCCGGTTCCCGTAGCGGACGCTCACCGCGTCGAAGACGAGTTCACTCACGGGCGCCTCCGGCAACGGCGACCTCGCGAACGGGATGCTCGGTTTCAGTCGCGAGCGGATGCCAGCAGGCGACGCGGTGCGCGGTGCCGATGCGGGCCAGTGCCGGGTCGTTCTCGCGGCAGCGCTCGTCGGTGAACGGGCACCGCGGCGCGAACGCGCAGCCAGCCGGCAGCTGTCCCGGCTCGGGCGGGCGTCCAGGGATGACGGTCAGCGGGGCGTGCCGGTCGGTGTCCAGGTCGGGCACGGCGTCGAGCAACGCGCGAGTGTAGGGATGCCGGGACGAAGTATACAGCTCAGCTGTAGGAAGGTCCTCGACGATGCGCCCGGCGTACATGACCAGGATCCGATCGCAGGTCTGGGCGACCACGGTGATGTCGTGGCTGATCAGCAGGATCGCCGCCTGCGTGTCGGCCCGCACCCGGGCCAGCAACCGCAGCACCTGCCGCTGCACGGTCACGTCCAGCGCGGTGGTCGGCTCATCGGCGATCACCAAACGGGGGTCGCCCATCAACCCCATCCCGATCATCGCCCGCTGCCGCATGCCACCGGAGAACTCGTGCGGGTACTGCCGGGCCCGCCGCTGCGCCGCGGGCACCTGCACGGCGCGCAGCCGGTCGACCGCTCGGGCGAACGCGGCCCGCCGACCCAGGCCCTGGTGCTGCTCGGACACCTCGGCCAGCTGCCGTCCGACCCGCAGCGTCGGGTTGAACGACGTCATCGGGTCCTGGAACACCATCGCCAGCGAGGTCCCGAGCAGCGATCGCAGCTCCCGCTCCGGCGTGTTCAGCAGCGACGTGCCGGCGAACTCCAGCTGGTCGGCGCTGACCTGCCCGGGCCGTTCGATCAGCCGGGCCGCCGCCAGCACCGTCAGCGACTTGCCGGACCCGGACTCGCCGACCACGCCGACCGCCTCACCCGCGCGGACGGTGAACGTCACCCCGCGCACCGGCGTCGTCCACCCATCACGGCCCGGGAAGGCGACCTGCAGGTTCTGCACCGCCAGCACCGGCGCGCTCAGCCCGGCGTCAGCGCCGTCGTCGCGGTCGGGCACGTCCTCGCGCGGGAGCAGGGCGGGACGCAGTCCGATCCGCGCGGAGTGGGCGCGCAGGCCGATCACCGCGGCGGCACTTTCGCCGAACAGGTTGAACGCCAGCCCGGCGATCACCACCGCGACCCCGGGAGCGAGCGCAGCAGCGGGATTGATGTAGATGCGGTCCAGGCCCTCGCCCAGCAGCCGCCCCCAGTCGTAGGACGGCGCCTGCACGCCGATGCCGAGGAACGACAACGCGGCGAAGGACAGCAGCGCGTCGCCGGCGCCGATCGTCGCGTTCACCACCAGCGGATCGCCGATGTTGGGCAGGATGTGCCGCACCAGCACCCGGAACCGGCCCACGCCGGCCACTCGCGCGGCCGCGACGTAGTCCCGCCCGGCCACGCCGGCCGCCATCGTCTGCGCCAGCCGGGCGAACGCGGGGGCGGTCGCGAATCCGATCGCCAGTACCGCCCCCTTCGTGCCCACTCCGAAGATCACCGCGAAGAACAGCGCCAACAGCAGCCCGGGGAACGCGACGGCGATGTTCACGATCGCGGCCACCAACCGTCCGGCCCACCGCGGCAGCACCGAGGGCGCCGTGCCCAGGACGGTGCCGGCCACCACGCCGATCGCCGTCGCCAGCAGCGCCAGCTCGACCGAGAGCCGGGTGGCCACCAGCACCCGGTAGAAGATGTCGCGGCCCAGCCCGTCGGTGCCCATCCAGTGCGTGTCGGACGGACCACGCGAGATTGCGTCCGTGTCGACCACGCTCGCGCGATGCCCCCACAGCACCGGGCCGAGAATCGCCAGCGCGAGCACCGCCAGCACCAACACGGTCGACACCGCACCGACCGGCGTACGGGTGAGCGCCAGCCACTTCTCGCGCCGCCGACGCATCAGGCCTCCCGGATCGTCGAGCGGGGATCGAGGACGGCGAGCAGCACGTCGACGACCAGGTTCACCACCAGCACCCCGATGCCGTAGACGAGCACGATGCCCTGCACGGTCGGGTAGTCCTTCGCCTGGATCGACTGCACGATCGTCGAGCCGAGGCCGGGCCAGGCGAACACGTTCTCCACCAGCACCGTGCCGGCGACCAGCCCGGTCAGCAGCAGCCCGCACAACGTCAACGTCGCCGTCATCGCGTTCGGCAACGCGTGCCGGGCGTAGATCAGCCGGGCCGGCAGCCGCTTGGCCCGCGCCGTACGGATGAAGTCGTTGCCCAGCACCGCGAGCATCTCCACGCGCACGATCCGGGCCAGCACCGCGATCGGCCCGATCGCCAGCGATGCCACCGGCAGCACGTAGGAGTCCAGCCCGCTGCGGCCGGCCACCGGCAGCCAGCGCAGGTGCACCCCGAACAGGTAGACGAGCCCCACCGCCAGCAGGAACGGCGGGATCGCCGCCAGCAGCACGCTGCTCGACGTGAACGCCAGCTCCGTGCCGCGCCGGCGTCCGCCCCGGGTCAGCACCGCCATCGCCGCGCCCAACGGCACGGACACGACGACCACCACGACGAACGCCAACACCGCCAGCAGCATCGTGGCCGGCAACCGGTCGCCGATGATCTGTGACACCGGCAGGTTGCTCGACATCGACACCCCGAAGTCGCCGGTGAACACGCCCTTGAGGTAGTGCCAGTACTGCGTCGGCAGCGGATCGTCGAGCCCCAGGGCCTTGCGCCGCGCGCTCACCAGCTCCACCGGCGCGGTCAACCCGAGCGACGAGCGCACCGGGTCCCCCGGAATCAGGTGGATCATCAGGAACGCTGCAGTGCCCAGCACCCACAGCGAGGCCACCAGCCGGCCCAGCCGACGCGTGGCGAACAGCATCCAGGGGTTGTCCAGGACACCGGCGATCGGACCCGGCCGCACCGTCACGCTGGTCACCCGTCCGGACCTCCATCGCTGTGCGTCCATACGTTGTCTGTCACCGTGGCCACCGAGTGTCGCGTCTCACCCGGCGCGCATCTTCGTCGCCGCCGACAAGACCGAACGGCCCAACTGGTCGGCGCGGACGGTGCCGCCGGATCAGGCGAGCATCCGGATCGAGCCCGGCGTGATGCTGTCCTGGCTGATGGTGAAGGTGGCCTTCACCCCGAAGGTGGGGGTGACGGTGTCGTAGTAGGGCACGAGGTCGACCGCCTTGATCAACGACTCCTCGGCCTGCTCCCACAACGGGCAGCCCTGCGCGCCAGGCTGGGCCGCGGCCTGCTGGACCTTGGCCTGGTAGTCCTGGTTGTGGATGTGGGCGAAGTTGGTGCCCTGCGGTGGCGTCGCGCCGGAGACGAACGGCACGAGCTGGTTGGGCACGGCAAACCCGAGCTGGCCCATCGACACGTCCCAGGAGCCGGTGCCCATCAGCGTCTGGTTGACCCCGGGGGTGTCCAGGCCCTTGATGCTCACGTCGACGCCGAGACCCTTCCAGACCTGCTGGACCAGCTCGGCCGCCGACGCCCCGTCCGGGCCGTTCTGGGTCGCATAGACCAGCGCGACGGTTAGCCGCTTGCCGTCCTTGCTGCGCACACCGTCACCCGCGGCCGTCCACCCAGCGGCATCGAGCGTGGCCTTCGCCGCGTCGAGGTCGTGGCCGACCAGGTTGCCCGCGACGGTGTCGCCGGTGCACGGATTGGGTGTCTCCCTGATCGCGCCGGTGGCCTTCTTACCGGTGCCGCTGGTGAGTACCTTGCCCACCTGGTCGAGATCCAGCGCCTGGGTCAGCGCCTTGCGCACGACGGGGTCTTGACCCGGGTGCCCGCCCGCCTCGTTGTAGAACAGCTCGCCGATCAAGGCCTGGGTGTCGGCGTGGAACAGGTTCCGCGCGTAGCCGCGCTGCTGGTCGGCACCATTGATCAACGCGGCGTTGAGACCGCCGGACAGCAGCAGGTTCATCGCGGTCGTCTCGCTCTGCACGATCTTGATCACGACCTTGTCCGGCAGCCCGGCCTGGTCGGGCTGCCAGTTGCCCGGCCCCCAGGTGTAGTTCGGCCGACGCGTCAGCGTGTAGTGGTCGTTGGCCACCCGCTCGGAGATGGCGAACATGCCGGTGCCGTTCTCGCCCTCGGTCAGCGTCTTGCGGTCCTGCAGCCCTTTCCTACAGGCGATGCCCAGGCCATTGCCGACGTTCACCAGCAGGAACGAGTCCGGCACGGCGCTCAGGACTGTCACCGCGCGGGTGGCGTCGTCGCCGGTTGCCTTCGTTCCCGGCATGACGTACAGCCCCGTGAGCGGCGACTGGCTCTTGGGATCAGCCACGAAGTTGATGTTCGCGGCGACGTCGCTCGCGGTGAGCGGCGAGCCGTCCGCACAGGTGATGCCCGGACGCAGGGTGAAGCTGGCCCGGGTGGTGTCGGCGCTCCACTGCTGCGCCAGGCCCGCGATCGGCTGTCCCTTGTCGTCCAGGTTGATCAGCGGGTCGTACAGGTAGCGATCGACGGAGATCGCGACTCCCAGCGTCGTGATGTCCGGATCCAGGTTGCCCGGGTCGGAGCGCAGTGCCACCGTGAACGTCTTGCCGTTGGCCAGTTTCCCGCCGCTCCTGGGCGTCGAACCGGTCGGCTTGGTCGAGCTGCCGCAGGCCGTCAGCGCGGCCGTTGTCAGGGCCACCGCGGCGAGGATTCCCATCGCCGTCCGAGCAGCTTTCATCGTGTCTCCCAGCCCTTGCCTGCTTGACGGACGCGACGCCTCGCGCCCTTTGACCTACGCTGTAGGGTGAAACCTACAGCGTAGGCACCCCCTGTCAAGAGGTGAACTGGCCACGCGTGCAACGCACGCTATCCGACCGTTTAGTGGTCCTACGACATGCGGCTGACGACTCCCGGAGGGTCGACATGGGCTTGGAGCAGTCACGGGTGTGGTTCGACGTCGGCGTCCTGATGCGGGACGGCGTCCGCCTCAGTACTGACATCTACTTCCCGAAAGACGGTGCGAGCGGCGGACCGTACCCCGCGGTACTGGGACGCACGCCCTACGACAACGAGACTCCGACGCAGGTCGAGATGGCGCGCGCGCTCGCCGACGACGGCTTCGTCGTCGCGCTGCAGGACGTGCGCGGCCGGCACGACTCCGACGGCGAGTGGCTGCCGTTCCGCAACGAGGGCCCGGACGGCTACGACACGATCGAGTGGATCGCCGAGCAAGGCTGGTGCACGGGGCAGGTCGGCACGTTCGGCGGCTCCTACGGCGGGTGGTATCAGTGGGCGGCGGCCCGGGAGAAGCCACCGCACCTGACCACGATGATCAGCACGGCCACCGGTGGCGCCTGGATGGAAGAAGTGCCTTTCCACAACGGGTGTTTCCTGCTGGTCATGCTCGGATGGCTGCACCTCGTCGGTGGCCGCAGCATGCAACAACCGCAGCTGGTCGACGACTGGCCCGCGGTGCTGCGACACCTGCCCCTGCAAACGATGGACGAACGGCTGGGCCGGTCGATGCCGATCTGGCGGGAATGGCTGTCCCATCCGACCCTCGACGAGTACTGGCAGCAGGTTCGCCTCGACGACGACTTCGCGCACATCGACGTCCCGGCCCTGCACATCACCGGGTGGTACGACGGCGATCAGCCCGGTGCCCTCTACTTCCACCGCGGCATGACCGGCTCCTCGCCCCGAGCCCGCGACCAGCACATCGTCATCGGCCCCTGGGACCACGCCGGCACGCGAGTGCCGAAGCAGGTGCTGGGCGGTGTCGACTTCGGCCCATCGGCGCTCGAGGACATCATCGGGCTGCACAAGACCTGGTTCGGCCACTGGCTCAGGGGCGGTGGCGACCAGTCGCTCGACCAGCCGCGGGCGCGGCTGTTCCGCACCGGCGCGAACGAGTGGCACCACGCCGACGCGTGGCCGCTACCGAGTACCGAGGTGTCGTGGTACCTGCACAGCGCGGGCCGGGCCAACACGCTGGTCGGCGACGGAAGTCTCAGCGCCGAGCCACCGTCGGGTGACGAGCCGGCCGACTCGTTCGGCTATGACCCGAACGACCCGGTGCCGAGCGTGCTCGACGAGAACTTCTACTCGCCGGCGGCCGTCGAGACCCCGCTGGATCGGCGTTTCCAGCACCGCCGCGACGACGTCCTGTCCTACACCTGCGACGTGCGCGGGGACTCGCTAGTCATCAGCGGCCACCCCCGGGTTCGTTTGTTCGCGAGCAGCGACGGTCTGGACACTGACTGGTTCCTCGCCCTCCACGACATCGCCCCGACCGGGGCGTCGATGCTGCTGTGCGAAGGCCGGATGCGCGCGCGGTTTCGCACCTCGCTCGCGCGCGAGACGTTGCTCGAGCCGGGCGCAACCTACGAGTACGAGATCGAGCTGAGCGCCGTCAACCATCTGCTGCGACCGGGCCATCGGCTGCGGCTCACGGTCACGAGCAGCGACTTCCCGACCTGGGATCGCAATCCGAACACCGGCGTGCCGATCGGCACCGACACCGCCTTGCGGGCGGCGATCAACACGGTTCACCACGGCGCGAGCCAACCGTCCGCGCTCGTCCTGCCGGTCGCCGACCAGCTGGACCTGGACAGCGCCTAACGTCCTGGGATCGTCAGGTAGCTCTACCCGTCGTCGGGATGCGCGAGGTGCGGGTGTGGCCGGTGGGCGCAGTCCAGCGATAGCTGCCGTCTTGTCGGATGACGGTCCAGTTCGCGTCGTGTTTGGCGCGGTGATGTCTGCGGCATAAGGCATGCAGGTTCTGATCACTGGTCTCACCGTCAGCCGACCATGCGCGGGCGTGATCCAAGTCGGAGTGGCGGGCTGGTCGGGTGCAGGTGAGTCGGCATGGGGCGCGGTGTCGGGCTTTCGCGGCGGTCCGTTTCCCCATGCCGCTCTCCGAACCCGGCGTGCGACTTTCACCGCACCGGGCTCTCCACGGTGGTTGCTGTCAGGCTGGTTGCAGGGTCGGGCTGAAGGGGTTGGGAATCGCGTTTCCCCGGTAGCGATACCGACGGATCGGGATCGTGGTGGGGTCGAGCAGGATGATTCCGTCCGCGTTGATGGCTCGCCAGTGACCGCGGGGGTCAGCCAGCCAGCGGCGGACG
>Ga0137415_10004634_pt1 | contig 13596 bp, 20 predicted proteins | sample CZODoug3_1_1_16f_FD_183082 | JGI IMG/M metagenome (GOLD analysis project Ga0137415, IMG submission 183082) | Vadose zone soil fungal communities from Angelo Coast Range Reserve, California, USA - CZODoug3_1_1_16fungal (Hybrid Assembly) | ecosystem: Environmental > Terrestrial > Soil > Vadose... | reverse complement strand
CATTTTTTAGGGGTATTTCGTTTTGCTCAAATGGCGCTGGCCGACGTCAGAATCCTGACTCACGCCCAAGGAATAAAATCCTATACGAAAAGCACGCCGATTATCGAGATGGCCGGGACAAGCCAAATGGCTTCCGGGACCGGCGGCCGGCGAAGTTGCCGCCGGTTTGTCCAGCCCGCGGGGGTCCGCCGCCAGTGAACAGACCGCGGCGGAGGGTCACGCCCATATTTCCGCTTGGGCCTCCACTCTCGGGGCCGGACAGGTGGACAGGCTACGGCTCTCGCATCGCGACGCGCGATTGCATTCAACTGATTGTTATACGCCCACAGGCTCGCTGAATGCGACGAAGCGGCGGCTGTGCCTGCGGATGACGAAGCCGTGCCTTGGGACGTGGAAAGCAAAGACATGATGACTGCGCTTGTGGAGCGCGAGGCCGTGCCTCAGCCGGTACCTCAATCCGATGTGCGTTTGCGATCGCACGCGAGCCGTGGTCTCGTCGGTCTTTCCGATGCGGGTCTGACTTTGCTCCGCGGTAACGCCAGCAGGCTGTTCGGTGGCTTCAGAACGCGCACCAGACGACTGTCTGCGGCTGTCAGATCCTAGCGACGGCCCGCCGTCCAACTGGAGCGGCCGGCCCACGGCGCCATCGTCGTAGCCCTGCGCCAGAACCCGCCCCGCGGGGAACGCAAATGCAAGGACCGAGGCGGTTGCGACTGCTAATGCCAGTAATCTCATGAGTTCCTCAGAACTGTTGACCTCCCGGACAGGTCAATTCCGGTGCCGAGGAATAGTTTCGAAGGCAGCTCAAGGTTCCTTCAGGAACACGTTGGGGCCGAGACGGCAGCTTGTCCATCGCCGCTCCGACGACCTGCCCGAGACATGGCGGCGCCGGTCCGCCGGTCGCAAAAAAGAAGCACGGGCTATCTAAGATCACGCGCGACGCGAAATCCGTTCGCATAATAGCGCACGTCCTGATCGTATCTGAACCGCGCTGCTGAGCGTATGACATTCGCCCTGCTGGCGAACGAACCGCCGCGTAGCCCGCGTTGCCGGCACTGACCGGTGGTCCAGGCGGAGCCGTCCGTCGGGGCGCCGCGATAAGAGTCGTTCCAGCAATCCTCAACCCACTCGGCAACATTGCCGGCCACGTCAAAAAGTCCAAAGCCGTTGGGCCGGAATGATCCCGTGGGCAGCGTTCGTCGCGCCGGAGTGCTGCTGCAATCCTCACAATTGGCGTTGCCGTTGACGGGGGCGCGGCCCCACCAAAATTGCGAGTTCGTACCCGCGCGCGCCGCGTATTCCCACTCGGCCTCACTAGGCAGTCGGTATCCTTTTTGGGTCCTCTGCGAGAGCCAGTTCACAAAAGCCTTGGCATCGTCCCAGCTGACATCAGTAACCGGACGACTACCACGTCCCCAACCGTGGTCATCTGGCCGGTACTTGCATCCTCCCGATGCAACGCAAAGATCCCATTCCTCGAAGGTGATTTCTCGACGTCCGATCGCAAACGGATTGGCGATGACGACTCGATGCTCGGGCTTCTCGTATACGGTCTCGCCCGACCCCATTTTGAATTCGCCGGCCGGCACCACGACCATCTCGGAACAGTCTGGGCAGTCGCGAAAAATCTCGCCGGGCTCAGGAATCGGGGCCGGAGCGCCCAACGTCGCGTTGGGGGCAGTCGGCAACTGAGTCACACGTTGCGGGGGCTTGAGAGCTTGGCATTCGGCGGCAGCGGACCAGGCAATCGCAGCCGTCCCCAAAATAAAATGAAGGAAGACCCCGTGGCGCAAGCTCATCTCGCTCTCTTTTTTAGCACTCGGCCTCTAATTCCGCCCATGCCCTGTCGGCCACGAGCCAAGCTTAACATGCATATGTGATGTTTGAACACATGTTACCCGACATTGGCGGTCGAAGCAGCACCGAATGGGAAGCGATGCAAACCGTCGCCAATGGGCAGTGTCCCACATCGAAGGTCTTTACTTCCTTGGCAAAGACGGTATTTTGCCTATCACCAATCACTGCAATCCCATGTTAAGTGTGTGCCAGATGGCAGCAATCTGCTTCAATGACCTTATGTGCGCGGCTTAACATTGGACGCCTTGCACCGCGCTGTCCTGTGGCGGTATCGGATGGTTCTTCGGTTGGTTGTGTCTATTTGGCGTACGGTGCCGGCCATGCGCAGAATCTTTTTCTGGCGGAGGGTTTTAATCTTGTCTTCACCAACACTTAGGTCAAGGGCGATTGCCTTAGCGGGGCGTACATTAACAACACCTACGCCGACGGCGCTTTCGTTCTTAATCTGGGTTGCGGCGTCCGGGGTCGCTTACAGCCAAGCCCCAGCTGGCGGTGGGCCCACGCCATCCCCTCCGGGGGCCGCCGTTTATTTCATTGACATCAAGAACGGCGACGCGCTGCCGCCCAAGTCGGTCATTCATTTTGGGCTTCGCGGTATGGGAGTAGCACCCGCGGGCTCCGATCGAGAGAATTCCGGACATCACCATCTGTTGATCGATTCCGAGCTGCCGCCGCTCGATCAACCGATTCCAAGCGACTTCACGCACCTGCATTTTGGCGCCGGCCAAACCGAGGCTGACGTGAGCCTGCCCCCCGGCGAGCATACCCTTCAGCTGCTATTGGGAGATAAGGGACACATTCCGCACTCGACGCCGGTGATGTCCGAGCGCATCCGGGTGAGGGTTGGCGACACTGCTTCTGCGCCCGGAACTCCCCGTCGACATCCCTCCGCTGCCAATGCCAAGGTTTATTTCGCCAACCCAACCGACGGAGCCTACGTATCGCGTAAGCTGACCATACGGTTTGGCTTGGTCAACATGGGGGTGGCGCCGGCCGGTGTTGAAAAAGCCAATACCGGCCACCATCATCTGATGGTGGACGGCCCACTCCCGCCGCTGGATCAACCCATTCCAAATGATTTTAATCACTTGCATTTTGGCGCGGGACAAACCGAGGCACAGATCACGCTTCCACTCGGACAACATACGCTCCAACTTCTCCTCGGTGACGAAAATCACGTCGCACACGAGCCCCCCGTCTATTCCAAGCCGATTCGGGTGACGGTAACGGCGACTGGACGCCGACCGGTCGCCCGCAGGATCGCCGGTCAGTGACGCGCCGTCCTCGCGTGAACATTTTGTGATAGAATGGATACAAAGAACTGGGAGGGTGAGCATCCGGAGTTGAGGATGAACAAGCCCATTTCATCCTGGGTCGCCGCCTTGTGCTGCACCCTAGTAGCATTGCTTTTGGCATTGCTTTCGGCCAGTACGGCCTGGGCAGAGCGACGCGTCGCGCTCGTCGTCGGCAACTCCCAGTACAAGAATTCCAACCTCGTTCTTTTCAATCCCAAAAACGACGCAGAAGACGTGGCTGCGTCTCTCCGCAGCCTGGGATTTGAGGTGATTCTCAGCACCGACGCCAGCAGGCGAGATTTTGATCTCGCCATGACCCAGTTCGCACGCATGGCGACATATGCCGATACGGCTCTTTTCTACTATGCCGGCCATGCGCTTCAGCATCAGGGGCAAAACTACCTGATGCCGACGGACGCGGAATTGCAGGACGAGATCAGCCTGCGCTACGAAATGGTGTCCCTTGACGACGTTCGCGCCGGCCTGGAGCGCGCCGGCGGGGTCAAGATCATGATCCTTGACGCCTGTCGCAACAACCCAGTGCTTGATAGGCTCAAGCGAAGGATGACGGGCATGACTCGCAACGTCGACACCGTCCGGGGTCTCGCCCGAATCTCCGGAGCGCAGGGAGAGGTGGTGGCGTACGCAACCGCGGCGGATCAGGTCGCGGCGGACGGCAGCGGCCGCAACAGCCCGTTTACTGCCGCGTTGCTTAAGCGCTTGGGAGAGGCCGGCCTCGAAATCGGGACGATGTTCCGGCGTGTCGCCGCGGATGTGACTGAGCAGACTAAAGGCCAGCAGCATCCCGAGTTGTTAATCTCCCTGATCAGTGAATATTATCTAAACCAAAACGACAGGCCCGTCTGGGAGCGTATCAAGGACACAGCAGATCCAGCGGCGTTCCGTGATTTCATCGATCGATTCCCCTCATCCCCCCGGGCGTCGGACGCCCGATATCGCCTGCAGATGCTCGAACGGGAACCGTTCGCCCCCCAATCCGCCCAGCGGAGCCGGGATGAAGACCAGCGGGCGAAGGCAGAGGCCGAGCGGCAGAAACAACAACTGACGCTTGCGCCGCCGGCACCGCAGCCGACAAACCAGTCGGCGCCGATGACCCAGGAGCAGGCGTGCAGGCGTGACGAAGAGAGGCTCGCAGGCCTTCGCGCCGGTCAAGCGCGTGACGAGGTGGTCCGTTTCGAGCGCGAGCTTGGCTGCGAGAGACTGCGCCCGCAGGTCGTCAGATTGCGGGAAAGCATTTCTGCGGAGGGGGAGCGCGGCCGTCGCGAAGGTGCTCAGCAATTCCAAGCCGAGGAGCCGCGCTCAACGGCCGATGCCGGGCTGCAGAAGCCGGAACGCGACACCTTAGTACGGAATGCGCCTCCGTTGATACCGCAAGAGCAAATCTGCAAGCGTGACGAGGACCGGCTCACGCGCCTTCGCGCGAGCCCGGCGCCCGACGAGGTGATCCGTTTCGAGCGTGAACTTGGCTGCGAAAGACTGCGCCTACAGGTCGTCAGATTGCGGGAAAGCGTTTCTGCGGAAGGAGAGCGCGGTGATCGCGGAGCTGCGCAGAGCCCCCAGGCTGATGAGCCGCGCCCGCCGGCCGATGTCGGGCCACCGAACCCGCCGCGCGATGCCACAGCGCGGGTTGCGCCTTCGCCGATACCGCAAGAGCAAATTTGCAAGCGTGACGAGGAGCGGCTCGCGCGCCTTCGCGCCAATGCGGCGCGTGACGAGGTGATCCGTTTCGAGCATGAACTGGGCTGCGAAAAACTACGCCCGCAGGTCGTCCGATTGCGGGAAAGCCTTAGCGCGAACTAAAAGTCGGCTAGCAGCGAGGCGCCGCTTGCTTCAATACGTTCGTGTGATCCCGTTTGATCACGCCTCGCTTTGTCACGGCATCGCGCACATGTGTCCGAGCGGCGCTCTCGCCGTGAGCTTGTGCCTTCCGCCAGGAAGGTCGACGCCGTGTGTATGTATGAACCGCCTATTTGATCCAAAGAGTTATGGGAACCCCTTTGGCGTCAGCACAATCCATAAGCCCACTGTAAGTGTCCGAAAACTTTCCGCTGAACGTGCATTTGGATCCGTCCATTGTCATGGCAGCGTGGAAATGCGGCCATAAGCTGGACTTCGCTATCTGAAGCTTGATTTCAGCGACCTTCTCTTCCGGCCCGGCCTGACTGCACAGGCCGACGTGCTTCATGGTGAGCGAACCAGAGAATTCTCTGACCCGCCCAGATATGGATTCCGTGACGTTGCCGCTCACTTCCCATTCTGAAAGGTAACCTGCCTCACCGGTCACGCGTAAGGACTGAGCGTGCACCGGCCTCGCAACAGCGGACAACACGAGCACAAGAAGAAGTGTTTTCACACCTAGTCTCCTCCAATTTCTCCCGCTCCCTGCAAATGCTGCATGATAGTCGATATCGTCTCATCGAAGAAGAACCCTGGCGGCCAATACCGCCTGCGCGGGCTGCGGGCAAGCAAGCTCCGAACGTTCTGCCTGATCGACAGTAAGGCTCTCGGAGCGGCACACTTCATCGGCGAGTTGCAGAGGTCGAAACTTCCCAAGCCGCCGACGGAGTGACCGCTCGTCTCGGGATGCCAAATCCACACTTCGCTGAACTTGCGTTGCAAGACGTTCGCTCGCGATTTTATTTGTCGACCGTAGCCCGGATATAGGCCCAGATCGCCTCGATTTCCTCATCTTTGAGAATGCCGTACCAGGAGGGCATGTTGTCTTTTCCGCTCGTGACCGAATCAACAAATCTGTCATGCTCATCTGGCCGCAAGCGCCGCAAATCGAACGACCAGCCCCCGCTTACATTGTGCAGGTTTTCCCCGTGGCAGCCGGCGCAGCGCTGCGCGTAAATCTCGGCACCGGCTTCGACCCGCGTGCGTTCAAGGCCCATTGTGCTGAACGAAGTCAGCCCAACGCACCAGACAGTCCCAAGCAGTTGCGTCCTCGATTTCATTCCTGCAACGTTGCATCATTCGGCGGTCCCGCGCCAGCGGTGGACAACCAAGCCCGCCCAACTTAGGGCGATTCCGCGCACGGAAAAAAGGGCCGCCCACCGCGCCGTTGCGCGTGGCCGGGCGCAGTGCATCGCGGATTTTTAAGCGCAAAGCGCCGGAGATGCTGGTCCCGGCCATAGAATTCTCCTATCCTCGTCAACGACAATGCTCATAAACCCCAAAGGAGAATGTCAGTGAAGCCATCACGCTTCCCGACGGAACCTGATGGCAAACCCGACCGGCGTCCCAAGCGCGAACGCGGGCCCGAACAGCAAGCAGGCCGCGAAGATCGTTGGAAATGATGCCGCGGGCGAGAACGGGCCGCGGCTATGAGGTGCGGGGCTGGCAGGGTCCTTGTATGTGCAACATAAGCGGGGAACAGATGATGCGCGGCTTGTCATCAGGAGGCGAACGCCTTGCCAGCTGGGCCCTGACCGGACTTGTTTGCACGGCGCTTACGAGCGCGGTAGCCCAACACCGCGCGCCGGCGCCCGATTTCTCCTCCAATCAAGTCGGCTGGATCGCAACGAATCCCGATTTCATCGCCGCCGTACCGGGCGGGCCCAGCCCCACGCGCAGCGATCCGGCCTATCCCTACGTTCCCAACAACACCGGAGCGCAGCCGACTTTCCGGGTCGCCGACCTCGCCAATCCCAACATCAAGCCTTGGGCCAAGGAGGTCATGAGGCGGGAGAACGAGAAAGTGCTCGCCGGCGGAATCGGCTACACGGCGCGATCGAGCTGTATGCCGGCAGGCGTTCCGGGATTCATGATGTTCATCGTAGAACCGATCTTCTTCGTCCAGACTGCCAAGGAAGTCTTGATGATCCATTCGGGTAACGAGGAGGTTCGCCGCATCTATCTTGACGTACCTCATTCGACCAATCCGAAGCCATCGTGGTACGGCGAATCCGTCGGCCATTACGAGGACGACACACTCGTGATCGACACCATCGGGTTTAACGACAAGACCTACGTCGACAACTACCGCACACCGCACACTGAGAAGCTTCACGTCATCGAACGCTGGAAGTTGATCGACGGCGGCAACATGATCGAAGTCCGCATCCGGGTGGAAGATCCCGAGACGTTCAACGAGCCGTGGTCGGCGATTCAGCGTTACCGGCGTGTGCAGCCGCGGTTCTTGGGCGAGGAGGCATGCGCGGAGAACAACTCCTATTTCAACTATCGCACCCCGACAGCGAGCGAGCCGGATTTCTAATTAACGTCCCTGTTAGCGACGCCACGGGGGATCGCTGATGCAGGTGAGATCAGCCGACGCCGTTGAGATCGATCATCTCACGCGGTTGTGGCATGACGGCTGGCATCAAACGCACGCCTCACTGGTGCCGCAAGAGCTGACCCGCCTCCGCACCTCCGAGAGCTTTCGCGAGCGGCTGCAGGCCGCACTCCCGAACGTCCACGTTACCGGCCCGCTTGGCGCGCCCATCGGCTTCTACGTCCTCAAGGGTGATGAGCTGTCTCAGCTTTTCGTGTCGCCCGAGGCACACGGCTCGGGCGTCGCCGCGGCGCTGATCGCCGACGCGGAGGCAAGGCTCGCCGAGCACGGCGTCGAGACGGCATGGCTCGCGTGCGCGATCGGCAACGATCGTGCCGCCCGGTTCTACGAGACGAGCGGCTGGCGCTTGGCCGGCACGGTCGTCAATGCGGCAGAAACGTCGAGCGGCCCGTTTCCGCTGGAAGTGTGGCGCTACGAGAAATGGCTCACACGCTCGACGTGAGATAGCTCTCGGGGGCTAAGCTGCCGCTCAGGGGCTTACAGGGTGAGGGCCAACTCAGCGGCAATCAAGGGCTTCAGATCGTCACGCTTTCTCTCGGAATAGCATGCCTCGCCGCTGATCGAGGAATGACCACAAGCTCGGCGCCGCTGCCCACGATGGCGCCCGGCCTGCGACGACCCCGCGGACTTTGGTCATCGCCCGTTATGCCTCGCCACTTTTGTCCGCCTTTGCGCTTTCGGGCTGCGCAGGCGCGGTGGCAGGTGACATCGTCTGCCCTGCAACATCGCCACCGCCTGTTTCGACCGCCGTACTACGAGGATCAATTTCCACTCTGGAATTTGCGTTAAGCTTCATTATCATGGCAACCTGTAGTTGCAATATCGTAGTGATTTCATTTTGCATTTTACCAAGTCGGGTCTCAATTATCCTTATTCGTTTCCAGATTCGGCGGCTTCTATTCCATATCAGGACCGTCGCGACCACGAATGCGCCGAGGACCAACGTGATGGCCATTAAGCGCCAATCGGCGCTCACAACAATTTCCCATAACATACTTTCCCCACCCCGCTACGGCCGCGCCTGCGATGACCGCGGCACGGGATTGCGCGCTGGGGTGGCGGTCGGGCGCGACAGAGCTGTCGAGATCTGGTTGAGGATGTCCTGCTCGGCCGCCTGCACCTTCGTGATCTCGACGGCGAGCTTATCGACGCTTTGCCGCACCGAATCGAGACTGGCTGGAGCAGCCACGATCATTTCTTCTTTCGGCGTACCGCGGTAAGACTGCCAAGCCAAGGTGGCAGCGACACCAATGAAAAACGCGATCAGATAGCGGGCGAATGCGAGCGGGCCTAGCTTGCCTAGCCGCGACCACACCCTGGTGACCAGGTTCAGTTCGGCAGGATGAAGAGGCGGTTCGTCTGATGGCTCGGCGGCCCAACGGCCTTTGGAGAACTCGGATAATGCGACGGTCAGGTTGGGTTTCATCGGCATCCCCCTCCTCTGCCTGATGAACTGATGCAACAGGGGCATCCTGGGGTGACTGGAGCAAGGCGGGAGGAGAGCACCGTTGGGCAGAAATTAGTGAGATGGACGCCCGAGAAGTCTCCGTGTATCTCGCCTTTATTCGGAACCAATCACCACGAAATGGCCCATCATTTCTTCCATCGTCGAACTGCCGCACGTATCGCCTTCCTTCCTGCGTCGGTAATCCGGATGCGAGCAATCTCGATCGGCAGGCCGCCCTCCTCCACGGTCTCAACCCGTACCGTTGCGAGCCCAGCGCGGACGAGGTCGCCCATTGTCTCGATCTTGAACCCGCGGGTAAGCAAAGCATTCACATCGCAGCCATGCTGCGTCCTAGCGAGCACTATGAGCACGCGGCGATGGCTCGGGCGGATGTTTTGGTTTTCGGGCTCCGCGACCATATCGCTGGAAGAGCGGACCTCAGGGCTGCGCCGCCATTTGGACAACTGGCTCGGATGGAGACCGGCCTCACGCGCCAGCATCGCGGCCACCTCCGCGAGTCATGCCTTCTTCCTTTCACCCGTTAGCTCAGCCATGAAGCGATCCCACGCCTGTTGGGCTTCGTCAGTGGTAATTGGTTGTGACGCGACGGCAACGCCGAATTCGCCGCCTGTATCGGGAACGTTTCTTATGAATGGACAGTGCTTGCCATCAAATACGGCTTGCAATCCTTCATTGATCCAGTCCGTATCCGGCTCTTCCGTCCCGTCCCAGTGCACGATTTCAATTTTTGCTGCCATGTATGCTCCCTCCGTTTGAAGCGAAGTGCATCGCGTCGGTATCTCGTCGCCGCGCGGCCCCGCGTCATCGTCGCGCGGCTTCGCCCATACGCCGCCTCCGCTCCGGATCGCTGATCAACGTGTTAATCGTTCCGGCCAGCTTCTCGGGATTACGCGGCGGCACGGTAATCGCCTCGATGCATCGACCCCCTGAATTTGATCGTCTCCTCCATGTGGGAAAACATCACACGTCAAGAAAAAGGTGGGATTATGTCCCACGTGACTCCTGCTGTAATTTTGTATGAAAGCAAGATTCCGGACATCGAAACCGGCCTCGCATCAGCCGATCGCCGCATCGACGCTGCACGTGCCGATGCACCCGACCCCGGGCGAGATCATCCCGGAAATCGTGGGCGGAACTATCTCGGAATGGTGGGCGACATCATTCCGGAATGGTGGGCGGCTTCGACCTGAATCCGCACCCCACCCTCAGCGCCAGCTGTGTGGGTGGCAAGGAGTTGCGTCGGGATTTGCGCTGACACCACAGCACCCGGCTCCAGTGATGCCGCGACCAACCGTTCCGCGGTCGCGGCAGGGCACATAGGAATGGCCGGGTGGCCAGACACTTGCTGCTCAATCAGCTTGGTGCGGCGATCAACGCCGGCCACCGCCGACGCCACCGCCGATGCCATGGCCGACGCCACCTCCTCCCAATCCGGGAGGGCCGCCTCCTCCCAATCCAGGAGGGCCACCTCCTCCCAATCCAGGAGGGCCGCCTCCTCCCAATCCAGGAGGGCCACCTCCTCCCAATCCGCCCTGACCGGGTGCAGCGCCGAGACTGGGTGCAGTGCCGGGACCAATGTCAGGTCCGCGCGGGACTAGCAGCGACTCTCCCGGGAAGTGGCCCACGGACCGGACAGATTCAACCCGCAGACCACCGGAGCTATCGCGGGTCGCATCCACAACCACACGCGCTTCGCCGGCCGTCGGCTGGAAGCGTGACGCATCGCGCGCGACATAGCCTGAGCCGAATCGCAGATCGCTCCCGACACGCCGCACATAGGCTTCGATTAACAAATGGGTGGCTCCGGCGAGGTCAGAAAAATCGTCCGGCTTCGCGCGCGAGACTCGCATCACGCCCTGTACGACGTGGCCTTCCGCCTGAACACGTCGTCCAGCGAGTGCGACATTGACGCCGTCAAGTCGCAGGCCACCAATTCGCAAGTCCCCGCGATCTCGTTCAAGCAATCCCGCAACCCGTGTTGCGTTGTCGCGGCGTGGCTCGACAAGACTTGCGACGATCACGCCGTCCGTTCGCCGCAGCCCGAAGACCGCGACCTGGGTGCCGGGACGACGCCAGTTCTCGCTGCCAGTCGATATCACCTTCTGGCCGAGAACAGTGATTTCACCAGTTTTGACGCTTTCGATGGGGCCAGCGACTTCGCTGACCAGTTCGATGCGGTGCGTGGTCAGCGTGCCATTGGCCTGGCGTAGCGCCAGAATGCGCGCGACCTGCCCGATCCGCAGCGCCTTCGCCGACGTCGCCGCGCCATCGATCAGTACCGGCACGTTCGGCGCGTAGCTGATGCGTTCGTCATTGACGAAAATGCTCCCAAAGCGTTGGATCACCCCGACGATGCCGGTGCCGCCAATGCCGCGATCCTCATTGCGGCGGATGATGCCGGTCCCCCCGATGCCCTGATCGTCGCCTCTCTGGTCCAATGCCCAGGCCGGGCACGATCCAGCGAACCAAAGTCCAGCCAGCAGCAACCGCCGGGAGATGATCGGCTGCTTCGTCATGATTGGATGCCTTCGTTGGCGCCGTCGGGCACGTCGTCCGGGTCTTCACGGTAGACGTAGACGCCAAAATTCCAGCGGCTGTTGCCGCCCTTATCTTTGGCGAGTGCGCGGTTGGCTTCCCGATTGGCAATCTTCAGCGCCTCCATCGCGAGTTCGCGCGAACGCGCTTCAAGCCGCTTCGCCAATGCGGGCGACAGGCCGTTGTAGTGTACCGCGCGCTCCATGAAAGGCGGCGTCGCTGAAGAAACGTTCGTCGCCGCCGCCGCGATGTGATCATGCAGATTGCGGCCGAGATAATGCCACTTACGATCGTCGTGTCCGCGCGGAACGAAGGCGGTCTCCACCAGCACGATCTCGTCAGCGTCATTGATCGTGACGAGCTTGCGGTCCAGCCATTCATCTAGGACCGCGCGAGGGCGCACGTCCTTCGTGACGGAGGTCACCAGCAATTCGAATGACGGTGCGTGACCGCTCGCCGTGCGGGGCAATGGCAAGGGGTCCCCTTTCGCATCGGTGAACTCCGGTGCAGCGAGCCAGCGGGCGATGATGGCGCTGGTGCGCGACAGCGTCGCGGGCGTTTCGTTGACCGGCGCTCCCGCACCGCGCAGCCTCGCCACCTCCTTGCGATTAATCCCGGTGAGCAGGCTGACGCGGCTGTCGGTTTGCTCCTTTCCCTCCAAAGCAAAGTCGTGCTCGGCGACGTTGACGAAGAGCTCACGCAAAAGCTGCGCCAGCGCGGGAAATGTCATGCCGCTGCAGATGCAAAGCCGAACCAGAGGACGAAGCAGGCGCGCCATCGGCACGTGCAGCTTCGATGCGGCGATCGGCTGATGCGAGGCCGGTTTCGATGTCCGGGATTTTGCTTTCATAAAAAAATGTAGCTGGTTGCCCCGTGGGACACAATCCCACCTTTTTCTTGGTGTGTGATATTTTCCCACATCATGAACGATCAAATTCAGGGGGTCGATGCATGCTTCGCATGTCGATCCGCTGACTAGCGCGAGCGCCAGCATGATCCCTCAACGACTTGGCTCCGCGTTTGTCGGTGCTTCACAACGCGCTTGGCGGAACGCCATTACCCTGATCGCGAAGCGCGAGTGGCTGCTCTCCGGCGACACGCTCACCGTTCGCCGAACCGATGAGGACCTTACCGTCGAGATCATCCGACGCCCTCATGGAGAATCGACGGCGGAAGCGATAGTCTTCGCCCTCATTCCTGTGTTCGCCGCTGCCATGGCTCGGGGCTACCGCTCTCTATCGCCCTAGCACCGAGGGCTGCCGGTCCGCCCCCTCTGCTTTCACGGTGAGTTTCGGAGGATAACCGGACGTGGCGCGGACGCGGGGAAAACGACGCAAATGACCCGATTCAGACGCTGGCTCCGGTGCTCCGTTGCAAAAAATAGAGCTGCAACTTTTTGGGGGCGCCGTTCGCAGACAGGCTGCGACCGACTTAATCCACGTTGATGTTGGCTGCGCCGGATCCCCTTTCCCCATTGTGGTTTTTTCGGCGATCAGGTTCTCGTTTGGCTGTCCTCGGAGGGTGAACCTTTAGAGCACTTCGACGGACTAAGCTGGGACTGGTATCCGTTCTGCCGCGGGTCAGTTCGGCGTGTCCGGATACATGCTTGGCTGCGCGCGGAGTCGGAGACGAGATCATGGATGCCAAAGAGTGGGCCTTGGATTTGATCAAGCAGTTCGAGGCACGGTGGGGATCGGGCGTTTGGCCACATATCGAGCGGGCAAGTTTGGCGCAAAATCTACGCGAGCGGTTGGCCTCGCCCAGCACTCTCAATCAGGGCGACACGAATCTCTGCGGGGTTGCAGCCTTCGTGCACGACTGGCTTATAGACGACCCGGTTGGCTATGTTTGGCTTGCAATCAATTTGTATGAAAAGGGCGTCGGCTATCTCTCTCGCCAAGGGAAGCCAGGACGGGTCATTCGACCGACCGCCGACGTGAGGACTTCGGTTCTTGCCAAGAACGTCTCGCCCGCGGACTGGATCGTCATGGCATCGCTTCGCGACGACTTAAATTTCGTCTTCGCTTATCGTGCCGATGAGAGTTGGCTTGTCGACTGGTGGTTTTTTAGCAGCCTACGCTCAAATTCAAGTGTTGCAGAAGTGGTCAAACTATTTCGTCAAG
>Ga0137415_10004633_pt1 | contig 13596 bp, 10 predicted proteins | sample CZODoug3_1_1_16f_FD_183082 | JGI IMG/M metagenome (GOLD analysis project Ga0137415, IMG submission 183082) | Vadose zone soil fungal communities from Angelo Coast Range Reserve, California, USA - CZODoug3_1_1_16fungal (Hybrid Assembly) | ecosystem: Environmental > Terrestrial > Soil > Vadose... | reverse complement strand
GGTGAGCAAGGAACGCTCGGCTGCCCGCGGTGCGCTCATTATGAGAGAGGGGGCTTGATGACACACTGCGGGCAGATTGTTGTTCTAATGAGATGATTTAAAATTAGCGGGCGCCAATTTCAACATGCATCCCGCCGTTTGAAGCCAGCGTCCGGTAGATACGTGTGAAGTCAACGTAGTTCCCATACGTTGCCAGAGAAAACCCATCAAGGGTTGTGCCCGTTGAGTTTCTCGGCAAACTCGACAATTTGTAACTCTTCACTCAGAAAAGACACTTCGATATCGTCGTTTTTGGCGTTGAATCGGGGTAGTCACTTGGCTACGCTGAATCGGTCAGTGTTTTGTCTGAGGAGAAGTTATGGCATCAGAACCTGAAGTTGGACCGGCGGATGACGTTGCCGCTGGGGAGTACGACCCCCAAGTCGACGAAATCGACTTCGAGGAGATTTATCAGAGTACACAAGCGGACTACGAGGCGGGCCGGTACGCCTTCAACTCGGCAGATTACGCCACGCACGAAGAAGCGATGGCGGCGATGGGAGCGCTGATCGATTCGATTGCCGAAGAGGTGAGGCGACGCAATGCCGCTTCTAATCCTCCACTGGATGCCGAGGGTTGAGCGGGGTTATCCCCCGGGTATGCTGGATCAGTCGGCGTTGTGTTTGAGGAGAAGTTATGGCATCAGAAACTGAAGTTGAACCGGCGGATGACGTTGCGACTCCGGAGCACGACTCCCCGATCGATGAAATCGACTACGAGGAGATTTTTCAGAGTACACAAGCGGACTACGAGGCAGGTCGGTACTGCTTCAATTCGGAAGACTATGCCACCGACGAGGAAAGTAGCGCGGCTTTGCTTGCGTTCATCCAATCAATAGCGGACGAGGTGGAGCGTGAGGCCGCTTCCCATGCTCCACTCGATGCCGCGCGTTAGGCGGGATATTCGCGAATGTCTCCGCTTCATAGGCCGACAGCCATGGGGTAAACCGGACGATCGCAAGTTGGACATTTGGCGTGGAATTGAAAGGGCACGTGCGTGTCCGGAGGCGGGTCGTGAAGAGTATTGGAAGGCCGATCCGGGAATATGGCTGCGTCGCTGCAAGGCGGCGCAGTTCGTCATTGTCTATACCTACCTGCCCCCAAGCGATCCAAACTTGCCCGGTGTTGTAAGCATCCGCGCGGTTCGGCACGCGCGTAGCGAAAACGTGTTCTCGGGGGTCAAGGAGCCGATCGCCGCGGATTCGGCTGCGCCGGTGGGCTAGCGCTGTGCGCTCAGGGCCTCTTCCAGCTCACTCGTGAGAGGCTTTAGAAAGAAAGACTCCTCTGGCATCACACGCGCTTGGATGCCGCGCTTGCGCAGAGTTTCGGAGACAACAGGTCCGACCGCCGCAACCACGGTGTTGGCGAGCGCCCGTGTGACATTCTCCGCGGACGCAATGGAGAAAAGGCGCTCTACTTGCGGTGTGCTGGTGAAAGCGACGGCGTCGATTTCGCCTGCTTGGAGTCGCGTGATGAGGTTCAGCACGGCTTGATCATCTGCCGCGTCGGCATAGACGTAGGGGGCGACAACAGACACGGTCGCGCCGGCCTGCTCCAGGAAGTCAACGAGCGGTCGGTTGGGTTCCGTACCGTAAAGCTGCAAGCCGATTCGACGGCCTTGCAGATTCTGCGAACGGAGGCTGTCGATCACGCCTTCGGTGGTCGGAACTTCTGCTGCGACGTCGGGCTTGTAGCCGAGCTCACGCAACGCGCGGGCGGGCTTCGGGCCTCGGGTAATTTTGCGAACCGGGCCCAAGGCCTGCACAAACGAGTCTTTCAAGCCAGGCTCGTTACGCTCGATGCAGGAAAGAATGCGTCGCAGCCCTTCGCCTGTTAGCAGGATCAGATCGTCACAAGCACCGCCTGCGAAATGGCGGCTCCAGTCCAGAACGGGCGCCGGATCCGGCGCATCACGAATGGCCACCATCGGGCAACGGACAACCGTGGCGCCACGGCGTTCGAGCATGGCGGCGAAGATCTCTACCTCGCGCGTCTCGGGAATTGCGATGACGCGGCCTTTGAGCGGTTGGGAATCCATTGGCGCATATTACCTCGCTGACCGACGAGGCAACGACCGCGGATGCCAGCAATCGCCCTTTGCGCCGCGCTACCTACTCCGCCATCGCCACCGCGCCATCAATGGCCATGCTCGGCTCCGACGGCAAAGCCCACGTCAGCCACTGCCGATGTAGTGTCGCCACCAGGATGAATGCAAGTGCGGCGAGCACGCCGAAGGTTGCGAAGCCCAGTTGATAGCTCCCCGTGCTCTCCTTCGCGATGCCCATGATCACAGGTAGATAGAAGCCGCCGATACCGCCGGCGGCACCGATGATGCCGGTCATTACTCCCGTCTTACCCTTCCAGCGATGCGGCACCAACTGGAAGGTCGCGCCGTTGCCGAGGCCGAAGCAGAAATAGAGGGCGACGAGGAGAGCGATGCCACCGGCGAGGGGCGGCATCAGCAGTGCGAATCCAAAGTTAAAGATGGAGATGGCTACCAGGAGTACGAGCAGCACTTTGACGCCTGAGAGGCGGTCGGCCACCAGGCCGCCTATCGGGCGAACCAATGCGCCGGTCAACGACAGCAGCGCCATGGTAAAGCCGGCGTCGACCTTGCTTATCTGATACTGGGTCGTGAGCAGAAGGCTGACGTAGGAAGACATTCCCACAAAGCCGCCGAATGTAATGCTGTAAACGAGCATGATCACCCACGTGTCGCGCTCACCCAGCACCGCAAGGTACTTGCGTGGTAACACCGACAACGCGAGTAGTGAACCAAACAAAGGCAGCAACAACTGCCCGGTTTTCCCGGTCCCGAAAATTCCCGCATTGACCAACAACACGAGCGCAATCAGACCGACCATCGAGATGCCGAGGCCGGCAAATGCGCGCGGGGCGCTACCTGTCTTCGTGCTGCGATCCTCAGCCCAGAAAAACACGGCAACGGCCGTCAACGCGAGCAACGGAATGACCGCCATGGTTGCGCGCTGCCATCCGAAGCTTTGTGCCAAGCCCGGGAAAAGAAAGCCATCGACGACCGCGCCGATGTTGCCTGCGGCTGCAAGTCCCAGCACCAGGCCTTGCACGCGAGGCGGGTAGCTGCTGCCTGCCATTGGTAGCGCGATGGCGAAGCTGGCTCCCCCAACGCCGAGGAATACACCCAATACCAACAGAAGCGTGTACGTGGGGACGATTGGAAGGAGCAGCACAAACGCCGGAATCGACGACAGTCCGATGCCGAGGAGTGCGAGCCGCCGCCCGTTCACCGATTGGAACAGGTTGCCAAAGGTGACGCGCACGATTGAAGCCGCAAGCACCGGCACAGCCACGAGGAAGCCGGCCTGGATGGGCGTGAGCGAAATCTGTTTGGAAATGAAGGGCGCCAGGGGGCCGAACATCACCCAGGTTGTGAATCCCGTGTCGAAATAGAGAAAGCAGGCAAGTAATGCCTTCCAGTTACCGCTTCGAAGCGACGCGATCAAATGACTCATCGGCCTCTCCTGTGCGCAGGCATCACCTGCTGCTTACCGTCGACCTGGCAACGCACGCGTTGCAATCCCCCAAAAAAAACGCCACCGCCCGGGCCGGATCGCATCGTCGCGTTCCGCTCGAGTCGGCAGCGTTGCCTTGCTGACCCAACAGTGGGCCAGTGTGTCTGCAGGAGTGATGCAACCGATATGCCACGCGCCTGCAGTCACTATCTTCCAATGACTTAGCGTTGTTGTGCCCCTGGCGTGCGGGCGCAATTGCTCACAAACGGAGCGCGGCGCCGCGTGTTTGCACGAAGTTTGTGCTCGCGCATCGGTGTAGACGACGGAGCGCCAGCGCGAGGCGGGCCCGAATGTCGAGCGGGCGGTCCCAGCGTGTCAGCCCGGGGTAGACCCGAGTGTCGAGCGGGGCGGTTCCAGCGTCAGCGCGGGATGGGCCCGAGTGCCGAGCGAGTCGGCCCCAGTGTCTGCTCAGCGCTCCATATCGAAGCCCCGTGGGTCAAACGTCTGGCCGTCAAAAAATCGTTCGACCTTGGTATCTTCCGTCGGAATGTCAGCACTGATTGACGCCAGCGCGGCGCGGTATAGGTCGGGCCGGTAGGTGGCTCGGACAGCCGCCAGGTGGTTCGCGGCAAACTCAATCTGCTTCCATCGCAACATCTGCTCGTAGAACCACAACGCGTGACTCACCCACGGAAAAGTCGCGTTGTTGTGCGCGGGCGTGTAGAAATTCCCCAGATGGACCGGTGGAGAGTTGGTTGTCAGGGTGAGTTGACCACCAAGCGCCTGACGCAGTAAATGTGCGGGGGCGCCCACGTACCGCGGCTGCGCAAGCAGCCCTGCAAGCTCGGTATGATTCGCTGGCTGCTCACACCAAAGGGATGCCCGGTAAAGGGCGCGCTGCAGTGCTGCCAGTTGCTTCGGGTGCCGTTGTGCCCACTCGAGGCGGCAGCCGAGCACTTTCTCGGGGCTCGACGGCCAGATGGCTGTCGTGGGCACCAGGATCGTACCGACCCCAGCCTGGACGGCGACGCTGTTCCAGGGCTCTCCAACACAAAACCCGTCAATCTGTCCCGCGCGCAGCGCGTCGACCAGAAAGGGCGGTGGTATCACCACTAGCCGCACATCCCGATCCGGATCAATGCCGCCCGCGGCCAGCCAGTAGCGCAGCTCGTAGTTATGGCAGGAAAATGGATACACCATCGCGAAGGTGAGCGGTTCCTGCCGCGATCTTTCCCGATGGGTGACTACTCGTTTGAGCGCGGCAGCGTGAGTACTTGGGTTGCTTCCTGCGGACGCGCCCTCGTGGGTCATCTGCTCCCAGAGCCGCAGTGACACTGTGATTGCGTTGCCGCCGAGGCCCAGCGCAAACGGAGCGATGACGGGAACCTTGACGTGCCCGATGCCGAGAGTCGAGGCAACTGTCATTGGACCCAGCATGTGCGCGGCGTCGAAATGTCCGATCACCACCCGGTCGCGGATGTTCGCCCACGACGTCTCTCTGACCAACGCGAGCTCGAGGTCTTCTTCTGCCGCAAAGCCGCGCTCCGCTGCGACCACCAGGCTCGCGCAATCGAGTAGCGGAATGAAACCCAGGATCACCTTCATTTCAGGAGCCTCGCGGCCGTGACCACACTCTGCGCCACTTCGGCCAGGCGGCGGTTTTCGTTCATCGCTGCCTTGCGCAGCAACCCGTAGGCGGCGTCCTCTGACAATCCACGCTCTCTCATCAGGATGCCCTTCGCCCGCTCAATGACTTTGCGATCCTCGAGCTCCTGTTTGGCACGATCCAGCTCATCGCGCAATTGACTGAATGCATTGAAGCGACTGACTGCCATATCGAGGATGGACTTGACGCGCTCCTTGCGCAGTCCGTCCACCACATAGGCGCCGACGCCCGATTCGACTGCGGCCCGGATCATGTCGGTGTCGGAATGGTCAACAAACATGGCAATCGGGCGGCGGACGCAGCGAGACACCTGAAACATCTGCTCGAGCACGTCGCGATTGGGGTTTTCCAAGTCTATGAATATGACATCGGGATCGGCGTCGACGATGCGGCGCAAAAGGTTCTGCATGTCGCGCACGACGGAGACATTGGTGTACCCCGCCTCTCGCAATCCCTCCTCGAGGATCGAAGCTCGTGTGACGTTCTGATCCACCAGAAGAATTCGAAGCGCTAGGTCGGCCATTTCGGCGGACGGTGCAACGCCTGTGCCACAGTGAAATCCCGGGTGCCAATGGAGGCAGCAGGACATGAGCGCACAAACTCAGTGCAGGTAATCTGACTTTTGCCCCATCAGTGATCGCGACGAGGTGCGTTCAACCGCTGTATCGCGTCTCGAGCGGTGGCATGCAGGTTGCAGGTTCCATTTCACACAGGACCCAGCAGTGGGTTCCAAGGCAACGCCGCCGATTCGACTACGCATTTGCGTACGCGAACCGCGCGGCGTTTTTTTTCGAGGCGGAAATGCACGCACGCTCGAGACTTCTCGTCATTGGTAACGGCATGGTGGGGCAACGCTTCCTCGAGTCGTTGCCCATTGATTGCCCGTTGGACATCACTGTCGTGGCGGAAGAGGCGCGGCCAGCATACGACCGGGTGCAGCTGTCGGCCTTTTTCTCCGGAAAAACGGCTGCCGACCTGTCGTTGGTTGAGCCGGGGTTCTTTGCGCAGAAGAACATTGCGCTGAAGCTGAACGAACGGGCTGTTTCAATAGATCGCGATGGGCGCAAAGTACGGACCTCCAACGGGTTGGAGTTGGAATACGACATCCTCGTACTGGCGCTGGGCTCGTATCCGTTTGTACCGCCCATTCCCGGGCGCGAGCGCTCACATTGCCACGTGTATCGCACCATCGAAGATCTCGAAGCTATTCGAGCCAGCTCCGAGGGAGCTCGTGTGGGCGCAGTTGTCGGCGGCGGACTACTGGGCCTGGAGGCCGCCAAGGCGCTGCGCGACTTGGGACTCGAGACAAATGTGGTTGAGTTTGCTCCGCGGCTCATGGCGCTGCAGGTTGATGAAGGTGGTGGCGGAATGCTCCGCCGCAAGATCGAAGCACTGGGTGTCCGCGTTCACACCGGGAAGAACACGAAGGGGATTGAGGCTGGAGAGGGCGGCGCCCGCCACAGCATGAGCTTCAGTGATGGAAGCTCGCTCGAGACGGACGTCATTGTGTTTTCGGCGGGAATCCGCCCGCGCGACGATCTCGCAAGAGAGGCGGGACTGAAGGTTGGGGAGCGAGGCGGGATCGTCATTGACGATTATTGCCAGACATCAGATCCCAACATCTACGCCATTGGCGAATGCGCGCTGTGGCGCGGGCGGATGTTCGGACTCGTGGCGCCCGGGTACGACATGGCGCGGGTGGCGGCGCTGGGAGTCGCGCACGAGGTGGCTGCCAACGGCGAGGAGGCGCGCACGGCGCTACACGTGGCCTCGGGTGCGGCCGCCAGTGCGGGGAGGGCGGTGGCCACCGATACGGCGATGCCCGCGTCGGCGAGCGTGGCCATCGGTGCAGCGGCGATAGCGTCGGCGGGTGGACTCCCGACAACGCTCGCTCAAAAACCAACCTTCACCGGCGCCGACATGAGCACCAAACTCAAGCTCCTGGGCGTCGGCGTAGCTTCAATAGGCGATGCCCACGCAGCCACACCCGGCGCGCGAGCGTACTCGTTTATCGACGAGCGCCGCGAGGTATATAAAAAGCTGGTGGTCACAGAAGACGGCACCAGGCTTCTGGGAGCCGTGTTAGTCGGTGACACCGACGACTACGGCACGTGGCTTCAGACCATGCTCAATAGTCTACCGCTGCCAGAACACCCCGAAGACCTGATCCTGCCGCCGCGGGAGGGCGGCGGCAATGCTGGCGCAACCGGGTTGGCAGCACTGCCACCGCAAGCGCAGATCTGCTCATGCAACAACGTCAGCAAGGGCACGATTTGCTCCGCGGTGGAAAACGGCTGCACTACTATCGGCGCTCTCAAGAAGGCCACGCGCGCAGCCACGTCCTGCGGTGGTTGCGCCCCGCTGGTCACGCAAGTGTTGCAGGCCGAGTTGAAGCGCAAGGGGATTTCAGTCAACACGCACCTGTGCGAGCACTTCAACTACTCGCGGCAGCAACTGTTCTCCCTGATCCGTGTCGCGGGCTTGCGCACCTTCGAGGCCACACTCGAAAAACACGGCCACGGACTGGGCTGCGACATCTGTAAGCCCGCGGTGGCCTCGATTCTCGCATCTTGCTGGAACGAGTTCGTGCTGGGCGCCGAGCGCGCGGCTCTCCAGGACACCAATGACTACTACCTGGCCAACATGCAGAAGGACGGCACGTATTCCGTAGTACCGCGCGTGCCGGGCGGTGAGATTACGCCGGAAAAGCTCATCGTTCTGGGTGAGGTTGCGCGCAAGTTCGGGCTGTACACCAAGATCACCGGCGGGCAACGAATTGATCTTTTCGGTGCCCAGGTCCATCAGTTGCCCATCATCTGGAAGGAACTGATTGCCGCCGGATTCGAGTCGGGTCACGCCTACGGCAAGGCCATGCGCACGGTGAAGTCGTGTGTCGGCTCGACCTGGTGCCGGTTCGGGGTGCAGGACAGTGTGGGACTCGCCATCGAAATCGAAAACCGGTATCGCGGGCTGCGGGGACCGCACAAAATCAAACTGGCCGTCTCGGGATGTACGCGTGAATGCGCCGAGGCGCAAGGAAAGGACGTTGGGGTCATAGCCACCGAGAAGGGCTGGAATCTCTACGTCTGTGGCAATGGAGGCATGAAGCCGCGGCACGCGGAGCTTCTCGCTTCCGACCTCGACAAAGAAACCCTCATTCGGTACATCGATCGTTTTCTGATGTTCTACATCCGTACCGCTGATCGGCTGCAACGGACATCAACCTGGCGGGACAATCTCGAGGGCGGCCTCGACTATCTGCAGGGTGTCGTCTGCCGCGATGAGCTCGGCATTGCAGCGGAATTGGAAGACGACATGGCGCGCGTCGTGGCGAGCTACGAGTGTGAGTGGAAGAAGGCTGTTGAGGATCCCGTGACCCTGAAGCGGTTCCGGCACTTCGTCAACAGCGAGGAGACGGATCCCAATGTCCTGTTTGTGCAGGAGCGGGGGCAGATCCGGCCTGCGACGAAGGCAGAACGTCGCGAGCGAGCGGAAGCGGTCGCATGAGTGAAGGTTGGACGAAAATCTGCGAGTTGGATGATGTGTTGTCCGGTACCGGAGTCTGCGCTCGGGTCGACGGCCGGCAAATCGCCGTCTTTCGCATCGCCGACTCCGTCTACGCCGTAGACAACTTTGACCCGGCCAGCGAAGCGAACGTCCTGTCGCGGGGACTCATAGGTGATTTGCAGGGTGAGCGTGTGGTCGCCTCGCCGATCTACAAGCATCACTACAGCCTGGCAACAGGTCGATGTCTCGAGGACGGCAGCAAGTCAATTCACGTTCATCGGGCACGAGTATTGGACGGCCGGATCTGGGTAAAACCCGGGGGCGAGACCACCAGGACGATCTGCCCCTATTGCGGTGTCGGCTGCGGAGTGCTCGCCCGGAACGTTAGCGGCACCGTGGAGGTGGCGGGCGATCCCGCACATCCCGCCAATCTGGGCAGTCTGTGCTCAAAGGGCTACGCACTCGGTGAAACGCTGGGTTTGGATGGCCGCCTGCTCCATCCGGAAATCAAAGGCCAACGGGTGAGTTGGGAGGATGCTTTGACGACCGTGAGCGACGGGTTCGCTCGGATCATCGAGCAGCATGGTCCGGATGCCGTTGCGTTCTATGTGTCCGGGCAATTGCTAACCGAGGACTACTATGTCGCCAACAAGCTGATGAAGGGGTTCATCGGCAGCGCCAACATCGATACCAATTCGCGGCTATGCATGGCCTCGGCGGTTGCGGGACAGAAACGGGCCTTTGGAGAAGACATCGTCCCGACCTGTTACGAGGATCTGCAGATTGCGGACCTGATCGTGCTCGTCGGCTCAAACACCGCCTGGTGTCACCCGGTGCTGTTCAGGCGAATAGCTGGTGAAAAGGAGCGGCGTCCCGATCTGAAGATCGTGGTCATTGATCCGCGACGTACGCCTACTTGTGAGATCGCTGACCTCCATCTACCGGTGCGGGCGGGCACGGATGTCTGGTTGTTTAACGGCCTGCTCGCCTATCTGCGCCGCCATGGCGCGTTGAACACGGCCTTCGTGGCAGGTCACACCGTTGGCGCCGAGCAAGCACTCAACGTGGCCGAGGCAACGGCCGTAGATGATGCAACCGTTGCAAAAATATGTGGCGTCGACCCGGCGCGCCTCACCGAATTCTATCGGCTTTTCTCCCTCCACGAACGTGTGATGACGGCGTTTTCACAGGGGGTCAATCAGTCCTCCGCCGGAACCGACAAAGTCAACAGCATCATCAACTGCCATTTGTTGACCGGCCGAATCGGACGGCCGGGAATGGGGCCGTTCTCGTTGACCGGGCAACCCAATGCCATGGGCGGCCGTGAAGTCGGTGGCATGGCCAATACGCTCGCTGCGCACCTGGAAATTGAGGACCCGCTGCACCGGGCAGTCGTGCAAAAATTCTGGAGCAGCCCCCGGATCGCAACGCGCTCCGGCCTCGAGGCCGTCGAGCTGTTTGAGGCCATGCATGCCGGGCGCATCAAAGCCATCTGGATCATGGGGACCAATCCAGTGGTCAGCATGCCGGATGCGGATCGCGTTCGTGAAGCGCTGGCACGCTGCGAGTTGGTGGTGGTCTCTGACTGTATTGCCAAGACGGACACAACTGCGCTTGCTCATGTGTTGCTTCCGGCGGCCGGATGGGGCGAGAAATCAGGCACCGTCACGAATTCCGAGCGGCGGATTTCGCGCCAGCGCGCGTTTCTCGATCTCCCGGGTGACGCTCGACCCGACTGGTGGATAGTGTGTGAGGTGGCGAAACGCATGGGCTTCGACCAGGCCTTTGGATTCCGCGCCCCGTCTGAAATCTTTAACGAGCACGCGAGATTGTCGGGGGCTGCGAACGATGGCGCACGCGCCTTCGATATCTCCGGGTTGTCGGCACTGACGCCGGCTGCCTACGAGCAGCTCCAGCCAGTGCAGTGGCCGATATCTGCTCGCCACATCAACGGCACTCAGCGGTTGTTTGCAGATGGACGCTTCATGTATCCCGATGGAAAGGCTCGGCTCATCCCGACACCCCCGCGTGCCCCGGCACACACGGCCGGCGATGACTTTCCGTTTGTGCTGAACACGGGCCGGATCCGCGATCAATGGCACACAATGACCCGCACAGGTCGTTCGCCCCGGCTGGCCGAAAATATTCCGGAGCCCTTCGTAGATATTCACCCGCAGGATGCCTTGTTGACGGCCGCCCGCGAGGGTGAATTGGCCAGGGTGACCACTCGCTGGGGCTCGATGGTGGCGCGAGTTAGAAGTAGCGGTGAGATTGCACGCGGCACCGTCTTCGTCCCGATGCACTGGAATGACTGCAATGCGTCCCAGGCGCGAGTGGGGGCGCTGGTCAATCCGGTCGTGGACAGCCTCTCCGGCGAGCCCGAATTCAAACACACCCCGGTTCGCGTCGAGCCGTTTCCCGTCGAGTGGTACGGCTTCGTGCTGTCGCGACGCAGCCTGGAGTTGATCGATACGACGTGGTGGACGCGTATCACTGCGACTCATTGCACCCGCTATGAAATAGCGGGGCGCGAGGTACCCGCGAGTTGGGCAACCTGGGGGCGAAATCTGCTGGGCGCAGGGGGTGCCGAGCGCGCCCATGGCCCTGAATTTCTCGAATATGAGGACCCGGCGGCGGGCGTGTACCGCGCGGCTCACATAGTCGACGAACGGTTGGAAGCGTGTTTGTACATAGCGAACCGCGCCGATCTGCCCGACCGAAATCTCCTCTCTCAGCTCTTCAGCTTGCAGAAGCTGGAGGCGGCGCATCGGCTGGCCCTGATGACGACGGGTGCCGTCGTCGAAGGCGAGGAACCGGGGCCGCTCGTCTGCTCCTGTTTCGCCGTGGGGCGAAACGCCATACTCCGTGCGATCGAAGAGCACGGATTGGCGGAAGCTCGTCAGGTTACATCGTGCTTACGTGCCGGCGGCAATTGCGGCTCGTGCTTGCCGGAAATCACGGCCTTGTTGGGCGGTATCCCGAATGAGATCCCGGTTTCAACTTCCAGTGCCTTACCGTTGCTCACGTAAGGTTTGAATCGCCACTGTTGCAGGGCATCGGTAATGACCCGAGCCTGCTCGGGAAATGAGCTGATGAAGTGAATGTACTTCACCTTGCCCGTGGCATCGATGACGACCCGCACAGGGATGGAGTTGAAGCGACGATCCGTCAATATCGGATCGACCCGGTTGAGCACATTGCCGCCGGTCGCGTAGTCCTTGACGCACAAAGGTGCCGGGCCACCGCCCTTTCCGGATGACACACCGGCCTCAACCGGCAAGCTCATCCCGCTCATCCCCGCCACCAGCTGCTCAATGACCTTGGGGTCGGTGCTGGTGAACGTGAATTGCACGGTATGACAGCGAATCTGGGTGGCCAGCACCGTCCAGTGAAGGTCGGTGACCGGCGAAACGTAGTCCAGGCGGGCAAACGAACGGCCGGCCACAGTCACTTCGGTGGGCGCGCGCTCGACCTCGTAGTCCGCTCGCAGGTGTGAACCTGTGTAACTCACCAACTCCAGCGCGTTGTTCGCGGGAGTCGGCGTAAAGAACATATCCTGCGCCTCGATCAACACGCTGCCGCGGATTGAGCCGTTCGCTTCAACCGGTTGCAGCTGGGCGAGAACGTAGTAGCCGTGGTCCGACGGAGGGGGCCCCTCGAATTTCTGGTTCCAACCGGCGGCGAGGGGATACGAAAACTGGAAATAGGGACTGTGGTAGTGACGGCTCGTCACCTTCCCGGCTTCGGGCGCCGGTGTGGTCGAATCGCTGGCACTGGACCACGCGCCTTTGACGAGAATGACCCCCGCCGGCACTTTGGCCGGCGGGGTTGGCGAAGGATCACTGCCATGCGGCGCAGCACTCCACGAATGAGCGGATGACAGAAGCAATAGACCTGCAAGCGTGAAGTAGCGTGCGCGCATGGTGTTTCCCTACAGTGAGCGCAGGAAGTTCAGCACGTCCTGCTGGCTGGCGGCCGGGAGCGAGTTGAAATTGGACACCACCGTCGACGCCTCCGAGCCGCTGCTCGCGTGCGCTCTGATGGCGGTCAGGAGATTGTTTGTCCGTCCATCGTGCAAGAAGAAGATGCGCTGACCGACTCCCCACAACGGTGCTGTGCGGAACTGGTCACCGCCTGCGGTGCCCTGCGAGACGTTGTCGTTCAGTCCAGTGCCCATGTGGTGAACTTCAAAGTCGGAGAACGCACTGACAGCGGCCCCACCCAGAGAGGGGGTCACGCCCGAAGGTTGGGTGGAATTGATCGTGGGTGTATGACAGACCGAGCAGCCGACCGACTTGAACACCGCCAGGCCGTGCGTGATCGACGTCGCCCCTCCAGGTGTCGTTGTCGAGGGAGTGGGCGGCGCCAGCAGCTTCATGAACATCGCAAAGCCAATCACGTCGCTGGGAATCGACGCATTGACAGCGAAGGGGTCTGCGCTGGTGCTGGTGGGGGCGAAGTTGGTTGTGTCCTCGGGATAGCCCTGCTTGCCGAGGTTCAGGCAGTTGGCCGGCAGTCCGGTCGTCAGCTCCTCGCCCGGTAGTGGCCGATCCTGTGGGAATGTTTCATTGCTGATGCCCATCTCCACGTTGTAGGCCTCGCCCGAGAACAGATCGAGCGACTTGTTCTGCGCTTTCCAACCAAAGCGGGCAATGGTGCCGTCATTGCCATTGCGGTTGAAAGCACCGCTGATTCCCAGACCGTTGCCCGCCTGCGCGGCCTGGTTGGCCAGCAGAGTGGAGTCGTCGATGTTTTCCACCAGTCCCGCGCCGAACAGCGGCGTGGGGATGCGGAAAATCAGGTTGTTGGCGGCTTGGGCCGCTGCGAAACTGGGTTGCGGGATGTTACAGCTGCCGGCATCGGCCCGACCTGAGACTGTATACAGGTCTTCAAC
>Ga0137415_10004632_pt1 | contig 13599 bp, 16 predicted proteins | sample CZODoug3_1_1_16f_FD_183082 | JGI IMG/M metagenome (GOLD analysis project Ga0137415, IMG submission 183082) | Vadose zone soil fungal communities from Angelo Coast Range Reserve, California, USA - CZODoug3_1_1_16fungal (Hybrid Assembly) | ecosystem: Environmental > Terrestrial > Soil > Vadose... | reverse complement strand
CAGCGCAAGTGTCGCTGCCCCCACAGTTATTGCTTTTCCCGTCGTCTTAAGAAATTCACGCCGTTCGATTGCCATAGGTGCCGCCTTTGTGTTGAATGCACTCCTGCAAGCCGCATAGTATAGTCCATCACCCTGGAGTATCGCTCTGCCAGTTGCTCGCGGTCTCTCGGCACTCCGGTTGTCGGCTCTTCCAAACGGTCCAGATAAGTTGTGTTCTAGGAAGTTGAGGCGGACTTGCGTGTTCATCGGGCATTCGAAGTGGCAGACAAGCTGGATGCACCGGGCGCCACCCTCTACGTGTGACGCACTCCGATTGCTCAGGGCACGACCGTTGTTGTGCCCGACCGCAACAGTATTTTGGGGGGCAAGACAGGCACAGCTAGGCACCGTGCGTCACGATATTTTTGTTCCCTTCCTTCAAACCAATGTTCCTCTTCGCTATGTAATTGTACGGACCAACACCGATCCCGATTCATTTGTGCCGATACTACGCGAGGAAGTTAGAGCGATCGACAAGAATCAGCCCGTCTCGAAAGCGCGCACCATGCAGCAGCTCATTTCCAGCGCCAAGGCCGGCCCTCGCCTCTCGATGTGGCTCTTAGCTGTGTTTGCGGTTTTCGCCGCCTTCCTCGCTGCTGTTGGCGTTTATGCCCTGGTATCGGATTCCATCCTGCAGCGTAAGCGCGAGATAGGCATTCGCTTGGCTTTGGGCGCGCAGTCGAGCAATGTGCTCCTCTTCATGACCCGTGGCGAGATGAGTTCCGTGCTCCTAGGCGAATTCATAGGTCTCGCGCTATCGCTCACTGCGTTTCGTACTTTCGGGTATTTTCTATATCGCTCCGCCACAATCGATTTCGCTTCGGTAGCAATAACGCTTCTGATTCTATCGTCCGTCACTTTGACCGCTTGCGTCTTTCCCGTTCTTCGAGCCACCCAAGCCCGCGTGCGCGACCTTCTGGCCGACTAAGCCACTCCGGTGTATCCGATGATCCTGGGCGTATCATAGCCTCCGTGAAAACGCCTTGCGATGAAACCGTAATCCGATCAGCGGCTGCCGGAGTTCCGTGCGGCGCAGAAGCGAGAGCTTGGATACTCGCCGCAACCATTCTCGGCTCCAGCCTGGCTTTCATCGATAGCACCGTCGTCAATGTCGCTCTGCCTGCCATCCAGGCGACCTTCCATGCAACGGTGGTAGATGTCCAATGGGTAGTCGAGTCTTACGGATTGTTCCTGGCCGCGCTGATTCTGGTTGGTGGCTCGCTTGGCGACCTGTTTGGCCGCCGTTTGGTCTTCGTGGTGGGTGTGGCGATTTTCGCCGTGGCTTCCCTAGCTTGCGGCGTTGCCCTCAACATTCACCAGTTGATCGTCGCGCGGAGCATTCAAGGTGTGGGGGCCGCACTGCTGGTGCCCGGGAGCCTCGCGATTATCAGTACCTCGTTCGACGAGAAAAGTCGCGGCCAGGCCATCGGTACTTGGTCTGGATTTACGGCCATCACCACCGCGGTTGGGCCTGTCCTTGGCGGCTGGTTGGTTGAGCATGCCTCCTGGCGCTGGGCATTTTTCATCAATCTCCCGCTCGCCGCGGCAGTGATGGCCATTTCGCTTTGGCGAATTCCGGAAAGCCGCAGCGCCATGGCGGGTCGCGTCGATTGGTTAGGCGCGCTTTTGGCCACCCTCGGGCTAGCTGGTGTGGTCAATGGCTTCCTCGAATCTGTCAATCTGGGCTGGCGGCATCCCCTGGTTTTCGCTAGTTTGCTCGTTGGCTGCGGATGTCTTATTGCCTTCGGGTGGGTCGAAGTCCGTGCTACGTCGCCGATGCTTCCCCTCGCCCTCTTCGCATCTCGCAGCTTCAGTGGCGCGAACCTGCTCACCTTGTTTCTATATGCTGCTATTGGAATTTTCTTTTTCTTGTTCCCGTTGAACTTGATCCAGGTCCAGGGATACTCCGCAACTGCAACCGGGGCTGCCGTCCTCCCCTTGATTCTCCTGATGTTCCTTCTTTCCCGGTGGTCTGGCGGACTCGTTGCCCGCTATGGTCCAAGAGGTCCACTGATCATCGGCCCTTTAATTGCCGCGTTAGGTTTTGTTCTGTTCGCTATTCCCTCCGTTGGCGGCAGCTACTGGAAGACATTCTTTCCGGCCGTGTTGGTCCTCGGGTTGGGGACGGCGGTCACCGTAGCTCCTCTCACCACCGTAGTTATGAATTCCGTAGATCAAAACCGAGTCGGTACCGCTTCTGGAATCAACAATGCAGTGGCGCGCGTAGCGGGCGTCCTCGCTATTGCGGTGCTAGGGATTGTGATGGTGAACGTCTTTGGTTCTCGTCTAAATCAAAGCCTTACACATCTCTCGCTGTCACCCGCCATTCTGCACGAAGTGCAAGCCAACGAGATCAAGCTAGCCGGATTGCAAGTGCCCGCGGGCCTAGACCCAGGTACGAAATCCGCCGTTACAGGGTCGATTAAACAAGCATTTGTGCTTGGCTTCCGAGTCGTTATATTGATTTGCGCAGGCCTATCCGTCGTCAGTGCCGCGGTCGCCCAACTCATGATTCGCGCCGTCGCACAGGATCACTGATTGGTGCGCTTCGCACGGCAACCGCGCCAGAGAGCACGGTTTTTCGATAACTAAAGACGGCCAGCGGATAACTTCCCCATTCACCGGCGAAGTGTTGTTGGCTTGACGCCTATCCGTGCGGCCAGTAGGCTGGCAAGCTCATGCGCGCTTCTTCGAGGAAGCTTTTAGTCGTAGCTGTCGGGCTCGGTGTCCTGGGATTTGTTGCTTACCGCGCGCGCGGCCTTTTCCACTTCGGCGATTTTAGCGGCGCAAAGCTTCTCCACTCCTTGCGCGACGCCAATCTCTTTCTTCTCGCCGTCTCCGTTGTCGCCATCTACAGCTGCTACGCCCTGCGCTCTCTCCGCTGGGAAGTCTTCCAGCGCAACCTCGGCCCTTCGCACTTTTGGAATATTTACGGCATGACCCTCGCCGGATTTTCCGCCGTGTTCCTGCTCGGACGCGCCGGCGAACCCGTCCGCCCGCTGCTCCTCGCCCGCAAGGAAAAGCTGCCCATCGCGGATATGTTCGGAATTTACGTGCTCGAAAGGCTATTCGATACCGCCAGTGCCGCCGTCATAGCTGCCATCGGCCTTTTCCTCTATCGGTCGCATGCGCCAGCAGGCCAGAACGCCAGCGCATTGCAGACCGCGGCAAAGACCACCGGCTCGGTGCTATTTGCGGGCGTCATCGTGGCCGTCGCCGTACTCGTGTATCTGCGCTTGCACGGCACCGCCCTGCTGCAGCGGCGTTTGCAAGCGGTGATCGCGGTGCACTCCTGGAAAGCAAAGTTTGCGCGAATTGTCCTGGGGTTTGCGCGCGGCGTGCAAACCATCCGCACCTGGGGCCAACTGGCGTTGGCAGTTCTATACTCAACGGCCCATTGGTTTCTGGTCCTGCTGGTGTATTTGTGGGTGTCGCATAGTTTCGGCGGAAAGCTCGCCGGCATTACCCTGAGCGACGCCATGCTGGTGCTGGCCTTCACCCTGGTGGGCTCCGCCGTGCAAGTCCCCGGAGTCGGCGGCGGCTCGCAAGCGGGCTCCATCATTGCGTATACCGCGATCTTTGGAGTAGAAAGAGAGCCGGCCGTTGCTGCCGCGATCGTCTTATGGCTGATTTCCTTTGCCATCTGCAGCGTGCTCGGTGTTCCCCTGCTGATTCACGAGGGTTGGTCGCTCGGCCAATTGCGGGAGATCGCCAAGCACGAGGACGAAATTGTGGACAAAGAAATGGTCGGGAGCAGTGGCGACACGCGAATCCGGCAGGGAGAGTCCTCCGAGTGAAATGCCCGTTCTGTGCGCACGTAGACGACAAGGTGATTGATTCGCGCGAAGGCCGCAGCGGCGACACCGTTCGCCGCCGCCGCGAATGCCTCAAATGTGGACGCCGCTTCACCACCTACGAGCGCATCGACGAAATTCCCTACATGGTCATCAAGAAGGATGGCCGTCGCGAACGCTTCGAGCGCCAGAAAATTTTGCAGGGCTTGCTGAAAGCCTGCGAAAAAAGGCCGGTGCCGACGCCCAAGCTTGAAGGCATCGTTGACGAAATCGAAAGCGTCGTGCACGAAGCCACCGAGCGCGAGCTGACCACCACCGAAATCGGCGAAATGATCATGCACCGCCTGAAGAAGCTCGACAAAGTTGCGTACGTGCGCTTCGCGAGCGTGTACATGGATTTCAAGGACGTCCAGGAATTCATGAGCGAGCTGAAGAATTTGCTGAAGGATCGCGCAAAGAAATGATGTTGCCCGCGGGGGCGCAGGACTCCTGCGCCCGAACTTGGCGCGATGAGAACGATTGCGCGCGGTGGGAAAGCGATTTCCGGCTTTCCGACGCTGGTTCCGAGTTGCAGTGAGGGCCGGCTGCGGGGCGCGGTGCAAGCGCCGCAAAAGAGTTCGCAGAGAAAAGTTGGAGGTCAGCAATGAACGCCCTTTTAGCATTCCTTTGTTCGCTATTTCTGTTTGCCGATGCCCCCATGGCGGAGTTGCCGCGCGTGACGCATTTTCAGGCGCCGAGTTATCCGGAAGTGGCGTGGCAGGAAAAAGTGCATGGAAAAGTGACCTTGAAAATTCTGGTGTACAAGGACGGCCGGTTCGGCTTCACGGATACGGCTGCCGGGCCGCCCGCGCTGGTCAGCGCGGCGAAAGAAAATCTGTGCTCCTGGACTTTCGCGGCGAACCAGTCCGAACAGCCGCTGCCGCTGACGGTGGAGTATGAATATCGCATCGACAAGGCCAAGACATCCGCGCAGGTCAACGCAGAAGTGACATACGATTTGCCGAACCACGTCACGGTCGTTGCTCCGGAGTATTCGCCGACGTGCCTGTGCGTGAAGAAAAAGTCGAAGTGGCGGCTGTTCTGAAACGAGTGCGCGCTTGCACGCCGGTGCCTTTGGCCGCGGCCTCCACCTGCTTCAGTATGCGGTCGAGCGCGGCGCGGTCGAACAGGCGGCCATTGGCGATTACGGCGGTGATCTTCTTCGTGTTGTGAATGTCCATCAGCGGGTTGGCGCTCAGCAGCACCAGGTCCGCAATTTTGCCCGCTTCCACCGAGCCATAGTTTCTTTGCATTCCTAAAAACTTCGCGGGATTGCTCGTTGCGGTCTGCAAGGATTCCATCGGCGTGAAACCGGCTTCGACGAAATTTGATAGTTCATCGTGCAGGCTGAATCCCGGCATGATGTAGACGCCGGGCGCGGTATCGGTTCCCGCGAGGAACGAAACGCCGGCGCGATGCTGCGTTCCGACCATTTGCAGATTGGCGGCGAAATATTTTTGCCGCAGTTCCAGCGGATCGTGCAGCAGGCCGGGCATCATCTCGTCCGTGAAGCGCTTCCAGGTCACATCGCGCCAGTAGGCGGGAGCGTATTTATCGAGCGGATCGTGCTTCAGGTCGCGCTGGTCGAGAAAAGTGCCGCCGCGCTGCCACGCGAGAGTAGGCACTTGCCAAGTTTGGCGTTGCGCGAGCTGGCGAATCAGGGCATCGCACTTTTGTTTGTCTTGCGTGGCGAGCAGCAGTTTTAGATCGCCCTGACCGGCAATGAATTTGTTTTCTTCTGTGGAGCAGCCCTCGAAGCTGCCCATCAGATGCTCGATGCTTTTCTGTCCCGCTGCGATGGTTTCCGCAATGCGCACTTTGTCCGGCACATGCCCAACGATGGGCAAGCCGACCTTGTGCGCTTCGGCAGCGGCGGCGAGATACGCATCGTGGGAAATGACGGACTGCACCTTGATGAAGTCGACGCCCTGCGCCTTCAGCAAGTCCACGGCGGCTACGGCGCTCTCCGGCGTGGTGACCGCGATGGAGCTGGGGAAGCGCAGCTTGCCGTCCGGCAAAAGCGCGTCCAGCATCGGCCCGGAAATAATCATGCGCGGTCCGATGATTTTGCCGGCGGCGATTTGCTTGCGCCAGGCGAAGAGCACGGGAATGTCGCCGCCCATGTCGCGCACCCCGGTAACGCCATTAGCGATGAACAGCGGCAGGATGATGTCGCGTCCGCCGGGGAACCAGTCACCAAAAGCGGAGTGCACATGCATGTCCCACAAGCCGGGGATAAGGAATTGGCCGCGGCCGTCGATGACGCGCGTGTTCTTCGCGAGGGGCACGACCACGGAGTGCGAGACGAAGGTGATGCGATCTCCGTTAATCACGACGATGGAGTCGGGCTGCACCGAAGCGGTACCAGGATTGATGACGGTAACGTGTGCGATGGCGATCTGCGCGGTCGTCGATTTGTTTTGGGGTATGGTCTGCGCAAGAGTAGTGGACGCGAGCAAGAGCGCGGCGCAAATGAGCAGCAGGATGCGGTGAGGTAGGGAAATCATGTGGGAAGGGCGACTACGGTGAGCGGCGAGTGACGAGTGGCGAGTTTAGAATTCATCGGCACCCCCCACCCCCGTAGGCAATGCGGATGGTTGTGAAAGAAAAGGGGTTGCGGGAAAAGCAATTCGTAAGAATATGAAAACAAAGGGCGAGGCAATTGGATCCGGCGCGACCGCAGAGAAATCTGAAACGCGTGAGGGGTAGTACACCCCCGCGGTGACGGGAAGTATGCGCAATCGACTGACGGCACAGGGGATAGAGGCGCCACGTGGCGCATGTGACGGGGGAACGAAGATCGGAGCGGAGGTGTTGGGGTACCCCCACCCGGGTGTTCTGCAAAAAGAGGCTCTAAGTTGCTGAAAAGAAAGGATGGAGGTCGGAGAAAGAGGGCAAAGAGGCTGCAAACGCTTGAAAGTAATGGATTTACCACAGAAACGCGGCAGGGCACGGAGCTTGGCGGCGACACCCCCTCCCCCGGTGTTTTTGTAAGTGTGCATTCTAAAGGGGTTACAAGAGAGGTGTCTGTAAGTGCGGATTCTAAACGACTTATTTGCACCAAAACAGTGCAAAATGCGAGGTTTCGCGGAAGTGCGGAATCTAAAGGAGTTAGGGGTGCTGCGTGGCGGCGAGTTTGTTCGAGATAACACGCGCAACCATACCACAGATCTTGACGGTCATCAATAGTAAACTGTAAGTGCAATGGGATGAATGCGGTGCAAGGAGAATTCCAAAACGGCATTCTCGGCAAAGCGCGAAGGGATGCGCCTCCCAAAATCCTTTCAAATTCGTTTGCCACCTGCCATTCGCGAGGGATACTGCTGCTGTATGAGGCTTCATTCAACTCTGCGTGAAACGAAGTGATCAATTTTGACATAATTAGTCCAGGCAAACGCTGGTTAAGGCGAGAAGATATGAAATCCAGATACAGGCGAACCGCCCTTTGGGTACTGTTGCTGCTTGTTTGTCCATTCTCGGTCTTAGCGCAACAGGCGACCACGAACCGGAATGTCATTCTTCGCCGCGACCCGGCGACAACGAGTCCAGCGCTAGAGCATCTTGCCAAAGGGGATAGGCTGATGCTCGTTGACGCGAACCCAGACAGCGGCTTCTATCACGTCAGGACGGAGGACGATCAGGTGGGATGGGTTTTATCGAAGTATGTGAGCCTCTCCCCCACTCCACCATCACCCGCACTCGCAACGCCAACCGCTGCGTCGGGAGAAACGTGTGATCCCACGCTAGAAGCCCACGTTTATCATCCCCAGCGCCTCATCGTGAAACAGCCGTGTATTGCGGTGACGGGGACAATTGTAGATGCGACAGCGACCGAGACGGTAAAGCAGCCGGATGGAGTCCGTCATGAGAAGGATGGCGACACGCACGGATGGTTAAAGGTGGATCCCCAATTTGAGAATCTCTTGAACGCCGGAAACATCAGCGATGAAGGGGGCAACCTAGTGTTTGAAATCGTATGCCGGTTCCCCGTGACGCAAGCGGATGCGAAGGCGGCGTGCAAAAGCTACACGGATCGCGTCAAGCTCCCGCCGCTTGGCGCACACGTGCGGATAGTTGGAAGGTACGTGCAGGACACCTTCCATGCAAAGTGGAACGAAATTCATCCTGTCACGAGTATCACCGTAGTTCCCTAAGACCGTGAGACAGCGCGGTTCTCGGTTTGTTCAAATATGCAAACGATAAGCGCCACGCGCCGTTCGAGGAAAATTCAAAAACCGCACCCTTCAACAAAGCGCGAAGGGATGCGCCGCCCAAAATCCTTCAAATCTGTTTACCACCCACCCGTGCAAATTGCTTTCAAACCTGTTTTGCCCGCCGATATATGGAAAGGCGATTTATATCCGGTCCGTTAATAAGATGTGTTAGAATTTGGGACCGCTAAATCACTGCATGTAGTCCCACATGTAGCCGTTGGAGACTTATGCGTACCTTGAATGCTAATCGTCTGTGGCGATCTGTGTGTTTTGGTGTGGTGTGTGCCGCGACTGCTGCTCTGATCGCGTGCGGGGGAGGCGGCAATGGAGCAGGTCCCGCCATCGTAACTCTCCAATCGATCACCGTGACATCACCAAGCGGCTCAGTCGCCGCCGGCCTTACTGAGCAATTCACGGCAACTGGGAACTTCTCCGATGGGACGACAAAGCCGCTCACGGCGGCCAACTGGTCAACGTCCGATGTGACCTTGGCAACGATAAGTTCAACTGGCCTGCTGACCACACTCAAGCAGGGCGCGGTTACGGTGTCAGCAGCGTCTGGTACCGCCGCAGGCAGCACATCATTCAACATCGGCCCAGCGGTTCCCGTCAGCATAGTCGTTTCGACTGTGAACAACTCGGTTGCAGCCGGACTTACTGAGCAATTCACGGCAACGGGAAACTTCACCGATGGCACGACAAAGCCGCTAGCGACGGCCAACTGGTCAACGTCCGACGTGATCCTGGCAACCATAAGTTCAACCGGTCTGCTAACCACGCTGAAGCAGGGAGTGGTTACGGTGTCCGCAGCATCCGGTACGTCGACTGGCAGCGCATCGTTCAATATCGGCCCACCGGTGCCAACCGGCTTAGTCATTTCGCCCGCGAATTCCCCTGTGACGATTGGTGCCGCGACGCCGAGCAAGCTGTCGGCGATTCTCAACTTCACGGACAAAAGCACCCAGGATATTTCTGGTCAGGTAACGTGGAGCAACACAAATCCGTTCACCGCGAGTATCGATACCCAAGGCAATGTTACGACCGTGCACACCGGGTATACGCAGATCGCGGCGACCAACGGAGCCTTCTCGGCGGCGGCGGATTTTACGGTATTGGCCGTGCCGCGGTTTCTGTATGTCTCGACTGACGCAGGTCGGCTGGTATCGAGGACCACGATTGACGCAAGTACGGGGCAATTGCGAATGGCCGGGTACATCAAAACAAGCGCCAACAACCTTGCGGCCTTTCCATGCCAAACAACAGACCCTTCGAACCAATTCCTTTACGTTGGCTCCTTCCTAAACAGCAGTACCCCGGGTGGAGAGATCCAAATTTACAGTATCGATCGAGTTGCCGGGACCCTCACACCCGTGACTGGCAGTCCCTTTGCAATACCTGATCCGGTGGGCTGCATTCAATTTGAACCGACTGGAAGCTTTGGTTATAGCGGCACGGTGGTCAACGGGACGAATCAATTGCTGACCTATTCACGAGACTCGAGCAGTGGCGCATTGTCGAAGATTAATTCGATCACGCTGAACAGCACTGCGTTGCAGGTAGCGGTGGATCCCCTAGGGAAGTATTTGTATGTCGCAACGATTGCGCAAACGAGTCCCACAGCGCTTCCTGCACAGGCGTACGGGTACACGATTGATTCTGCGACGGGTGCGCTCGCGCCCGTTGTGGGCACTCCCTTTCAACTTTCCAATGTCACTGGAGTTTTCTCGTGGCATCCATCGGGGGACTTTCTGTACGGAGCAAACTCAAACGGGCAGTCAATCGATGTTTATTCCGTCGACCGTACAACTGGAAAGTTGAGTGTCCGCGGCTCCCTAGTTACCTGTATCAATCCGACGGCCGTTCGCTTTAGCCCCGACGGAAAATTTGCGTACAGCGCGTGCTCGATGGATATCAATCGCGATCCAAACAGTGCATCGGTGGAGAGCTTTGCGGTTGGCGCTGACGGGACGTTGACGCACATCGGGACCACTTCATCCGCGAACGCGCCATTTGATTTAACCGGCGACCCTTCGGGGCAATTCCTTTATCTGGAGGCGAATACTTCCTATGTGTATTCGTTTCAAATCGGCGCTGACGGGGTGGCTCGGTTTGCGCGCAGGATAGGAATTCAGCCGAATCAGGGCCCCCGGATGGCGATCGTCGGTGGCAGCACCACCGTAACGTACACCCCGAAATTTGGCTATGTGACGTCCACTGGTGACAACAAGCTTTCTACGTATGCTGTGCAAACGGACGGAACTTTGGGAGTTCCGCAGAGCATCGCCACGCAGGTCTCTCCTTTTTCACTGAGCCTGATTCCGTGGGGAAGTAATCTCCTGCTCGCCTCCACGGCCCCTAACCCGAATCTGACGGCCTATCCGTTGGCTACAACCGGCAGCCCTGGTGTGCCGGTGAACTTCGGTAACGCCGCAACAGCGGGTGGTGTGGCGATCGATCCCTCGGAGCAATGGGCCTTTCAGACTGACTCCACCAACGCGGTGGTCTCCACGTTCCGAAAAGTTGGCACGAACTGGTCCCTATCATCGTATGTAGTGAACGGGAACCCTGTGACGACTTTCTCCGCCGGCGCGGGAGCCGGACCTATGGCGGTCGATCCTTTTGGGCGGTTCCTTTACGTTGCCAACCAAGGGGCGAATTCCATTTCGGCATACCAGTATTTTGGCACCAGCGCAGAGTTGTTCGAATCCACCGGCACATTCGTACTTCCATACACCGACGGTTCGCCTTTTTCCGTCGGCGCAAAGCCGGTGGCGCTTGCCGTGGATTCCACTGAATCCTTTCTGTATGTTGTCTGCAACGATCAGACGCTTCGCGTGTACGCCATTGACTACAACAGCGGCGGCCACATCGCGCAAGTAGCGACCGTTACTCTTGCGGGACAGCCTGTTAGTGTAGCGACAGAGCCGACGGGCCGGTTCGTTTATGAGGCGGATAGCATCGGCGTGACTGTGTTCTCTGTGAACGCGCAATCAGGAGTGTTGACTCCTGTCCCGCTCAGTCCCGCGATTTCCTTGACCAACATTGCCGGCCTATACGTGGAACCCTCCGGCAAGTTTCTGTACCTCGCAACGGACGCGGGGGTGTTTGCCTACGTCATCAATGCCGATGGCACCTTGACCGCGGTTTCTGGGGCAGCGGTAGCCATATCGAACCATCCGTCTTCGATGTCGTTTTCAGTTGACATTCGATAGGGCCGAAGTCCAGCTCGATAGTCGGGCCCTTTGTTCCTCAGGATGAACTGAAGGCCGGCTGCTACATCGGACGCGCTCGAGGCTGCGTAGGATAAACTGAAATGGACGATGAAGACGCATAGCGCGGGAGGTGTGGTCATAAATGGCGAGGGGAAGGTGCTGGTGGTGAGCCAGCACGGAACATCGTGGTCCTTGCCGAAGGGACATATCGATCCTGGCGAAAACGCGCTGGCCGCGGCGAAGCGAGAAATTTATGAAGAGAGCGGGATTCGGGATTTGGAATTTATCCGCGACCTGGGGAGTTATGAACGCTACAAGATTGGCGTGAATGGAGGCGATGATCGCTCAGAGCGGAAGGTGATCACGATGTTTCTATTCCGAACGAGCGAAAAATCATTGAGGCCGGTGGACGCGGAGAATCCGGAAGCAAAATGGGTCGAGAAGGCAAAGGTGGCGCTGCTGCTCACGCATGAAAAAGACAAAGAATTCTTTCGGGGCGTAGAGAGGACACTGTCCAAGTGAGTTTGGAGGGAAGGCTAAGAGGTGTGTCGCAGCTACGGCGCTTTGGGTACGTTTCACCAGCCCTTTACAGGCTTCGTCGCTTCGCGAGTCAGGCCTCGAAGGTCTGACCTACAATTCTTGTGACGCACCTGCGGCGCTTGTGGCGGGCCTGCAACGATTTGGCGGGGACAGGGGCTAGTTTCCGGTCAGCGCGATGAGGTCAGTTGGAGTGGGCTGCGCATTTCCGAAAAGATAGTATCCGGGGGCGAAGTTTCCCAGCTTGGATTCAAGATGGATTGCATAGCGGTCACATTCGACAAATCCTGCAGGCAGGGGGCGAGCCGGACCTTTTAAGGTCCACCGCGTCTGTGAAAACTGGGGCTTATAGCGGGAGAGCAAGGCTCCGGCCTCCTTTGGGGAGATTTTCCACCAGAGCGATACAACCTTCTCGTTCTCCTTGACGCACAGGAGGGCAGGCATGTGGCATCTTTTATCACACCAGGGCGTTCGCGGGAAAGGATGTTGGGAAGGTGGGTACGTCTTGACGGATTTTTGGGTGGCACCCGCGCTTTGGCCACGAAGAATATAGACGAAGAACATCACATCCTGAACAGCCCGCCGGCTCCGGCGCTGTTGGACGGACGGAATAACCTGGGGTAAACTATTTTCCTCGCAGGCACGCGGCGCGCCCGTAGCTCAGCTGGATAGAGCGTCTGGCTACGAACCAGAAGGTCGGGAGTTCGAGTCCCCCCGGGCGCACCACTTAAATGGCTTGCCCTTCATTGAATTAGCAAACTCCCCTGTTGAATTGCCCTCTCGATTTTGGGTCCACTTGGGTCCACTAACAAACCCACCGTCTTTTCAAGCCTTTCTACTGCAGCTCTTTGCGAGGCAGGGACTGCCTGCGCATAGATTTCCGCGGTCGTGCTGAGGCTAGAGTGGCCAAGCTGGGCCTGCGCCGTTTTCAATGGTTCGCCCATGTCGCTGAGCAACGTCGCGTGCGTTCGACGGAAGTCATGCCAACTGAAGCGTCGGAGTTCTGCCTTGGCGCAGGCCGGAAGTAAATAGCGCTTGTGCAGATTTCCGGGTCGCAGATGAGTTCCGTTGCGACTGGGGAAGACAAGTGAATCATCTGAAGCTCGGCTGCGCGCACGATGCCGGCGAAGTGCCTGTTCAAGCGCCGGTCCCATAGGTACGTCCCGGATGCCGCCTTGCGTTTTTGGTGTCGAATTGTGGCCTTCATAAACGGCCTCACGAACGCGGATGACCTTGCGTCCGAAGTCCACATTTCTCCAGCGCAATGCGAGTAGCTCTCCGATCCGCATTCCTGTAAGAACGGCTGTTAGCACTAACGTCCGTTGCGGCTCCTTAAGAGCTTCCAACAGGCGCGTTACCTCGCCAACTGTAAGGAATCGAAGTGGTTGGCGAAGTGGCCTGGGAGGAAGTCTCACACCGCTTGCAGGGTTCGCTGGCACGCATCGGCGGGAAGCGGGCGGGGAAAAGGTTGGCGTGGCGCGGAGGTTGGGCCGATGTTGCTAACCGACTGCTCGCGAATTCTTCGGTTTGACTTTGAAGTGGTGCTTTCAGTTAAATGCCTCGTCTTTCCGGAAATAGGTGATTGCGCCTTGATCTGGCTCAAGGCACACGTCAAGCGTGCACTGCAATGACTGGGTTTCCGACTTCGGGTCCGGCCCCGGACCATCGAGCGGCACGCAATCAAGCCAGGTGGTTGACCGAAGTGGGGCGGCTCCACCCAGCACTGGGGAAAATCGGCGAAAACTTCCCCGTACATACTAAGAG
>Ga0137415_10004631_pt1 | contig 13601 bp, 19 predicted proteins | sample CZODoug3_1_1_16f_FD_183082 | JGI IMG/M metagenome (GOLD analysis project Ga0137415, IMG submission 183082) | Vadose zone soil fungal communities from Angelo Coast Range Reserve, California, USA - CZODoug3_1_1_16fungal (Hybrid Assembly) | ecosystem: Environmental > Terrestrial > Soil > Vadose... | reverse complement strand
GCCGCGCGCAGCCTATGCTGTTTATGCCGGACCGAGCAGCGTCGCGACGTGGACGACCGACAGGAGGCCTGAAACGATGATCATCCAGACCGCGCCCGCAGGCCAGCCGTGCCTGGCCGTCATGATGTACGAGCACACCGCGCTGTCGCACCAGTTCGCGCGCGCTTTCGGCAACGCGGCGTTCGAGCCGAGTGATCCCGCCGATCTGATGTGCAACGTGGTCCTGCACCACGATGCCGGCTGGGCCGACTTCGACCGCGATCCCGTCACCGACGAGAACACCGCGCTGCCCTACAATCTCGTGGAGACCCCGGCGCAATACATCACGGTCACCAGCCGGCTGTCGCCCGACTTCAACCAGCGCCAGCATCCGTTCTGCGGGCTGATGTCGAGCATGCACAGCTGGGGGCTCTACAACGGGCGCTACGGCCTCTCCAGCATGGTGCTGATCGACAAGATCCCGCCGCAGGATCGCCCGCTGGCGCAGCGCATGCTCGACGCCGAGCTCGCGCGCCAACAGCGGCTGAAGGAAGAGGTCGCCAAGGATCCGCGCACCGCGCCGCGGCTCGAAGAGCGCCGGCTGTTCCAGAACTACAAGCAGCTGCAGTTCTTCGACACGCTCGCGCTCTATTTCAATCGCGTGCATCCCGGCGGACGCGGCGAGACGAAATTCGAGCACGTGCCGCGCAATGCCGAGGAGGACGTCACTGTCACGATCCGTCCGCGCGGGGAGGGTGTCTACACGCTCTCGCCTTACCCCTTTGCGGCCAATTCCCCCGAATTCGCCTTTGCCGGCCGCTTCATTGCGCCCGGCGAACACGAGAAGCAGGGCGGCTGGCCCAACGTACTGCGCGCGGCCCCGACGGTATGGGAGACGTTTCGTATCGTGGAGGCTTGATCGGCGCGCGCCTCAAGTCTCCCTGCCGAACGCCAGTCCGGCCGCGTGAAAGAGACCCATGAGCAAGGCGCCGACTGCCCCGGCAACCAACGAAGCGGCAGGATACTGCGGCACGTTGGCCCAATATGCGAGGATGCCCGCGACCACGAGGCTCGCCCATCCTGCGATCAAATTGGGGATGGAGGAATTGCCAAAGAGACACGGATAGTTTTCGTTCGTGATCCCCTGCACGAAATGGGGCACGCCGTTGGCGCCGAAGACACCGGCGAGAAATGCGAGAATCACTGTCTGCCACATGCGGCATCCCTACGGCCAAATCCACGGCGGCTTTATAGCCGTCTAGCTAGATAGCCGTCTTGCTCGCGCAACGCATTTCGGCGACCGACTGGGTGCCGGGCCGCGGCCTCGATGTCGACGACGCGATCGAGATGGCGCGTCTCCTCAAGGCCCACGGCATCGACATTCTCGATGTCTCGGCCGGGCAGACCACGATCGGGGCGCAGCCCGTCTACGGGCGCATGTTCCAGACCCCGTTCTCCGAGGCGATCCGCAGCGAGGTCGACCTCCCCACCATCACGGTCGGCAACATCACCACCGCAGATCAGGTCAATACCATCATCGCATCAGGGCGAGCGGATCTCGTCGCACTGGCACGGCCGCACCTCGTCGACCCGCATTTCACGCTGCGGGCCTCGGCGCACTACGGCTACGCGGAGCAGATCTAAGGAGCAGGCGATGCGGCTCTTCGAGCGCAACAACGCCGAGGACGCGCAGTTGCGCGCCGCGGCCCGCGCGCATCCCCCAGCGCGGCGCCAAGCCGCGGAGTAAACAGGCCGCGGCGCCAAGCCGCGGAGTAAAGTCTTCCTGCGACCGCTCAGACCAGCGGCGTGACGGTATTTTCCACGCCGAGCAGCGCTTTGCCGTAGACCTCATAGCCGATCGGCGGGAGGATGACGGCATGCCGCGACGCCACCGCGGTGTCGCGCCACAAGCGCTGCAACGGGCTTGATTCGGCAAACCCGCTGGCGCCGTGCGCGAACAGGAGCTTGTCGATGGCCTGCGTGATCTTCTCGACGACATAGCCGCTGTCGGCGCGGACTCGCGTGCGGATGATCATCTCCGGATAGACGCCGCGCGCCGCCGCGTCATCGATGTCGTCGGCTGCGCGATAGGCGTGCAGATGCGCCGTATCGATCATCAGCGCGGCTTCGGCGATCTGCAGCTGGAATGCGACCGACATGCTCTGCTTGGTGAAGGAGGTATAGGCTATCGCGCGCGAGCCGGCTTTTTGCCGAACGAATTCGAGCGCCGCGCGCCCCATGCCCAGGATCGGTCCGACCAGGATCAGCGCGAGGATCGGAACGAAGGCCGATCGATAGAACGCCTCCTGGTTGCGCATTTCCGTCGGATAGTCGCCTTCGATGGCGCGCGGAACCGAAAGGATGCGGTGATCGGGGACGAAGACGTCCTTGGCTTTGAGACAAATGCTGCCGGTCGATTTCATGCCGGCGACGAACCAGGTGTCCTCGCGCTCCAGATCGGCCATTGGAAAGAGCGCAAGTCCCTGGTCGATCGTCTCACCGGCGTCGTTGACGATCGGCATGCCGAGCACCGCCCAGTGAGCATGCCAACCGCCTGAATTGTAGTGCCACGTGCCGGAGACGCGAAACCCGCCTGGCACCTTGGTTGACGTCGCGGTGGGAGCAAGCACGCCGGACACGCGCGCGTTCGGGTCGGCGCCGAATACCTCATCCTGGGCCTTGACGGGAAAAAGGCTCGTCAGCCAACAGCAGATATTGTTGAGGTTCACCACCCAGGCGGCGCCGCCGTCGGCCTCGGCGATCGCCGAGCTGACATCAAGCATCGTGCGCGTATTCATCTCCCAGCCGCCGTAACGCTTGGGGATGCAAACTCGCATCAAGCCGGCCGTCGTCGCGGCTTGAATAGTCTCCTCCTCGACGCGTCGGTTGGCCTCGCCCGCCGGGGCGTTCTTGCGCAGCAAAGGCGCGAGCTCGCGCGCCCTGGCGACGAGCTCCTGTGCCGTCGGCAGCGCGAAGCTGTGCACACTTGCGGTCTTTGTCATTACAAATCTCCTCCCAACAAAGTGGCTTCACACCACAGTACCCTCGCCGCTGCGCCGCAGCGGCATTCAGGTCTCGCAGCTATTGTTGCTGCTTTACGATTTGAGGGCCGCGCGGCCCTCGGTGCAGGCGCTGCGAAGTCAGCAAGATGTCAGAGGTCCGTGTGAGATGATCGTCGATCAGCTCGCAGGCGCGACCAGCGTCACGCGCAAGGCAGGCGTCAAGAATGCCCTTGTGTTCGGCGTCGACGTCTCGATCTTCGCGCGCCAGCGCGACCGACAGATGTCGATAGCGCTCGCTCTGCGCATAGAGCATTGCACGCAGCGTCAGCGTCCATGGACTGTCGCAACCGGCCGCAAGCGCCGCGTGGAAGGTCGTATGCGCGGCGGCCCAGCTCGGGCTCAAACTTGAAGCGTCGCCCGTGACCGCCACCGGGATTCGATGCAGCCGATGGTATGCGGCAACGATGGACGTCTCCCATTCGACGTCGCCGTGGGCGATCGCGGAGCGCAAGCAAAGCTGCTCGATCGCGATCCGCGTCCGCGTCAGGTCCTTCAGCTCCTCGATCGAGACGGGTGTGACGGAGTAGCCCTTCTGCGCGGTCGCCACCGCCCATTTCTCCGCCGACAGGCGCGACAAAGCTTCGCGAACCGCACCGGGGCTGAACCCCAACTTTGCAGCGATTTCGCTGATGGTGATCTTGGCACCGGGCGCGAGCCGACACTCCAGGATCTCGGCCAGAAGGGCCTCATAGGCCAGGTCCGCTTGCGTCGCCGCGTGATCGAGGTGGCCCAGTCTGTTCATGCGAAGATCCTGGGTCTCCGCGGCTATAAAGACAACAAAAAACTATTCTACATTGACAAATATTTTATCCCATGACTTGAATATGACAGCCCTTCGCAAACGCACCGCGGTGAAAATCTTCTGATTTCAAATCGATAAGACGAAGGGGGCGGGGAGTTGAGGCGCGCGGTCGCGCTGACGCGAAATCTGGCAAGCGAAGCGGGAGATCCGGGCGCGCCGTACGCAGACGCACTGTCCGCAGGAGACGCGTGCGCGCTTGCCGCAGGGCGCGAAAGCACGGAGTGGAGAAACTGCGCGCGGCGATGCCGACGCGTTGTGCAAGCCGCCGCTTTAATGCGCAGGCGAGAAACATCGCGGAGTGGAAATCAAAAAGATTGGCTTATCGAGAAAACTTGTTGTCTGATCCGACAATCAACAAGGTGCCACGCTCGGCGGCCGACCTCCAAACGGCAACCCTGAAGATGGCCCCGCAGGAGATGCGCGTCTGTGGACCCACCGTTCAACCGAAGTGGGCCGCGACATACGGGGAGGAACGGAAGTGAAGATCAAATCGACGCTGACAGGGAGGCGTGGCGCAGAGGTTGATCAGCAACGCCGCAAGGCGGTCAAGCTGATCGGAGCCGCAGGCGCCAGCGCCATTGCATCGCCTTGGATGTTTCAAACGGGGCGCGCAGCCGGCCGCGCCATCAAGATCGGCATGGTCAGCCCAGAGACCGGCGCGATCGCTGCGTTCGGCGAGGCCAACCGGTTCGTCATCGCGGGCGTCAACAAGGCATTGGCCAAAGGCATCACCGTCGCGGGTGAGAGCCATCCGGTCGAGATCATCTACAAGGACAGCCAGTCGAATCCGAATCGCGCTTCGGAAGTCACGGCCCAGCTCATCAACAACGACCGCGTCGACATCATGATCGGCTCGTCGACGTCCGACACGGTCAATCCGGTGTCCGACCAGTGCGAGCTGGCCGGCGTGCCCTGCATCACGTCCGACGATCCGTGGCAGGCCTGGTTCTTTCCGCGCAAGGGCGACCCGAAGAAGGGCTTCGAGTGGACCTACCACTTCTTCTGGGGCTTCGACATGGTCTCCAACATGTTCGCCGACATGTGGCTGTCGCTGCCGACCAACAAGACGGTCGGCACGATGTTCTCCAACGACCCGGACGGCGTTGCGGCCAACGACGAGCAGCATGGCCTTCCGGCGACGTTCAAGTCGAATGGCTTCAACGTCCGCAACCTCGGCCTCTATCCGCCGCTGTCGGACGACTTCACGGCGCAGATCGCCGAGTTCAAGAAGGCGAATTGCGAGATCGTTTGCGGCATCTTCAACCCGCCGCAATTCGCGACCTTCTGGACGCAGTGCGCGCAGCAGGGCTACCGGCCCAAGATCGTGACGCCGCTGAAGGCGCTGTTGTTCCCCACCGCCGTCGAGGCACTGGGCGACCGCGGGGTGGGCATGTCGACCGAAGTGTGGTGGTCGCACCATCATCCGTTCAAGTCTGGCCTTACCGGCGAGACGGTGCAGCAGTTCTGCGATGCCTATGAGGCCGCGAGCGGAAAGCAGTGGACCCAGCCGATCGGCTTCAAGCACGCCAACCTCGAGGTCGCGATCGACGTCCTCAAGCGAGCGAAGAAGGTCGAGGCCAGCGCGATCCGCGACGCCATTGCCCAGACCGACTACCAGTCGCTGGTCGGTCCGATCACCTGGAAGGGCGGCCCGACCAATCCGGTGCCGAACGTGTGCACGACGCCGCTCGTCGGCGGGCAGTGGCGGAAGGGCAAGAAGTTCAAGTACGACTTGGATGTCGTCTTCAACAAGACCGCGCCGAACATTCCGCTCGACAGCCCGTTCGACGCGATCCGCTATTCCTGATGCATGAAATGCGGGCCGCCCTGACATTCGCGCGGCGGCCTCTGACAATAGCCTTTCATGACCGTCCTCCTGGAACTTAGCGGCGTGTCCAAGTTCTACGGCGCGCTCAAAGCCGTGGACTCCGTGAGCCTCGTCGTCCAAAGCGGCGAGGCACTCGCCGTGATCGGGCCCAACGGCGCGGGCAAGTCCACGATGTTCAATCTGATCACCGGCGACGTCGCGCCGAGCAAAGGGCGCGTGCTGTTCGACGGGGCCGACATGACGGCGATGGCGCCGCACGCGCGTTCACGTCTCGGGATCGGCCGCTCGTATCAAATTCCGCATCCGTTCGCGAACATGAGCGTATTCGAGAACCTCTTGGTCGGCGCCATCTTCGGCGGCCGCACGGCGGAGCGAGAGAGCTACAAGCGTTGCAGCGACGTGCTCAAGGTTACAGGACTCTACGACAAAGCCAATGTGCCGGCGCGCACGCTGACGTTGCTCCAGCGCAAACGGCTGGAGCTTGCCCGCGCGCTGGCCGTGGAGCCCAAGCTCTTGCTCCTCGACGAGATCGCAGGCGGGCTGACCGAGCACGAATGCGTCGAGCTGGTGAAGACTATCGAGGAAATTCACGCGCGCGGCACCACCATTGTCTGGATCGAGCATATCGTGCACGCGCTGTTCTCGGTCGCCAGCCGGTTGATCGTGATGAATTTCGGCCAGATTCTGGCAGAGGGCGATCCCCGCGACGTGATCGCCAGTCCCCGCGTGCGCGAGGTGTATATGGGCATGCCGGTGTCATGACGCTGCTGCGGACGGAGAACCTGTCGCCCTTCTACGGCGACTTCCAGGCGCTGTTCGATATCAATGTCAGCGTCGAGGAAGGCGAGACCGTCGCCATCATCGGCGCCAACGCCGCCGGAATGTAGGACAAAGAGTCGTCATGGAATGGGTCAGCACCATCATCCAGGGCACCCTGCTCGGTGGGATCTACGGCCTGTTCGCGATCGGCCTCTCCCTGTCGTTCGGGATCATGCGCCTGGTCAATATCGCGCACGGCGATCTCATCGTGCTGTCGGCGTATGTCGCACTGGTGGTCGGCCAGGGCACGGGGCTCGATCCGTTCTCGTGCCTGATCATCGTGGTGCCGGTGATGTTCGCTCTCGGCTATGCGATGCAACGCGGACTTTTGAATTTGACGCTCAGCGGCGGGCTCCTGCCGCCCCTTCTCGTCACCTTCGGCATTTCGGTCATCATCCAGAACGGGCTGCTGCAAGGCTTTGGCGCCTACACCCATCGGCTCCAGCAAGGCGCGATCGAGACGGCGAGCTTGCAGCTTCCGGGCGGCCTCTCGATCGGGGTCTATCCGCTCTTGGTTTTTGCCGTGGCGGTACTGGCCATCGCGAGCTTGCAGCTCCTGTTCTACAGCACGCGCCTCGGCCGCGCCTTCCGCGCCGTCTCCGACGACGCCGACACCGCCGAGCTGATGGGCATCGACAATCGCAAGCTCTATGCCGTGGCGCTCGGCATCGCGATGATCTTCACCGCCGTCGCGGGCGTGTTGTTTGCGATCCGCACCAACTTCGATCCGTCAGCGGGGCCGATCCGGCTGATCCTGGCTTTCGAGGCGGTGATCATCGGCGGCTTGGGCAGCATATGGGGAACGCTGCTCGGCGGCGTGGTCTTGGGGATCGCCCAGGCGGTCGGCGCGGCGCTCAATCCGACCTGGCAGATCCTCGCCGGACACATCGCGTTCCTGATCATCCTCATCGTCCGCCCGAGCGGGCTGTTCCCACGGATGAGGGACTGACATGGACGCCGTCCAAGTCGAGCGAGGGACGAAAGTCAGTCGCGTCTTCGCCATTTTGGCGATGCCCGCGCTTGCGGCGCTGGTGACGCTGCCCTGGTGGGGCGATCCAGGCTACATGCGGCTCGTCGCCGAGATGGCCTATTACGTCGCGCTGGCTCAGCTCTGGAATCTCCTCGCCGGCTACGCCGGGCTCGTGTCCGTCGGCCAACAGGCCTATGTCGGCCTCGGCGCCTATGCGCTGTTTTATTTGACCGGCGTGTGGAACATGAACGTGTACCTGGCGCTCCTGCTCGCCGGGCCGTTCGCGGGATTGTTGTCGATCCCTGTCTCGTTCGCGGTGTTTCGGCTTCGCGGGGCGTACTTTGCCGTCGGCACCTGGGTCGTATCCGAGGTGTTCGCACTTTCGGCCAGTCTGATCGGAGTGCTTGGCGGCGGTTCAGGCCTCTCGCTGACGCCGGCGATCCTGCGTGGGATCTCGCCAAACCGCTCCGAGCGGGAGACGATCCTGTACCTGATGACGCTTGCGATCTCGTTCGTCGTGCTTGCGATCGTCTACCTGTTGCTGCGCTCGCGCCACGGGCTTGCCCTGACGGCGATCCGCGATTCGGAGCCGGCGTCCGCGAGCCTCGGAGTCAACACGTTTCGCACGAAATTCATCGTCTACGTCGTGACCGCGGCCTGCACAGGGCTCGTGGGCGGGTTGATCTTCCTGCAAAAGCTCCGCGTCTCGCCCGAGGCCGGGTTCAGCATCAACGACTGGACGGTGGTGGTGATCTTCATGGTCGTCATCGGCGGCATCGGTACCATCGAGGGGCCGATCATCGGCATGCTGGTCTTCATCCTCCTGCGCGAGCTGTTCGCCGACTACGGCACGATCTATTTGATGCTGATGGGCGCGATCGCGATCGCAGTGATGCTGAAGGCGCCGATGGGGATTTGGGGCTGGGTCATCCAACGCTACGACCTGCAGCTGTTCCCGGTCGGTCGCCGTCTGGCGCTCGCGCCAGTCGGGAAGCCCTCCGAGCCGATAATGCGCGCGGCCGCCGGCGTGGTGCCGCAAGGTGAGAGCAACCTTTAGCCGTTCATCTGTTGGGAGCGGGCCACGCCCGGCACGATAACCGCGGGGCTGCATCGTGACGGCCTCCATCCACCGCCGGCTCCGGGCGGCGGGGCGCCTCGCATGTCATCGGCCACGACGTAGGGCCCTTCGGCGGCTTGCGGGCTCAAGATGCAGCCCGGCGTCAGTGCCGCAGTTTGGGCCGATGCATCGTCCGCGCCGGCCCGCGCGCCCAGCATGCCGAGGGCCGGTGCCGATGCGAGCGCTGTCAGCGTCGCGCGGCGGGTGAGGGGAGGGCGCTTGAACAAAGGCACGGTTGATCGCTCGATGTCCGGGGGAAGGGCACGTCGAAATATCGTGTCCGATTGGGGCGGGATTCTGCCTGGCTCATGAATTCCCGGCAAGCTTCGCGCGGCGTGTCCGCTTCGATCTCGGGCTGGTGCTCGCCTGCCGGCGGGCGGTCATCACCGCGCGCACATAGCCCCGCTCCGTCAACCGAATGCTGCCGTCGGGCAGCCCAAGAATGCGGTCGAGCGCAATCTCGTAGAGCTTGATGCGTCGTTCGAGCGCGCGGATGGCGGCGTTCCATTCGGCTTCGCTGTCGCCCGCGATTGCGCGTGCCACGATGCCGTGCGTGGCAGCGCCGAGCTGCAGCAGCATGTCGGCGACCCCTTCCGGGTCGAAGGTCTTGAAGGTGCCATCCTTGACGCCGTTCGCGATGATCCTCGTCAGCAGCGGCGTGAACAACGCCACTGCCGCCGTGTTGATGCGGTGAAAGAGCACCAGGTTCTCGGGTCGGAACAGCACCTCGAACAGCGCCCAGCCCTCGGCTGCGGTCTCGATCTTGTTTTGGCGCGAGCGCGCCATGAAGGCATTGAGGCGCGTGAGCGCGTCGACGCCGGGATCATCCAACACATCCCTGACTTGCGCGAGCGCCGCTCGCGCGAACCGATCCGCAAGCGCTTCGAGCAGCGCCTGCTTGGAAGGGAAGTAGTGATAGAGCGCGCCTTTGGATACGCCGGCCTCCGCAATCACGTCGTTGAGGCTCGCATTGTCGTAGCCGCGCACAAGGAACAGCGCCTGCGCGCAGTCGAGCAGTTCGGCCCGGCGCAGTTCAGGGTGTTTGACGATGCGGGGCATCAGGCAAGCCTCGATTCCCCCGGCGCAGAACGGCGCTCGCGCTCGGTGGCCGCGCATCCTTGCATGACCGACCACTGGTCTGTATAACAGACCAGTGGTCGGATTGCGCAAGTAGGATTACGCAAGTAGTCTGTTTATGCAAGTAGTCTGTTTACGCAAAACGGGGGCGAGCCGGGAATGCAAACCCATTACGCCGCCCGCACGATAACGTCATGACCTGGAAGGTATCGGCGTGGAAGGTGGATCATGGTGACGAAGCTCATCGTCCACACGTTGGTGTCGTTCGGCGCAATCGGAGTGGTGCTCTTCCTGTCGGCTGGAACGCTCGATTGGCCCGGCGCCTGGGCGTTCCTTGTGGAGATGGTGGGGCTGGGCCTGCTGACCGGCGTGTGGCTCGCCCGCCACGATCCCGCCCTGGTCGAAGAGCGGCTTCGTCCACCGATCCAGAAGGATCAGACCCCGGCAGACAAGATCGTCCTGAGCCTGATCCTGCTGCTTATCGTTGCGTCATGGGTGTTCATGCCGCTCGATGCCGTCCGGTTCGCGTGGTCGTCGGTTCCGCGCTGGGTGCAGGCGGTCGGTGCGCTCAGCATCCTTCTCGCCGTGATCATCGGCTACCGGACCATGCGCGAAAACAGCTTCGCCGCGCCGGTGGTGAAGATCCAGAAGGAGCGCGGGCAGACCGTCATCACCACAGGCCCTTACAGCTATGTCCGCCATCCCATGTATGCGGGCGCGCTCTTCTTCTTCGTCGGCGTGCCGCTGCTTTTGGGCTCGTGGTGGGGGCTCGCCTTCGCGCCCGTGCTCGCGGGGCTGCTGGCCATCCGCATCCCCATCGAGGAGAAGGCGCTCCGCCAAGGGCTCGAGGGCTACGATGCCTACGCGGCGCAGGTCCCCTATCGGCTGGTTCCGATGGTCTGGTAGCGACGCCCGCCAGGCTTCGGATGATCGCGCTCTTGTCGGGAAAGTATCGATAGAGCGAGCCGATCGAGATTTCCACGCGCGCGGCCACCTCGCTCATCGTCACCTGATCGCTGCCTTTTTCCGCGATCAGCTTCGAGGTCACGGCGAGGCTGCGCTGCTGCGCGGGCGAGCGTCGCGGCGCGACGCCGCCGTCCGGCGATCCGGTGTGACGAGATCCCTTGTGACGAGATCCCTTGTCACGAGATCCCTTGTCACGAGATCCCTTGGGACGAGTTGCCTCAGCCATTCCGCCTCCTCCACGCGAATTTCCCGCTTGACGGACGCAATGTGAGGGTTTATCACGTTTATAAATATGAGCATCCCTCACAATAGAGACGTGGAGACAATCATGGCAACTGGAAATCCAAAGGAGGACAGACATGTTTGATCGGGCCATGTTCATTGTCGCTTTTGCGGCCGCGATCGGCAGCGGCGTCGTGGGCGGCATCTTCTACGCGTTCTCGACGTTCGTGATGGCGGCGCTCGGTCGCCTTCCACCCTAACAAGGCGCCGCGGCCATGAACACGATCAATGTCACGGTCATCAATCCCGCCTTCATGATCGCGTTCATGGGCACGGCCGCTCTCTGCGTCATCCTTGCCGGCGGCTCGTTCTCCTGGTGGGCTCAGGCGAGCGGCAAGCTCGTCCTCGCTGCAAGCCTCATCTATCTTGTCGGCTGCTTCGGCGTGACGATGGTGTTCAACGTGCCGCTCAACGACCAGCTCGCTGCGGTCGCGCCGTCGCAGTCGGCCGCCGTCTGGTCGCATTATCTCGACGTATGGACGGCCTGGAACCACGTCCGCACCGTGGCGCCCATTGTTTCGGCGATCCTGTTCACTGCCGCGCTCGTGTTGTTCTGAACGTGCACCTCCCCACGGAACGGCTAAGATCGCCAGCCGGCGGCCGATGGTGGGCACATCGAACGCATCTCCAGCAACCGTGACCCCACGGCGCCGTAGCTCGGCGATCATCTCATCAAAGGCAAGAGGGAGATCAGCGCCGTGACAAACGCCCAATTGCCTGCGGTCATCGAACGATTCATCGCCGCCGTGAACAAGGCGGACGTCGAAGCCTTCCTGGCGTTCTTTCCGACGGACGGCGTCGTCGACGATTGGGGCCGCAAGTTCACCGGCCACGCCGCCATTCGTGGCTGGAGCGACAAGGAGTTCATCGGCTCGCAGGTCAGTCTCAAGGTCACGGGCTTCGAGCAGAAGGGCCACTCCGTGGGCGTGATGACCGACGTTGGAGGCAACGGCTTCAATGGGCCAAGCCGCTTCACCTTCGTGCTCGACGGGGACAAGGTGCGCGAGATGCGGATCACGGCCGACTAAGTTAATGTCTCGAGCCGGAAGTGCGCACACAACGGGACGGCATGGGGGATTCGCATGCATACGATCATGGTCATGGCCGGCGGGCTTGTGCTCCTGGCGATTTGCATGCTCGTCGGACGCTATACGGGCAGTATCGGCAAAGGCGCGCTTGCCTTCATTCCGCTCTGGCTCATCGCCGCCGCCTTCAACATGTGGATCGGCGTCAACCGGGCTGGATATTCTTATGCGGACGAGCTTCCGATCTTCCTGCTCATTTTCTTGGTTCCGGCGGCCATCGCTGCCTGGCTGTGGTGGCGAGGGATCTGAAGCAGTAAGACCAGGATCAAGGCTTGCGACCCCTCTTGATCCGAGCAGCTCGCCTACAGCCTGTGATTCCGCCATCCCGCGTATTTCAACCGGCTGTTCTCTCGCGCTTATCACTTAGCCCTTGAGCTTAGCGTTAGGCCGTGATACTTAGCCTTATGGAACACTATCAAGGTGACCTCAGCGACGTTTTTCAAGCGCTTGCCGATCCGACGCGCCGCGCCGTCCTCGGGCGGTTGAGCAGAGGGCCAGCGAGCGTCAGCGATCTGGCGGAGCCATTCGAGATGGCTTTGCCGTCCTTCATGAAACACATCCGTTTTCTCGAAGGCAGTGGGCTGATCCGAACACGCAAGGAGGGCCGCGTGAGAACTTGTGAAATCGACGGAAGGCAGTTTGCCGCGGCCGAAAGTTGGCTTTCAGAGCAGCGCGCTATTTGGGAGGGCCGAGTGGATCGCCTCGAACAGTTCGTCACAGAGATTCAGAAGAAAGGAAAGAAGAAGTGATGCTTGCCCCCAACCCCGAACTCGATCTTACCATTTCGCGCACTATCAGGGCGCCGCGTTCGCTCGTCTGGAGCGCCTGGGCCGATCCCGTGAACTTTGCGCAGTGGTGGATTCCCGCGCCGACGAAATGCAAGGTCGTGGACATGGACCTGCGCCCCGGTGGGTCTTTCGTGACCGAGATGAGCGACAATGGCGGCCCGTTCGTGCCCCACCTCACAGCGTGCTTCCTCGATGTCGTGGAAGCGGAGCGCCTCGTCTTCACCAACGCGCTGAGCGGAGGCTGGCGGCCCACGGAGCGCGGGTTCATGACGGCTGTCATCACCTTCAAGGAGCATGCTGAAGGTACCGAGTACACGTCCTTTGCCATGCACAAGAACCGCGCTGACCGCGACAAGCATGAGGAGATGGGCTTTCACGATGGCTGGGGCACGGTCATCGCGCAACTGGCAGCGCTCGTCGAGGCGCGCGCGGCAAAGGGGCTCCGGGCATGAACACGGGATCGATTGGTTGGAATCGTCGGCAAGCGGTTAGCGCCGCCGCGTTTCTGACGGTGGGTTCGGCTTTGGGCAGCAGGGCGTGTGGGGCCAACCGGCCAATTCTCGTGGCGGCACGGCCAGGTTGGACGGCATCGACGTTTACTATGAAGTACACGGCGGTCACGATCGAAAGCGCGTTTACGCCGGAACTGGTCGGACGGCGCGCTTGCCTTCATTCCGCTCTGGCTCATCGCCGCCGCCTTCAACATGTGGATCGGCGTCAACCGGGCTGGATATTCTTATGCGGACGAGCTTCCGATCTTCCTGCTCATTTTCTTGGTTCCGGCGGCCATCGCTGCCTGGCTGTGGTGGCGAGGGATCTGAAGCAG
>Ga0137415_10004630_pt1 | contig 13603 bp, 16 predicted proteins | sample CZODoug3_1_1_16f_FD_183082 | JGI IMG/M metagenome (GOLD analysis project Ga0137415, IMG submission 183082) | Vadose zone soil fungal communities from Angelo Coast Range Reserve, California, USA - CZODoug3_1_1_16fungal (Hybrid Assembly) | ecosystem: Environmental > Terrestrial > Soil > Vadose... | reverse complement strand
CGCCACCGCGGGCATCGACGCCGCGATCGACGACATGATCCCGGTGCTGACAAAGCATCCGAACACGTCGATCCTCAGCGTGCTGCTCGCCGCCGGCCAGCCGATGGACAGCGTGCGCGCCAACGTCAAGCTCGCGATCTCCGGCGGCCAGAACGAGCCGCGCGACGCCATCTCCGGCACGGTCTGGGCGCTGCTGACGCATCCCGATCAGCTGGCGCTGGCAAGCTCCGGCAAGGCAAAATGGCTCGACGTGTTCGAGGAATATGCGCGCTGGATCGCGCCGATCGGGATGTCGCCGCGCCGCGTCGCAAAACATTGGTCGTTTGGCGGCGTCGATTTCGAGCCGGAGGATCGGGTGTTCTTCATGTTCGGCTCGGCCAATCGCGACGAGGCCTGCTTTGGCGATCCCGACCGTTTCGACATCACCCGCGATACCCAAAAAAGCATCGCCTTCGGCGCCGGCCCGCATTATTGCGCCGGCGCCTTCGCCTCGCGCGCCATGGTGGCCGATGTGGCGCTGCCCGGCATCTTCACCCGGCTGAAGGGCCTGCGGCTCGACACTTCAGAGCCGGTCCGGATCGGCGGCTGGGCGTTCCGGGGCTTGCTCAATCTGCCGGTGAGGTGGGACGCAGGGTAGCGCGCCATGAGCGCGGTCCAGCCGATCCATCGATGGCTCATGGAGCTTCAGCGCTTTTCCGCGAGGTCCGCAGGATGGTCGTCGCGCGGGAGCATGCCGCTGCGCTGAAATTGCCAGCGCATGGCGCGGTACCAGGCATATCCGGCCGCGATGCCGCAGGTCGACAGCAGGATGACATTGACGTGGTCGAGCGATCCGCTCGACCACAGCATCCATGCGGTCCACAGAACCGTGAACATCACGGCGCAGAGTTTCAGTTGGGTTGCAGTGTTCACGGCTCTTCTCCGAGGCTTGAAAAATTTCTGGCCATCATGAGCGCCGCCGCCGCAGCGCACCGTGAGGTACGTCACGGAAGTCGGTGAGCCGCCACTCAGCCAAACCTCAGCCGCGACCGCTCCTTGGCCTTCTCGGCCTCGATCTCGCGGTCGCGCGCCGGCGCCTGAGTGTGCAGCGAGGTCAGCAGGCGGCGCGCGGACTGCGCGACTTCGGCGACGGCGCGGTCGAACGCCTCGGCATTGGCCTGCGACGGCTTGTTGAAGCCCGAGAGCTTGCGCACGAACTGCAGCGCGGAGGCGTGGATTTCATCCTCGCTCGCGGGCGGTTCGAAATTGAACAGCGTCTTGATGTTGCGGCACATTTTTCTTCTCCCTTGCCCGCCTCGTTCCTGGTTCCGCTCTGGCAGTCGAAGGACGATCGGCCGAAGCAAAATCCTACTTCTCATCCCATTTTGTCATAGAATAGGCGACGCGTTCACCCCCTGCCGCCGCGCCCCGCACCAGCAAGAAGCGAGTTCCCCCCATGGCCCACATCACCTACAAAATCGTTCAGCATGACGGCGGCTGGGCCTACACCGTGGATGGCGTGTTCTCGGAGGCGTTCGCGACCCACGCCACAGCGCTTGCCGCCGCCAAGCGCGCCGCCGCCGAACAGCGCGTGCCCGGCCGTACCGAGGCGATCGAATATGAAACCGCCGACGGCAAATGGCACACCGAAACCGCTGAAGGCAGCGACCGTCCCGAGACCGATGTCGAGGACAAGCCGTAATATTCCCCTCGCAAGGCGCAGACCCTTCGGAAATTTTAGCGGATCGCAGCGACGCACCTGCTCGGCGCGTGTCCCCCGGCATGATAGGCTTGCGCCCAAGCGGCCCCGGCAAGGCGGCCGCGCCTGGGGAGAAGCATCATGAAATGTTCGCGTGCGGCGCTGTCGGCCGCCCTTGCGTTGACGTCGTTCACCGCCATCGCGGCCGATTATCCGGCGCCGCAGCAAGGCGACTGGGTCGCCAGGGATTTCAAATTCCACACCGGCGAAACCATGCCGGAACTGCGGCTGCATTATACGACCGTCGGCGAGCCGACCGGCCAGCCGGTGCTGGTGCTGCACGGTTCAGGCGGTTCGGCGGCAAGCCTGCTGACGCCTGTTTTCGCCGGTGAGTTGTTCGGCCCGGGCCAGCCGCTCGATGCGTCGAAATACTTCATCATCATTCCGGACGGGATCGGTCACGGCAAATCGTCAAAGCCGTCCGACGGGCTGAAGACCGCGTTTCCGAAATACAATTACGAGGACATGGTCGATGCGCATTACCGCCTGGTCAAGGAAGGGCTCGGCGTCAAGCACCTGCGGCTCGTGCTCGGCAATTCGATGGGCGGCATGCACACCTGGATCTGGGGCGTGAGGTATCCGCAGGCCATGGACGTATTGGTGCCGATGGCGTCGCAGCCGACCGAGATGGCGGCGCGCAACTGGATGCTGCGGCGGATGATGATCGAGACCATCCGCAACGACCCCGACTACAATGGCGGCAATTACACCGCGCCGCCGCGCATGATGAAATACGCCATCAATGCCTATGGCATCGCGACCGGTGGCGGCACGCTCGGCTATCAGACGCTGGCGCCGACGGCGGCGAAAGCCGACAAGATGGTCGACGATCGGCTGGAGACGCCGGTGACAGCCGACGCCAACGACTTCATCTATCAATGGCAGGCTTCGCACGATTACAATCCTTACCCCGGGCTGGAGCGGATCGAGGCTGTGCTGCTCGCGATCAATGCCGCCGACGACGAGCGCAATCCGCCGGAAACAGGCGTGACCGACGCCGCGCTGAAACGGGTGAAGAACGGCCGGCTCTATCTGATCCCCGCCAGCACCGAGACACGCGGGCATCTCACCACCGGCAGCGCGAAGTTCTACACCGAGCAACTGCGGGAATTGCTGCAGACGGCGCCGCAGCGCACGATGTGAAGCGGTTCGTATGGCAAAAGTGAAAGCCATGCCGTCGAACAGTTTTCGCCGTGTTGCCTTGAGTCTGCCCGGGGTGATCGAGGGCTCGCACCAGGGGCACGCCGATTTTCGCGCCGGCAAGCGCATCTTTGCAACGCTCGGCTATCCGGACCAGGAATGGGGCACGCTGATACTAACTCCGGAACAGCAGTCCGTGCTTGTCGAGGCAGAGCCCGATATCTTTCGCCCGGTGCCCGGCGGATGGGGCAAGCGAGGCAGCACCAATGTGCGGCTCGCACGAGCGGATCAAACGACGCTGCAAAGCGCCCTCACCCTGGCGTGGACCAACGTCGCGCCGAAGGCGCTGTTGACAGCACATAACAAGACGAAGCCATGATTTCGCACCGCATCAATTTCGCAACGCGGGAACGCCGCATATTTTTTGAGCATGCATCCGCCCGACAACTCCGGCTTAATCGCGCTCAATCGTAAAGATTCGTCGCGCGCATCTAGCGGCGCGCAACGATGATGCGAATGCAACGCTGTGGAGGATCGCATGCGAAGGTTCGCGCAGGTCGCCCTGCTGGCGTGTCTGCCCGCGCTGGCGAGCGCGGCGCTCGCGTTCGACAACGGCCAATACGAGAACGTCCCGGCCGACATCCGCGCCTGGTTCAAGGGCGTGATCGCCCCGAACGGCGTGCCCTGCTGCGACATCTCGGACGGCCATCGCACCGAATATGATGTTCGCGCAGGCGCCTATTGGGTGCCGATCGAAGGCCAATGGATGGCGGTGCCCGAGCGCGCCATCATCCGCGACCGCGGCAATCCGGTCGGCGAAGCCGTGGTGTGGTATGTGCATCACCGCGGCAGCATCGTCATCAGCTGCTTTGTTCCGGCGGACGCAGTGTGAATGCGCCGGCGCCATCTTTTGCGAACCCGTGCTTTGCGAACCCTTCGCACAGTGATAGTTTCGCGAAAGCATTTTCCAACCGGAGAAGAATCTTGACCGAGCTTGCCGCCAGCGACCTCAAGACGATCTACCCACAACCCGCGCCCCGCGTGATCGCCAAGGCGCGTCCGGAAATCGACGCGCATGCGAAAAAATTCATCGCCATGTCGCCGTTCTGCGTGCTCGCTACATCCGGTTCCGACGGCAGTGTCGATGCCTCGCCACGCGGCGGCAATCCGGGTTTTGTCCACGTCGCCGGCCCGAACCAGCTTCTGATGCCCGATCGTTCCGGCAACAACCGGATCGACAGTTTCCGCAATATTGTCGAGGGCTCGGGCTTTGTGCAGCTGATCTTCTTCGTGCCGGGCATCGACGAGACGCTGCGCGTCGGCGGCAAGGGCAAATTATCGGCGGACCCGGATCTGATGGCGTCGATGGTGGAATTCGGCAAGCTGCCGCGCGCCGTGCTGAGCATCAGCGTGCACGAGGCCTATTTCCATTGCGGCAAGGCGCTGATGCGCTCGAAGCTGTGGTCACCGGAGACGCGGGTCGAACGCGCGGTCATGCCCAGCATCAGCCAGGTGATCCACGAGCAGACCAATCTCGGCGAGCCGGAAAGCCAGGCCGTGGTCGAGGAGCGCTACAAGACGCAGCTGTAGGGAAGTCTCGTCACACTGGGCTGCGTCAAAGTTGGCTGTCATGCCCCGCGAAAGCGGGGCATCCAGTACTCCGTGACGGTGGAATTGAACTCTGGCGATCGCGACTACTGGATCACCCGCTTTCGCGGGTGACGACGGCGTCGCAACTTCCTAACTCTCGCTCTCGAGCCCGCCGACATGCTTCTGGGTGTAAAGCTCAAGGCCGATCCGTCCGATCAGATCAAGCTGGGTTTCGAGGAAGTCGATGTGGTGCTCCTCGTCCTTCATCAGGCTTTCGAACAGATCGCGCGAGACGTAGTCCTTGACGCTGTGGCAATGGGTTGCCGCTTCCTGGTAAAGCGCGCGGGCACTGACCTCGGAGGCCAGATCGCATTCGATGATTTCCTTGACGTTCTGGCCGATCCGCAAGGGATCGAGCACCTGCATGTTGGGAAACCCGTCGAGGAACAGAATCCGGTCGGTGAATTTGTCCGCGTGCTCCATCTCCTCGATGGATTCCTTGCGCCAGGTCTTGGCCAGTTCCAGCAAACCCCAATTGTGCAGCAGCCGAAAATGCAGCCAATACTGGTTGATGGCGGTGAGTTCACTGCGCAGGCCCTTGTTGAGATAATCGATGACTTTTGGGTCGCCCTGCATGATGCACCTTTGCTGCCGGGGCCGATCGGAATCGGCCCTCATAAAGTAGATTAGAACGCTTCTAAGTCACATTATGCGCGGGAGCAACCCTCCAGCCGAAAAGGCCGGACGGGAGACGAACAATATTCGAGGTTTCAGGCGAGAGCTTCGAGGGAGGGTTCGGCGTGCACGTGCGAGTCCGCATCCGTCAAGAAGTCCGCAACCATCTCACGGCTGTGCGGGCATCCGGAACAGCAGGCCTTGGCGCAGGCGCCGAGGGCGTCATCAATGATGGTCTTGATGGTACGCGCGCATCGGCCACACTCGGCGCTGCAACCGAGACAGCCGTAGATCTGCTTGGCATTGCGCGGGAGGTGTTCCGACGCGTTGACGGCGTTACGGACATCGTCGTCGCTGAGAACGTTGCAGGAGCAAACAATCATGAAAACGGGCGGGTCCTTGGATGATACGCAGCCAGAGGTATTGAAGAGCGAGGCGGGTTGCAAAAGGAAAAACCACCTTTTCAAGTAATTCCAAAGTGATGCGTGACACAGACTAGAATGAATCTAAAAAATTGCTGTTGCGGCAAATCAAAACTCGGCGCAGCCCCGCAGCGTCAATCACCACCCCCACCTCCACCTCCATCGCCGCCCCCACCTCCGTCGCCGCCTCCCCCGCCATCGCCTCCGCCCGAGTCGATCGGATTGCCCGAACTATCCAATGCGGAATTGTCACCACCGAACCAGTTGGGAATGCTCCAGCCGTCTCCCCCGCTGTGACTGCCGCTACCGGCTCCGGAGCTGTCGCCGGATGATCCGCGACCGGCACGGCGGTTCTGCAGCCGGGTCATCAGCGCATAGCAGATCAGCGATGTACCGCCGACCGCAATTGCGAAGGTCACCATGGTGCTCGTCATCATTCCCCCACGCTGGAACCAGCAGCCCACCCCGGATTGCGCACTGCAACACGAGGTATCCCAGTCCTCATTCGTCGCCAAATGAGGCAACTCCGTTCATTGATCATTCAAGCGAAATGTGGAACTTTCGCTACAATGGACCGCTTATTCGCTGTCCCTTGCTCCATGAGAAAGGTGAAGCCATGAGGAAGACATTGATGGCCCTCGCTGCCGTCGCCACGTTGGCTGTTTCGGCCGTGGCAGCGCCCCAGGCGGCTGAAGCGCGCGGCGGCCGGATTGCTGCTGGCATCGCCGCCGGAGTGATTGGCAGCGCCATTGTTGGCGGTGCCATCGCCTCCCAGCGCGGCTATTACGGGGACTATGGCCCGGGATACGGCTATTACGGCGGACCGGCCTATGTCGAGGATGCGCCCTGCGTCTGGCAGCGCCAGCGGTTCTGGGACGGCTATGGCTGGCGGGTTCGCCGCGTCCAGGTCTGCGACTGATCCCCCGTTCATCTTCATTAAACCGGACTGGTGATCCCGTGGAACAACGCTGGCGGCCTTAAAAAACCTTTTTTTCAGACCACTAGCGATGCGGACGTTGGATTGACTGTTGTGCGCTTTTTGGCGAAACGGCCGCTTTCGAACACAGCGTGTGAGTCATCTTAAACCCGGCGCTAACCTAAAGCGTCATCTCCAGGAGAGCCCAACACATGAAGAAGACATTTGCTGCCCTCGTCGCGATCGCAACGATCGCTGGTTCGCTCGCCACGACGCCCGCAAGCGCACAGCGCGGCGTCGCCGCAGGCGTTGCGGCCGGATTGATCGGCGGCGCCATCGTCGGTGGTGCGATCGCCTCCAGCCGCCCGGCCTATGGCTATGGTGAGCGCGTATATGTCGACGAAGCGCCTCCGTGCCGCATGGTTCGCGAGCGCTTCTGGGACGGTTACGGCTGGCGCTTCCGTCGCGTCGAGGTCTGCAACTGATCCGACTGCCAGGCGCAAATCCATCGCGCCTTGACTTTGAAACCCGGCCGAAACTTCGGCCGGGTTTTTCTTTTCCGCACCCCTCATCCTGAGGAGCGGCGTCTTCGCCGCGTCTCGAAGGATGACGAGGCGCCGGGCCCTCGTGGTTCGAGACGCCGCGCAAATGCGCGGCTCCTCACCATGAGGGATAAGGCTCATCCCCAGCGACGCCCCCGTCTACGTTATTTTCAGCGCGCCGCGCCGATCGCGCGCAGCACCGCTTCGCTCGGCCAGCAATCGACCTTGAGGCCGGCCGATTTCTGATACGCCCCGAGTGCCGCGCGCGTCTTCATCCCCGCCTTGCCGTCCAGTTTGTCGGTATAGAGACCGATGCGTGTGAGGTGACGCTGCATGGCCTCGACATCAGCGGTGCGCAGCTGCGTCGAAGCCGACCACGGCGTCGCGAACGGTTGCGGGCTCAGCATGCGGTCGCTGAGATGCCCGACGAACAGCACATAGAGATCCGAAAAATTATACTCCTTGATCACGAAGTAGTTCTTCGTGGTCAGGAACGCCGGGCCATAGATGCCCTCGGGCTGCAGCAGTGAGGCCGGCTGCGCCTGCTCGGTGGCGCTGAGTTTTTGTCCGCGCACCGGCACGAAGCCGGCACGCAGCCACTCGCCGATCGGTTTTGTCACTTCGGGCACACCCATCGTGCAGTCGACATTGGCGGGTGCGCGCACTTCATAGGCCCAGCGCAAGCCGGGCTGCCATCCCTTGTTGACGAGCTGCTGCGCGGCGGAGGCCAGCGCGTCCGGCACCGAATTCCAGATGTCGACCCGGCCGTCACCGTCGAAATCGACACCGTGCTTGTAATATTCCGACGGCAGGAACTGGGTGAGCCCGGTGGCGCCGGCCCAGGACGAGCGCATATCCTTGCGCGCCACGGCACCCTCGCCGAGGATTTTGAGCGCCAGGATGAATTCGGTGCGGTATTGATCCTTGCGGCGGCCGACATAGGCCTGCGTCGCGACCACGCGTAACGTGTCATCGGGCAGCGTGTAGCGGCCATAGTCGGTTTCGCGGCCCCAGATCGCCAGCATGATGGTCGCAGGCACGCCGAAGCGCGCTTCGATCGCACTTAAGGCAGCGCGATGCTTTTGCATCAGCTTCTGCCCCTCGGCGGCCAGCCTGATGATGCTGGCTTCCTTGACGTAGTCTGCCGGCACCTGCACGAATTCGGCTTGCGATGGCGCGCCGGTCGCGGGACGGCCGGGCAAGATCAGATCGGGCAGTTTGTAGTCCGGCTCAAGGCCGCGGGTCTCCGTGTCGAACGTCGCACGCGACACGCCGGCCGCCTGCGCCTCCGGCCACAGCGAGGCGATGAATTGGGTGAAGCCGGCATCAGCGGCATGGGCGGGCGCAGGCAGCAACAACACCATAGCAATCAATATCAATACGAGAATCGATCGGTTGATGCAGCCATTCTCATCTATCTCAACGGCTTCCTGTTTCAGCCAATATGAGATGATGCGGCCCCGGCACCCGAGTGTCGCTTTCCCGTGACGCCGATCAATCGGGTATATTTCAAGGGACCGCAGAGGTCGTTGTCCAGTCAATTTGCTGTTTCTGAATCTTTGTAAACAGCTTCACACGATAGTCCTCATAGCGCAGGGCTTCCAGAGCGGTCACGTTTCCAAGAGATGGAATAGGTAAGATAAGAAATCGATCGAAATCGACTTGGTTGCCATAAGTTCTTTTAATCTGTTCCAACAGCTTCTGCCCATTTCCATCGGAACGGTCCACTTCATTGTAGAGCCACCATGCCCGCCAGAAACGGCAGCCCACGCCAAACGAATAGGCGAGAATAAACGCTACCATCATCGGGAATATGCAATAGACGTATACTGCTTTACTCCACCTATTTTCCGGACGAAGCGCCTCGATCTTTTCATAGAGCTGCGAAAGATAGACAACCAAATTGAAGAACTGTTGTTCCAACTTAGCCTTGGTCAAGGCTGCGAGGTCAGCAGGATTCGTTTGCGACTGATTCTCCGGAGCTATTTTTGTGTGCCCGGAGTCGCTCGACCAACTTGGCGCACTGACATCGTGCCCGAGGCATTTTTCCGGATTCCTGAATAACTTCAGAGAATCGTCTGATTCCTCTACTTCCTTGAACTTAAATTTCGAATTCAGCCTCTTACAAATCTCTCCTAATGCCGCCTGCTGATCGCTCATCTGTTTGGTGCCGTAGAGTTGGCCCTTCCACAAGCCATCAACCTCTTTAAGTTTGTTATCGATGAAGTTTGCGTCCGCGGGAGCATAGAAGGAATAAACATAACTATTCGCCCCTTTCGTCATCGTCGCTTTAACCCCTGAAAAATTCTCCATTACTGAACTAAGTGCATCGCGAGGTTGCCTACTGATCTGTTGGGTATACGCAAACAGACTTATAAGGCCTATGAGAACCGCCGCCAAACATGCATGAAGAAGAGCTGTTCCACTAAGGAGGTTTCTCGACAATTTCAGTCGCGCATGCAGGAGGCGGCCGGCCTGCCGCAGATAGAATAATCCAAACATTGTCCCCAAAGCTGCCAAGATAGTTTGAAAAATAATATGGGAAATCAGATCGATCGGGGTGCGCGCAATAAAGCTTAGCAGGCTGAAAGCCGTGAGAAAGAGCGTTGTTATCACGATAGAAATGACACTAGTCAGTATGCTTGAAGAAAGCACTGTCTTGGCATGACTTACCAGACTTTCCTGCCATTCCTGTCTCTCCAGCAATTTGTCACGTGAATAATCCAATACCCTGAACATCACCAGATAGATCAGAAAGCTGGTAATCACGATCACGAAACCTTGGGCCAAATCTTGATTGGTCCAATTGACGAATTTGAAGAGCGTAGGAGTCACGACCGGAGCCACCAACAGCAGACTAGCCAGCACAACACCAAAGAAAATGAAGATGTTGACAAGGAAGATATAAACGAAATGATCGGCGCGATTTCGCGCATAAACATCCGGAAAGCCTAGCTGGGTCAAAAGCCGCGTAAGCTCGCTTGCATTCTTCGCGGACCGCGACAAAAGAACTGCAATTGTCAATGATGTTTCTCTCGCAAATCTCTGAACCTCTGCGTGGACCTGGTCTAGATCGCTCCCTTCTTGATTTTTTCCGTCTTGATTCTTCAATATCGAGAATTGAGCAACAAGGGTTTTCTGTTTGTTTTTTAGCCGCTCAAAGATGTCTATGTTCTCCTGTTGATCGGTTAAGTTGTCTAAGCGGGGGCTTGATATCCCCGGCCCCTTGCTGAAAATCTGTTGCAAGGAAAAGAACAAGATATTTGCGCGCAGCCACGCGGTGAACTCACCTTCCTGCCCAGGATTCTCCTCAAATTTCTTAACGGTCTCGCCGCCTACGAGCCTTGCAAAGGCAGCCTTTCGTTCTGCAAATTTGTCTTCGTCAATGTAGGGGTTCTGAATCAACCACAGATTAACCCGGTGGTCGCGCAAGCTAAATGCGAGTTCATTAACGGCGGTCGGAATATACGCCGTCTTGTGTGCATACTGACGAATCGAGAGTTCAATCCGTCCCAACAGCGAATTGTCCTTCAGCGCTCCTGTAGAAACCAGGAAGGTTGCGGCCGCGACCGGCCAAATTTGGGCGCTGGACGCAATGCCGGTCTGATTCGCCGCCGCCCCAACGTCAAAATTAAATGTCGTGGGACCGATAATGCAGATCGCCGTGTAGAGGGAGACTAGAAGAGCAATATAGACTATTCGGCCAAACTGATATCGAGAATCGATCGTAAGAAATTGAGGTGGTAACTGCGCAAACGGACCAATGGTCTGCTTGTCAAAGATCGGCATATTGAATTTGTCTTTTGCAAACATCACGATGATCAAAAAGCCAAGAAAATAAGTGATCAGAAATCTTGTATCTTTCAATTGTGTAACATCAACGTTCGATAGCGAAAACATTACTATCTCCCAGCGGTCACGAGTGGATTCGAGCAACGATGATGATCGACGTGCTTGCGCCTCGCCAAAAATTCAAATAGCGCATCGGCCGAGGTCTGAGTGGTCAATTGGCAAAAAAGGGTTTCCGTTGCCGTCATGTCGTTCTTCTCGGATAGTTTATTGACCGGACTTCCTCCTCCACAAACGGCGAAATATCGGCAGGACTTTTTGCAGGCTGCGACGCCTTGCGCTATCTCGTGACTTGCACGCAAAAATGTTTGGGTGCGCGAGAAGTCTTCGAGGTCGCCCTCCAGAATATTGCCGAAAACGAAATTACCGTAGGCCGGTGCACTCACCTCCATAAGTTCGGGAGAGAACGTCGAAACGCCTCCGTCCGCTGCCACAACGATGGCAGCCCAAGGTTCGACCTGTTCGTTTTCGGAAAGTTCGACGCCCGCCAGTTTCTGCGCAACGCGCTCGACTTCCCGGATATGCAGCGGGAAATTGTCGCGATAGGCCTGCTCAAGCATCGCAAAAAGGAAAGCTGACATGGCGCCCTTGAAATCTCCACCGGCGAAGCTGGAGACCTTGTTAGCCCCCTCCAGTTCGTCAATGCTGAAGCTGATCTGGGTGATTCCGTTATCACGGTAGAAGGCATAGTAGTCTTCCGGGCATTTCAGGCCGTCCGGATGCAGAACCGTGATCACACTCGGGTCGAAGCCTGCGCCCTGAAGACGTTCTAATGCCCCCGTGGCAAGCTTCCATGTGGATTTTCCGTTGCGCGTGCGACGGCGGGCATCATGAAATCTCTGCGGGCCATCGATGCTCAAACTCACATTGGTGTTGGTGCGACGAAACAGCTCGATCCATCTGTCATTGATGGCTATGCCATTGGATTGCATCGCGAAGCCGGTTCGTGCCGGCGCGACATCCAGCAAACGGCTATAGGCGTGCTCGTACCACTCGATCGGCGCCGCGGTCGGTTCGCCGGCATGCCAAACGACGACGGGAGCCGACTGCGGCGGCAGGCGGCAAAATATCTTTTCACGCAGTGCCTCGACGACCTCTTGCGACATCAAACGCTTGTCGTCTCGATGATTAAGATAGCAATAGGAACAGTTGATGTTGCAGTAAGGCGTCGGCTGCAAAATGATCAGCCGCGGATCAATCATCGAAATTAACAGTTTCGCCAGCTTCCGTAGAGACAGTTTCGGAAATTCGGGAAATTTGGAAAGTACTGGACCACCGTGGTGGTCTCACCGTTCTTCAGGTGTTCAACTGATTTCATGCTGAACTCTGGATTCCCTTTCAAGTTCAGCAGACCGGACAACATGCCTGGCTGGAGATTATCATTCGAATCCGCTGCGAGCGGAGCCGGGCTGCCATTGGCCTCGGTCGCCAACGCTAGCAGAAAAGCAAATGGAAGCGGTCCTACCCGTGGTCCAGACATGGCGCGTCTTTGTCAAATACCGCGCGATCATTATCAAAAAAATCAAATTTCAGATCGCGCCGCGATCTTCAACTTCAAATAGCATATCACGCCAAGATGCCGCTGCAAGCGGGTTTTGGATGGCTTTTCCCCGGCACCGTCAGCGTCTTGGTACTGCGATGCGGAATAAAGGAACTTCCTCCCGTGCCGGTGTGTCCTCTTAAGACGCCCAAGCAGAACCCATGCGCCCCGGCCCTTACCTCACCGCCACAATGAAAATTCGCGGAAACCGCAGCAGCACCTTGCCGTCCGCCTGCGGCGGATAGCTGGCCGCAATGCGGGCGGTGTATTCGGCGAGATATTGTTTGCGCTCGGGCGGCTCCAGCGGTTCGACGAACGGCCGCAAGCCGGTTCCCTTGACCCATTCCACGATCGCAGCGGCATCCCCGAGCACGTGATTATAGATCGTGTGCCAGATTTCCAGCCGCGTGCAGAGCGGGCCCAAAGCGTCGTAATAACCGCCCGGCGTCGGCAGCGTGTCGCGCGCCCGCGCCTTGTCGGCGAGCGTTTCCCGCCACGGCCCCATCTGCGCGACCTCGCGCATCAGGACATGGGCGGGCTCATCGAGATTGTCAGGCATTTGCACGGCCAGCACGCCGCCGGGCACCAGCGCGCCCAGCAGCCGCTGCAGTTGCTTGAGATGGCCAGGCACCCACTGGAAGATCGCATTGGCAAATAGCACGTCGGTGTTTTCCGGCGGCACCCAGTGCGCGACATTGACCTCGATGAACGTATGTCCCGGCAGCCGTTCGCGCGCCTGCCGCAACATGTCGGCCGAGGTATCGATGCCGGTAACCGCGGCCTGCGGCCAGCGCTTGACGAGAAGCTCCGTCGAATTCCCCGGTCCGCATCCGATATCGACGACCCTGCGCGCATCTGCAAGCGGGATCTGCGCCAGCAGGTCTCGCGAGGGCCGGGTCCGCTCATCCTCGAACTTGAGATACTGCTCTGCGTTCCAGTCAGCCATGGGATTCCAACTTAGCGCGTCAGCTTCTTGTATTTCAGGCGGTGCGGGATGATGGAATCCTGTCCCAGCCGGCGCATCTTGTCCTTTTCATAATCCTGGAAATTGCCTTCGAACCATTCGACATGGCTGTCGTCTTCGAAGGCAAGCATATGCGTGGCGATACGGTCGAGGAACCAGCGGTCATGGCTGATGATCACGGCGCAGCCGGCGAAATCCTCCAGCGCCTCTTCCAGCGCGCGCAGCGT
>Ga0137415_10004629_pt1 | contig 13606 bp, 12 predicted proteins | sample CZODoug3_1_1_16f_FD_183082 | JGI IMG/M metagenome (GOLD analysis project Ga0137415, IMG submission 183082) | Vadose zone soil fungal communities from Angelo Coast Range Reserve, California, USA - CZODoug3_1_1_16fungal (Hybrid Assembly) | ecosystem: Environmental > Terrestrial > Soil > Vadose... | reverse complement strand
AAACATCCGCAGATTTTAATTTTGTTCTCCTTAGCGAGCATCGCTCCAAGGATCCCGCTGCTTTTTGCGCCGCCGGAAAATCCGGCGAACGCGACCGGCCATCGCGTCGATTGCGGCCAGTTGTCGCGAATCATCTGCAATCCCGCGGTCAAAATGGCCAACCGCCATGAAACCGAATCGACGCGTGGACGAATGGTTGCGTCCGTGGCAAGCACAATCCAGCCCTCTTTCATCGCGGCGTCTTGATACCACGGCGCATCCATCGGACTTGTTCGCTCGAGGTCGGCTGTCGATGTAACGATTAGAATTGGCCACAAACGCGCGAGATCGAAATTCTTAGGAAACATCATAAGCGCCCGGCCAGTTGTCGGCCTGGAATTACCGCCCTGCGCAGCGGCTTCCTGGAAATAATTGCTAATCGGAAACTGCAGATCTAGCGTGGCTCCGCCTTGAACCGGGTGACCCGCGAGCGTCGCGGCTACCGCGCTTGCCGGAAGCAATTGATTAATTGCCAGCAAAACGATAGCAATCGCGCAGAGAACAGACTGGCGGTTCATTATCCTTCAAGAAGCTGTCGCGCTGGCCGGAACAAATCCGTCAGCTTCCTCGAATCTAAGTTTTTTGTGCAGCTCGCGCCGCAGCAGCAACAAATTGATGCAGGCCTGGAGGACCTGCGATCCGACCGACAGATACCAAACAAGTTTGATGTCGAATCCCGGTTTCTGTGACAACAACAGCGCCGGCAACGCGAAGAGAACCAAGCGTGAGGCCGAACTTAATAACGGCGGCACGGTGTTGCCCAGTCCCTGGAACATGCTCGAGCTGGTGAAGACAATGCCGGCCGCAACGAAGTTGAAAGCGACAATGCGGAGGTAATCGCTCCCGAACGCAATTACGTTGGCGTCGTTTGAGAAAAAACGGATCATCGGTCCGGGCACGATCTCCGTGATCACGGCGAGTACGAGCATCAGGGCCGCGGCCAGTCCAAGCCCCGATTTAACTGAATGCCGGACGCGATCGCCCCTACGGCCGCCGAAGTTTTGTCCAACCAGGGGCGACACTGCAAAACTCAGTGCGACCACCGGCAAAAAGAGCGCTTGCATCACCCTCGCGCCGACCCCGAATCCTGCCTGCGCCGCCGGGCCGAAATTTCGAATGATCCAGTAGACGATGAGGATGTAGACAAAGAGAAGGACAAACTCAGCGCCAGCCGGGACGCCGATGCGCAGCATCGCACTCCAGATTTTCATTTGCGCGCGCCACAGCGGAAATCGGAAGCGCAGGTAACGATATTTTTTCTCGAAGTACCAAATGATGAGCAGGTCGGCGACGAGAATGGAAATAAATGTCGCGAGTGCCGCACCGGTGACACCAAGTTTCGGCCACGGTCCGATCCCGAAAATCAAAAAGGGAGCGAGCACGATATTCAGAATCACGCTGACCACCTGGAAGATGACTGGCGCCTGAAAAATTCCGGTCGCGCGTAAGGCCGAGCCCATCGAGACGAGCGGGAACTGCAGCAACATCGCCGGAAGAAACCAGACTAGATATGCTTTGGCCAATCCCGCTGTCGCGGGATCTGCGCTCAGCGAATTGGCGTAAGCGTCCATTGAAACAAAGCCGACTGCACCTAGCGCGAGCGCAATCCAGATCGACATCGCGCATGATTGATTGAAGACGAGCTCCGCGTGCGGCTGATCTTTTCTTCCCGCGGCTTGCGAGATTAGCGCAGTTGTTCCGACGCCGAGCATTTGGGTCAACGCCAGCACGATCATAGTTAGATTTCCGGCGACACCGACCGCAGCGATGGCTTCCTTGCCGAGACGTCCAACCCAAAAAAGATCGGCCAGCAAATAAAGCGTCTGCACCACCATGCTCACGGCCATGAAAGCCGACATGTGCAACAAATGTTTGGTCACTGATCCCTGGGTCAGGTCTTTCATGTGATCTTTCGAATCCTGTCGCGTCGATGCGATTTGTGGCAACCGAAATCGAAAGGGAATTTCTAAAGCTGCCAGTCCGGTCCAAAGACTCGCCGTGGAGAGCTCGGACCTACACTTTTTCCGCCACGATCTCAAGCACGAGCGGAGTCAGCATAAATGAAGGTTTTTCTTTCTCGGCCGCAGTCAGGTCGGCGCGGACCTTGTCGGCAAATGCGGCGTCGATTCGGCCGAGCTCTTGCAAGCGCAACAGATGGACATGAATGAATTGGGCCGGCCACTGCCACATGTAATCATTCGACTGAAGACAGAAAATTCGCGGCGCCACCGTCCGCACGATGAATCCGTTCTTCGTTAACCATGACGGCAGTTGCCGTCCGGTGTCCGGCTCGCCCCCGGCTTCGCGCCAGGTCGCGATCACGTGGCTTCTGAATTCCTCCAAACTCGCCCGCTGCGGCAAAAAACGCCATGTCGTGTAATGACTGTACTCATGAAAAATTGCCCGGCCGCCTCGGCGCGTGACGCGCGAGATTTTCTTAACCAGCAGCTCTGGATCGGAAACGAAGCAAAGCACCCAGCGGCACCAGCTGAAATCAAAAGGACCGTCCGGCAAATCGTCATTCATCAGGTCGAGCTCGTGAACATCGACATTTGAAAGCGATTGGGTTTGGACGGCGCTCTTGATCGCGTTTACAAAATTACTCGACCGTTCGACTGCGACTACCCGTCCGCCGGGTCCGACAATTTCAGCAAGATCGACCGTCGCATAGCCCGGTCCGGCGCCGACATCGAGGACGCGACTTCCATTGGTAATGCCCGCCTGTTTCCAGCAATCCAAAACGACCGGGCGCCAGGCGCGATGTTGTACTCCCAATCGCGCCAATTCCTCGTCGTGTGTGCCGAGAACGTAATCGCGCTCCTTTGCCTGATTCATCGAATCAGCTTACATCGCGGCGGGATACGTCCCACCCGATTCTTGCTTCCCCCGCCGTCTCGCTTGCCACGCCGTAGTCTGATGAAGGCAGGTCACGCCGAAGCGCGCGTAGGCGGAAGTTATTGCGAAGGCGGGCGATGATTTCCGGCTACTTCCGACAATTAACGATTAACCAATAACCAAGCGCGCAGCGCTTATTTCTTCACTTCCGCTTTTCCGGTCTTGTCCTGGATCGTGACGCTTAATTTCTTGCCCGCTTTATCGGCGTCGCGCGCCACGTAGGCGACCGACCAGATGTCGCTGGCTGCGTTGTATTCTGCTTTCGGCAATTGATACTCACCCAGATCGTAGCCTTTCGTGCGCGCTTCAATATCGGCAATGTCCATTGCCTGCACTGCCGTTAATTTCGGACCAGCAGTCGGCGGCGAAGCGGCGGCGATTGGAGGCGTCGAGATTTGCGCCGGCGGATTTGTTTCCGGCGGCGTCTTGACGTGAAGCGATGACGGCGGCCCGGTCAATGTTCGGATCGAATTGTCCACCGGAGTTTCTTTTGAAGAAGGTTGGGGGTTGAGACTTGGGGGTTGAGAGGATTCGGCTATTGCGGATCTGGAACTTGGACTTTGGGTTTTCTCGGCTTCAGCCGAGAGCGGCCCTTCCGCTGGAATATCTTCACTTAATTGTGTCTCCGCTTTGGATGGTTGAGAGGAGGCGGCTTTCGCGATCTTCGACGGCTTTTCGGTTTGTTCGGGCTTCGCGCGGTCAGAGCGCTTGGCCGGCTCGGCTTCCGATTTTTTGGCAACGGTGTGAGTCGGGTGTTCAATCGCGCGGACGGCGCCAGGCGCAAGTGCCGCTTTCCTGGTCACGGGTGCTCGCGGCGTAGCCGATTGGTCCGGCTCTTCACTGGCAGTTTGAGCGATCGCCGGTTGAGAAATTCCTTGCGTTGTCTTGGCCTTCTCTTGCTGTGCGGCCGCTGATTTACTGATTTCTGACCTCTGACCTCTGACTGCTGATTCTTCTGGTCCTTCGGCCGGAATGTCCGCGCTCGTTTCTTCTGCAACTCGCGTTTGCGTTTTTTCTTCCGAAATCTTTTCCGTCTTTAACGATTCGCTCGCGACTTCTGTTGACGTTGCGGATGCGGTGCGCTTCGGTTTCTCCGCCGCGGCCGCGGGCTCTGCGGTTTCTGCTTTCGTAATTACTGGGCCGGCGGTCCAGCGCCCGTTCGTATGACCATCGACAAACGTCGCGTGATACGTTTTTCCATGATCGACCGTCATGACACCGCCGCTGAATTTCCCGTGCACCATCGTCCCTGAATAACTGCTGATGAGTGTTTTTTTGGGAACGAAAACATTCGAACCGGTGGTGAAACTTCGGTCCGTTCGGAACCACTGAAGCGTGCCCGGTCCGGTGGCATACCCCTCCGCGTCACGACCGCCAGACCAGGTTGCGGTGTCGTCGGGTTTGGGATCGTTATTCCAAACGAAAGTTTTCTTGCGGTCGTCGGTCCGCTGGTAAGCGCCGTCGGCCAGCGCGCCCTTGGCCAAAATCAGGAGTAATACCGACGCTCCAAAAACGATAAAACGGCGCGCCTTCACGAGGACGCCGATTGTAGTTCATTCAGTCTGCCCTTCACAACAGGAAAGTCCGCACCATTAATAAAAAAGCCTTGGGCGCCGAGAGTTTTCCGCTTTGTAGAGGCAATGCAGCAGCAAACTGGTGAAGGCCAGTCGAGTGCCAGACCGGCCCGACCGCCAGTCCGGTCAAAGACTCGCCGTGGAGAGCTCGGACCCTATTTTCGAATTTCTACCTTTTTCGTCTTGTCTTCGACGGTCACGGTGAACGCGCTCAGGAGGTTTCCCTGCGCGTCGGCGTCTTGCTTTAAACCGTAAAAGAGGGCCCACTTCCCTTTGACCGCGGAGTGATCGACTTGCGGGCGCTGATATTCGTCGACATGGTATCCCTGAATGCGCGCTTCAGTGTCCGCCAGACTGATCGCTTCGGCTTCGGTCAGTTTGTCCGTCCTCGACGCCGACGATATCGATCTTTCCGTTTTTTCCGGAACGGTCTCAGGAATTGAAGTGGCGCGTAGAGACGACGGCGGGCCGACCAGCGTGCTTAATGAAACGTCGGCATCAGACTTGGCTGCGGAAGGTCGATTGCCGGGAGGAAGGCTGCTGACTTCTGGATTTTGGACAGGTCTTTCGGCGACAGGTGCCGTCTCTTGAGTCGAGGGTTGGGTGGTGGTTTCCGTCGTCGGGCCCAATGCCGGCGCCGAAATCTCGGTCGAGCCACTGACTTCTGACTTCTGAGTTCCGATCTCTGATTTTGTCGGAATCGGCGTTGGTTCAAAAACTGACGCTGGTTTTTCTGTTTTCTCGCGTGCGAGCGCAATCTTTTCCTCGGCCACCGTCGGCGGCTTTGGCGCCGGCGCCACCGGAGCCGGAGTCGCGCTCGATTTGCTCGCGATTGAACGGATCTTTTCCGGTTCCGCTTTCGGTTTTGTCGCTGTTTCCGGCGCCGCTGCAGCTAAATGCTTTTCCGGTTCGGGTTTCGGTTTTTGCGCGGCCGCGATTTTTTCCGCGGCCGCTTTGCGTTTTTCAATGATTGCCTCTTCCGGCAGATTCATTCTCGACGGCGCCCGACCACGCGCCCAACCGGTCACTCGTCCGCCGTCGACGAAATAAGCGTGCACGGTTCGGCCGTTGGTATGCGCATTGACCGCTCCTTCAAACTTTCCGTGGACCATGTTGCCGTAATAACGCACGTATACTTTCCCGTTCGCGGTGTACCAGGTGAGATCACCAAAGCCGCTCGCATAATTCTCTTTGTCCCGATCGCCCGCCCAGCTCGACGTCTCGCCCGGCTTCGGAGTGCTGTTCCAGACCATGGTTTTACTGTCCCTGGTTTGTTGGTATTCACCCTCGGCCAAGGCCGCGCTCGCGAACACGAGCAGCAAACTGCCACAAAGCGGAACCAGTCGAAGTCTCAAAGTCATTGTCACAAAGCGGAGAAAGACGTTACCGCGTGGCGCACAATCAGCAATCAGCAATCAGCGGTCAGTGGTCAGCGGTCAGTGGTCGGTAGTCGGTAGTCGGCGGTCTTTTGTGAGTTCCCGCTCATAAATCGATTCCCATCGCGACTGCGCCATCAATTTCTTCCCAGCCGCAACGCTTCCAAAACTCGCGGCCGCGTGGATTGTCGTCCGCGACCATGATGGTCGCGCGCTCGAGACCGGCGCGTCGCAAACCTTCCAGGCATTCAGCCACCAGCCGTTTTCCAAGCCTGCGGCCCTGGCATTTCGGATCAACCGCCAAATGATAAATGTATCCGCGGCGCCCATCATGACCGCATAATGCCGCGCCGACCATTCTTGATCCATCCGTTGCGACCCGACTCAAGCCCGGATTTTGTCCGAGAAATCGCCGAACGCTTTCGCGATCGTCGCCTTCCGCGATGTCGAGGCCCTCGACCTTTTGCCACAAATCAATTGCCGCCTCATAATCATCGATTGAAAACTCGCGTGTCCGGATCTCGCCGTTCATTTGTGGCCGCCAATTTAACACGAATTCGATCGCTGACTTCTGGTTGTCGAACGACATCGTTTCTTCTTTTGAGGGCAAAGACTGCTGCTACTTCATTCTATTCCAGGGAAGGGGATCCCTTAGATGGGTTGAGCCGAGAGGCCGAAACGATCGGGAGCGAGTGAGTCAACCCGTCCTTTGGTGGATCAGTGGTCCGCGGGCTGCTCAGACCCATCAGTGAATCAACAAATCACCAATAACTTTTTCCTGCGAACACCCGTCCACAAGGGCGGTGGGATTCGATTTAAGCCTGAATCATCGTTAGGGGCGGTATGCAGATATTAGTCGTGGAAGATCATCGGGACACTCGGGAAGTCCTTACAGGGTTGCTCAAACGTTGGGGCCACGACGTTTCCCCGGCTGACAGCCTCAAGAGCGGGATGGACCGCCTGGATAACGAACCCCCGGTTGACGTCATCCTGAGCGACATCGCCCTGCCCGACGGGACCGGCTACGCCCTCGTGAGCGAAGCGCGCCGGCGCGGGAAACGCGTGCTAGCCATCGCCTTGTCCGGCTACACCTATCCGAGCGACGTCCACATCGCCAAGCTCACCGGCTTCGACCACCATTTAACCAAGCCGTGCGATAGCGCCTATCTTAGGACCATCCTTGAAGATCGGGCGAAATGGGAACAGACGTCCCTGGCTGAGGATTAGCGGCCAGCGGTCAGCCGATCAGCAATCAACGGTCCAGACGACGGCGTTCCGCGCCGATAACGGATAACTGATAACCAATAACGCTTAACTCGGCGTCTTAGCCGTCTGCGTTCCTTGGCGAGCGCGTAGCCTCGCGCGAAGGCTGTTTCCGCTTCGCGTCGGCCAGGCGTTCGGTTTTTTTCCGGCGCCGCGCTCGTTTCCTCACGTTATCTCGGCCGTGACTGTGTCCCATAAAAGCTGTTGAGTTGTTGAGCGGTTGAGCGGACCGCCCGCGGCTCAAACGTTCTACGCCGCCTTTTTCGTCTTCTTGCCTACGATGATTCCAGGAAACTGGACCACTTCCTTCGGCGTATTACCGTTCTGGCCCAGCGTGGATTCGAACGTCAATTTACCATTGGCGATCTCACTCAAGGCGACATCGGCATGACCCATCCCGGGAACGAATTCGACCAGTGGACGGTGTCCAATGGTGAGTTGTCGAACACGGCGCGAAACCATGTTCACGAGAATTTGCTGATTCTGGATTACTTCGCTGGCGGCTTTAACAAGTTCGGGCTTCATAATTGATTAACTGAGTCCAGCGGCTGACGAGGATTAATTCCTGGGCGAGATAGGATCAGGTCCCGCCTTCAGGAAATCGCAGCAGAAAAACTTGTCCTATTATCGCCTAAACCGGGGAAAACACCAATTGTTTCGGCGGCCAGTCGCCACGGCGATTTCGTCCGTTGGCGAAGAGGTCAGCCGCCTTCATTAAAATTACGGCGTGCCAAGGAGGTCGGAGGTCAGCGGTCGGTGGTTAGAGATCAATCAGCGGTCGGTAACGGATTGTCTCCGGGGAAATGCGCGCCGCGGCCTGCGTTGTTGCTGCGGTTGCTGCTGATTCGGCGGTCTTTGTGGTTGAGGTCGCCCTTGCTGCTGGTTCTGACGCGGCGGCATAGCGCGAGCCGGTGCCGGTTCCTGGATCATTTCAAACGTCCGAAACAACTGCGCCAGATCGATCACTTCATTCGCAGCTGATCGCAATATGTTCCCAAGATTTTGCGAAACGGATGCCACTTCCACCCGGATACCGCGCCGCCTCAACTTGATCGCGAGATACGCGAAATCGGTGTCACCCGTTACGAGAATGACGACATCGGGCTGCATCTCGACCGAAAGCTCGAGCGCGTCGATCGCCATCATTACGTCCACGTTCGCCTTGTAACGTCCTTCCTCAGCGGGCGACCCATCTTTGGTCACAACCATGAATCCGTTGGAACGCAGCCACTGCATAAACTTATTCTTCTTGTCGCGTTCTTCCTGCCAGATCGGCATCGCCGGCGGAAGTCCGGCATAAACAACCATCTCAATCAGCTCGCGTCCGGTGTTTGGGCCGGCCAGAAAATCGCGCAGTTTTATCCAATCCAAACCCCGCCCGACGGTGCGGACCGAGCTTCCAACATTGGACTCATCGACCAGCACCAACACTCTCGATCGCGCCGATGTATTTGAATTTTTCTTCTGCATGTTGGGCTACGGTTTCAGATCGAGCATGGCTTTTCCTGATTCCATATCAGCCGGCACCGAAATGTGATCATGAAAATCGAGCCAGTGACCATTCGTTTTCCGGTAGAGCGAAGTAAAACGGATCCAGATATCGGATTTTTGGCCGCTCTTAAGCACACCGCTGATCAACTCCAGTCCTGTGGCAAAACCCAGATCGCCGCTTGTGCCAATGTGCAAATCGCGAACTTCGACATGCAGGTTGCCCTCGTACAGGGCCAGGAATTGTTCGTAATCCTTCCGATACGCATCTTTGCCTACGTATTGAAGCGGCGGCACCACATCGTAAGCGACGACGTCATCGGCATAGAACGCCATGATCGCTTCGAGATTTTTCTCGCTGAACGCTTTCGTAAAGCGATCGAGCCAATCGCGAATACCTGTCTCCGCCGCATTTTTACTCTTCGCTGACGGAGAACTCTTGGTCTCCGCCTGAGCGGTTACTAATGCGAACGACATCAAGATTAAACTAAGCAATGTAAAATGTTTCATACGTTTTCTGGTTTTAGATTTTGAGCTCTCAGCGTTTCGAAAAGTTCTGCGACTTCTCCCCGCTGACTTCTAACCAATAACCAAGAACTGACGAAGTCAGTGTGACCCAACCGAGCCGACACAAGGACCAACAGATTTACCGCGAATCAGAAGATTATAGCCGGCCGAGATTATTCGTCGCGCTGCCTCGCCAGTTTCCGGATCACTCTCGAGCGGATCGTCGTGGACGCTTTGCTTAACTTCGAAGTTTCGGATCGGCTTGGTCGGATCGGTGGTCTCGTAAATATAAGTCGGCACACGCCAATCTACTCGGAAACGGCCTGACCGCACTCTATTTCCGACATCTGATTTCTGACCTCTGTCTTCTCACCTCTAAATAACCTTAGGTTACCCTCGTTTCTGATGTAGACTGGTTGCGCCGATCGATCTGCCATCGGCCACTCCCCCGGGACCGGAGACATACATGGAATTAACACGCACACTATCTCAAAACGGCGCACTTTACTTCGCTCACTCTGACACGGCCCCGCGCCGGGCTGCGCTCTTTCGGCGGTTCGCTGCCGCGGCCAGAATACAGCCACCTGATATCAACCGACGGACTTTCGTCGACTCGCACGTCTCGCGACGATTTCATCCCGATAACGGGCGATAGTCGGGTCACTAATAACTAATAACCACTAACAGATAACCGATCACCAATGTTACAGCGCCATCGCAGCAAAGTTGTCGGATTCATCATCGCCGAGGCTTCGGCGATTGGGCTTCTGCTCCTCGCCGGATCATTTGCCGTGTCGTTCCGATTAACAGACGCCACCTTAGCCTTGTTGGTTAACGGTGTAACAATCGTCGCCGCTGCGGCAGTAGCCATTATCCCGATCGCCTTTTTCGCCGTCGCGCCCATTCTTCCCGGACGCCGCTGACCGCTGACCACTTCGCTGTAACTCATAAGTGAAGGCAACGCAGTATCAGCGCCAAAGTCATCGTTGTGGCTGATGTCGTTTCATCCGAAATCCGCCGAGCTTATGAGGGAATGGACGTGCACGTCATGTTCTCGAAACCGTTCGACGTCGGCCGACTCCGCTCCGCGGTCGATGGCATCGGAGCTTGATGTCGATTAACCCGGCGTCTTCGCCGCGATTGACGGTTAACGCGGCATTTTCACCGCCGTCGTGTCGCTGGCCGATGTCGATCTTTTCAGAACGGTACCGCGAACCGAGTCCCATGTTGCGGTGAATATGTAGGTCCGCCCGGATCGTAGGGTCAGACCGATTCCTGTGGGCTGGCGCGACTCGGTATTCGGCAGGCTAAGCACGCCCAAGGTATGATGCCCGCCCGACACGAATCCTTCGTAATGTTGGTTTCGTGGAATCTCAGCGACTTTTCGGCGGTCGATCCACAATTGGACGACACGATCGTTTCCAAAGTTCGGCGCTCGTTGCACGATGAGACGCGCGCCTCGGCTGGTCGCGCGCGCCTCTCCGTTGCCAGCGAAGATCGCGCAGGCGAAGGCCAAAATCAGCAAAATCCTGTTCGTAGCTATGGTGTTCATAAAAACATTTCGCGCCACGACCAGTGATCGCGTTGGTTTTAATTCTGCTTGAACGAAGCCGGCCGGCTGCTGATCCGCCAAAGGACGGACTCGCCGCGGCGAACCGCTAACCCAGCAGCGCCGTGACAGTGGCCATTACTTGAAAGCCGTATATGTGTAGGAGTTCACAGTCCAGCTCCCGTTAACCTTGGAGCCTAGTGTCACGTAAATCGTGCGGCCATCAACGGGAATGTTGTTTACGGTTTTCGAAAGCACGGTCACCTGGCCGGAATTGTAAATCTCGGCGCCATGTAGCGAGCTACCTACGAAAAGGAAATAGGCGCTGGCGCTGCCGGCGCTCCAGGTGAAGGCAACGGTGGACGAACTAAAGGTAGATCCGGGTGGCGGACTAAGCATCACTGCCGCACCGGTTGGAGTTGGCGTGGGCGTGGGAGTCGGTGTTGGAGTTGGCGTCGCGGTAGGTGTGGGTGTCGCAGTCGGAGTAGGTGTTGGAGTAGGAGTAGATGTTGGAGTAGCAGATGGATTGAAAGCCTTATATGTGTAATCTTTAAAACTCCAGGTCCCGTTAACTTTGGAACCTAGCGTCACATAAATCGTGCGCCCATCAGTGGGAATGTTATTTACTGTTTTCGAAAGCACGGTCACTTGACCAGAGTTGTAAATATCGGCGCCGTGTAGCGAGCTGCCTACGAAAAGGAAATAAGCGGTGGCGCTACCCGCGCTCCAGGTAAAAGTCACGCTGGACGAACTAAAGGTTGAGCCCGGCGGCGGGCTAAGCATCACCGCCGCCCCGGTCGTTGGCGTTGGCGTGGGCGTCGGTGTCGGAGTTGCAGTTGGCGTCGGAGTAGGGGTCGGCGCCGGCGTGGGAGTAGGAGTAGGAGTAGGAGTAGGTGTTGGTGTACTAAACAGACCAAAAGCGCCCACCCCGCTCGTAGTGCCGACATATACTTTACCGTTAGCAATTGTTGGGGTCACAAACTTGTTGCTCGTGCCGAATTGATCGCGCGAGCTAGGGGCCTGGGTGCTGTTGTAGAGTTCTGTTGCCAGATTAGTTGCATCGTAGGCTCGCAACACCGCCGCCCCGCCGGTACCCACTTGTTCCGCCCAAACGATTCCATTGAGAGTTCCATTCGCCGATATGCTCGGTGTAGTTCCCGGATAGGAAAAGGTAACGCTGCTGCTGGAGGTAGCCGTCGTTCCTAATCTCGCGTTACTAAATGCAAAGGCCTTCAAATGGTCGCCGGTGCCACCGACGTAAAGTGTCCCGTTGAAGTAAGCCGGTGTAGCCCATAGGCCGCCCGCAGTGGCTCCCGGAAAATCCTGATAGATGTTCGCGTTCGAACTCGCGTTGAATTTTCCCATGTTGTCCCGGTTCACGATATAGAGGTGGCCATCTTTCCCGCCGCCGACCGCCAGATGCCGGGTAATGCCGCCGCTGTCGATCATATCCGGAAGAACCACGACGCCCCCTGAACCAAGATCTTGATCCGCGTTCGATTCCGCGATGGTGTTGAACATCGTCCAATAATCAGCCACCTGAAGGCTGTTGTTCGCGGTGGAGAGTTTTACAAAGCAATTCCCAAAATCGCTGTGATTCGGAAATCCATTTGCGTCCAGGGTGGTCTCAAACGTCCCGTTGCCGGTCAGGGCATACATGTTTCCGCTGGCATCAACGGCGGGCGCGGCGCCGGCAGCCCAGATGGAACCCTCGTTGCCGTTGGGAACAAGATCGATCACGCGGACCTGGGCCAGAGTGGTTTGGTTGTAACCAATAATAAACGCCGTGTAGGGATCAAAATCGCAATGGGACGACCAGGTTGTGTAGACGATTCCATTATTCAGCACGAGTCCCGGCCTCTCTTTGTATTGCTTCGGATCAAAGAAAACGTTGCCGCCATTGCTATTGGCTCCGCTTCCCGGATAGCTTGCCGAAACATCGACCGGGCTTCCTGACTGCTCCGCGCCCGTGACCAGATCAAGCGCGTGCAAACGCTGGAAATAGTTTCCCGAGCTGTCTTTGCTCATCGGGACAACGTAGATTGTTCCGTTTAAACCGGCGTTCCGATCGATCACCGGTGTCGCCGTAATGCCGATCTCGGGTGTGATTTGCGAACAGCCCCGGTTATCCGAAGGAGTTTCGCCGGCCTTGAGCAGAGAAACCTGCCAGAGCACAACGCCGTTGTCCGCATCGCAGGCATAGACCGTGTCATGCTCGGTGGCGATGTAGACCACGTTGTGAACGCCTTTTCCTGGAATGGTGAGATTGGAAACGTAAAGCGGTTGCGCGTAAACCTGTCCATCGGTCGGAACAACGAAGAGTTTGCCGAACTGGTTAAAGTTAACGTTCGCCGGCGTGAGAATTGTCTCGCTCAGGTTCTGGCCGGTCCGTGCGTTGTCGTTGTGCCAGGTAAGAACGTCGACCGCGAAAATCGCGGGCACGAAAGCGATCAGCGCCAGAAATAAAAAAAGATTTCGGCGAGAGACCAGCTTAGCGCGGAGCACGATTAAAAAAATTAGCATGTTGCACACCGGCCGCGAATGAATTTGCCCCGGTGGTCAGTCGTCCGCCGGCTGATTTATTCAGCCAACTTGTCACTCGTGACTTTTGATTCTTCTTTTTCTTCGCGTCTGCCAGACGCTCGGTTTTTTTCCGGCGCCGTGCCCGTTTCCTTACGTTATCTCTGCCTTTGCTGTGTCCCATAAATTAGAAGTTAGAAGATAGCAGATAGAAGTTAGAAGTCAGTTGTCAGCTTTCATTTCAGTTCTCCCATCTCCCATCTTCTTCCCGAATGAGTATTCGGCTTATCAGCAGCGCGTGAAGCGCCTGATTCCGTTCATCGCTTAGAAGATAGAAGTTGAAAGATAGAAGATGGCGTCAGAGGTCAGCAGTTAGAGGTAAGTCTCCGCTCCCA
>Ga0137415_10004628_pt1 | contig 13607 bp, 13 predicted proteins | sample CZODoug3_1_1_16f_FD_183082 | JGI IMG/M metagenome (GOLD analysis project Ga0137415, IMG submission 183082) | Vadose zone soil fungal communities from Angelo Coast Range Reserve, California, USA - CZODoug3_1_1_16fungal (Hybrid Assembly) | ecosystem: Environmental > Terrestrial > Soil > Vadose... | reverse complement strand
AAACGGGATTCTCGGTAACTGGGAATCCGGCAATTTCCACCTTCCGATAAGCAATTGACTGGGCTCCGCCCAGACAAGGGCGGAAGAAAGTGGCTCGGCGCTTCCCTGAAGAATGAATAAATTAGCGGCCACTTTCTTAGAAGCGGGCTTATTAGATACTTAGATACAATGATGGGTGATGCCTTGTAAGACAATAAAAGACTTGGACTTTAGTATTGTCGCTTACCGATCGTGATATATTCCTTACACGCAAGTTGTTGGGCCCCTCTCGATTCGTTGCTCTAGGCGTGTGTCTTCTGCGGTGTCTTAACGGAACGAAATGAACAGCATAGGAACCGAACGAGCATTCACCAGATCCGTCGGCTACGTTCTGCTCATCGTTGCATTACTGGCGGGAGCATTCGTGTTCGGCAGGATGACTTGGAAAAGCAACGGTGAGATGCACACGTTGCTGGAGACTGTCGCTACGGTTTTGCTCCTGGTCAGCGGCGCCATGTCTCTGGTGCGTTACTACACTAAGAAAACCAGCGCGTTCTTGCTCCTTGGCAGCGGCTTTTTGGGCACCGCTCTACTCAATGGTTATCATGCCGCCATCACGTCTTCGTTTCTAGCTGGGCGGACGCCTTCCGCCGCAAGTGCACTTTCGCTCTGGAGCGGAACTACTCCTCGCTTGTTTCTGGCCGTGCTGATGTGTGTGAGCCTTTGGGGCTGGAAGAGGGAATCAAGACGTTCGACGACCGGTCAGCGGGAGGAGTTGCTTGTTTATAGTTTGATCGGAACGTTCACAGTTTTCTCCTTTTTCTTCCTTGGTGTCGTCCGGCTGCCCTTACAGTACTACCCGAATTTTGCGGTTCACCGCCCAGCGTTGGCGGTGTCCGGAATCATTTATGCCCTGGCCGCATATGGATATTGGCGAAAGGGGAGGTGGAAGACCGACGATGTGGAACACTGGCTTTTGCTCTCTCTCATCATCGGAGCGGTCGGCTATCTAACATACCAGCCGTTCTACAACAACTTGAATGAGGCTCTCTACGTGATCGGTCATGGGCTCAACGTCATGCAGTACTCATGCATGCTAATCGGTCTATTCATCAGCATGGCTTCTATATTCAAGCGCGAGGCTGAAAACGCGGCGCGCCTGCGAACTGCGCAAGATGAACTGGAGGCGCGAGTCCTTGCCCGCACCACGGATCTAGCCCAGGCCAATCAGACATTACAGGTGGAAATTATCGAGCGCTGCCGGGCAGAGCAAGCAGCGGAAGCGGCGAGCCGCGCGAAGGGCGAGTTTCTAGCGAACATGAGCCATGAAATTCGCACGCCGCTTAATGGTGTCATAGGGATGACCGATCTGGCGTTGGGAACCGATCTCACGCCGGAACAACGTGAGTATTTGGAGACGGTGAAACTCTCGGCGGATTCTCTACTCCTCGTGATCAATGACATTCTCGATTTCTCCAAGATTGAGGCGGGAAAAGTCGATTTGGAGTTAGACGATTTCAACCTGCGAGATAGTCTGGAAGCGACACTGAAAACGCTGGCGCTGCGCGCGGACGAAAAGGGACTCGAGCTTCTGTGCGAAATAGCGCCTTCAGTCCCGGACGTCGTGCGGGGAGATTCCAACCGGCTCCGCCAAGTGGTGATCAACCTCATTGGAAATGCTATTAAATTCACGCATCAGGGTGAGGTGGCCTTGAATATTCACGTCGAGGCCGAGGACGGTGACGATCGAATCATCCATTTCATAGTATCGGACACGGGGATTGGAATTCCCGCCGAGAAGCAAAAACTAATCTTTCAGCCTTTCTCGCAAGCCGATAGCTCAACGACGCGGAAATTTGGCGGGACCGGGCTGGGATTGACGATCTCGAAGCGCCTGGTGAGCTTAATGGACGGAAACATGTGGGTAGAAAGCGAGATTGGCCGAGGAACCAAATTTCACTTCACCGCGCGGCTTAAGACGTCAGAGCAACCGATTGAAGTCGGAACGATCGCCCCGCCCGAGACATTACAGGGTGTGAAGGTTCTGATAGTAGATGATAACCGTACGAATCGGCGGATTCTTGAGGGAATGCTGAAGCGCTGGGAGATGAAGTCGACATCTGTGGAAGACGGGGAAGAGGCGCTGGTGCAACTGTCCGCAGCCCAAAATGCGGAAGCACCGTTTGTGCTGGTCTTGACGGACATGCATATGCCGAAGATGGACGGTTTCTCTTTAGTGGAACAAATCCGGGAACGGCCAGAATTATCGGCGGCCATCATCATGATGCTCACGTCGGCGGGCCACCGCGGAGATGGAGCGCGATGCCAGGAGCTGGGAGTAGCAGCGTACTTGTTGAAGCCCATCCGGCAATCCGAGTTGCGGGAGGCGATTGCGCGAGTTCTGGGTGCTCCACCACAAAAAGGCGCAATCCCCCTGGTCACGCGATACTCGTTGCAAGATGCTCGCGACCCCCAAACCATCTTGTCGGTGCTCGTAGCGGAAGACAATGCCGTGAACCAATTGCTCGCGACCCGATTACTGGAGAAGCGCAGCCATCGTGTAGTGATGACTGCCAACGGTCGCGAGGCGCTTGAAGCGCTCGCAAAGGACAGGTTCGACCTCGTCTTGATGGACGTGCAGATGCCCGAGATGGACGGGCTTCAGGCTACTGTCGCGCTCCGGGAAAAAGAGAAGGAAAAAGGGGACGGGTTCCGCCAGCCTGTTATCGCCCTAACCGCTTACGCCATGAAAGGCGATCAGGAGCGATGCCTAGCGGCAGGGATGGACGGCTACCTCACCAAGCCGATCGCGCCGCAGGAGCTCGACGCGATCCTAGATAATTATGTGGCGCGCCGGATCTCTACGACGAATGCACCGGAAATCGTTGAACAAAGCAAATGAACTAGACGGTGGTCATGTTGGCAAGACAGAGACTTAGAGGTCAGAGGGTTCAGCGATTCTGTGGCGAAGCGCGATAGCGCCTGATAAACGGGATTCTCGGTAACTGGCTTTTCGCCGCCAGGCCACATTCCGAGGCTTCGCTGGACCTAGCTGCAATCCCCCAAGAGTGCCGTCCCGAACGGATTTACAATACCGCTCGACTAGGACTATCATCACGGCGATCAGGTTCCTGCCTCGCGATTTGCCAGGACGGCACCACGATGAACACTAAGGACCGCTGATGATGCGCTTCGGGACGTGGTTGGTAGTTCTGGCTTCTCTGCTTGTGGGTGGCAACTCTTTCGCCCAAGCCCCTGAGCGATTTTCCGAGCGAGTGATCACATCAGAAACCGCGCCCGCGACGTGTTTTGATAAGACAACTCAGAAACTGGTTGGTTCGATGTTGGTCCGAAGTCGGGTCTTTGTATCGCCAGATCGGAATTATCAAGCTTATGCCGAAAATGAAGCGGTAGCACACAACGCTGGGGAGAAGTGCGTCAACACAGCGAAATTGTTCGTGAAAGGACCAAGTGAAAAGGGCTTTCGGTTAGTCTACCTTGAAGAACCCAGTCGCTACGCGCTTCTCAACAACATCAGGATAGTTGATTGGTCCCCAGATAATCGCCATCTGCTGGCAGAACTATTTGTCGGGCAGTGGGGCTCAGATGCTGGAGGGAATACCCCTCTGCTCTACGACTCAACGGATGGTGTTTTCTACTCTCAAAAAGTTGTCGCAACGGCACTCAACATTCGTTTTGGCCATGACTGTGCTTTCGTCTTGCAAACGATGGGGTTTGCCGCCGACGGAGGCGTTGTTCTGAAGATTCGGCCCTCGTTGGACGAAGCGGAGGGCACGGTCGAGCCGGATTCATGCGTCAAGCAGGAAGGGCTTTGGCTGCTCAAGGATGGAGTCAAACCCTTGACGGGCACGTACAGAGTCCCGCGCTATGGTCGGTTTCTCGTGTCACGATAAGATATTCCGCCCAACAACAAGCACTACCCGCCAGTTAGTCACTTCCCAAATGGGAAGTAAGGTGTTTCAGCGCCTGAGAAACGGGATTATCGGAAGGTGGCCCCGTTAGCAAGCCGGAGGTTGCAGCTGCTGGAGGGCCATCAGGGACCGGGCGGCAGAGCACACGAAAGCGTTCCTTGTGCTCTGGGCACTTTGCCGCCTGGGCCGACCGCAGGGGGCGGCGGGCCGCAAGCCAGCTTGGCATCAATCGCTTGAATGGCGTTCTGAGCGTCAGTGAGCTGTTGGTTGAGTTTTCCCATGCGAGCTTGCATCTCATGTAGGCCGTCAGATAAGGCCTGGATCAGTGAGGACATCGTTTCCAGCCGGGCGCCGGAATTGGCCTGCAATTCCTGAACGGACTTTTGCACTCCGTCCATCGTTCCGGTGAGCTTGCTCACAGAACTTAGGGACAACTCGATCAGCGTTTTCTGTACGGCGCTTTCTTGTGCAATTGCGGTCTGCAGATCTTTCTGACCCTGCAACAATTGCTGTACGCCCTGCTGTAACTCGACGATTTCGCGGCCCACCGCTCCGACCGGTGCAGGGCCCAACAGGGCGCCTCCAGCTGCGCCCGCTAGCAACGCGGTTGCGAGGTAAACGACCCATTGCATACGCACTCCGGTTCCCCCTTCCCGGAACGACTTCGGGTTGCATTCTTGTATATCAGTCACACGGAGTAGCCAGGTGCAATCATTGCCGCGGCACACGGCGCCTGGCACCTTTTCATCGCACTTAACGGGGAACCGCACAACTGTCAAAACGCACAGTTGAATTCATGCGAATGATCGCTAAGAATGGTCGCGATCCGTGGTCGGCGTTTATCGTTCCGATCAATGTTCCAACTCCTGGCTTGTTTAGAACCATAGCGTTTTGTCAGTGAGCGAGAGGAATTACAGGACAGCTGAATTTGTTCGCTTTCGCTGCACCCGATCCATGAGGAGCACGATCCCGAAACGCAAATCCCAGTCCATTGCTTTGTGTGACTGCCCCTGAAAGGTTGTGAAACGAAAAGGGTCTCCTAGAGCGACAAGGAGAATGCAATGAGCAGAGCCATGCGATGGATAGTTTGCGTGCTTTCCATGTATTTGTTCACCGCGGGAGCGGTGTTCGGCGGAGCCACAAGCCAACAGGCAAACGCGAGTGAGAAGGCATTCGTCAGTGAAAAGGTAAATCGGGGTGAAAAGATAAAGATCGAAGGAGTGGTTGTTTCGCGTCAGGGTGAGATCCTGACCATGCGGACTGCGGACTCCGAAAATGTTGACGTGGCGTTTACCGACTACACCAGGGTCGTTACGGGCGAAGGTTTGTTAGGGAAAAAGCGAATGCCAGTCAGCGACCTCGTCCCGGGCTTGTGGATCAAGGTCCAGGGTGTGGGTGACAGTCCAGGTCATGTGCTTGCAGAATCCGTTAGTTTCTCGACCAAGGATCTCAGGACGGCACATGCAATTCAAAGCGGGTTAACGCCGCTAGATACAGAGGTTCAAGCCAACAAACGTCAGATTCAAACGAACGTGCAGAACATCCAGGCGACTCAGCAGCAAGTTCAAACCAATCAGCAGCAGATTCAAGCCAATCAACAGCTGATAGGGGAGACCAATCAGCGCCTCTCTGAACTTACGGACTATGACGTGAAGTACACGGCTTCTGTCAATTTCCTCGTCGGAAATGCAATCCTCTCACCGCAGGCCAGAAGCGAACTCATGCAGTTGTCAAGGAATGTGGTGGCACTGAAAGGTTACTTTTTTCAGGTGAAGGGCTTCACAGATTCGTCTGGAAGTATCAGTCAAAACCAGGCATTGAGCATGAGCCGCGCTCTATCTGTTATCGCTTACCTGGAAGAAGAGTGCAACATTCCGTTGACACACATATTAACGCCCGGAGCAATGGGCGAAACTCATCCCGCCTCCACGAATGAAACGCAGGAAGGGCGAGCCGAAAACCGGCGGGTTGAAATCAAGATATTGGTAAGCCGCGGCATAGCTGGACCATAGATCAGACAGGCGCATTCACGAGCTCTCAACGCCAGACGCGAGGTTGCGAGTACACGCCCTCGGTGCCTTCCTTTCAAGGTTGAGGGGCTAGATGCCCTTCCCCCGATCAGGACAATTATCATCTCATAAGGTTGGAGCGGTTGACCCAGCAGAGCTTTTGCCACAGTAGCGGGAACGTCACTCAGCCGCGGGTCAAGTCCTGATAAACGGGGCGGTCTCAATGAGAAAGTCTTGAGAGGCATTGGGGAAGTTCCGGATTTAGACGGAACGCCGCAGGTAACGACCGTAGACTGTCATTTCTGTCAGGTGTTGGCGATCACCAGTAAAGCTACGATTCGCAGTCGTGAAGGCAGACGCATGCCAACCTAGCTCTGTTGCGGCGAACTGGATGAAATTCAACAAGTGCTTTGCTTCTTGGCTGGTCGCAGTGGCTCTCTTCATGACCTCGTGCGGGGGCGCGAGAGGGTCGTTTGGGTCCGGCACCTCCAACGGCCAGAGCGGCAACATCGCACTAGTGCTCACGCTTCGAGCAATCCCGCTGACACCCCCTCCGAATACCAATCTGCTATCGTTCAGTGTTACTGTCATCGAAGTTTCAATGACGCAATCTACGGGACAGTCCGTAGGTGTGCCGCTGAATTCCGACTTGTACCAGGTGGACTTGACCAAGCTCCAGAGCGATTCCGCCTTTCTCGGGAGTTCGGCGGCGATTCCAGCCGGCACCTACACTAATATGGTGGTGGGCCTCTCGAATCCGGTGGTCACATATTGCACGCAGACTCAGGGGATCACAGGTTGTGCACCGGCCAGCGTGAAAACCTTGAGCACCGGTGGACCGGCAACTCCCATCATCGCAACCACACCATTCCCTCTGACTCTAACGGCCGGCCAGACCACCGGGCTCGCGGTTAACCTTGATTTAGGCAAGGCATTAGCCGTGAATCCGCAAACGCAAGCAATCACCAACGTGAACCTTGGCGCGGCCAACGTCCTAGGGGCAACGGTGCTCCCGCCGGTAGCCAGCAATCTGCCTTCGAGTGCGCTTGATTTTGTCGGCGATGTAACCGGAGTGATTACGTCGGTCAACGGGCCCGCGCAGACCGTTGTGGTGCAAACGGCCACGCGGGGATCCATTACGGCCATTGCGAGCGACTCGACGATTGTCTCGCCGAACTGCACGACGTTCAATCTCGGAAACACCTTTACATGTGCAAAGAAGGGTCAAGTCGCTAGCCTCGATATGACTCTTAACGCGCAAGGCAAGTTTAGCCTTCTGGAATACGATCCGTTGGCTGTCAACGCCGGAGATTGGATCGAGGGCATCGTCAGTTTACCGCCGTCCTCGTCCACACAATTCCAGATGGTGACGAACGACGTCGTAATTGCGCCATCGAACAGCCTCATCGGACAAGACCTTACCTTGGCCGCCCCGGTTCTCGTGACCCTAGTCAATCCGCAACCCTTTATTGTCGATACAAAGGGCCTTACTGTTCCCACGTCCCTATTTAGCGGCAGTACAGCCACTTCGGTTCTGTTACCTGGCGAGACTGTCTCGGTGCACGTGACTGCGTTCACGCCGGCCTCTAGCACTGCTTCAGCGGCTGCCAATGTTGATTTTGTCTATCTCCGGTTCACACGGGTCACCGGCACCGCGGCCAGCGTCGCTCCTCCAAGTGTTTTCACGATGCAGTCACTTCCACCGTTTTTCGCGTTGACCGATCCGGTCACCGTACAACTTTCGACCGACTCTCCAACCACTTATTTTGATGGGGTCGGCAGTGCCAGCGGCCTCGTTGTCGGGCAGCCGGTCTCGATTCGTGCGCTCTACTTTGGGCCCCCAACGGGACCCACGCCAACGCCGACGCCCTTCAGTGCGGCCAAGATTCGCGTGCCTTGAATTGCGAATACGAAAGAGGCGGGAAACTCCGAAGCTGACCTTCCCTCAGACTTGTATGCATCGGAACCGTCGTCTCAGTCGGCAAGCCCTTCTTGATGATGATTCGTGCCGTGGCGCTTGCAAGCACGGTCAGTGGCAAACCTGCAACAAACGCGGCCCGAAAGGCGCTCCATCCACTTCATCGCACGCTAGGATCGACGACCAGGGGATAGGAGACAGGAAACTGAACAAATGCACACGGTTCGCTGTGGCGCTGGCCCCAGCCTTGGTAACGAGTTTTCGGATCGCGCCCCAAACGTCCAACCAGAATCACTTTATTGACGGATATGTTGTTTCTCCGCCAGCGCGGGGAAGATAACAGGGGGTGGGTGGCACGCAAAATAGATGAGAGGAAGGGCGGGCCACATTCCGAGAAGGTGACTTCACAGGACTTGGCAATAAAATTGTGCCATGCAAACTCACACTGAACTCTTCGGAGATTTACCGCCTATCGTTTTTTAGTTGAGAGTTCGACGGGTGTCGAGACGATGTTTACGCGGTTTACGTCACGGCCTAGCATACGATTCTGATATTTCTCCTCGCTTTCATAAGCGTAATACAAGATCGAGCGAACTTTACCTCCCAAGTGCTCTATCTTTCGCGGGCAAACGCTACTGTTCCACCCGTGAGACATGTCACCAATAGGGATGGTGTTCCGAATTGTCTCATTTGGTTGGAGGCTGACCGTCAAATCGGATACCACGTCTCGGCAAGGTCCGACTGCTTGCCACCCCAGCTTTTCATCCCACTGCTCGACGTTCAGAGATTGAAGGGTACCTCTGTGGGGGTCAGCTGCTTTTGCCAAGATGACGGGATGACTCCCCAAATTGGTCACGCTGGCAACGATATTGAAACCGGAGGACGTGGGGGAAATACTTTCAATCTTCACACGCAGTTCCTTGCGGAGGGCAGTCTGGCCTCCCATTGTTGAAGAAACCAGTATCAATACGAGGGGAATTTTGAGTGCTCTCATGTTTTTCCCAGCTTCAGCCTGAGAAACCCACGCATTGGAAGCTGTTATACCCCTTTAGACACCAACAAAGAATCTTGGTTCCCCAATATACCACCCCAGGCGTGGCAATCATCCGGCATCGGGGTTCACTTCCAAGGCCAAGTCCTGATAAACGGGATTATCGGAATGTGGCACGGAAGCCCGACGAGGACCGAAAAGCCAATTTCCGGTAAGGCGACTTATCGGGACTTGGCTTGCCATATATGTCAGATGTCAGTGGGAGCCATCAGTCGAGAGATTCAGGCCGAGCGCAATCGTCCATACCGTGAATCTCGATATCCGTCCCTTGAGATTTCCACCAACGTAGCCATCTTTGATGCACGTTGCTTGCAGACTGAGGAGTTATCACATCAGCCCATTGATTCCCATCGAATGCGACGCGATGGGTAAGCAACGAAAGCGCACTCACAGTAGATTGCCGTATGCTCGCATCGGAATCGATTAGCAATCCGATTAGGATCGGGACGGCTTCGCGTGCGTGGGTGTATTCGAGGCCATTTGCCCCAGCTTGCCGCGTCTGTACATCGGTGCTTGAGAGTAGGACCGAAATTGCTGGAACGGCTGTGGCACCACCTAAATTGGCCACAGCTTCGGCTGCAGCGCCCTGAATCTGTACGTCAGACGACTTCATTAACTGCAACAATGCTGGAAGATACGTCGCGTCGCCAGTGCGGCCCAGATTGCGAATAGCTTCAAGACGAAACATTCGATTGTCACTACCGGTCGCAATCTGAGCTAATGCATCACGCGTCTTCTGGGTGTCAGCCTTTCTCAGCGCAGTCATTACTGCGAAACCGTAGTTTGTTTTTGCCAATTCGATCAGGACGTCTTCCAAGAATGGTGGGGCCGTTTCTATGATTGCCCCTGCTGCCTCCCGTTGCCTCAGAGGGTCGGGGCTATCTAACTGCGCCACGATGGGTTTGAACACTGCTTTAAGCTCGTTTTCGTTGGCGCGGTGTACGTTGACCGTCAGGGTGTCAGTAACATCCAACTGGGAGATTTGAGGAGAGTCGAACAGGTTTTGAGCATGCGCGACAATTGCGGCGCGTGCGCGAATAGCGTACACGCCAGTTTCCAAACGAAATTGCCAGTTAAGTAGCTGTCGCAGAGAAATGCTCTTGCCAGGCATAACCTCCCTGAGACCGCGTCCGCAGCTTCCACCGGACCCACAACCCCATTGCTCTTGCGCTGACTCTGCTCCGGGTACTTCGACAGCAAAGTCGTCACAACCAAACCTGGCCAGATCGGTTGACTTGAAATCGATCCAGACCGGGTCGTTGCCCTTGTTGCTCAGAGTTAGCGCCACGAATACGGGTTCGCCAGCCAGGTAATCTGCTTTATCCGTAGTGAACCGAGCTTCGACATCTCGCGCGGGCAGCGTTGCAGCAGTCAAAGACGCAACCACCAAGAGCAAGAGAAGTTTATTCAGCACAAGGCAAACCTTCGTGGAGCGTGACCTACTCGATTGGAATGCGGCAAGCCACTTTAGGTTGTCAGGGGTGAGCATACCAGTCCGGGCAACTACGCCCAAGTCCTGAGAAACGGGATTATCGGAATGGGGACGGCCACCGTTCGGAATCAGGCCGACAGTTCTTGGTCAATCGGTTCTGCGTAAGAGTAGTTGTCGAACTATCAGGTTTAGAAAACTCAGAATCACTCCGCCCCAGAACGCTGGCCAGAACCCTTGGACTTGAAAACCTGGAACAAATAGTGCAGCCAACTTCAACATCAGAACGTTAATCACCAACCAGAAAATTCCAAAGGTGAGGACCGACAGCGGGAACGTAAGCAACTTCAAGAGGGCACCCAAAGTTCCGTTTACCAAGCCGATCACTACAGCGGCAATGAGTGCCGTCCCCAGCCCCGTGACGAAGATACCGGGAACAACCCGGGCAACTAGGAGCAAGCAGACGGCACTCAAAAGCCAATGCACAAGTAGCTTTACCAATGAATCTCCGTAGGGAATGAAAACCAACGTTTGCTGAACTACTCTAAGCCGCCTTTGTGGACTTGCGGAGTGGTGTGACCTTCGATCTTCGTTCTGCCCAGCGCTTTTTCATCGCTTCGGATATGCGCCTCCTGCCTGCCGCGCTGAGACCTCTCCGGCGCTTCCTGGAAGTTTGGGCAGTCGACGCTTTCTCAGAAATCTTAACTTTCCGAGATCGCCGTCCGCCGATTCCTTCCAGGGCGGCAATGGCACGGTTGAGGTCGTCTCGTTCTTTCTTTAGCTCTGACACAATCTGTCCTATATTCATAGTTCCCCTTTCAAGTTTTGGTGCAATCCCCTAGCAATGCGTGTTCCGCCGTTACGATCGGACTGAAGGCCCCTATCATCGCACGAGTGGTCAGTGATGTGGTACTCGCCCTGATAAACGGGATCATCGGGATGTGGAAATCCACCGGTTAACGCCCGAGGGCCACCTTCCCATAAGACGACGCTCCAGTTCACAATTGGTCTCATCTGGGGACTGTTCAGTGATGCCATAGCGACGGTGCGCTTAAAATGATTACGGGAGGACCCATGAGCAGCCATCCGGAAAAGCAGCCGTTGGAGGTTCGGATCGAAAGACTTGAGAGGCAAAACCGGCTATTCCGGCGCGGGGCGCTTACATGCCTGATCGCATTGGTGTCGGTAGGCTTGCTGGGACAGTCGAAGCACCCGCGCAAAGCGGCTCCGACAACAGCACCGGCGGCTTCGGTGATGCCGGAAAAAATCGAAGCGGGAAGCTTTATCATGAAAGACAGCAACGGCAAAATCCGCGCAGAGCTATCAATGGTGGGCACAGGGCCGACATTCAAGCTGCGCGACGAGAACGGAACCCCGTTGATCACGCTTTCCTTGAATGACGGCAGCCCCCAAGGACCTATGATGCTTTTTTCGGATCCCCAGCATCACGCGGGCGTCTCCCTTAGCGTTTTGGAAGGCATGGGCTCCCAGCTATCGCTGGTAGGCGCACGTCCTGATATTCAAGCGCGCATGGAAGTGGCACCGGAGGGAACGTCATTCGAAATGTCGGACACAAATGGTTTCACGACAAGCATCGGGAATGGAATGCAAGCCTCGAAAGGCAAGCAGCCAAAGAAAACCACCGCCGCATCCATTACCCTCTACGGCAAAGACCGGAAGGTGCTCTGGTCAACTCCTTAGCCCTCACTTTTCACGACAAAGGTGTGGGCCGGATTTTTACGGACCGCCCATATCAAACCGTCTGCTTTGCGAAATGTAATTCGGAGCCACTCCAGGGTAGAAGGCCACATTCCTATAAGCGGACTTCCCAGGACTTGGCGGCAGAGCGTTCTTACTTCTTGTGTAGTCGCACTGCCAGACTCAAAGTTTGACCGGACTTGAGAGTGATTAGCCCGGCTTTACCGGCCCAATTCTTTCCCCCGTAGTGCCACGGTTCATATCCATCAGCTTGAACAGTGAGGCGAAAGGGCACGGGCGGGACTAGCATCACTCCGTTAATGAATCCCACGCCCACAAGTCGAGGGTCCGTCGGTACGCTTGTGTTGAAAGGCCCCGGCACGTCATCCCGGTCCAATTGATAGCCCACTGGCACGGAAACTCCATCTTCGCCAGTGGCAGTGACCTTGAGATATGCGGATTTCGGTCCTAGATGAATGGTCACGTCCGAAGGAACCACTCCCGATTTGGTTTCTACCACCACCCAAGAACGGTCGTTCTTCATCTTGTAGAAAGCGGAGAATCCGCATGGATAGCCTTCGGATTCTTTGAAACCAAAGACATAAATTTTACCGATTGGAACGTCACGGAGAATAAACCTCCCGGCGGCATCAGAAGTCGTAGTAATCAGTTTCCCCATATCCTGCTCGGGAAACGCCCAAACATTTGCATCTGGAATGGGCTTGCTTTGTTGGTCAAGAACCACACCTTCGACCACACCAAGGTTGGGGGTTGCCGCTGTTTGACTGAAACTGGTATTAGAGGCGAACAAAAATAAAACCGTCAGGAGCCAGATCAAGCCTTCCTGATTCGATTGATCACGTCGGGTCATCTCACAGATAATACTATTAGCTAAGCCATAAGTATTCTCATCTGATTTGACGGAAGCGCTTGGAACACGATAGGTCCTGAGAAACGGGATTATCGGATTGTGGCTTTTTGGGCCGCAACCGGTAGTTTGCGGTTGCCGTTAGATTTGGTTAGCGTTCACAATCGGCGGACAATGCGCAGCCCGAAATATCTCTCGCGTTTCTGTGCGCAATAAATACCAAACTGCGCATATCTCGAAAACCAGAATTGCAAAAACCTGAGTGTTAGCCCATAAGCTACCTGGAAGAAGTGTCCAAAGGCCCATCGTTGTACCTAACAGAAGAAATCCACCCCACCATGCTGCCAGGGTCCCGGACACAATTATCGCCAATATTCTTCCCCAACTTTGCATCCTCATTAGCCCAACTACGACGAATAAACTGAATAGCGCGATGACCAGATCACGTATCCCCGCGCCGTTTAGGATAAGGCGATAAAACCGATGATCCAGGCGTACAAGTGTTCTTTCCAAATAGAAAACCACTTTCGCAACATAAAAGGACACCACGAGGGTAACTCCAACCGGGGGCGTTGTTCGCAGATTTAGACTCACAGCCGAAGCCTACACGCATCGGTTGCTTAGCGCCAAGTCCTGATAAACGGGCTTACCGTCAACTGGAAATTTGGCCCCGGACCGACACAAAGCCGCCTTCCCGGCCTCACCACGCTGGCGGCTGACTTG
>Ga0137415_10004627_pt1 | contig 13607 bp, 14 predicted proteins | sample CZODoug3_1_1_16f_FD_183082 | JGI IMG/M metagenome (GOLD analysis project Ga0137415, IMG submission 183082) | Vadose zone soil fungal communities from Angelo Coast Range Reserve, California, USA - CZODoug3_1_1_16fungal (Hybrid Assembly) | ecosystem: Environmental > Terrestrial > Soil > Vadose... | reverse complement strand
CGGGCGGTGCCGGTCTGCCACACGATCACATCTCTCGCGCCGCCCTTGCGGGTGACCACCGCTCGCCGGTTCACGGTGGCGGCGGAGGCGGCCCGGCTGAGCTGGGCGCGGCAGTTCACCCCGGTGCCGAGGGTGCTCGAGCTGGGCGCGGACGAGCGGGGGAGTTGGCTGCTCACCGAGGGGCTGGCGGGGGACAGCGCGGTGTCCGAGCGCTGGCGGGCCCAGCCGGGGGGCCGCGGTGGTGGCGATCGGCGAAGGCCTGCGGGCGCTGCACGAGGCACTGCCGGTGCCGGAGTGCCCGTTCGACTGGCGGCCCGAGAGCGGCCAGCCGGCGCCCGAGGTGGAGCCGGGTCAGCGGGTCGTGTGCCACGGTGACGCCCGCGCGCCGAACACGCTGGTCGGCCCGACCGGGCGGTGCGCGGGACACGTCGACCTGGGGACGCTCGGCGTCGGCGACCGGTGGGCGGGCCTGGCCATCGCCACCTGGAGCACCGAATGGAACTACGGGCCCGGCTGGGAGGACACCTTGCTCGCCGCCTACGGCGTACCGCCCGACCCGGAGCGCACCCGGCTGTACCGCGAGCTGTGGGGGAGCGCGCCGTCCCCCAGGTGGTGGTCGGCCAGCTCGACGCTGATGGTCGAGCCGTTGGGCGAGGGGAGTAGCAGCCGTTCCAGGGGCCCGCTTCGTGTCCCACCACGACCAAATCGTATATCGGTCACCGATTCACCTCTCGGCGAAAGCGTGCGCCAACAGCGAAACCGACCTTTGCAACGGGGCTTCCAACCATACGGTGGACTACGGGTTGAAGGGGGCAACGCCCGACACGAAAGTGGAGGCACCATGGAACCAGCATCGACCGACGTTGTCCACAGTCTGCCAACCATTGTTCAACCATTTCTCAACCAATTGCCGTCCGGCTGTCGCTCGAGTCTCCGCGGCGGCCGGGGTTCAGCGCCCGCCCCACCGACACACGCCGAATGGGACGACGCGATATTTGGCCGACTGCTGGAGCACCGGATCCTCGTCCTCGGCCAAGAAATAGATGACGCGACAGCCAACCGGATATGCGGGGAACTGCTGTTGCTGGCAAATATCGACAACACTGCCGACATATCTCTGTACATCAATTCTCCGGGCGGGTCGGTCAATGCTGGGCTCGCCATCTTCGACACGATGGAGTTCATCGAGTGCGACGTCGTCACCTGCGCGGTCGGCCTGGCCGCGTCCATGGGGCAGTTCCTGTTGTCCGCCGGAACACCCGGGAAACGCTTTGCGGTGCCGCATGCGGCGATCCTGATGCACCAACCACATGCCGGTGTGGGCGGCACGGCATCCGACATCGAGATCCAGGCTGAACAGTTTGCCAAACTCAAATATCGCACCGCCGAGTTGACCGCGGCACACACCGGACAAACGGTTGAACAGATTCTGCGGGACGCGGACCGGGACCGATGGTTCACCGCGCACGAAGCGTTGCGCTACGGGTTCGTCGACCACGTCATCAGCCGCTCGGGTCACGTGCCAACGCCGTTGCCGGATGAGCCCCCGAGGCCCGCCAGCGCCCCCACCCTGCCGTCCCCCGAGGCCAGGGCCGGTCAGCTCGATCCCTCTTAGTTGACATAATGTCGATTATCGGCTCACTGGTAACACGCGGGGTAGCAGGTTGCGAACATCAGTTCGATCAGCTGGTTCGCCGACAATACCCCTGCGTGCGGCTCGGGTTCGGCAGGCTTGGCACCGCACACACTCACTCGGACACCGACTGGGCGCGTCGTATCTCCGCGCCGTCCGCATCAGGATTTGCCGCACCAGTCGATCATCCATCGCGGTCGCACACAGGCAAATACGCATTCGGCGGAATGCCACACGAATGGCTCTCTCCGGGCCTCGATTCGACCCCAGGGCGGACAATTCCGGCGTAATGCACGAAAGGTTGACGGCACACATTGTCATGTCGCCGCACACAGGTTTGAACCTGTGTGCGGCGACGTCGAGCTGTGTGCCGTGAAAACCGATCCAGGGCACTCGCCGGGAAATGGGACCGGCCGGCGCGGCCTCCGAGGGGTAGAGGCCGCGCCGGCCGGGGCTCCTTATTCAAGCCGCTGACCGGCGAGAACTCCGCCGGTGAGCGGCGAGCACCGCCGCCGGTGGCCGGCGGCGATTCCTCAGCCGTTCGTGGGCGGGCGTTCGACGAGCTGGCTCAGGTAGAGCTGCTCGCCCAGCTTGTCGATCAGCTCGAGGTTCGTCTCGAGGTAGTCGATGTGCTCTTCCTCGTCCTCGAGAATCTCCTCGAACAGGTTCGCCGTGGTGATGTCGCCCTTCGCCCGGCACATCGTGATGCCCGGGCGCAGTCGCTCAACCACCTCGAGCTCGACCGCAAGGTCGCAGGTGAACTGCTCGCGCACGGTTTGGCCGACACGCAGCGAGAACAGCCGCTGGTAGTTCGGCAGCCCCTCCAGGAACAGGATTCTGTTGGTGATCTTCTCCGCGTGCTGCATCTCTTCGATGGATTCCGCGCGGGTGTGCTCGGCGAGCTTCGTGAAGCCCCAGTTCGCCTGCATCTTGGAATGCAGGAAGTACTGGTTGATCGCGGTCAGCTCACTCGTCAGCTGCTCGTTGAGCAGCGCGATAACTTCGTCGTCTCCACGCATGGTTGCGCATCCCCCTGATCAGGCCTAGGAATGCGCGCGACGGTACACGTAGCTCTCAGTATTAGGACACGGTTACGGGGAGTTAGGAGAGCGTGGCATTGGCTTAGGCAAGTGCACCCAATTGTTAGCCTGCCCAGAGTTTCGGCGGTCAGGCGCTTCGTGGTAATGCACGCATTCGCGCCGCTAAGCCGAGAGCGCCACCGGTGGCCAACATCTCCTCGATGGTCTCACGACACCCCCCACATCCGGTACAGGCAAATGAGAGCGCGCTGACTTCCTCCACCGTCGTGGCGCCGGCGTGGATGCAGTCCCGGACTTCTGACTCGGTGACCGCGACGCACATACAGACGAACATCTGTGCATCTCCTTCCCGCCACCGCACCGGTGAGGCAAGCCTAAGGAAAGCATGTGCAGCCTGAGCTTCGCAACCCAATCCGTGCTCTCGGGTACCGGACAATCCCGGCACTTGGGCGCACGCGCCGATCCGGGCATGCTGGCGCGCACAGCTACCGGGAAGGGGTGCCGTGCCGCTCGACGAGTACCGCCGCAAGCGCGACGCGCAACGCACCCCGGAACCGGTCCCGCCGGTGGACCCGCCGCCCGCCGGCGACGGCCGGGGCGAGGTGTTCGTGATCCAGCAGCACCACGCCCGCAGCCTGCACTGGGACCTGCGGCTGGAGCGGGACGGCGTACTGGCCTCCTGGGCAGTACCCAAGGGGCTGCCGGAGGACCCCGGCACGATACGACTGGCGGTCCGCACCGAGGACCACCCGATGGAGTACGCCGACTTCTCCGGCGACATCCCGGCCGGCGAGTACGGCGCCGGCCGGATGACCATCTGGGACCGGGGCCGCTACGAGACCCTGAAATGGACCGACAGCGAGGTGCAGGTCGTGCTGCACGGCGACCGGGCCAGCGGGCGTTACGTGCTGCTGCACCGGGGCCGGACGCCGCAGGAGTGGCTGCTGCGCCGCGGCGACCCGCCTAGGGATCCGAGTTGGCGGCCGCTGCCTCGTGAGCTCTCCCCCATGCTCGCCACTTCCGGTCCACTGCCCGAGCCGGACGAAGGGTGGTGCTACGAGGTCCGGTTCGGCGGCACCCGGGTGCTGGTCAGGGTGGACGGCGGCCGCGTCGAGCTGCTCGGCGCGGACAGCGTCCCGCTGCCGGACCAGCACCCGGAGCTGGCGGGCCTTGGCGCCGCGCTGGGCGCCACGCCGGTCCTGTTGGACGCTGAGATCGGTGGTACTCCCCCGGGCCTGTGGATCGGCGACCTGCTGCACCTGGACGGGCACGACACCCTCGAGCTGCCCTATCGGGAGCGGCGCGCGCTGGCCGAGGGGCTGCCGCTGACCGGGCCGCACTGGCGACTGGCGCCCTCCTACCCCGGCGGCGGGGCGGCGGTGCTGGCGGCGGCGGCCGAGCAGGGGCTGCCCACGGTACTGGCCAAGCGGGCGGAGTCCACCTACCAACCCGGTCGGCGTGGGCCGGACTGGGTCGAGATCGCCGCCGGGGCTGGTCCCTCTCCGGCGAGTGCCACGGAGCCCGCGCCGGCCGCCCCCGACCGTGCCGCTGGTCCCTCCCCCGACCGCGCCGCCGACCGCGCCACCGGCCGTGCCACCGGTACCACCCCCGGCCGTGCCCGGAGCCGGACGGTGTCCAGCGTGGACGTGGCGGGGCAGCGGGTCCGGCTGGCGAATCCGGAGAAGGTGATCTATCCGCTGACCGGGTTCCGCAAGCGCGACGTGCTGGACTACTACCTGGCGGTCGCGCCGGTGATGCTGCCGCATCTGGCCGGCCGGCCGGTCACGCTGCGCCGCTGGCCGGACGGGGTGGACGCACCGTCGTTCTTCGAGAAGAACGTGTCCCGGCACGTTCCGAGCTGGGTACGGACCGTCCGGCTGCCCACGCCGGGCAGCGCGGCCGGCTCGGAGAGCATCGACTACCCGCTGCTGGACGACCCCGCCGGCCTGGCCTGGGTGGCCAACCTGGCGGCGCTGGAGCTGCACGTGCCGCAGTGGACGGTCGGCCGCCGTGGCCAGCAGCACGAGCCTGACCTGCTGGTCTTCGACCTGGACCCGGGCGAGGGGACGACCGTGGTGGAGTGCGCGCGGGTGGCACAGCGGGTCGCGGCGGTGCTCGCCGAGGATGGGCTGCCGGCGTACCCGCGCACCAGCGGCGGGAAGGGCATGCAGCTCTACACCCCGGTTCGGGTGTCCCGTCCGGAACAGACCAGTGAGTACGCCAAGAACGTCGCCGAGCGGCTCGCCGCCGAGGACCCGGCCCGGGTGATCGCGGTGATGGCCAAGCAGCGCCGGCGCGGTCGGGTGTTCATCGACTGGAGCCAGAACAACCCGGCGAAGACCACGGTGGCCAGCTACTCGCTGCGCGGCCGGGCCCTGCCTACCGTGGCCACCCCGCTGACCTGGGACGAGGTGCGGTCCTGCCGGCGGCCGGAGGACCTGGTGTTCACCGCCGCCGACCTGGCCGACCGGCTGGCCCGCCACGGCGACCTGCTCGCGCCGCTGCTCACCGACGGTCACCACCTGCCCTCGTGAGTGGCAAGTGGTCCTATCGGACCACTTGCCACTCACGGCTTCTAGACTCGGCCGCGTGAGGCCTGATGCGGCCGATGCCGGGCACGGCGCCGCGCACCCGTACCTGGCCGGCCCCTATCCCCGCGCCCTGGTGCACCGGGGCTGGCGGCTGGACGAGCTCACCGGTATGGAGAACTCGATGTCCGCCTTCCGGCGGGCAATGGCCGAGGGCTTCCGGTACCTGGAGATGGACGTCCACGCCACCTCCGACGGCGTTGTGGTGGTCTGCCACGATCCGACCCTGGACCGCACCACGGACGCGGCGGGCCCCATCGCCGAGCAGCCGTGGGACCGGGTCAGCCGGGCCCGGGTCGCCGGCCGCGAGCCGGTGCCGAGCCTGCGGCGGGTGATCGACGAGCTGCCCGGCGCGCTGCTCAACATCGACGTCAAGGCCGACTCCGCGGTGCGCCCGACGCTGGACCTGATCACCCAGATGGACGTGTGGCACCGGGTCTGCCTCGCCTCGTTCTCCGCGAACCGGCTGAGCACGCTGCGCCGTGCCGGAGGCGAGCGCCTGATCACCTCGTGTTCGCCGAGGGACGCGCTGAGCCTGCGCGCGCGCGGGTGGCTGCGGCAGGCCCGGGTGGGGTGGGCCGGCGGGTGGCTACCGGTGCCCGCCCAGCTGGCCCAGGTGCCCCGCCGCCAGGGCCCGCTGACCGTGGTGGACCCGGCGTTCCTGGCGGCCGCGCACCAGCTCGGTATGGAGGTCCACGTGTGGACCATCGACGACGCCGCCGAGATGCGCGAGCTGCTGGACATGGGCGTCGACGGGCTGGTCACCGACCGGCCCGACGTGCTGCGCGAGCTACTCGCCGACCGCGGCCAGTGGCCCGACCGGTGAACGGGCGCCGGTCAGCGGGCCGGCCGGTGAACGGGCGCAGGTGGGCGAGCCGGTGAGCGGGCCGGTCGGCCACCGGTTGACCCCGGTCCAGCGGGCCTGGTGCGTCTACGACTGGGCCAATTCGGTGTTCAAGATCTCGGTGCTCACGGTGTTCCTCTCGCTGTACCTCACCGAGGTGGCCACGGCCGACGCACGCGCCGCCGGGCAGCCGTGCGAGAGCGCGCTGCGCGAGTGCGCGGTGACCGTGTTCGGGGTTTCGGTCCAGGCCGGCTCGGTGTTCGGTTTCCTGCTGGCCGGCTCGACCGTGCTGCAGGTGCTGGTGCTGCCGATCACCGGGGCGATCGCCGACCGGGTGCGGGACAAGCGGGGGCTACTCGCCGGGTTCGCTCTCGCCGGCGCGGCCGCCACCTGCGGGCTGGTCGTGGTGAACGGGACCTCCTGGCGGCTCGGCGCGGCACTGTTCGCGCTGGCCAACCTCTGTTACTACGCCTCGGTAGTGGTCTATTACGCGTTCCTGCCAGAGATCGCCACGCCGGACCAGCGGGACGGAGTCTCGGCGAAGGCATGGGCGTTCGGATACCTGGGTGGCGGGCTGTGCCTGGCGGCCAACATCGCGCTGGTGCAGGCTCGGGGGCTGTTCGGGCTCTCCGAGGGCGACGCGATCCGGGTGTGCTTCGTGGTCTGCGGAATCTGGTGGGCGGTGTTCACCCTGCTCCCACTGCGCCGGTTGCCCGGGGCCGCCGAGCCCGCGCTCGCCGCGACGGACGCCGCCGGCGGGCTGCTCAGCGCCGGTTTTCGCCAGCTCGGCGGCACCCTCGCCCAGGCCAGGCGCTACCCCGTAACGCTGGCATTCCTGGCTGGGTTCCTGATCTACATCGACGGGGTCAACACGGTGGGCGCGACCGCCGGACTGTACGGCTCGCAAGAGCTCCACCTGCCCGTCGAGGTACTCACCATCACCATCCTGGTGGTCCAGTTCGTCGCGTTCGGCGGTGGGCTGGCGCACGGTTGGCTGGCCGGTCGGATCGGCGCCAAGCGCACCCTGCTGGTCAGCCTGGCGCTGTGGTCGGTGGTGATCGCGGCCGCCTACTTCGTCCAGGCGGGTCAACGGCTGCAGTTCTACGGCGTGGCGCTGGGCATCGGGCTGGTGATCGCCGGGCCGGCCGCGTTGTCCCGGTCACTGTTCAGCCAACTGGTGCCGAAGGGGCGGGCGGCCGAGTACTTCGCGCTGTACACCCTCGGCGAACGTGGCACCTCCTCCCTCGGGCCGCTGGTGTTCTCCCTGGTGGCCAACGCCACCGGGTCCTTCCGACCAGCGATTTTGTCGCTGATCAGTTTCCTGGTGGTGGGTTTTGTGGTGGTGGCGCTGGTGCCGCTGCGCCGGGGCATCCGGGCGGTCGGCAATCCGGAACCGACGTTGATCTAGGATCTCGTCCGCAGAAGTGTGAGGTAGCTCACACATGGCGACCGGGTCACAAAAAGGATTGCAATGGATCCTGATGGGGGACACTGAGGGACGGCGCGTAGGGCGGCAGTCGACAAGAGTTATCGACGCCACGTCGACCAACGTGCCGGAGAGGGAACGTACGCGCTAGGGGCGACGTTACACGAGGTGCTGCGAGCCCGGGATCCCTCCTCCGGGCCACGAAGTGAAAGGACTACCACCATGGCGGACCGTGTGCTGCGAGGCAGCCGGCTCGGGGCTGTCAGCTACGAGACCGACCGCAATCACGACCTCGCTCCGCGCCGGTCGGTCCAGTACGCCTGCCCCAAGAACCACGCCTTCGACGTGCCCTTCTCCGACGACGCGGAACCACCCATGACCTGGGAGTGTCGCCTACACGGCAGCGTCTCGAAGCTGATCGACGGCGTCGAACCGGAAACCAAGAAGGTCAAGCCCCCGCGTACGCACTGGGACATGCTGCTCGAGCGCCGCTCACTGTCCGAACTGGACGAGCTGCTCGCCGAGCGGCTCGAGGAGCTGCGCGGGCGTCGCTCGAAGAGCGCCTGAGCGCACTGAACCGAGCCGGTAATTCCGGCAACCGTGTCGGCCTGATCCCCCCGGGGTCAGGCCGACACCGCGTCTCGGGGGTGACCCTCGCCCAGCCCGAGCCGGCTGGTCACTCCCCACTGGGTCACCCGCCAGAGCGCCTCGCGGACGATGGAGCCGCTCATCTTGGAGTTGCCCCGTTCCCGCTCGGTGAACGTGATGGGGACTTCCCGGACCCGGAAACCGGCCCGCACGGCCCGCCAGGCCATGTCGATCTGGAAGCAGTACCCCTGTGAGTTCACCTCGCCGAGGGCCAGTTCGGCCAGCACGTGCTTGCGGAACACCCGGTAGCCAGCGGTGATGTCCCGGATCCGCACACCCAACGCCAGCCGGGAGTACAGGTTGCCGCCCCGGGAAAGCAGCTCACGGTGCTTTGGCCAGTTCACCACGGTGCCCCCGGACACGTAGCGGGACCCGAGCACCAGGTCGGCGTCGGCCAGCGCGGCGAGCATCGCAGGCAGGCTCTCCGGAGGGTGCGAGCCGTCCGCGTCCATCTGCACGATGACCTGGTAGTCCCGCTCCAGCGCCCAGCTGAACCCGGCCAGGTAGGCGGCGCCGAGGCCGTCCTTCGCCTTCCGGTGCATCACCCGCACCCGGGGATCCTCGGCGGCCAGCGCGTCGGCCAGCTTTCCGGTGCCGTCCGGGCTGGCGTCGTCCACGACCAGCGCGTGCGCGGTGGGCACGGCGGCGCGCAGCCGGTCCACGATCGGCAGCAGGTTGTCCCGCTCGTTGTAGGTCGGGATGACCACCACCAACGACCTGTCGCCGCCCGGGGTGTGTGGGTCAGCCATCCTCGTCCTCTCGCGTCTGTTCGGGGTCGCCCGCCGGTGGGGATGCGGCGGCGGCCGGCCGGCGGCGCCAGGCGAGCCCGAGGGCGACCAGGCCGACGGCCGTGAGCAACCACTCCGGCGCCGCACCGAGCCGGGTGGCCAGGGTAGTCGTCGTGCGCAGCGGGACCGGCTCGACCAGCGCCGCCGGCGTGAACACCGGCGACCGGGCGAGCTCGGAACCGTCCGGGGCAATGATCGCACTCACCCCGCTGGTCGCCGCGACCACCACCGCCCGGTCGTGCTCCACCGCGCGCAGCCTGGACATGGACAGCTGTTGGTAGGTCATCTCGGACCTGCCGAAGGTGGCGTTGTTGGTGGGCACCGTGAGCAGCTGCGCCCCGTTGCGGACGCTGTCGTCGACCAGGTCGTCGAACGCGACCTCCCAGCAGATGGCAACCCCCACCGGGATACCGGCCATGGTGACCACGCCGGGCCCGTTCCCCGGCACGAAATGGCCGGCCCGGTCCGCGTACGGGGACAGCAGCCGGAAGAAGCTCCGCGCCGGCAGGTACTCGCCGAACGGCAGCACGCGGCGCTTGTCGTTGCGCTCGGTGGGCCCCACCCCGGGGACCCAGACCAGCGCGGAGTTGGCGGTGTGCAGGTCGTCGGGCAGCACCAGCACCGCGCCGACCAGGATCGGCACCCCGACCCGGTCGGTCGCGGCGCTGATCTCGGCGTAGGCGTCGGCGTTGCGCAGCGGGTCGATGTCCGAGGAGTTCTCCGGCCAGATCACCAGGTCTGGTCGAGGCACCCGGCCGGCCGCGACGTCGTCGGCCAGTTGCAGGGTGCGGCGCACGTGGTAGTCCAGCACCGCGCGGCGCTGCGCGTTGAAGTCCAATCCCAGCCGGGGCACGTTGCCCTGGACGGCGGCCACCGTGACCGTGCGGACCGGCGCGCCGGCCGACCCGGTCAGCCACCCGGGGACGAGCAACGCGACCAGCACCGGCAGCAACACACCGGCCACCGGCGTCCACCCCGGCCGCCAGCCGCCCACCGGCCGGTGGACCGTGCGCGCCAGGGCGACCAACCCGAAGCCGGTGAGCACCACCGCGAAGGAGACCAACGGGGTGCCACCCAACGCGGCCAACCGCACGAACGGGCCGTCGGCCTGGGAAAACGCCACCTTGCCCCAGGAGAAGCCGCCGAACGGGAACCGCGCGGTGAATGCCTCGGTGGCCACCCACAACGCGGCCATCCAGACCGGGGCGCCCGGCAGCCGGGTACTCACCGCGATCAGCGCGCAGCCGAGCCCGACGAACAGCGCCTCCATCACGGCCAGCGCCAACCAGGGCACCGCCCCGACGTAGATCCCCACCCAGGGCAGCAGCGGCAGGAAGTAACCGAGCCCGAACAGCATGCCCAGCCCGAGCCCCGCCCATCGGCGTCGACCCCACAGCGCCCCGCCGAGCAGGGCGAACGCGACCGGCGCCAGCCACCACAGGGTGCGCGGCGCGCAGGCCAGGTACATCAGCACGCCGGCGGCCGGCGCGGCCACCAGCCTGGCCACCGGCCCCCGCCAGCCGGGCCCGCCGAACCGGGTGGGCCAGACCAGCCGCCGCGCGCGGGCCGGGGACGGCGCCGGTGCCGGCCCTGGAGCCGGCGGGGTGGCCGGCGTCGAGGCCGAGGTCGAGGTCACCAGGCGAGCCTAATGGGCCTACCTGACCGGTGACGCCCGGCCACTGCCGGCTCGATCAGCCGACGGCCCGCTCAGACCGGGCGCCTCGGCATGATCACCCAGAGCACCAGGTAGATCACGAACTGCGGGCCGGGGAGCAGGCAGGACAGCACGAACAGCAGGCGCACCACGAACGGGCTCATCCCGAACCGGTCGGCCAGGCCGGCGCACACCCCCGCGATGACCGTCCCGTGCCGAGGGCGACTCAGGGTGGTGGTACTCACGACTGCCTCCAAACCATGTCCGACACCCGGTGTGCCGCACTACTCCCAGAGTGCCCGACACAGCGGCGCATTGAACTCGGTGGCGGCCCTGAACTTGGACTCGGGGTGACCCCGAGGCCGCCGAACGTACCTGCTGTGCAGCTTGGTAACACGGGGTGCTCGGGGCGGGCTCGGCGGTGGTCTGGCGCTCAGGTATCGACCCGGGTGAAGTAATGCTGGTATCCGCGGAACATTGACTCGTATACGGATTCGTATCGCGCCCTGAGACGCGCCGGGTTGACTATGTTACGGACGTCGAACTGCGAGGAGATGTGAACAATGGCGGTATGGCCTTCGGTCGCATCGACATATGTGCTCGCGAGGTACCCCGTGATGTCCTGATCGGGGGCCTTGCTGTAGTAGATGCGTCGAGTTACGTCATTTTGGTAGAAGATCTGTTCCTCGGTGACCGTGCCGTTGTCTAGGAACATCCGTCGGGTCCGGGGGATGTCACCGTGGTTCCCGACCAGCTCGCACCTGACCAGCGTCGGTCCTTGCAGGCCACCGTGCTCGGCGGTGAGCCACCAGCGCAGCATCCCGGCCCAATCGGTGATCAGGTTCCATACCTGGTCCGGCGGCGCGGGAATGTGCGCGAATTTGTGGAGCTCCACCCGCGAGATATCCCCCATCGGTCGATTCTACCGCAAGAACCACTGCCGGTAGAATCCGAAACATGATGCGATTCCTGGCCGCGTACGAGACTCCGTCTGATCCGGCTGCATTTGATCGGCATTACCGCGAGGTGCATGTTCCGCTCGCGAAGCAGCTGCCCGGACTTCGCCGGTACACGATCAGCCGAGGTGCCACGGCGGTGCGGGGCGGCGAGCCTTTCTACCTCATCGCCGAGTTGGACTGGGACGATATCGGCGCACTCAGAGCCGCGTTCGCCTCTCCTGTGGGGCAGGCCACCGCGCGCGATGCCGCCGAGCTCGCCACCAACGGAGCGCGAAGCATGATCTTCGAGGTCGAAGAGGTCTGACAGCGCGTGGGCAGCCGCGGCTAGCTCTCACTCCCGGGGGAATCCGGCCGGCCCGAAACGATGATCGGTGCGGCCGCAAGAGGTGGCCGCCCACACGTTCGGTTAATTCACCCCGCTTCGATCACTGGTTACGGTGATCTCTGTGACCAGACGTCTCACCAGCATCACGCGTGTCACGGCGGGTGTCCTGTTGTTCGGGCTGGTCACCGCGGTGCAGCCCGTTGTCGCCACCGCCTCGGCCGCGCCGCCCGCGCACTCGGCGCCGGCCGCGTACTCGGCGGCGTACTCAGCTTCGCCCCCGGCGATCTCGGCCGCACCAGCGAGCTCGGCCACGCCGCCGGCAACCTCCGCCGCGCCGGCCGCGAAGCGGACCGCGATCGTGGCGATCGGCGACAGCGCCGCCTCCGGCGAGGGCGCCGGCGACTACGAAGCGGGCACCCGGGGCGAGAAGGGCGACTGGTGCCACCGGTCCACGCACGCCTACATCCGACATACCGGGCTGGCCAGCACGGCGGTCAACCTGGCCTGCTCGGGGGCCACCTCGGCGAACGTCGGCTTCGGCACCGCCGTCCACGACACCGAGGGCTCCCAGGCCCGCCGGCTCGTCCAGATCGCCCGCACCTACCGGGTCACCACCATCGTCGCCCAGTTCGGGGCCAACGACGACCCGTCCTTCGGCAGCTCGGTGGTGCGCTGCGTGGTGGTGTTCCTCAACCCGTCGCTGCCCGGCTGCGCGAGCACGCTGTCCACCCAGTGGCCCAAGCGGGTGGCCGCGATGGCGCCGAAGGTCACCAAGGCACTGGGCGACGTGCGCGCCGCGATGCGCCAGGCCGGCTATCGCGACGAGGACTACGTGCTGGTGGTCGCCTCGTACTCGTCCCCGGTGACCGAGACGATGGCGCGTACGCACGGGTTCACCGGCTGCCCGTACCGGGCCGAGGACGCCAAATGGGGGCGCACCGCGGCGGTGCCGCAACTGTCCGACGCACTGCGCGGGGTGGCGGACAAGGTGGACGCCCGGTTCCTCGACCTGTCCCGGGCCGCCGAGGGCCATGAGGCGTGCACCTCGGCCGGCCCGGAGTGGGAACGTCGGCTCACCGTCGACCCGAAGGTGTTCGCCCAGGGCGGGCCGGGCGCCGCCGGGCACCTGGCGCAGGAGTCGTTCCACCCGAACACGGCCGGACACGCGCAGCTGGCCAGCTGCCTCGCCGCGTTTGTCCGGGGCGGGCAGGCGCACGGCCAGTGCATCCCCGGCAACGACGGCAAGCTGCACGTCGAGGCCGGCGACGCCAAGCCGCGGATCCTGGCCAGGTAGCCGCCCGAGCGCTCCCGCCCCGCGCGCCGCGGCGCCGGCCGCGCGCGGCCCGGCGGCTCGGCGGCTCGGCCCAGCCCGGTCAGGCGGAGAACTCGTCCGCGATGAGCGCGCCGAGCTCCAGGAAGGCGTACTGGGTCTCGTCCCGCATGGCGTTCAGGTCCAGCCGGCCGCCGGTGGCCAGGTGCGGGTCGTACGGGATCTCCACCACGGCGCGGCACCTGGCCAGGAAGTGCGCCCGGACGCGGTCGCGGTCGATCTCCGGGCTGACCCGGTCGCAGCACAACACCACCACCGCATCGGCCACCTGCTCGGCGTAACCGTGCGCCACCAACCAGTCCAGCGTCTTCGACGCCCGCGACGCCCCGTCCACCGTCGGCGCACCCACCACCACCAGCGAGTCCGCCAACG
>Ga0137415_10004626_pt1 | contig 13610 bp, 10 predicted proteins | sample CZODoug3_1_1_16f_FD_183082 | JGI IMG/M metagenome (GOLD analysis project Ga0137415, IMG submission 183082) | Vadose zone soil fungal communities from Angelo Coast Range Reserve, California, USA - CZODoug3_1_1_16fungal (Hybrid Assembly) | ecosystem: Environmental > Terrestrial > Soil > Vadose... | reverse complement strand
AAAACGCTTGACACATAAGACAGTCGCTTCCCTCGCGATGCTGCGCATCGCTCGCCGGGGATGACAGGTCGAGAAAAGGCTGGCATCGTCGCCGCCATGGCGGCGGGGATTTCTTTTCATTTCGGGCTGGCCCTGGCGCTGGGCTATCTGCTCGGCACCATCCCTTTCGGCCTGTTTTTCACTTGGGCATCAGGCGCGGGCGATGTGCGCAAGATCGGCTCTGGCAATATCGGCGCCACCAATGTGCTGCGCAGCGGCAAGCGTTGGGCGGCCGCGGCCACCTTGTTGTGCGACGCGGCCAAGGGCGCGGCGGCGGTGCTGCTGGCGCGCCATTTCCTGGGTCACGATGCGGAGGTTTTCGCTGCGTTGGGCGCCGTGCTGGGACATCTGTTTCCGGTCTGGCTGCGCTTCAAGGGCGGCAAAGGCGTGGCGACATTCCTGGGCGTGTGCTTTGCGCTGTATTGGCCGGTCGGCCTGTTGGTGGCGGCGACCTGGCTGGGCGCGGCGCTGGTGTGGCGCATCTCGTCCTTGTCGGCACTGATCGCCATCGCGCTGTCTTCCGCCTATTTCCTGCTGCTGCATCAAGATTTCTATGCAGCGCTGGCGCTGATCCTGTCGGCGCTGATCACTTTCATGCATCGCGACAATATCCGCCGGCTGCTGCGCGGCACCGAACCGCGTATTGGGGCCAAGCGTGCTCAGTGATAGCGAACGCCGCGCTTGGCTCCGGCTGGCGCGCACGGAAAATGTCGGCCCCGTCACCTTTCACAACCTGATCGCTCGCTTCGGCTCGGCCTCAGCGGCGCTGGAAGAACTGCCGCGCCTGGCGAAACGGGGCGGCGGCAAAAATTTCGTGCTTCCGGATGAAGGTGATTGCGACCGCGAATTCGAAGCGCTGGCAAAGCTGGGCGGCCGCATGATCGCCTCTTGCGAGGCGGATTATCCGCGCGGCCTTAAGGCGTTGGAAGCGCCACCGCCCTTGATCAGTGTGCTGGGCCATCCTCATCTGCTGCAGAAAGAAATGGTCGCCATCGTGGGTGCGCGCAACGCTTCCGCATTGGCGCGCAAATTCGCCGACATGCTGTCGCGCGAGCTGGGCTTTGCCGGGCTGGTGGTGGTGTCGGGCCTGGCGCGCGGCATTGACGCCGCCGCCCATGAAGCGGCGCTGGCGGTGGGCACTGCCGCCGTCGTGGCTGGCGGCGTCGACATCGTCTATCCGCCCGAGAATGAAAAACTCTATGCCGCGATCAAAAACCAGGGCGTGATCGTCTCCGAGATGCGGCTGGGCGAAGCGCCCCAGGCCCGCCACTTCCCCCGCCGCAACCGCATCATCTCCGGCCTGGCGCGCGGCGTGGTGGTGGTGGAGGCGGCGGAAAAATCCGGTTCGCTGATCACTGCCCAATGCGCCCTGGAACAAGGGCGTGAGATTTTCGCGGTACCGGGCTCGCCGCTGGACCCGCGGGCGCGCGGCGCCAACCGGCTGATCCGCGAAGGCGCCACCCTGACCGAAAGCGCGGAAGACATTTTGTCAGTGCTGGCGCCCATATTGGGCGGCGGCTTTGGCGAACCGGAAACACAAGCGCCCTCGCCCGCCTTCGCCGCGTTGGAAGCGGAAGCCGACCGCATCCGCGCACGAGTCGAAGAAGCGCTGGGCCCCGCCCCGGTGGAGATCGACGAACTGATCCGCCAGATCGGCGCCCCAGCCGCCGCCGTGCTGACCGTGATCCTGGAACTGGAGTTGGCCGGACGCTGCGCCCGCCAGCCCGGGAATCGGGTGTGCTGGCTTTAAAAGACGGCTAGTTTGTTTTCACAAAAACAAAAATTGGGAGGCATTCAATGGCAGACACCGCAAACCCCGCTCCGCTGGGGCTGATGGGCTTCGGGCTCACCACCGTGCTTTTGAGCAGCGTCAATGCGGGGCTGTTGCCCGCGGGCGGCGAGCCGGTGGTGATACCCTTGGCGATGGCCTTCGGCGGCACGGCGCAGATCATCGCCGGCATTATGGAGTTCAAGACCGGCAATGTCTTCGGCGCCACCGCCTTCACCAGCTATGGAGCTTTTTGGTGGTGGTTCGCGTTGCTGGTGCTGCTGGGCGGCAATCACATCCTCGATCTTTCGGGCGCAGGCAGCGCCATCGGTGTGTGCCTGCTGTTGTGGGGCGTGTTCACCCTGGGGCTGTGGGTTTCGACTTTCCGTTTGTCGCGGCTGCTGTTCGGCATCTTCCTGACCCTGTGGATCGCCTTCTTCCTGCTGGGCGGCGGGGCGGTGCTGGGCAATCCGATGCTGCATCAGGCGGGCGGCTGGGTGGGCCTGCTCTGCGGCGCCTTGGCCATGTATGGCAGCTTCGCCATCGTCACCAACGCCACCTATGGCCGGGAAGTGGTGCCGATCGGCAGCCGCTAGGAGATCTGCACGCCCATGGTCTTTTGGCCCTGGGCGCCGGCTTTTTTCGCACTGGATGTGTAAGAGACTGATTTCATGACGGAAATCTGTTCAGGCGGCGCGTTTTGCCGTCCGGATCGGGCTTTGGTGCGACCATAGCATCATGATTTCGTAAGGATTCGATGCTTAACCATAGGAAGCGGGCCATGAATTAACAACCTATGGTTACATACAACAGCATATTATCGAACAAATACAATTACCGGTTACATTTCTCCGCTTCACCTGCGTTGACAGGCGGCCGCGGCTTCGACCAGTGTCCCGCCCCGTTTGGCCGACCCCACCGGCTGCCCCCTTTGCAGATCGACCGCCCGACCCCAGATATGCCTCTCTCACCCCAAATTAGGTTCCGTTTCCTAGATGAATGTCCTGATCGTCGAGTCCCCCGGCAAGGTCAAAGCCATCAATAAGTATCTGGGCGCCGATTATAAGGTGCTGGCCAGCTTCGGGCATATTCGCGACCTGCCCTCCAAGGACGGCTCGGTAAAACCGGACGACGATTTTTCCATGACCTGGGATGTCGACGCCCGCGCCGCCTCCAAGATCAAGGACATCGCGGCCGCCATGAAGGGCGCCGACAAGCTGATTCTGGCCACCGACCCCGACCGCGAGGGCGAGGCCATCAGCTGGCACATATTGGAAGTGCTCAAGGACCGCAAGGTGTTGGGCAAGATCCCGGTCGAGCGGGTGGTGTTCAACGCCGTCACCAAATCCGCGATCCTGGAAGCCATCCAGCATCCGCGCGAATTGAATCAGGAACTGGTGGACGCCTATCTGGCGCGCCGGGCCCTGGACTATCTGTTCGGCTTTACGCTTTCGCCGGTGTTGTGGCGCAAACTGCCGGGTGCGCGCTCGGCGGGCCGGGTGCAGAGCGTGGCTCTGCGCCTGGTGGTGGAGCGCGAACAGGAAATCGAAGCCTTCCGGGCGCAGGAATATTGGAGCATCGACACCGACCTGGCCGCGTCATCGGGCAATTTCGCCGCCCGCCTGATCCAGCTGGACGGCAAAAAGATCGAAAAAATGTCGCTGACGAACGAGGCCGAGGCGAACCGCGCCGTGGCCGCGATCAGTGCGCAGAAATTCGCCGTGGGCAGCGTCGAGGCCAAGCCGGTCAAGCGCAACCCCTCGCCGCCCTTTATTACTTCGACCCTGCAGCAGGAAGCCTCGCGCAAGCTGGGCTTCAACGCCAAGCGCACCATGCAGATCGCACAAGGCCTGTATGAAGGTGTCGAGATCGGCGGCGACGTCACCGGCCTGATCACCTATATGCGGACCGATGGCGTCACCATGGTGCCCGAAGCGGTCAACGAAGCCCGCGAGGTTATCGGCAAGAAATACGGCCCGCGCCATGTCCCGTCATCGGCCCGCGTCTATGTCAGCAAGGCCAAGAACGCCCAGGAAGCCCATGAAGCGGTGCGCCCCACCAGCTTCGCCCGCACGCCTGAGGACATGGCGCGCTACATCGATGGCGATGCCGCCAAATTGTACGAACTGATCTGGAAGCGCGCCGTCGCCAGCCAGATGGAATCGGCTGAGCAGGAACGCACCACGGTGGATGTGATCTCCGCCGACAAGCAGATCGTCCTGCGCGCCACCGGCACCGTGACCTTGTTCGACGGCTTTCTTACTTTGTACTTGGAAGGCCAGGACGACGAGACGGATGAGGACGGCTCCAAGCTGCCCAAGGTGGCCGCCGGCGACAAGACCGAGGTCGAAAACGTCACCCCGGCGCAGCATTTCACCGAGCCGCCGCCGCGCTATTCCGAAGCCAGCCTGGTCAAGCGGCTGGAAGAATTGGGCATCGGCCGTCCCTCGACCTATGCCTCGATCCTGTCGACCTTGCGCGACCGCGCCTATGTCAAGATGGACCGCCAGCGCTTCATTCCCGAAGACAAGGGCCGCCTGGTCACCACCTTCCTCAACAGCTTCTTCAAGCGCTATGTCGCGTATGACTTTACCGCCGACCTGGAAGAGAAACTGGACGAGGTTTCCGACCGCAAACTGGATTGGAAGCAGTTGCTGCGCGATTTCTGGAAGGATTTCTCCGCCACCGTGGGCGAGACCAAGGATCTCAAGATCCGCGACGTCATCGACGAGCTAGACAAGGTTCTGTCCCCGCACATCTTCCCGGACGGCGAGCCGGGTATGGACCCGCGCAAGTGCCCGTCCTGCGAAACCGGGCGGCTGAACCTGAAGCTGGGCCGCTTCGGCGCCTTTGTCGGCTGCACCAATTATCCCGAATGCAAATTCACCCGCCAGATCGGCGCCAAGCCGGGCGACGGCGATGCCGGGCCGGTGGAGATCGGGCTTTACCCCGGTACGGAAGACAAGATCACTCTGCGCACGGGGCGCTTCGGGCCCTATGTGCAGCTGGGCGAAGGCGACAAGCCCAAGCGCAGCGGCTTGCCCAAGGGCACCGACAAAAGCGACGTGGACCTGGAGATGGCGATCAAGTTGCTGTCACTGCCGCGCGAAGTCGGGCTGCACCCCGAAGACGGCAAGAAGATCAGCGCCAATTTCGGACGTTTCGGGCCTTATGTGGCCCATGACGGCATCTATGCCTCGCTGCCCTCACCGGAAGACGTGTTCGAGATCGGCCTCAATCACGCCGTTACCCTGTTGGCTGAGAAGAAGGCCAAGGGGCCCGGCCGCCGCGGCGCGCAGACCCTCAAGGATCTGGGCGCGGCACCCGATGGCAAGCCGATCAAGGTGCTGAAAGGCAAGTTCGGTCCCTATGTCAGCGACGGCGAAACCAACGCCACCCTGCACGAAGGCATGGAGCCCGACTCGGTGACCATGGAACAGGCGCTGGCGCTGATCGCTGAACGCGCGGCCAAGGGCGGCAAGAAGAAAAAGCCGGCAAAGGCCGCGAAGGCGCCCAAACCGGCAAACACACAAAAAGCCAATGGCGCGGAAACGAAACCCGCGGCCAAAAAAGCAAAATCCAAAACAACCAAAAAGAAAGCTGCCAAGCCCGCGGCGCCTGGGAAATCCCAGGGCAAGCCGCCCGGGAAACCGAAGGCCAAAGTGCCCGAGCTGGCAGGCGAATAGGACCCATTGAAGAAGACTCCCAAAAACACGCCCGCCCTGGACAAGGCGCGCGTGCTTGAATTGCTGGCATCAGGCGCCAACAAGCGCGACCTGGCCAAAAAATTGAGCCTCAAAGGCTCAGACCGCATCCTGCTCAAACGCATCCTCAAGGAATTGCAGGCCGACGGAGCGATCACCGGCTCGCCCAAGCGCGGCTTCACCAAGCCCGGTGAATTGCCGGAGGTCGGCATCATCGAGATCACCGGTACCGATGCCGACGGCGAAACATTGGCCCGGCCGCTGGACTGGAACAGCAATGAGGCCCCGCCGGTCATCTATCTCATGCCGCCCAAGGAAGGCGGCGCGCTGGGATTGGGCGATAGGGTGCTGGCGCGGCTGACAAAGCACGGCGAAAGCTATGAAGCCCGCGTCATCCGCAGGCTGGAACGTGAAACCACCACAAGGCTAATCGGCGTTCTGCGCGACGCACCCGCCACCGGCTGGCGCCTGGTGCCGATCAACAAAAAAGAACGCACCGAATATGCGCTGGACAAATCCGACCTGGGCGGCGCCAAGCATAATGAATTGGTCGCGGCCGAACCCAAGGCTGGCCGCATTGCCGGTTTTGCGCGCGTCAAGGTGATCGAGCGCATCGGCAGCATGGATTCGCCCAAGACCATCAGCTTGATCGCCATTCACGATCACGGCATTCCCACCGAATTTCCCAAGACGGTGATCGAGGAAGCAAAGGCGGCGCAACCGATAGAACTCCGTGGCCGCACCGACCTGCGCGCCATCCCATTGGTGACCATCGATCCACCCGATGCCCGCGACCATGACGATGCGATATGGGCGGGACCGGACGAAGACGGCGCCAATTCCGGTGGGCATATCGTGCTGGTCGCCATCGCCGACGTCTCCCATTACGTCACGCCAGGCTCGGCGCTGGACAAGGAAGCGCTTCTGCGCGGCAACAGCGCCTATTTCCCCGACCGGGTGGTGCCGATGTTGCCGGAGGAATTGTCCGCCGATCTCTGCTCGCTGAAGGAAGGCGTGGACCGACCCTGCCTGGTGGCGCGCATGATCTTTGATCGTCACGGCCACAAGAAGAGTCATGTCTTCCAACGCGCAGTGATGCGCTCGGCGGCACGGCTGACCTATGCCCAGGCGCAAGCCGCGTTCGACGGCAATCCCCATGCCGAGATGACGGCGACGGCGAAGAAGACTCTGGCCGATGTGTGGGCGGCGTACCAATCCCTCACTGTGGCGCGCGGCAAGCGCGATCCCCTCGACCTGGACCTGCCCGAGCGCCGCGTAATCCTGGGCGCGGATGGCAAGGTCGCCTCCATCGCCTATCGCGAGCGGCTGGAATCCATGAAACTGATCGAGGAGTTCATGGTGCTGGCCAATGTCGCGGCCGCCGAGGCGCTGGAAAAGGCCAAGACGCCGCTGATCTACCGCGTCCACGATACGCCCTCGAAGGAAAAGCTGTTCGCTTTTTCCGATTTCCTGCGCACCCTCAATATCAATTTCGCCAAGGGTCAGGTGATTCAGCCCGGCACCTTCAACCGCATTCTGGCAGGCGCCAAGGGCAGCCCGCACGAAAAGGTGATGAACGACGTGGTGCTGCGCAGCCAGGCGCAGGCGATTTACGACCCGGCGAATATCGGCCATTTCGGGTTGAACCTGGCCAAATACGCCCACTTCACTTCGCCCATCCGCCGCTATGCCGATTTGATCGTGCATCGCGCCTTGATCCGCGCCTTCGATCTGGGCGAAGGCGGATTGACCGACCGCGAGATGGGCAGCCTGGCTTCGGTGGCCGAGCACATCACCATGACCGAGCGCCGCGCCATGGCGGCGGAGCGCGATTCCACCGACCGCTATGTCGCCGCCTTCATGGAAGAGCGGATCGGCGAGAATTTCGACGCCAGAGTCACTGGCGTCACCCGCTTCGGCCTGTTCGTCCGCCTGGCGGAGTCGGGCGCGGAAGGCCTGATCCCCATCCGCAGCCTTTCTTCCGGAAGTGGGGGCGCCGACTATTTCCATCATGACGAAAAGCGCCAGGCCCTGGTCGGCCAGCGAACGCGGGTGAGTTACGGCATGGGTGACGCGCTGGCGGTGAAGCTGCTGGAGGCCGCGCCCCTGACCGGGGGCCTGAGATTCGCGCTGGTGGACGGCCGCGAGGAAGCCCCCCGGCGGGACCGTCCAGCCACCGGCAAGCCCGGAAAACGGCCCGGCAAGAACCGTTTTCGGGGTAAAAAGCGCTGAAAACCGGGATTTTCCGCCTAAGTCCTTGACAGGGCTGGGGCCGGTAAGCCATCTACCGCCCCTCTCGACCTGCCCTTTTTGGAGTGTCCCATGGCGAAGCCGACCACCGCGAAGATCCGCCTCAACAGCGAAGGCGGCACCGGCTTTTTCTATGTCACCCGCAAGAACACCCGCACCATGACCGAGAAGTTCTCGATCAAGAAGTACGACCCGGTGCTGCGCAAGCATGTCGCGTTCAAAGAAGGCAAGATCAAGTAGCGCTTTTTATGCCCTACCGCTTCGCTGCTTGAGGGCCTCGCTTTCTTGATTTCACCGTCTTAGCCTCGCGCGCATGCAGCGCGCCCTTTCCCGGCTTTCCAGCGAAACATTTGACGTTCTGATCATCGGCGGCGGCGCCACCGGCTGTTTCACCGCGCGCGACGCGGCGATGCGCGGCCTGAAGGTGGCGCTGATCGAGGCGCGGGACTTCGCCTCCGCCACCAGCGCCCACAATTCCAAACTGGCGCATGGCGGCCTGCGCTACTTGCGCAATTTCGAGATTTCGCTGGTGCGCGAATCCTTGCGCGAACGTCTGGGCCTGATGCGCATGGCGCCGCATCTGGTGCGGCCACTGCCTTTCCTGCTGCCGCTCTACAAAGCCGGGCTGACCGAACGGCTGAAACTCGGCGCGGGCCTGAAGCTTTATGACCTTCTGTCTTTCGATCGCAACCAGTTGAAAGACCCCTCGCAACATCTTCCCGGCCATCGCTGGATCGGCGCCAGGTACGCGCTGGCGCGCGAGCCGGTGCTGGCGGGAGACGGCTTTGAAGGCGCTTTCGAATATCACGACGCCCAGATGTACGCACCCGAACGTATCGCGCTGGAAAATTTGATCGACGCCGACAGCCATGGCGCGGCCATCGCCAACTACGTCGCGGCGAAAAAATTGCTGCTGCGGGACGGCAAGGTCGAAGGCTGCAGCGCTCAAGATGTGATGACCGGCGCGCATTTCGACATCCGCGCCAAGACGGTGTTGGTGGCGGCCGGTCCCTGGGCCGATCTGTTCCTGGAACAGGCGACGGGCGCGGCGGCGGCGCACAAGCTGATCCGCTCTAAAGGCATTCATCTGCTGGTGCCGCAACTCAGCAGTGCGGGTCTGACTATCGAAGCAGGCGCGGGGCATCTTTTCGCCCTGCCCTGGCGCGGTCACACTTTGCTGGCCACGACCGACACACCCTTCACCGGCGATCCCGCCAAGCTGGCGGTCAGCGAAGACGATATCGAGGGCTTTCTCACCACCTTCCGCAAATACCTGCCCCATGCCGGGCTGGCGCGCGACCGCGTGGAGTTCTTCTATGCCGGACTCAGGCCATTGGTCAGCGATGGCTCAAAAGACAGTTATAATGTCAGCCGCCGTTCCGAGCTGGTGGACCATGGCAAGGAAGGTACGCTGGATGGGTTGTTCTCGGCCTTGGGCGGCAAGTGGACCACCTCGCGCGCATTGGCGCAGACCATCACCGATGCGCTGGTGGCAAAGCTGGAGGTCAAAGCGCAGCGCTGCGCCACCGCCACGACACCGTTACCGGGTGGGCGCTTCGACCGTTTCGAGGAGATGGTAAAAGGCTATCAGAAAACCTGGCCCGGCATTTCCTCGTTGCGCCATCTCGCCCATATGCTGGGGGCACGGTTGCCCGAAGCGTTGCGCGGCGCGCGCCTGACCGATCTGGCGACCTTGGGGCCCAGCGGCGACACGGCGGCACAGATCGCCTTCGCGCTGCGTGAGGAGATGGCCCTGACCCTGGAAGACATGGTGATGCGGCGCACCGGCATCGGCCAGTTCGGCCGGCCGGACTCCGGCGTGCTGGAAAAGATCGCCAGCCTGATGGCGGCGCAACTGGGCTGGAACCAGGAGAAGCAGCTGCGCGAAATCGCCGGCCTCGACCCTATCTACCGGACGGCGGCATGACGGCGTTTGTAGTCTTCAATCCCAACTCGGCAGGCGGCCGCACCGGGCGCGACTGGCGGGAAATCGAAGCGGCACTGGAGAAAATCTTTCCCCAGATGTCCTTCTTCGTCACCACCGGCCCGGCCCAGGCCGCGCATATGGTGCGCGATGCCTTGCGCGACGGGCACCTGGAAGTCGTGGCGGTGGGCGGCGACGGCACCATCAACGAGGCACTGAACGGATTTTTCGATTCCGGCGTGGCGGTGGCGCCCGATGCGGTATTCAGCTTCGTGCATAGCGGCCATGACAGTAATCTGTGCCGCCGGTTCAATATCGCGCCCGGCTGGCGGGCGGGCGTGACGCATCTGGGCCGCGCCCGCATCCACAAGCGCGATGTCGGCCGCGTCGCCTGTCTCAGCGAGGCGGGCGAGCCGGTGACACGCTATTTCCTGGGTGCCGCCAGTTTCGGGCTGACCGGCAGCATTGCGCGGGCGATGGGGCGGGCCCGCATCGCGCGGCTGTTCGGGCATGGTTTTGCCGGCCGGCTGCACCGGCTGGCGGTGCGGCTGAAATGGCGCGCAACCCGGGTGCGGCTGATGGCCGAGGGCTATGACGAAATCGCGGGCATCGCCAGCGTCAGCCTGGCGCCGGCCGGCGGCAAGTTCGACGCGGCGGTGCTGGACGGGCTGAACCAGGCCGACCGGGCCCGCAGGCTGCGCGCCGCCCGGCTGACCGCGGCGCCGACCTTGGATACGCGGGCGCCGGTGGATGTCGAGACCGACGGCGAAAGCGCCGGAGTGCTGCCCGCCACCTTCGAAATTTACCCTGCCGCGATCAATCTGCGCCTGTGATGGCGGGCTTTACGCTAATCTCCCGCCATGGAGCGCGATCAGATTCGTTGGAATAGCGGGCATGAAGATGCTCTGAGCGAACAGGCCTGGCGCTGGCTGACGCAGGCCCTTGCCATGCCCGCGCTGCTGGCGACACCGCCGCGCGCTTTGCCCGGCACCTTGCCGGCGTCGCGGCTGACGGCCGGCGAGAAGTTTGCCGCGCTGCTGGGCGCTTCCGGCCTGCGGCAGGATGATCTGGAGCGCGCCCACCATGCCGCGGGACACGGATTGGCGGATCTGCTGCGGCTGCGCGCCGGTGATCTTTCCTCGGCGCCTGATGCGGTACTGTATCCGCGCAACGAAGCCGATGTGCTGGCGGCGCTGAAATTGTGCGCCGAACAAAACATTGCCGTGGTCCCATGCGGCGGCGGCACCGGCGACGTCACGCCCGCGCGAGGCGGCCATAATGCAGTCGTCGCCTTGAACCTGTCGGGGCTGAACCGGGTCACCGCCTTGGACGCAATGTCGGGCCTGGCCGAAGTCGAAGCGGGCATTACCGGCGCCGAATTGGCACGCCAGCTGGCGGCGCGCGGCATGATGCTGCGGCCCGATACGCTTGAATTGTCCACTTTGGGCGGCTGGATCGCGCAGCCCGGCGCAGCACAGGCTGCGGGCACTTCCGATTGGCTGCGGGGCCTACGGGTGGCGACACCGCAAGGCTTACTCGCCAGCGGCACACATCTGGGTCCAGACCTGAAACAGATGATGCTGGGATCGCAGGGAGCCTTCGGGGTCATCACCAGCGCCACCATCCGCATCTGCGCCTTGCCGACGAAAGAAGAGCATCGCAGCTATCTCTTTCCCGATTTCGCCAGCGGCTTGGCGGCGATGCGCGAGGCCCAGCGCCTCCAACTGCCGCACAGCCTGATGCGCCTGTCGGACGACGATGGGACGCGTTTTTCCCGTGCCCTACAGCGGCGCGGCTGGACTCTCAGCGAACATTTTTTCGACATCTATCTCAGCATCCGCCGCTTCGATGGCCATGCCGCCCGGCTGGTGGTGGGTTTTTCCGGCAGCGACAGCGAGGTGCGTGCGGCGCGCAAGCGGCTCGACCGCCTGGCCAAGGGGCTCGGGGCACTGGCAGCAACCAATGGGCAGCAGCGCTTTGCCGCGCGGCGCGACAGTTTGCTGGATCGCGGTATCGGCATGGACGCAATGACAGTAACGGCAAGCTGGTCGGAATTGCCGTCGCTCTATGTCAAGCTGCGGGCGGCGCTGAAGCAGGCGATGCGCATTCAGGTCCCGCGCCCCGGCGCGCATGGCCTGGTGCTTTGCCAGGTCGGCCCCGCCTGGCCGGACGGCGCCAACCTCACCGTCACTTGGGTATTCCCCCGCAAATTGGAAGACGAAATCGCCCAGGCACAAACCATCCGCAACGCCGCGCTGGTCGCGCTTCCCACGCACACCGGCGAAGCGCTGCAACAGAACGTCCTGCGCGCCATCAAGCAGGCGCTGGACCATCAGAGCATCATGAATCCGGGAAAGTTGGTCTAAGCGTCAACGTCTTGGCGTGCCTATCAAGCATCAAGATGAGTCTGGATCGGTCACATCTAGATAACCAAATCGGAATACGACAATTTATCATCATTGCAATTGGCTTGATCTCCGTATCCGTTGTCGCGCAGGCTGACGCCACGAGTCGTCGTAGCGTCTTGAGCGCTGCCTATCAGCGCTCTTCCTATAACAAAATTTGAATTACAGGCCCCTAGTTTGCGGCGTGCGGTAACGCGCATGCCCGGTAATCAAGGAACGAGAGCGATGCCAAAGCTGTCCGTATTTGCGTTGGTCTGTTTTGTTACGCTTGTATTCAGCACAATTGCAAACGCTACCTGTCCAACCTTCCATACGCTGACGAACGGCTCAGCCGCGAACGCCGATCAGGTGATGGATAATTTCAACTACATCCTGCAGTGCCCGGGGTTTACCGCGCCTGTTGGTGTTGGAACTAGTAGCCCGGCTGCCCGTCTTGACCTGGTTGGAAATGCTGCAACGGGGGCCACTGGCGATGCATTTAGATTTACAGAAACCAGCGGGCTGACAGCCAGTCGCAATTGGCTGATCGGCAACGGCGCAGGACCCAGTTACGGTGACTTGGCATTCCTTGTGAGCGCCGCCAGCGGTGGAACGCCTGTTGGCCAGCCGGTTCTCAATTTATCCAAAACTGGATACGTGGGCATCAATACTGGCACCGCAAATACGCTGCTCCATCTAACCGGCAACGCTTCGAATTACGGTGGCGGCGCCATCCGGATTGATGACATCAGCGGCCAAACAAATAGCCGCAACTGGATGTTCGGTAACGGTGCAGGGCCCAACTATGGTGACTTGGCATTCATGGTTAGCGCTAGTGGCGGCGGAACGCCCACCGGCACGCCGATCTTGAATTTGTCTAGAAATGGGAATGTCGGGATCAATACCGCCAATCCTGCGCAGGCGCTGGAGGTGAATGGGCAAATCAAAGTCAATTCGCTCGCTTCGGCATCTGGAACCGCTCTCTGCATCAATGCAAGCGTCATTGCGAGTTGTTCATCCAGCCGGCGCTACAAGGAACAGATTCATGACGCTTCATTCGGCCTGAAAGAAATAGAAGCGATGCGCCCCGTCACCTTCAAATGGAGGGGTCGGGACGAACAAGATTTCGGCCTGATCGCCGAGGAGGTCGCCAAGATCGATCCCCGCTATGTGACCTACAAAGCCGGGGAGATTGAAGGCGTCAAATATCCCCAACTGACCGCCGTGCTGGTCAATGCGGTGAAAGAATTGAAAGCCGTCAATGATAGCCAGGCGGCGGAAATCGCGCGGTTACGTCAGCAAAGCACGGCGTTATTTGGCCAGATCAAGCAACAGGCGGCGGAAGCGCAAGATGTCCGTAAAAGGCTTGGGGCCCTTGAGCACAGGATGAATGTTCGCACGGCGGAAAATCGGCTTCCGCCAGAGACCAACAAGGAGCATTGAGATGTCTAATTTGTGGCGGGAAATATCGAAAGTTACCAAATCTAGCCTGACGACAAGTTTTGCTATTGTGGGGCTCTGTCTTGCATGGGCTTCACCGG
>Ga0137415_10004625_pt1 | contig 13611 bp, 15 predicted proteins | sample CZODoug3_1_1_16f_FD_183082 | JGI IMG/M metagenome (GOLD analysis project Ga0137415, IMG submission 183082) | Vadose zone soil fungal communities from Angelo Coast Range Reserve, California, USA - CZODoug3_1_1_16fungal (Hybrid Assembly) | ecosystem: Environmental > Terrestrial > Soil > Vadose... | reverse complement strand
ATGTTCGTCGCCCTCGAGGTGCTGTCGCTGCCGCTGTACCTGATGGCCGGCCTGGCCCGGCGGCGCCGGCTGCTGTCGCAGGAGGCGGCGGTCAAGTACTTCCTGCTCGGGGCGTTCGCCTCGGCGTTCTTCCTGTACGGGCTGGCGTTGCTGTACGGCTACGCGAACTCCGTCGACCTGCCGAAGATCCTCGACGCCGCGCAGACCTCGACGAAGTCGGACGTGCTGCTGTACATGGGCTTGGCCCTGCTTGTGGTCGGCCTGCTGTTCAAGGCGGGCATCGCGCCGTTCCACAGCTGGACGCCGGACGTGTACCAGGGGTCGCCCACCGCGGTCACGGCGTTCATGGCCTCGTGCACGAAGATCGCCGCGTTCGGCGCGATCATGCGCGTGCTCTACGTCGGCTTCTCCTCGACCAAGTGGGACTGGCGGCCGATCATGTGGGCGGTCGCCATCGCCTCGATGGTGGTCGGTGCCGTGTTCGGCCTGACCCAGACCGACGTCAAGCGCATCCTCGCGTACTCGTCCATCGCGCATGCGGGCTTCATCCTGGTCGGGCTGATCGCCCTGTCGAAGGACGGCATCTCGAGCACGCTGTTCTACCTGGTCACCTACGGCTTCTCGACCGTCGCCGCGTTCGGTCTGGTGACCCTGGTGCGTGATGCCGACGGGGAGGCCACGCACCTGTCGCAATGGTCGGGGCTGGCGCGCAAGAGCCCCTTGGTCGCCACGCTGATGACGATCTTCCTGATGTCGATGGCCGGCATCCCGCTCACCAGCGGGTTCATCGGCAAGTTCGCGGTGTTCCGGGCGGCGTATCACGATGCCGCCCCGCTGGTCGTCATCGCACTGGTCGCCTCGGCGGTGGCCGCGTTCTTCTACCTGCGCATCGTCGTGCTGATGTTCTTCGCCGAGCCGCCGGAGAACGCGCCGACGATCGCGATCCCGTCGCCGGCGACGACCTTCGCGCTCACGCTCGGCACGTTGGTGACCGTCGTCCTCGGACTGTTCCCGCAGCCGATCCTCGACCTGGCGTCGCACGCGGCGAAGCTTCGAGGGTGAACTCGCCGATCGGGGTCGACTTCGCCGATGCCCAGCTCGAGGCGTCGGTGCGGGCCGGGCTCGATGCGGTCGAGGCGCTCTTGCACGAGGCCATCCAGGCCGACGACGAGTTCATCGCCGAGGCGGCCCGCTACCTGGTCGACGCCGGCGGCAAGCGGTTCCGTCCGTTGATGACGGTGCTGGCCGCGCATTTCGGCGACGCGTCCGCGCCGGAGGTCGTGCCGGCCGCGGTCGTCGTCGAGCTCACCCACCTCGCCACGCTCTACCACGACGACGTCATGGACGAAGCGAGCGTGCGCCGGGGTGCGCCGTCGGCCAACGCCCGGTGGGACAACACGATCGCCATCCTGACCGGCGACTTCCTGTTCGCCCGGGCGTCGGACCTGCTGGCCGATCTCGGCCCGGCGGCGGTGCGATTACAGGCGCGGACGTTCGAGCGGCTCGTGACCGGCCAGATCCGCGAGACCGTCGGCCCCCGCGCCGGCGATGATCCGATCGAGCACTACCTGGGCGTCCTGGCCGAGAAGACGGGCTCGCTGATCGCGACCGCGGCCGAGTTCGGGGGGCGGTTCGCCGGCGTCGATGAGTCCACAGTGGACACTCTGCGGCGGTTCGGCGAGCAGATCGGCGTCGCCTTCCAGATCTCGGACGACATCCTCGACATCGCCTCGGACTCGGCCGAATCCGGCAAGACCCCGGGCACCGACCTGCGCGAGGGTGTCGCCACGCTGCCGGTGCTGTACGCGCTGCGCTCGGACTCATCCCCGCCCCGGCTGCGAGAGCTGGTGTCGCATCCCCTGGTGGACGACGTCGAGCACGCCGAGGCGCTGGCGTTGTTGCGTGCGTCGACGGCGCTGGACGAGGCGCGAGGCACGGTGCAGCGCTACGCCGATACGGCCCGGGCGATGCTCGCCGACCTGCCCGACGTCGCCGCCCGGGCCGGCTTCGAGGCATTGACCGACCGGGTCATCGACCGTACGAGCTAATCCGCCGGACGCGGATTCTCGGACCACCGCTCGCTGGCGCTACCGAGGCAACGCGCCCGAATCGTGCATCGCTCGCAGTGCCGTATCGGCAGCCACGACCTCCCTGTGGAACCGCTTGTGCACCCAGTACTTGCGGTCGAGCTGGATCCGGCCCCAGATGCCCTTCGGCTCACCCAGCCACTCGTCCCGCGGTCGCCGCTGCGCAACTTCCTTGGGCCGGGCCCCCAGCAGCCGACCGTTGCGCAGCAACACGATCGCCCGATCAGTGACGACGACCGTGCGGTAGCCGTCGGAGAAGGCACCGATCAGAACGCTGACCAGGATCCAGTAGGGCGAGACGCTTTGGACGAGGAAGACGGCCTGGATCTCTTCATCCGGCTCGAGATAGGGCCTGGCCCAATTGGCGAGCTTGTCGTGCGTCGACATTGCGGTCCCTTCGGGGATCGGGTTCGACGGGAACGCTAGCCGTTGTGCGGCGGCGGCGCGCCATAGGGCTGCTGCGGCGGCGGACCGTAGTACGGCGGCGGGGGCGGACCGTAGTACGGCGGCGGCGGGGACGGGGCGATGGGTAGCCCGTGCGGGTACATCATCTGCAGCATCTGGTTGGCGGCGGCAACGTCCTTGTGGAACCGCTTGTGCACCCAGTACCGGCGATCGAGCGTCAGCTTGCCCCACAGCCCCTGCGGCTGGGCGAACCACACGGTGCGGGGCCCGCGTAGGTGCACCCGTTTGGGAAAGGTGGGGGTCATCCGCCCGGCCCGCAGCACCACGATCGCCCGGTCGGTGACCACGACGATCGAGTACCCGGCCGCGAAGATCACGATCAGGACGGACAGCAGGATCCAGTACGGCGACGGGCCGGACTGGGCCAGGAACACCGCCTGGATCTGCTCGCCGGGCTCGAGATACGGCGCGGCCCGCCGGGCCAGCTTGTCGCGCAGGGCCATGCGAAGGTCCCTTCGTCGTTGCGGTACGACTCGGCTGCGGGCCAGCATAGAGGCGAGCGATCGGGCAACCTTCGGCCGTCTCACGCGGCCAGAAGTTGCACGATCGAGGGGAAGAGCCAGGAGGCGACCACGGCTCGATTCGCGAATCGCCGCACAGCCGGCCAGGAGCTCGGTGCTCTGCTCGTCGAGCGCGGTACCGGTGGCGATGTCGTCGTGCTCGGGCTGCCGCGCGGCGGGCTGCCCGTGGCCGCCGAGGTCGCCGCTGTTCTCGAGGTTCCGCTGGACATGTTCTCCGTCCGCAAGCTCGGCGTGCCCGGTTACCCCGAACTCGCTCTCGGTGCGGTGGCCACGGGGGGAGTGCGCGTGCTCAACGACGACGTCCTGGCCAGTGTCCCGGACGTCGATCGGGACGAGATCGAGGCCATCACCGAACGCGCACTGGCCGAGCTACGCCGGCGTGAGGCTGCATATCGCGGCGGAAGGGCGCCGCTCGACCTGGCGCAGCACACCGCGATCCTGGTCGACGACGGCTTGGCGACGGGAGCGACGATGCGAGCCGCGGTGAGCGCGGCCCGCCAGCAGGCCGCGGGAGTTGTCGTCGCCGCGCCGGTCGCCTCGTGGCAGTCGGTAGCACAGCTCGAACAAGAGGCGGACGACGTCGTGATCGTGCACGTGCCGAAACGTCTCGGCGCCGTCGGCGCGCACTACGACGACTTCCGTCAGGTCAGCGACGACGACGTGCGCGCCCTGCTGCGCTGATCGGCAGCGCTGCGTCGGTATCACTGCGTCGGCGCGAAGGTGCCCTGGAGCTGCCAGTAGCCGGTGAACCCGTTGAACGGTCCCCCGACAACCTGGCTCGCCCAGGTGATCACGAACGCGTGGGTCTTCGCGTCATACGTTCCGGTGAGCGGGCTGGTTAAGCCCGGCCGGCTGCCGTCCGGCTTGGGCGAACCCTGGTTGAAGTACTGGTTGTTCCACGCGGCCGACCAGGCCGTGATCTGCCCGGACAAGGTGCCGTCCTTGACCGAGATCTGCGGGGCCGGAGCGGCGTGCTTGGTCTGCGGGTCCTTGGCGTTGGTCGAGATCGCGAACTTGATCGCGGTGAAGCTGCTGGGCCGCGCGATCTGGGCGGCGCGGGCGTTGCCGGTCGCGTCGAACGGCTGGGCCGGGTCGGGCTGGTAGGTGCCGGTCACCAGGCCGCCGTCGGTGCCCGCGTTCTCGACGGTGAACGACTTGTCCTCGCACGCGGAGTCGGGGTTGCCGAAGAACTTGCCCTTCTCGATCGTCCCGCCCGGATCGATCATGCGGAAGTAGGTGCCGGTCGCGCCGGCGGCCGTGCACGCACCGGCTGTGAGCCGGAACGTGCCGACCAGCGGCGTTCCCGACACATCGGGGGAGGAGTGGCCCGAGCTACACGCCGCGGCGAGCAGCAACGGGACGGCGATGAGCGCGACGCGGCGGGTCATGAGGCTTCCTCAGGGGTTGCGGTACGCGGCCGGGCCGCCCAGGCGAGGGCGACGACGATCAGTCCGGGAATCGCGAAGAACCACGGGAACAGCGGGAACGGTGGCAGCGCCGCGATCGCCTGGTAGCTCGTGACGTTGTCGCTCATCGCGCCGATCATCGGCGTCATGTCGTTGAGGATGTGGACCCAGTCGCGGTCGAGCGCCGTGACGGCCGGGAACTGCTGGGCAACCTGGCTCGCGGTCAACCCGCTCTGCTGCAGGGCCGGCTCGATCTGCAGCCGGATCGCGCCCTGCCCGCCGGCCATCGTGGAGAAATAGCCCTGGATCTTCGTGACGTTCTGGGTCGTCTCGATGGTGCGGAACGCCGACATCATCCGCCCGCCCTGCGGTGCGCGGGTGAACATCTGGAAGACCACCGGCGCGAGAATCAGGCCGACCCCGAGCACGGCCAGAGCGACCCGCGCGCGCCTGCGCGCCGACGGGCGGAGCAGCGCGAGCAGTGCGACGCCGAAGATGAGCAGTCCAGGGATGACGAAGAACCAGGGGAACAGCCGGAAGCTCGGCAGGGCCGCCACCGCGTGGTAGTTGCCGAGGTTGGCCTGCACCTGGTCGAGCAGGTCGGTCATGTCGGAGTTGATCGTCGGCCACTGCTGGCTCAGGTCGTCGTAGGCCCTCGGAGTCGCGCCGGGCGCGCTGGCGAGCCGCGGCGTCGCCTTCGCGTCGACCTCGTGCACGGCCGCGTCGATCTCGGCGATGTCGCTCTGGAAGCCGTCCAGGCGCGAATGCGTCATGAAGGGCTTGAAGTCGGCGAGCATCGTGGCGCCCTTCGGGGCGCGGGTGAACATGTCGAACGCGAGCGGCGCGGCGGCGAGCGCGATGCCGAGCACGGCCAGGGCGATCAGGACGGCGGACCGTCCGCGCGGCGGCGTTGCCCGGTCGGCACCGGCCGAACGCGGGTCGGATCCGCGGACGTGCTCGGCTTCTGCTGCGGCAGTCATCCCGGTTACTCCGATTTGTTGCGGACGCGCACTATGCGTGTGATAGTAACCCGATAGAACTTATAGGCAAACTGGAGAGCTATGGCGCACACGCAGCACGGCCGCCCGGTGGCGAAGCGTTCGTCGCGCCGGGCGTGGGTCACGCGCATCGCGGCGACCGTCAGCGCGGTGCTGTGCCTGAGCTTGGTCGATCTGCCCTCGGCCGCGGCGGCGACGCCCTTGACCGGCACGTTCACTCTGGCCGCGGGGTCGTGCGGCGGGGGCTCGGTGTCCGGCACCTACCTGCGGATGATCCTGCCCAGCGGCGGCTTGTCCGGGCCGTACATGTCCAACTCCGATTCGACCTGCAGTGATCAGAGCTACACGCCCCTGTCCGCCGGCACGGACAGCGGGCTGGTCTCCGGCAGCTACCAGTCCACGCCAAACCCGCCGTTCGACTCGTCGGGCAATGCGCGGGCGGGACGCATCACCGCGCCGGCCCGCTTCTACGGCACGAGCTTCGCGACGTCCAGCAATCAGGTCGACCCCCAGACGAGGGTGTCGGCCTCGGCGCCGCGGGTCTGGGTGACGGGCGGGCGGCTGTCGGCTGATCTGCGGGCGTTCTCGGTCACGTGGAACAACCAGTACTTCAACCAGGGCGCGCCCAAGCCCAACGGGAGTTACCCGGGCAATACCCGCGCGGCCAGCGGTACGTACGACGCGTCGTCCGGGGCGTTCGCCCTGCAGTGGACGAGCCAGGTCGTGGGCGGGCCGTTCGACAAGTTCACCGGGCAGTGGCATCTGGTCGGCAGGTTCGTGCCGGCGAGTGCCGGTGCGGGCGCAGCTGATCCGGGCGCGGCGGCCGGAGGCGGAACCGGCGGCGGTCAAGGCGGCAATGGGGGTGCCGGCCAGGCGCCGGCGGGCCAGGCGCCAGCGGGCCAGGCGGCGGACAACAACAACGGCAACGGCGGTGCGCCGGCGGCCGGCCCGGCAGCGTCGTCCGCGCACGCTCGCTCGTCCGCGCCCGCCCGACCGGGGACGAGCACCGGACCGCAGGCAGCTGCCAATGCGGCGACCGTGAATCCGGCCCTCGCCGCGTCGACCACGACGGTGAGCCACGACCGGTGGAAAGTGTCGTGGTGGGTGATCGTTCTGGTCGCGGCGATCGCCGTCCTCGGCCTGGGGGCGTTGCTCGGCCTCGGCTGGCTGGCGCGGAAGGGCTCGGTGGCGGGATGAGGATCTTGGGCCTGCCGCTGCGTACCGTCCGGATCGCAGTCATCGTCATCGTCGTCACGGACCTGGTCGTCCTGCTCGCGCTGTCGGTACGGGTGTCGACGAAGATCACCACGACCGTCACGCCGCTGGCCGCTCAGTCGCCCATCGCAAACCCGGCCCCTTCGACCAGCGCCGCGCCGTCCACGTCCGCACCGGCGCCCCCGCCCGCAGCGCCGCCCGCACCGCCGCCGCCCCCGCCCGCGCCGGCGGTGGTTCCCGCGGCCGGGACGTCACCGGTCGCGCTGCCGACGTCCGTGGTGCCGCCGCCGGCGCAGCCCGTGGCTGCCCCCAGCGCGACGGCCACGCCGACACCTACGCCGACATCGACCGGCTCGACACCGCCCGGGCCGCCCGGGCCGGCCGACTGCCCGATCCCGCTCGCCAAGCCCGCGCACGTCGGCGGGTTGCAGTCGCTGATCAGCCTGGCGCCGGCATTCGGCCCGTTCACCGCCGAGGTGTTCGCGATGGCCTCGGCCTATCAGCCCGTACTGCAGTTGCTGGGCCCGATCCTCGCGAAGTATCCGGACCTGGCGACGAAGTTGTCGCCGGTGCTGACGCCGCTGCTCGGCTACTTCCAGAACCTGCTCGACGCCGGTTTCAACCTGCTTGCTCCGTACTACGCGCCGTTGCGTCCCCAGGTGCTGGAGCTCGAGACGAAGCTGGCGGCGGCCCTCGCGCCGTACTCGCAGCAGCTCGCCAACAGCGCGCTCGGCGGCTGCATCGTCGACGTCGAGGCCGCGCTAGTCGGCGACACCGCCAAGAACTAACGACCCAGGCAGGTAGAGATGGCAGGCGTGATCGGATTCCCCAACCCGGTGAACGAGAAGGCGGCCCGTACCGTCGCCGGCGGCGTGCTGCTGCTGAGCATCGTGACGCTCGTCCTCAGCGTGACGGCGGGGTCCGGCTGGCTATGGGTCGTCGCGGCCCTCGCGGCCGGGTTCATCGCCCGGGTGCTCACCGGGCCGAAGCTGAGCCCGCTCGGCCAGCTCGCGACCCGGGTCATTGCGCCCCGGCTCGGGGCTCCGGTGCTGGTGGCCGGGCCGCCGAAGCGCTTCGCGCAGGCGATCGGTGCGGTGGTGACGCTGACCGCGGTCGCCTTCCTGGCGGCCGGTCGCCCGGGGGTCACCCAAGCACTGCTGGGGGTCATGATCATCGCCGCGGGCCTGGAGTCGATCTTCGCGTTCTGCGTGGGCTGCAAGGTGTTCGCCGGCTTGATGCGCCTGGGCCTGATCCCCGCGGCGACCTGCGCTGCCTGCGCGAACATCGCCCTGCGCCACGCCTGACCCTGCCTTGGGTCAGCCGTCACGAAGGGCGATCTGGGCCACCTGCGGATCTCCGTCGGTGAGTTCACGGGTGTGGCCGGAGCGGTCGATCGCGACGATTCGACCGGACGCATCGACGACGAGCAGCCAGCGGCTGTCCGGCGTCCAGACGGCCGGCGCGCCGCCGTAGCTGTCGTCCCGGCTCATCACGATCCGCGTTGGGTGATCGACACCGGCCTCGAGGTCGAAGAGATGCAGGATCGCCGTCGGGTTCTCGGCGTCGCTGCGTAGCAGGGCAGCGGTCGTCCCGTCCGGAGAGATGACGCCCGGCGGATCGTTGCGATCTGATGTCGGGCCGAGTACTCGGTGGCGTCCGGTGCTGCGGTCGATGACGTCCAGGGTGCAGCGGTGCCGGTCGTCGCACTCTTCGGTCAGCCACCGGGTGCGCCCGACTGCCAGCAGCGCCCCGGACGTGATCCGGTGCAACGAGCCCGGGCGAGCGTCGTACACGCCGCCGGCGAGGTAGCGCAGCAGGTAGCCGGCGCCGTCCGAGGTCGGGCCCCCGTCGGCAGAGATCGTGACCCCCACCCGCCGTCCGGCGAAGTCGACCAGCACCATCTTGCCGGATTCCTGGTTCTCGTCGGTGACCCACAGCTGTCCCGGCCGAGGACCTGGGAAGACTTGGCCGCCGTGGACGAGCAGGCCCGGGAGCGGACGCACGGGCTGGCCGTCACGGATGAGGAAGCCCGCAACGGCGTCCAACGGCTTGACGATCGCCTCGCGCGGTCCGACCACGAAGAACACCGGGCCACCGCTGCTCACCCCGACGCCGGTCGTGCGGGTTATCCGACCAGCCGCGAGTTGCAGGCGCAGCACCGAGTCAGCACTGCGGGCGAACAGCTCCACGTCGGCCGGCACGTCGAGCAGCGGATGGCCCACGTTCGTCACGGTGACCGGCCGCGTGCTTGGTGTCGGGCCGGTCGTCGGCGATGTCGACGGCGTCGCCGACGACGGGGCGGTCGACGGCGTCGGTGTCGGTGTCGGTGTCGGGGAAGGCGCCGCCTTGTGCGACGTGCGACGTCCGACGGTGAGGACGAGGACCACAGCGATCAGCGCCACGAACACGAGTAGGTACCACCGGCGCGAGGACAGGCCGGGTGGGCCGGGTGGCCGCGGTCCGGCGGCCCGGTCGGCTCGGTCGGGTGGGTCGACGTCGAGCCACTCGATCTCGCCCAGCTCCGGATCGGGCCGCTCGGAGGACGTCATGACGGGTCATTGTCCCTGCTCGGAACGCTGGCCGCCGCTACGACCGGCACACTTACGGCCATGACCGGGCGCTACAACGCACTGCTCCGGCGGCTGGGACATCGGCCGTGGTTCGCTGCACTCGGACGTCGGGTGGTGCCTCTCGACCGGTGGATCGAGCGCAGGACCGGCGGTCGGCTGACCATCGTCGGCCACAATGCGGTGCCGCAACTACTGCTGACCACGATCGGTCGTAAGACCGGACAGCCGCGGACGACGCCGCTGCTGTACGCGCAGGTGGGTCCCGACTGGGTGGTCACCGCGTCCAATTGGGGGCAGCCGCATCACCCGTCCTGGTCGACGAACCTGATCGCCAACCCGGACGCGACCATCGAAGTGGGCCGCCAGCACGTCGACGTGTACGCGACGCTGACCGGCGGTCCCGAACGCGATCAGCTCTGGGCGGCGGTGACCCAGGTGTGGCCCGCTTACGACACGTACGCCGAGCGCAGCGGCCGCGACCTTCGGGTCTTCCGCCTCACGCGGCGCTGAGCGATCACGACCAGGGGGCGAGCTCCGGGGTTGCGTTGAGCGCGTCTCCGGCCAGTGCCGGGCGGCCGGTCAGCCAGGTGAGCAGCGCCCAGTCCGGGCCGCTCACGGTCACCGCCTCGCGGCCGCCTGACGTCCACACCGTGCCGCCGAGGTCAGTGGTCGTCGAACCGTCGCGCGCGACCTCGATGCGCAGCGCCCGATCCGTTCGGTTGCCGACCCGGCCGGCCAGCCGGGGTAGCAGGTAGCCGACGAAGCTGGCCGGCCAGTCGGCCGCGCCGTAGGAGCCACCCAGGTCGGCCCGGTGGATCTCGACCTCGTTCCACCGGCCGCGGATCCAGCCACTGGCTGGGCGGTCGCCGTCGGCCGGCCGATCCCACGCCGACGCCTCGGTGAGCGCGCCGCACAGGCGATCGAGACGATCGGCGGAGTCGCGGACGTCGGCGACCAGCTCGACGGCGCTGCGCCCGGCCCCGGCCTCGATGTCGGCGCTGCGCCCGGCCGGGCCGTCCGGGTAGCGGGCCACGATCTCGCCCCGCAGTGCCCCGGCGAAGGTGCGCCCGACGGCGTCGGCGTTGCGCGCGATGTGGGTGAGGACGTGCCCGCGCGTCCAGCCCGGCAGCACGGACGGCGCGCGTACATCCGCATCCGACCATCGCTCGGCGGAAAGCCCCGCTAGTAAGGCGGAGCTGGACGCACGCAGATCGGCTAGGTGGGTACCGACATCGCTCATCCCCGAATCATGCCTGGCTGCGTTGGAACGTCCGCACCCCGATCGCCACGCACAGGGCCGCGAGCCCGCCGGTGACCAGGAAGCCTTCCACCACCTGGGTCGAGGCCATGCTGCCGTGGAACAGCGACCGGGCGGCGTCGACGGTGTAGCGCAGCGGGTCGACCCGGGCCACGTTGCGCAGCCAGCCGGGGGCGAGCGTCATCGGCAGCAACAGCCCGGACAGCAACATCACCGGCAACACCACGAAGTTCATCAGCGGGGCCAGCGCGTCCTCACTTTTCAGGGTGAGCCCGATCGCGTAGGACGCCGACGAGAACGCGAAGCCCAGCAGCGCGATGAGCACGATCGTGACGAACGCTCCGCCGACGCTCACTGACAGGCCGAGCGTCGTGGCCAGCAGGATCATCACGATCGACTGGAACACGATGGTGACGACGTCGCGCAGGCTGCGCCCGAGCAACAGGGCCGCGCGGCTCACCGGGGTGACGCGCATCCGCTCGATAACACCGGAGCGCCATTCCTCGATGATGCCGAAGCCGACCATCGCCGCGCCGTAGAGCCCGAGCTGCACGAGCAGTCCCGGCACGAGCACCACGTAGGCGTTGGTGTCGCCGAATCCCGACACGTGACTGATCGCCTTGAGCAGCGGCCCGAACAGGAACAGGAAGAACACCGGCTGGGCCAGCCCGACGAACGTCCAGATCGGATTGCGCAGCGACTGTCCCATCGCCCGCAAGAACACCAACCAAGTGTCACGAAGAAAACGCTTCATGCCGCTGCCACCTCCCGCAGGCTGCGCCCGGTCTTGCTCATGAAGACGTCGTCGAGTGACGGACGGCTGACACTTGCGGTGGCGACGTTCTGCCCGGCCGCGTCGAGCAGCCGCAATGCGGTCGGCAGTGCGCTCGCGGCGTCGTCGAGATACGCCCGCACTTCGCTCTCGCCGACCGTCAGATCGCGCAGGCCGGTCAGCGCCGCGAGAGCGTGGCGCACGCCCATCGGTGCCTCGGTTCCGATCACGATGGACTCGCCGGCGATCTCGCGCTTGAGCAGCTCGGGTGATCCCTCGGCGACGACCTGCCCGTGGTCGACGATCGCCACTCGGTCACACAGCGCGTCGGCCTCGTCGAGGTAGTGCGTGGTGAGGAAGATCGTGGTGCCGCCCGCCCGCAGAGCGCGCACCTCGTCCCACAGGTACGCGCGGCTCTGCGGATCGAGGCCGGTGGTCGGCTCGTCCAGGAACAGCAACGGCGGCGTGTGCACCAGCCCGATCGCGATGTCCAGGCGTCGGGCCTGGCCGCCGGAGTACGTCTTGGCCGGACGGTCGGCCAGCTCGGTCAACCGCAGCGCCGCGATCGTCTCCTCGGCTCGGGCTCGGGCTCGCATCCGCGACAGTCCGTGGAAGCGTCCCTGCTGGTAGAGCTCGCGCCGGGCGGTCATCTCCCGGTCGGTGCTGCCGCCCTGAGCGACGTAGCCGATGCGGCCGCGCACCTCGCGCGGCTGGGCCAGCAGGTCTACCCCGGCCACCTCGGCCTCGCCTGCTGTCGGCGGAACGAGCGTGGCCAGCATCCGCATGGTCGTGGTCTTGCCCGCGCCGTTGGGGCCGAGCAGCCCGAAGATCTCACCGGACTTGACGACGAGGTCGATGCCGCGCACGGCCTCGACGGTTCCGGCGACACCGCCGGCGCGGCTGCGGTACGTCTTGCGCAGGTCGCGCGTCTGTATCATTTCTCAATCCCCTCAAGTTTGAGTAGCCATATACTCAAACTTGAGGAGCACTCCTGTCAACCCGGAATCCGTCAGCGATAGTGGTTCGGACGCACCGAATACCGGGGCGTCCGAACCACGATTTACGTGCGCCGGCGGATGGGCACCTCGCCACGCTCGTAACGGGCGGTCAGTCGCTCGGCCCAGTCGGCCAGCGCGCCGAGTTGGCCGGAGTTCAGTTCCAGTAGCTCAGGCACCATCCACGGCTTGCCGTCGGACGGGACGTCGGACACCTCGAACGCCGCTGCCGCCGCGCGGTGGTTCTGCGCCATCGAGCGGCTCCACTGCGCGCTGTGCTTGAGTATGCGCACCGCCTCGTCCGGATCCAACTCGTCGATGAAGCTGATGATCACGGCGAATGGGACTACCGGCGGGGAAGGGGTCCAGGCCGCCTCGCGCAGCAGCCGGAAGAACTCCTCCTCGCCGACGCGCGTGAGCTGGTAGGTCGTCCGGGCCGGTTTGCCGGCGGCTTGCTCGGTGCCGGCGACTTCGAGGAATCCTTCCTTGGTCAGCTGGTTGAGCGCGTGGTAGATGGATCCGTAGTTGATGTTGGCCCACTGGTCGGCGTTCCAGCTGATCAGTTCGCGGCGCACCTCGTAACCGTGCACCGGCTGAAACGTTCGCACGCAGCCGAGCACGAGCAGGCGAGTCGACGACACGGAAGCGACGGTAGCGCGCCGCCCCGGCGTGTGCCGTCTGGGCAACCACCGCCAGGGGTGTGAACCACCTCGGTGCGTGGTAACTACCGCCATGCGTGGTCAGCGGTGTGACGGCGCGCGTGACCACTTCAGCGCGCGGTAACTACCGCCATGCGCCGTCGTCTCGGCAGCCGTTCTCTTTCTGGCGTCGACCGCACCGCGGCGTAGGTACCTCGTGCCGCGGTCCGCGGCCGCAGGCAGCGGTAGTTACCGCAACCGGCGGTCGACCACCGCACCGAGCACCCGCAGCAGCCCCACCGCCCACAGAGGTATCTACCGCAGCGAGCGGTCGCCGAGCGTTAGCCCTTGACGGCGCCGGCGGTGAGCCCGACCGAGATGCGGCTCTGGAAGATCACGAACAGCACGACGACCGGCAACGACGTCAGCGTGGCGGCGGCCATGAGCCCGCTCCAGTCGGCGCCGTGCACGGGGCTGCTCTGGAAGATCAGCAGATAGATCATCAGCGTCTGCTTGTCGTTCGTCAGCAGCAGGGTGTTGGCCAGCGCGAACTCGTTCCAGGCCAGGATCCAGCCGTACACGCTGGTCGCGATCAGCCCGGGCGCCACGAGCGGCAGGATGATCTTGTAAAACGTCTGCCAGCGACTGCACCCATCGACGAGCGCCGCCTCGTCCAGCTCGCGAGG
>Ga0137415_10004624_pt1 | contig 13611 bp, 11 predicted proteins | sample CZODoug3_1_1_16f_FD_183082 | JGI IMG/M metagenome (GOLD analysis project Ga0137415, IMG submission 183082) | Vadose zone soil fungal communities from Angelo Coast Range Reserve, California, USA - CZODoug3_1_1_16fungal (Hybrid Assembly) | ecosystem: Environmental > Terrestrial > Soil > Vadose... | reverse complement strand
TCTCGTTGGCCTTTTGATTCTCGCCGTCGCCATTTTTTATGTCACCGGCGCCGGTTTCCTCGGCCCCAAATATCGCCTCAAAACCTTTTTGCCTGAAGTCTCCGGCCTCGCCGTCGGCGCTCCGGTTCGCCTCGACGGCGTCGAAATCGGCAACGTCGAAAAGATCCGCCTCGTTCCTCGCCAGACCGGCAAGCCCCCCGATCGCATGCACAACATCGAGGTCGATATTCGCATTGACGCCAGATATCAAGGTGACGTTCTCACCGATTCCACCGCCTCTCTCGTCACCGAAGGCCTCCTCGGCAATCGTTACGTCAACGTCCAGCGCGGCTACACCGGCGTGCCTCTCAAGGAAGGCCAGGCCATTCCCGGTACCGAGGAAAAAGCCATCAAGGAAGTCGTCGAGCGGAGCGCCGACGTTCTCGCCAACCTGAAAGCCCTCAGCGAAGAGATTCAGGATATCGTTGGCGACGTCCACGCAGGCAAAGGTTCCATCGGCAAACTTCTCCACGACGACCAGGCCTACAATCACCTCAACAGCATTCTCGCCAAAGGCGACCAGATCGTCGGTAACGTTCAATCGGGGCAGGGAACTCTCGGCAAAATCCTGATGAACGATGAACTCTACGCCAAAGTGGATAAGGGCGTGGACAACGTCAACACCATCCTCGCCGATGTTCGCGCGCAAAAAGGCACCATCGGCAAACTTCTCTACGATCCCTCTCTCTACGATCAAGCCAAATCCGCTCTCGAAAACGGCAACACCATCATGGGCGACATCCGCGCCGGCAAAGGTACCCTCGGCAAACTCGCCACCGACGATGTCCTTTACAACAAACTTCGCGACACCAGCAGCAACCTCTCCGAAGCCACCTCCAAGCTCAACAAAAACGACAACACCGCTGGCAAACTCTTCTCCGACCCCCAGCTCTACGACAACCTCGCCGCCGCCTCCGCCGAACTACGCACCTTCCTAACCGAATTCCGCAAAAACCCCAAAAAATACCTAACCGTCAAAATGTCCTTCTTCTGACGTAGCGGCCACTTTCAAGTGGCCCCGCTCTCTTCCTCATGTAGGGCCCGCCTTCTGAGGTGCGAATTTTGCACCCCGAACGATTCTACGGGCGGGCCGCTCGTCTACACGTTTCTCCCTTCTGCTCTGCGACCTCTGCGCTCTTCCTCAGCGTTCTCTGCGTTAAATCCGCTTCTTCTTCTCTTTCTTTCAACTCAACCCCCTCTTTTGCCTCTCCACTCCCCGTGTGTTGTAATTGTCCTGTAACAATGACAGACTACGCTGAATCGCAAGCACTAGACTCTTTCACCGAGCGAATGGACAACCCAGACACTTCCGTCAAAGCGCCTCCTCGCCCGGAGGCCTCCAAAACTACGCTTCCCCAGCCTGGCCGCCCCATTCCCAGCCGTGCCTACCCCGGCGCACTCATCGTCGTCGAAGGCACCGACGGCTCCGGCAAAAGCACTCAACTCTATCTCCTAAAGCGTTGGCTGGAAATCGGCGGCTACCGTCTCCATTTCACTGAGTGGAACTCCTCTCCCCTCGTAAAATCGGCCACCCGCCGCGGCAAGCAAAAGCGTCTCCTCACTCCCACCACGTTTTCTCTCCTACACGCCGCGGACTTCGCCGACCGCTGCGAACGCCAGATCATGCCTCTCCTCCAGGGCGACTATCTCGTCCTCGCCGATCGCTACGTCTACACCGCCTTCGCGCGCGACGCCGCCCGCGGCTGCTCCCACCGCTGGCTCCGCAATCTCTATCGTTTCGCTCCCGTCCCCGACATTACCTTCTATTTCCGCGCCCCGCTCGAAGTCGCTGTCGACCGCATCCTCAGCGGCCGTCCCAAACTCAAATATTACGAAGCAGGCATGGACCTCGGCCTCTCCTACGAGCGCCCCGAAAGTTTCAAACTCTTCCAGGCCCGCATCCTCGAGGAGTACGACAAAATGGTGGACACCGACAACTTCGTTGTCCTCGATGGCACTCTCCCCGTCAACAAACTCCAAAAACAGATGCGCGACATCGTCGCCTCCAAAATCGAGCTCAAGCGCTTCGCACCGCGCGCTCCGGAAGCGGAATAATCATGTCCGACCCAGAAAAAGATAAAGAGAAAGAAAAGGAAAAATCCGCCGCCGCTTCCCCAGCGGTTGTAGCCGAAGCTTCTGCGAAATCCGCTGCTGCCGAAATCGATTCCGCGCAATGTTTCTTCGGCGAATCCCTCGTCGGCCTCGATCCCACGGAATTAAACGGTTCCCTCATCGTCATCGAAGGCATGGACGGCTCCGGCCGTTCCACGCAAATCGCCTTGCTCCAGGAATGGCTAGAGTCCGAAGGCTTCTCCGTTCAAACCAGCGGTCTCCGCCGCTCCAATCTCGTCGGCCGCGATATCGACGAACTCCTCGCCAAAAACGCCGTCACCCGCCTCACTCTCGCCCTCATGTACGCCACCGATTTCTTCGATCAGCTCGAGCATCGCATCGTTCCCGCTCTTCGCTCCGGCGCCGTCGTCCTCGCCGACCGCTTCATCTTCACCCTCATCGCCCGCGGCGTCGTTCGGGGCATCAATCGCGATTACCTCACCGGCCTCTACGCCATGGCCCTCCGCCCGCATCTCACCTTCTGGCTCAACGTCCGCCCGGAAACCGCCTTCGCCCGCGAATTCAAAAAAGCCCAGGCCATCAGCTATTGGGAAGCCGGCCGCGACATGTCTCTCTCCCACGATCTCTACTGGTCCTTCGTCCGCTACCAGACCATGATCAAGCGCGAACTCGAAAACATGGCCAAGCGCAACGCCTTCATCGAGCTTGACGGCGAAGCCAGCGTCTCCGCCGTCAACAAACAGTTGCGCCAGCGCATCGGCGAGCAGCTTGGCATCCGCGCCTCCAAATACACGCCCTCTTCCGCTCTGGCCCATCTCTGGCGGTAACATAGCTCATGCCCGAGCCGGTACACATCGCCGCCATCGACGCCGGCTCCAACGCCGTCCGCCTGTCCATCGCTCGCGCCTATTCCGCTCTCGATATCGAACCGCTCGTCAACGAACGCTTTCCCCTCCGCCTCGGCGAAGGCGTTTTCGTTCGCCACCGCTTCAGCGAAGAAATCCTCAAGAAAGCCGTCAAAGCCTTTCGCCATCTCCACGAAGTCATGGAGGAATACGGCGTCACCAAATATCGCGCCGTCGCCACCAGCGCCTCCCGCGAAGCCCGCAACAGTGGCACTCTCGTCCGCCGGGTCAAGCAAGCCACCGGCCTTCGCCTGGAAGTCATCACCGCGAAAGAAGAATCGCGCCTCGGCAGGGAAGCCGCCACCGCCGCTCTCGGCCCTGAATCTCCGCCCAACTGCGTCGTCGATCTTGGCGGGGGCAGCCTCGAAATCAATATTCTTCGCGACCATTCCATTCTGCAAAGCGCCCAGCTTCCCATCGGCACCGTTCGCTTGATGACCACTCTCGGAATTCCCGGCGTCATCCGTCCCGCCCAAGCCGAACAGGTCCGCCGCTACGTTCGCGCTCTCCTCGAATCGCGCATTCCCAATCGCCCGAACCTCGCCGATCAACTCTCCGTCGCCCTCGGCGGAAACGCCGAAACTCTTTCCAACGTCGCTCCCGGTCCTCGTCGCGAAGGCCTCCCCACGCTCGATGTCTCACTCTTGCGCGAACGCCTCCCCGACATCCTGGAACGCGATCTCCGCGAGCGCATGAAATCCTACGGAGTTCGCCGCGACCGCGCCGACGTCATGGGCGTCGCCGCCATCATCTTCGTCGTTCTCGGCCGCTATCTCAACATCCGCCAGTTTCTAATCCCCACCGTAGGCATCCGCGAAGGCATCCTCCAGGAAATTGCCCGCGACGCCTTTTCCCGCAAGGAGCCTCACCGCTACAACACCGAGTCTCGCCAGATACTCATCGGCGCCCGCAGCTTCGCCCGCCGCTTCGAATACGATCAGCGCCACGCCGAGCACGTCCGCGAACTTTGTGTCATGCTCTTCGATCACCTCCAACCGCTGCATCATCTGCCGCCGCAAGCCCGCGTCCAGCTCGAAGCAGGTGCGCTCCTTCACGACATCGGCCATCGCATCACCCATCGTGGCCACCACAAACACGGCGAATATCTCACCCTCAACGGCGACATCCCCGGCCTCGACGGCCGCGACCGCAACATCGTCGCCGCTGTCGTTCGCTATCACAATCGCAAGTCCACTCCCAACAACGATCACCCCGCCTATTCCGCGCTCAACAACAGCGAAAAGCGCATCGTCCGCCGCCTCGCCGCCATCCTCCGCATTGCCGAGGCTCTCGACCACTCCCATCGCCAGCGAATCCAGGATCTCCGCGCCTCCTTCCAGCGCGGCGCCGTAACCATCCAACTCCGCACCCGCGGCGACGCCACCGAAGACATCCGCGACGCCGAACGCAGCTCTAATCTCTTCGAGCGCGAATTCCACACCCACCTCTACCTCCGCCCCTCCAACTTCTCCCGCCACCCCTAACCGCCGCCGCACTTACTTTTGAGTGCGGGAGCAACGCTCCCGCTTTTACGCACTAATCGCCAACTCTCAACAAATCCACGACCACCATGCCCTCCTCCTGCACTCTTCTCAGCGCACTCAGCGTTCTCAGCGAACTCTGCGTTAAATCTTTCTTCCGTCCTCTTCCTCCTTATTCCGAACACACCCCCGCCGCTCCGTCATCCAAAAGAAACATTCCTCTAGTAAACTCTTACCAGGAGCAAACCGCATGCAGCTCTACATCGTCCGCCACGGCATCGCCGTCGATCGCGAAGATCCCAACTGTCCCGCCGACCCCGATCGTTTCCTCACGCAAGAAGGAATCGAAAAAGCCCGCCAGGTGGCGAAAGGAGTCGCGGAAATTGGCGCCGCGCCCGACCTCCTCCTCTCCAGCCCCTATCTCCGCGCCTCCCAAACCGCCGAAATCTTCGCCGACGAACTCGCCTACTCCAAAAACAAAATCCGCAAAACCGATCAACTTCTCCCCGGAGCCGAACCTCTCCAACTCTTCCGCGAACTCTCCAAAGACAAGGAACTCTCCGCCGTCTTCCTCTTCGGCCACGCTCCCCACCTCGACGACCTCATCGCCACCTCGCTAGGCTCCACCCACCACCTCACCTCCCTAAAAAAATCCGGCGCAGCCCTCATCGAACTAAAACGCCTCGTCCCCCCCAGCGGCGAACTAATCTGGCTAGCCACTCCCAAACTACTCCGCAAAGCCGGCCGCTAGCGCGGCTCTCATAGCGCAGGCTTCAGCCTGTGTTCTCGGTTTTCTCTTTTTTCTGTTCTGTCATCCCGACCGGAATGGCCGATTTTTTCTTCCGCGCCGCAGTTAGGCGCGTCGGCCATGGAGCGGAGGGACCGTGGCAACACTTCGACCCGTGCTCGGCTGTTGAGACTGGCAATCCCTTTTGGAGTGCGGTGGCTCTGCCACCGCTTTTACGGCCTCAACTCAACCACTCAGCTCCACTTATAGGCACACTCATTCCCGTTTACCCAGAGCCGTGCCGAAGGCGCTGTGCTCCTGGGTTCCCCGAATAATGTAAATGAATCACCAAGCCAGCAGAACGCCGGCTCTCAAAAAAATCTTCCCGCCTAATCCGAAGCCGCCGCCACCTGCAATGTCTCTTCTCTCCGCGGCAATTCCACCACCTTCGTCTCCGCCGGCACCCTCTGCACTATCAGCGGCCGCTCCAAAACCCTCTCCAGCAAGTGTTTTCCCGCCGCCACCCGAGCCGCTGCCCCTTCGCTGTCCTCCAACCCTGGCGCCCGCACAATCAACGCATCTACTGATCGCTCCACCCGCAAGCCCTTGCTGGACTCCACGCCGCATTTCGGCAGCACCCGCGCCAGCCGCAACACTCCCGCCATCGCGCAGAGCGCCTCCCGCTCTTCTTTCGTCAGCCGCGCGAATCCTTTTTGTTTTGCCTTCGGCTCTTTTCCCCGGTGGTACCTCACCACCAGCCCCAGCAAATCCCACTCCGGCTCCGTCCAGCCCACCGGCAACGGTAATCTCCGCAAGAATTTCCTCGCGGCCTTCTCCGGCGACTTCGCATGCAACCCCGCTCCGATCCCATGCAAGCGCGCCGCGGCCTCCATCACTTTGCGGTATTGCTTGCTCGAAAACGGTCCGCCCACCTTCAGCCGCCCAAGCTCCCGGTACAACTTCAGTGCAAGTCGCGTAACTTGTGCCGCCTTCCCGCCGTTCGCACCCAACGCCTTCGCCGTCGCCTGCAATCGCGCCATCGCCGCCGCTTCCAGTTGCTCGCCCTGCGGCAGTCCCTGCTTCCAATCCTGCCAAAGCCGTTTCTCGCCCATGCAGAGTTGTCGGTACTCGTCCAGCCGCGTCTCGCGCTCCGCCGCAATCCGTTCCATCCAGGACGCTCTCGCCTCTTCTGGCTCGTCCCCCGCCACCCCCGCAATCGTCTCCGCCAGCACATCCAGGTCATGCACTTCGCCCAGCAAGTCCTGCACCCGCTTCAAATCTTCGCCCCAACTCTCGTACAACTCCGGCAGCAAGCTCTCCACCGTGTATCGAAATCGCTTCACGCCAATTCGCAGCTCATGCCACGGCTCCGGCTTCACAGTCCGCAGCGCCTTCAGATGCAACTCTCTCGCCGCCGTCAATCGCTCCAGCGCCAGGCTCTTCGCCGCCAAACTATTCGGCGCAACAATTCGCGCCCTGTGCCCCAGCACCCGTTCGTAACTCTTCCACGCCTTCGCATCAAATTTTCCCGCCGCCCGCAACGCCGCCGCTCTCTCTTCCGCTTCGTTCTTCCCCAGGTGCGTCAACAACCGCTGCCGCACCACTCCGCCTTCCGCTCCAAGCTTGCTCGCCCACTCTTCCAGCACCTGCGTATCCCGCAAAGCTCCCAACTGCTTAAAAAGTTTGCTCCCGATCTTTCGCATCTTCGGCCAAGCCGGATCAGGATCCACTTCTTCCATCACCCTCGCCAGCGATCTGCATCTCCGCAGCGCCACGCGCAAATCGTGCACCGCATCCGCTTCCGGTGCCGTGCGCACTTCGTCCAGTTCCTCAAGGACGCGCTCCATCCAATACGCCAGTCCCCGCTGCTCATCCCGTGAGCCGGGGATTGTGCTTCCAGTCGCCATGTTTTCACTCTTAAGGCTGTAACCGCAGTTTTCTAGAGTAGGTGAATGAAACCATCACTAAAGATGCCACGACTTCACAATCCCAGGGGAAAATCGCTTTCTTCAGGAGGCCGGGGCTTCAGCCCCGGCAAAAGCATTTGAAACTCATGGGCTTTAGCCCCTGAAGAAAGTTTCTTCTTTATTTTCCCGCAGCTTGTTTAGCTCCCGATGGTTTCATTCTCTGGATTTTGCTTCCACTCAATCCGCGGCCCCTTGTTCAGCCTCGCCTATACACTAGCCCTTTGCCGCAAACGCGTCCAGCCCGCTCCCCCTCTTCTCTGCGTACTCTGCGTTAAATTTTTCTCTTCTCCCCCTCTTTACAAACCACTCCTCTCCGAGCAAACTGAAGTCGTCAACGTCCGTTCTTTTCCCCGCGATCCGCGTATCAGGAGTCCACAATGTCCACCTCTTCCTCTCCCACTCCCGACCCCAAAGAAATCGTCCGCCAGGACTGGCTCTCCGCCGCCCCCGCCTGGAAAAAATGGTATTCCCAACTCGCTTTCCAATCCCGCCAGGCCACCGAACTCGTCGTCAAAGGCGCCGCTCTCTCTCCCGGCATGCACGTCCTCGATCTAGCCGCCGGCTCCGGCGAACCCGCTCTCAGCGTCTCCGCCGCCGTCGGCCCCGAAGGCCGCGTCACCGCCACCGACCTCCTCCGCGAAATGCTCGAAATCGCCGAAGAAAACGCCTCCGCCCGTGGCATTAAGAACATCGACTTCCGCGCCGCCGACGCCGAGCAGCTCCCATTTCCCCGCCACATGTTCGATCGCATCACCTGCCGCTTCGGCATCATGTTCGTTCCCAACATTCAGAAAGCCCTCGGCGAAATGCGCCGCGTCCTCAAACCCGGCGGCCGCGTCTCCTTCGTCACCTGGGGCTCCATGGAAGAGAATCCACTCTTCAGCACGATGATCAAGCCCTTCCTGAAATACGTGGATGTCCCCCCTCCACCCCCCGACGCGCCGCACGTCTTCCGCTTCGCCGACGAAAGCAAATTGGACCATCTGCTCTGCCTCGCCGGCTTCCACGATATCCACGTCGCCAAGCACAAAATCAACTGGCCCTGGCCCGGCACCCCCGAAGAAGCCTGGCAAGGCACCAGCGAACTCGCCGCCCCCTTCAAGCGCATCATCAACGCCACCCCTCCCGACAAAAGAGAACTAGCCATCCACGAAGCCATCGAAAACTTCCGCCGCTTCTACGACGGCCAAGCCGTCAACATCCCCGCCACCATCAACTCCGCCACCGCCGCCACCCCCGCCTAACGCCAAGCGGCATCGCACACGGGTAGCGCCGGCATCCTGCCGGCAAGCGGGTATCTTCCGCTCACAGCGGTTCTTGACGATTAGCGCAGCTAGTGCCTGTTTCGGGTGTAAAGTATGACGCATGAACATTTTCTGGAGCAGAGTGCTGATACCTGTCTTTGTTCTTTTCGTGGCGGCTCCTGGATCCCCTGCGCAAAGCTCAACAAGCGCCCAAATTCAAGAGAGTGTTGTCCTCACGAAACTATTCCCGCCGATCTATCCGCCGTTGGCAAGACAAACCCGAATCGCGGGTGATGTGGTAATTGAAATTCAAATTAGGAAAGACGGGAGTGTTGAATCGACCAAGGTGGTAAGCGGCCATCCATTGCTGAAACCAGCGGCATTAGATAGCGCGCAACACTCACAATTCGAGTGCAGAGACTGTACCGAGGGCGTGCGCCCTTACCAAGTCGTCTATTCGTTCCAGCTCGGCCCGACTAGGTACTGCGCGCAAGCCTCTGAAACTTCAAGGAGTGATGAGAAGGGGGATTATAGCCCGCGGGTCTTGGAATCCAAAGATCACGTTACGGTGATTGATTATCCAGCCGGTACTTGCGATATGGCTCGCACCGCCACTAAAGTTCACTCCTTGAAGTGTCTCTACCTCTGGAGATGCTCCACTCGCTAGCCCCCCCTCCGCTTTACCCTCCCTCCTCCCTCATGTTACTTTCCTATAGGTTCTCCCGGAGTGGCGGAACTGGCAGACGCAGCAGACTCAAAATCTGCCGGGGATCACTCCCCGTGTGGGTTCGACTCCCTCCTCCGGGACCATCCCTTAACGCACCACCCAATCCCGCCTCCTGCTATCTGTTATCTGTTCGCTGCTATCCTCCGCCTCTTACTGGTTACTGATCATTGATTACCGATTACTTTCCCCCAGGCATCTAACTATGCGAAACTTATATTGAGTCACGAAAGGGATTTATTCCGGCATGAATATCGCATTCGGCTTCTTACTTGTCCTCGGCGTTCTCATCCTCGTTCACGAGTGGGGACATTTCATCGTCGCCCGCTACTTCGGCGTTCGCGTCGACGTCTTCTCCATCGGCTTCGGCCCCCGCCTCTTCGGCTTCAAGTGGGGTGCCACCGACTGGCGAATCAGCGCCATCCCTCTCGGCGGCTACGTCCGCATGGCCGGACAGGACATCTCCGAAATCGATTCCGGCGAACAACTCCCCACCGGCGCTCCCGACGAACTCATGTCCAAGCCCCGCTGGCAGCGCGCGTTAATCTCCGTCGCCGGCCCCGCGATCAATCTTATTTTTCCACTCGTGCTTCTCACCGGCTATTTCCTGGTCAAGGGCGATCCCTACCCGAAGTACAACGACCAGCCGCTCGTAATCCTCAGCCTGCAAGCCGATTCTCCGCTAGCCAAGCAAGGCGTAACTCCGGGCGACCGCATCGTCTCTCTCAACGGCATTCCCAATCCCACTTGGGGCACGGTCGAATCAGTGTTCAGCAAGGGCCCCGAACCTCGCGATATTCAAATTACTCTCGACCATCAGGGCGCCGTTCGCTCCTTGACCGTTTCCACTTCGGGCATGAAGGATCCCGAGCACCTCTTTGGCTATCCGCCGAACACACCTCTCGTCGGCTATCTGGACAAAAGCAAGCCAGCCTCGATCGCAGGCATTCGTCGCGACGACATCATCGAAACCATGAATGGCCAGCGCCTGAATAATTGGCAGGAAATGGTCACCGCGATCCAGAAAAACGGGGGAAAGCCCGCTCAGGTCACCGTTCGCCGCGGGTCGAAAATTCTCACCTTCACCCTCACGCCAATTTTGGATAAGAACGAAAAAGGGGAACCCGCCTGGGTCATCGGCATTCGCCCCGGCCAGGAATGGTCGTTCCGTAAGGTGGGCTTCTCTCAGTCGCTCGCTTCCGCGGCCAATTTTACAGAGCGCGGCTCCCTCGAAATCCTCATCGTGTTGAAGCGGCTCCTCACAGGCGAAATGTCCGCCAAACAACTCCAAAGTGTCGTCGGCATCGCCAGCGAAGCGGGCCACGCCGTCCAGGAAGGCACGTTCGCCGTAATCACCCTCATGGCTGCCCTCAGCCTCAACCTCGGCATCCTCAATCTCATGCCCATTCCCATCCTCGACGGCGGCAACATTCTCCTCCTCGCCCTCGAGGGCATCCGCCGCCGCGACTTCAGCCTAACCTTCAAAGAGCGCTTCATCCAGGTAGGCCTAGTCTTCCTCCTAGTCCTCTTCGCCTACGTAATGTACAACGACGTAGTCCGCCTACTCCCCTCCCATTCCTGAAGTTCATGGGTGCCGCACCTTTAGTCCTGAGCGAAGCCGAAGGGCCTGCGTCTTCCAGGGTGCGGTTTTTTCTCTTCTCCCTCTCCCGCCTCTCTTGTCTTTGTAGGGGCCGGGCTCGCCCGGCCCGCTCTTGGGTGCTCTCTCGAATGTAGGGGCGGCTTACGCCGCCCTCCTGTCCTTTTCTGCCTTCTGTGGAACCCTTAACTCGCGGACCGAAATCCAAATTAGCCTCCGTAAACTGGCAACGGAAATAATCTGCGAATCCTCGAACCAACAGGTTACACCCTCTCGCAAGGTGCCCGCGACTCCTCCCGCCACATTGCTCGGCAAAAAAAAGCAGGGTTTCTCTTGGTGGGACTCACCTGGAGAAACCCTGCTTAAATCTAATCAATCGAAAATCAACCAATCAGGAAACGCGCACGTTGATCGCTACGAACTTGCCTTCTTCCTCGCGATACGTCACGTCGGCGTTGGCTCCAACCTGCAGTTTGCCATCAACCGTCGTATTCTTGTCGATTTGGAAAGTCATCGACCGTTGCGCTGACTCTTGAAGTTGATTGCCTTTGTTGGACATCGTATGGCTCGGTCCAATACTCAGGGTAAACGAGGTCTTTTGGACCTCAGCGATTTTGCCGGAAATGGACTGCGCGGCTGTCTGCTCGTGTGTTGCAGCCGTACTGTTGGGGAGTGCGGGGGGGAGTGCGCATACAACTGCCACAAGAATCAGGCTGGCCATGGCGGCCCAGATAATCTTCAGTTCTTTCTTCATCTTTACAGCCTCCAGGTGGTTTTTGACTGGTTCTCACAGAACTGCAGATGGACCTCCACATATATTGAAAAAAATCACAAATCTGCTATCTCCCCTTGATTATTCAACTTGCGAATTCCCCGGCTAGCTCAACCTGCTGAATAGGGAAGTACTGGCACTGGAAATCTCTTCACACCCCTGCGCTTATCTTCCTACCGTATAGAGGAGCGGTAAAACTTGCCGGTCAGCTAGAGTCTTGTAAGAGCACGATAAATCGTGCCCCAGCGAGTCCGCGAGCCGCTCCCGCCGTTTCTTCAAGTAGCTGGTGGCCTGCCTGCCGCAGGCAGACAAAGGAGAACCACGATTTTAATTGTGCAGGGGAGCCGCCAAGTTCGCGGAACCAGCGTTGTTAATGCTCGCATCACGCTGCGCTTCGGCCTTGGAACCTGCCGGAGCAGGCGCGCCGGCGTCAAAAAAAGAAGGATTCAGAGATGCCGTCAGGTCATAGGTCTTTTCATGATCGGTCAAGCGTGTGACCAGCAGTTCGTATCGAAAACCGTCCGGGTGATTCTTGCTGCGGAGCAATACCAGAATTCCACGCACCTCGGATTCCGAATGGACGATCACCTTGCTTCCCGCCGAAACCGAATCCACCACCTCGCCGTGAAACTCGCTCCCATCGCGATCCACGCTGGAGTCAATGCCATTCAGCATTTTCACGCGAATCACCGTCCCGCGCGGCAGCACGTCCATTTCATTTCTGTCCGTTGGATTCAGGCGGGTTTGCAGGTGAAACGTCAGTACCGCTCCCAGTTGTGCACGAATCGGCTCGATGCTTGCACTTTGCCCGCGCGCTGTTCCCGCGAACACACACACAGAGCACAAAATCACTGCCGCGAAACGATGCATGGGCTGGGACCTACCTTTTCCAGTAATAAATTTCAGCCAAAATTAGTCTAAATTTCGGTGTTGGCCCGGTCAACGCGAAATCCACCCCTTGTCACCCAAACATAAACTTGGATGCACGAAAACAACCGATGGTCAGCCGGAATTCATGATGATGTAATTTTTGTATATCCGTCCAAATATCGGCACGCTTCGCCACCCCTCTTCTCTGCGAACTCTGCGTCTCTGCGCCCTCTGCGTTAATTCTTCCTCTTTCTGTCCTCTTCTGTCCCAATTTCCCCCACTCCCCAATCCTGTTAAACTATCCCTTCATGTCCGCTTCTCCTACACATCGCGTCTCTTCCGGCGAACGCATCAACTCCGCCGAAACCACGGGCCACCTCCAGAAAACCCTTCGCGAAAAGGGAATTCGCCTCACCCGCCAGCGCCGCGTCATCCTCGAAGTCATGGACACCGCCGAGCAGCACCTCGACGTCGATCAAATCCTCGAGCGCGCCCAGAAAATGGACCCCGCCGTCCATCTCGTCACCGTCTATCGCACCATCGACCTCCTCAAAAAAGAAGGCCTGATCGACGAACTCGACCTCCTCCACCTCCGCGGCGACCGCCACTACTACGAAACCCACGGCCCCCGCGACCACATCCACGTAGCCTGTCTCCGCTGCGGCAAAGTCCGCGAATTCGAATCCCGCCTCTACGAACAGCTCAAGGAACAGATCGCGCGCGACTTCGACATGCAAGTAACCGTCTCCCGCACCGAAGTAGGCGGCATCTGCAACGACTGCCTAGCCCACGAAAAAAAATCCCCCAGCCAATAATCTCCGGTGTAGGGGCGGCTTTACGCCGCCTTCTTGTATTTGCCTTTTTCCGTCATCCCGACCGGAGCGGCCCGATTTTTCTCTTCGCGCCGGTTTATGGCGCGTCGGGCCGCGCAGTGGAGGGACCGTGGCAATCCTGCAAACCCAATCGCAATCAAATGCGCTACCCCGAATCTTTCTTCCCTCTGCCTCTTCTCTGCGTGATCTCCGTGTCTCTGGGTTATCTTTTCTCCCCCTGCCTCGCATCCACCCAAATCCCATCGTAAAATATCTGTCTAAGGAGACCCGCATCCTGTTATCTGTTCACTGATCGCTGTTATCCTCTTCTCCCCCATGCTCACTCGCCTCCAAAAAATCCTCGCCTCCGCCGGCATCGCCTCCCGCCGCAAAGCCGAGG
>Ga0137415_10004623_pt1 | contig 13613 bp, 12 predicted proteins | sample CZODoug3_1_1_16f_FD_183082 | JGI IMG/M metagenome (GOLD analysis project Ga0137415, IMG submission 183082) | Vadose zone soil fungal communities from Angelo Coast Range Reserve, California, USA - CZODoug3_1_1_16fungal (Hybrid Assembly) | ecosystem: Environmental > Terrestrial > Soil > Vadose... | reverse complement strand
AACTTCCTGGCCGAGGTGCCGCCCGGGCGCGTGATACACTCCGCTCGCCTGTGATCGCGACGTGGTGCTGGAATCTCCTCGAGCCGTACCTCCGGCGCAACCTCACCAACCGCGGCGTCGAGCGGCCGACGCGCAAGCAAGTGCTGGAGGAGTTCGCCCGCGTGTGGCCGGAGGTCACGGCCACCCTCGGCGTGCAGGAGCCCCACGCCGGCACCATCCGGTTCAAGTGGCTCGTGCGCCTGGCGTCGGCCGACGCCGGGCTGTTTCTCGACGACCCGGAAGGCTGGATCGCCGCACGCTACGGCGGCGGCAAGTTCAAGCTCAACCTGCACCATGGCATGCACTTCGTGAACACGAAGAACTTCAAGCCCGCGGGCGAGCCGCGCTGGGGCGAAGTTCCCGCGCTGGATCTGGAGGCGTAAATGCCGAGCGAGGAGACGCGGCGGGTGCTCAAGCTGTTCGGCGTGGCGGTGACCAACCTCGAGGACGCCATCGACCGGCGCGTGCCCATTCCCGAGATCATGAAGTGGGACGCGGAGCTGGCCGACCGCACGCGCGAGGTCATCGACCTCGTCGAGCACCTCCGCAGCCGCCGCATCGGGTGAGGCCCCCGGCCCGCGTCGACGCCTCCGGCGTCGCGCTGGCGCTCGCCGCGCCGCCGCGCCGCATCGTCTCCCTGATTCCGAGCACGACCGAGCTGCTCTGCGCGCTCGGCCTCGCCGACGCCCTCGTCGGCGTCACCGTCTACTGCGTCGAGCCGCGCGAGGTCGTGCGGAGCAAGACCCGCGTGGGCGGCGAGAAGAACCCCGATCTCGCCGCGATCCGCGCGCTGGCGCCGGACCTGGTCGTCGCCAACGTCGAGGAAAACCGCCGCGAGGACGTGGACGCGCTTCGCGCCGCCGGCCTCGCCGTGTGGGTGACCTATCCGCGCACGGTGGCCGAGGGGCTGGCGATGATCCACGAGCTCGGCGAGATCACCGGCGCGCGCGAGGGCGCGCGCGCCCTGCTCGACACGCTGCAGCCGCTGTATGCCGAGGCGCGCGCCCGGGCGGCCCGGCGCGCGCCCGTGAGGGTGTTCTATCCGATCTGGCGGCAGCCGTGGATGACGATCGGCGCCGACACGTACGTGCACGATCTCCTCGCGACCTGCGGCGGCGCCAACGTGTTCGCCGACCGCGCCCGCTATCCGACGCTCACGCTCGACGAGATGGCCGCCCGCGCTCCCGAGGTGATCCTGTTGCCGGACGAGCCGTTTCGGTTCCGGCGCGCTCACCTCGGCGATTTCGACGCGTACCCGGCGGTGCCGGCCGTGCGCGACCGCCGTGTCCATCTGGTGGACGGCAAGCCCTTTTCCTGGCACGGTCCCCGGCTGGCCGAGGCCCTGACTAAGTTGCCGGATTTGCTCGCCGGCGTGTGATTGCGCTCGGCATGGCCGCCCGGGCTATGCCAAGATCGCGAGACGGGCCGCGCGCCGCGGCACCGGGGGGGCTCGAATGGCTGACACGTGTCCGCGCTGCGGGTTCGCGGAGGTCGTGAGCGACCGGTGTCCGCAGTGCAGCGTCGTGATCGCCGTCTATCAGGCCTCGCTCGACAAGATGCGTCGTGGACCGCAGGGCGGGGCCACGCCCTTCGCGCGGCCCTCCGCCGCGACACCCGCGCCGCAGCCGTTTCCGACGCCGGCCCCGCCCGCGGCGTTCGCGACCCCGGCGCCCGCGGGCGTGCGCCACGCGGTCTTCCGCGGCTCCGGCGCCGCCCTCTTCGGCATCCACGTGATCAACGCGCTGCTGATCCTCGCCACGGCCGGCATCTACTTCTTCTGGGCGAAGGTGCGCGTGCGCAGCTACCTCTGGAGCGAGAGCGAGTTCGAGGGCGACCGCTTCGCCTATCACGGCACGGGCCGCGAGCTGATCACGGGGTTCGCCAAGGCCGTCCTCTTCTTCTTCCTGCCGATCACGCTGCTGAACACCGCCCCGGAGATGCTGAAGGCGTCGCCGCTCGTCGTCGTGGCCGCCCGGCTGGCCGTCTCGATCCTCGCCGCCGTCTTCATCCCGGTCGCCATGGTCGGCGCGCGGCGCTACCGCCTGAGCCGCACCTCGTGGCGCGGCATCCGCTTCTCGCTGCGCGCCTCCACGCGCGAGTTCATCGGCATCTGGGTGCGCGGCTGGATGCTCACCTCGCTCACCCTCGGGCTGTATTACCCGTTTTTCGTCACCAGCCAGCAGCGGTTCCTCACCGGCCACATGTGGTTCGGCTCGCAGCGCTTCACCTTCGACGGCCGCGGGCGCGATCTCGTTGCGGCGTGGCTGGGGACGATCGTGCTCTTCGTGCCGACGCTCGGGCTCTCGTGGTTCTGGTTCGCCGCCAAGCGCCAGCGCTACTACGCCGAGCACACGCGGTTCGCCGGCGCGCGCTTCCGCTCGGCGGTGACCGGCCCGAAGCTCGCCTGGCTGACGATCTCCACGTGGATCGGCCTGCTCTGCACCATCGGTCTGGGCTGGCCGTGGCTCACCGTGCGCACGACGCGCCGCGGGTTCGCGTGGCTCTCGCTCGACGGGCCGCTGGCGCTGGAGAGCATCACGCAGCAGGCGCAGCAGGTGAGCGCGACCGGCGAAGGCCTCGCCGGCTTCTTCGACGCCGACCTCGGACTCACTTAGGTGGGGGGCCCCGAAATGGCCCCCCACACCCCCCAAACGCTCGGGGCGCCCCGGCGAAGCCGTGGCACCCCTCGATACCCCCCAAACGCTCGGGGCGCCCCGGCGGAGCCGTGGCACCCCTCGATACCCCACGTGGCCATAGCACAAATAGATGCGGCTTGAGTGGGAGGCGGCCTATCTCGACGGCCGGACGGCGGCCCGCCGCCGCGCCGGCGTGCACATCACCCGCACGGGGCTCGACGTCACGCTGCCGGACAGCGGGACGCGCTTCTTCTGGCCGTTTCGCGAGATCCGCCAGACCCAGGGGACGTACGCGGGCGAGCAGGTGCGGCTGGAGCGCGGCGGCGAGCTCGCCGAAGCGCTGCTCATCGGCGACGTCGGCTTCCTCTCCGCGGTCCGCGCGGCCTCGCCCGAGGCCACGCATTTCCACGACCCCGCGCGCCGGCGTTTCCGCGTGGGGCTCACCTTCGGCGCGCTGGTGGCGGCCGTTGCGCTGGCGGTCGGCGTCTATTACATCGGCATCCCGGCGTTCGCCGCGGTGGCCGCCGCGCGCGTGCCCGTGTCGTGGGAGGACAAGCTCGGCAGCGCGATCGTCGAGCACTTCGCGCCACCGGCACGGCGCTGCGACGATCCCGCGCGCCAGGCCCGGATCGACGGCATCGTCGCGGCGCTGACGGCGAAGGCGCGGCCGCAGCCGTACACGTTCCGCGTCACGGTGGTGAACAGCAGCATCGTCAATGCGGTGGCGGCGCCGGGCGGCCACGTCATCCTGTTCCGCGGGCTGCTGGAGCGGACCGACAGCGCGGAGGAGCTGGCCGGCGTGCTCGCCCACGAGGTGGAGCACGTGCTGCACCGTCACGTCACGCGCGCCATCTTCCAGCAGGCCTCCACGGGCGTGCTCATGGCGGCGCTGGTCGGCGACGTGTCGGGCGTCGTCGCCTACGGACTCGAGGGCGCGCGCACGCTCGGCGATCTCCAGATGAGCCGCGCCGCGGAGAGCGAGGCGGACCACGACGGGATGCGGCTGCTCCAGGAGGCGGGGATCGACACGCAGGGCATGATCACCTTCTTCGAGAAACTCTCGAGCTACGAGCGCGGCCGCGGCAACGACAGCCTGACGCGCTATCTGCGCACGCACCCCACGACGGCCGAGCGGATCGCCACGCTGCGGGCGCTGGCCGCGACGACCCCGAAGCCGGCGCGCCGCCTCCTGCCCGACGACGACTGGACCGACATCAGGAGCCTGTGCGAGGGCCTGCCGGCGCCGTCGCGGTCGCCGCGGCGATGAGGGCGCGCACGCGCCATGGCAGGGCCGGCGTCTCGGTCAGCCGGACGCCGAGCGGAGCCAGCGCGTCGTCGATCGCGTTCGCGATCGCCGCCGGCGGCGAGATCGCGCCGCCCTCGCCGAGCCCCTTCATGCCGAGCGGGTTGCGCGGCGACGGGAACTCGAGGTGGACCGTCTCGATCAGCGGCAGGTCGCCGGCGACCGGCACCGCGTAGTCCATCAGGCTGCCGGCCAGCAGCTGGCCGTCGGCGTCGTAGGCCATGTCCTCGAAGAGCGCGCCGCCCACGCCCTGCGCGACGCCGCCGTGCACCTGGCCGTCCACGATGATCGGATTGATGACCTTGCCGCAGTCGTGGGCGACGACGTAGCGCACGAGCTTCACCGCGCCCGTGTCGCGATCGACGTCGACGACCGCGACGTGCACGGCGCTCGCGAAGGTCACCGTTGGCACGTGGTGATACGCGGTCGCGTCGAAGTCGGGCGTGACGACGCCGGGCCTGGCGAAGGTCGGGATGGCCGCCTGCACGACGCGCGCGAAGTCCACGGCCGAGGCCGGCGCGCCGCGCACGAACACGCGCCCGTCCTCGATCTCGAGGTCGCCCGGGGCGGCCTCGAGCAAGGCCCCCGCCGCCGCCAGCACCTTGGCGCGCACCTGCCGCGCGGCGTCGGCGATCGAGTTGCCCGCCGTCACGCCGCTGCGGCTCGCGAACGTGCCGACGCCGAAGGGCACGCCGGCCGTGTCGCCGCCGGTCACGGTCACCCAGTCGAGCGGCACGCCGAGGGCGTCGGCGGCGACCTGGGCGAACGACGTCTCGTGGCCCTGGCCCGAGCAGACCGCGCCCGTGGCGACCTGCACGCGGCCGGCGGCGTCCAGCGTGACGCGCGCGCCCTCGAAGGGACCGATGGCCGTGCCCTCGACGTAGCCGGAGATGCCGACGCCGCGCCAGAGCCCCCGCGCGCGCAGCGCGGCCTGCTCCTTGCGCACGCGGTCGTACTCCGCGGCGGTGAGCGCGGACTCGAGGGCGGCCGGGAAATCACCGCTGTCGTAGACGAGCGGGTTGCCGTCACGGTACGGCATGCCGAAGTCGAACGGCAGCTCCTCGGGGCGGATGTAGTTCTTGCGGCGCACGTCGGCGGGATCCAGCCGCAGCGTGCGGGCCAGGCAGTCGACGGCGCGGTCCATCGCGAACACGGTCTCGGGCCGGCCGGCGCCTCGATACGGAGCGTTCGGCGTCTTGTTCGTCACCACCGCTTGCACGTCGACCTTCATGTCGCGTATTCGATAAGGCCCGATGAGGTGGGCGACGGTGTTGTAGGGGAGCACGATGCCCCAGACGTTGTAGGCGCCGAGGTCGAGCCAGATGCGATCGGCGAGGCCGACGATGGTGCCGTCGCGCCTGGCGCCGAGCCGGATCGTGTGGGTCTGATGCCGCGCGTGCGCGGCGCTCATCATGTGCTCGCGGCGGTCCTCGATCCACTTCACCGGCCGGCCGAGCGCGCGCGCGGCGATCGGCACCAGCGCGTCTTCCGCGTAGCCGGAGGCCTTGGTGCCGAAGCCGCCGCCGAGGTCGGGCGCGATCACGCGGATCCGGTTGGGCGGTAATTCCAGCGTGGTCACGAGCCCCTGCTGGACGAAGTGCGAGACCTGCGTGCTGTTCCACGTCGTGAGCGTGCCGTCGCGCCGGTCCCACGCGGCCACCACGCCGCGGCCCTCCAGTGGCATGCCGACGTAGCGCTGGATGCGGAACGTCTCCTCGAGCACGACGTCGGCGCCCGCGAGCGCGCGGTCCGCGTCGCCGATGCCGTGGCGGAAGGCGACGGCCACGTTGGTGCCCCACTCGGGGTGCACGAGTGATGCGCCCGGCTCGCCGGCGGTCAGCATGTCCACCGCCGCCGGTCGCGGCGCGTACTCGACCTCGATCGCCTCGACGGCGTCCTCGGCCCGGCCGCGGTCGTCGGCCACCACCATGGCCACGATCTCGCCGACATAGCGAACGCGCTCCTTCGCGAGCGGGTACTGCGCGGCCTGCCGCACCTCGAACTTCACGGCGGCGGCCAGGCCGGGCGGGGCCGTGCCGAAGAGCGGCAGCGGCTTCATCCAGCGCGCGAGGTCGGCGTGGGCGAAGACGGCGACGACGCCGGGCTTCGTCTTCGCGGCGTCGGTCCGGATGCTCACGATCGTGGCGTGGGCGTGGGGCGAGCGCAGAAAGGCGGCGTGCAGGACGCCGGGCAGGGTCACGTCGTCCACGAAGCGCCCCTCGCCGCGAAGGAAGCGCGGATCCTCCAGGCGCCGGACGGCGGCGCCGAAGTACTTGGCGCCCATTCAGTCGAGGGGGAGCGCGCTCAGCGCTGCTTGTCGCCGACGGGGATGATCCAGTCGAGCCACGGCGCGAGGGCGGCGATGAACAGCCCGGGGAGGGCGACGCCGCTGATGATGCCGAGGATCGAGAGGAACGCCAGCGAGATCGCGGTGACGGCGAGGTCCCCCAGGACGCTCATCTACTCGACCTCCACGATCATCTCGATCTCGACGGGGATCTGCATCGGCAGCGAGCCCATGCCGACCGCCGAGCGCGCGTGCTTGCCGATCTGCTCGCCGAACACCTCGACCATGAGGTCGGAGAAGCCGTTGATGACCTTGGGCTGCTCGCCGAAGTCCTCGGTGGCGTTCACCATGCCGAGCACCTTCACGATGCGCTTGACCTTGTCGAGCGAGCCGAGCTGCGTCCGCACCGTGGCCAGCAGGTTCAGCCCGACGTCGCGTGCGACGGCCGCGCCCTGTTCCGTGGAGAGGTCCTTGCCGACCTTGCCGCGCGCCGTCATCTTGCCGTCCGGAGTGCGCGACGGCCCGTGACCCGAGACGAACAACAAATTTCCGACGCGCACGGCGCCGACGTAGTTCGCCAGCGGCGTGGGCGGCGTGGGGAGCGTGATGTTCTTCGCCTTGAGATTCGCTTCTGCGCCCATAGGACGGCGGGCCTCCTTCGCGAGGACTGACAACCGCGCGACATCGTGTCACACTACGCCGTGCCCGTCAAACCTCCGGCGGTGATCCCGGTGCCCGCCGCGACGCTCGTGCTCCTTCGCGACCGCGCCGCCGGGGGCTTCGAGATTTTGTTGATGCAGCGGCACGCGAAGAGCAAGTTCGCCGCCGGCGACTATGTGTTCCCCGGCGGCAAGCTCACGGCCGACGACAACCCGCCCGATGCGATCCGCTGGTGCGCGGGGCTCAATCCGGAAGTTGCGGCCAAAACGCTCGCGCTCGAGGACGCGCAGCTGGCGCTCGCGCACTGGATCGGCGTGATTCGTGAGACGTTCGAGGAGGTCGGCGTGCTCCTGGCCACCGCCGCCGACGGCGGGCCCGTGCGCATCGCGCCGGCGACGCTCACCGAATGCCGCCGCGCCTGCCAGGCCGACAACCGCGCGTTCTGGCAGCTCGTGAAGGGCGAGGACCTCAGACTGGCGACGGATCGCCTCGTCTACTTCGCCCACTGGATCACGCCCGAGGGCCAGCCGCTCCGCTTCGACACGCGCTTCTTTGCGGCCCCGATGCCTTCCGATCAGACGCCGACGGGCGACGGCAAGGAGGTCACCGACCTCCGCTGGCTTGCGCCGGCCGAGGCGCTCGACGCGCAGAAGCGCGGAGAGATCTCACTGCGCAACCCGACGATCCGCAATCTGATGCTGTTCACCGAGGCGACCTCGACCGCGGACGCGCTGTCGCGGCTGCGCGGGCGCACGGTGAGCACGATCGCGCCGCGCGTGATTTTCCTGCCCGACGGGACGCGCCGCATCCTGATGCCGGGGGATCCGGAGTATTAGCTCGGACGAGCACGTGATCTGTCGGTTAGACAGACAACCAGCCGTAGGATTCAGACATGGCGTTATCCGAAATCCAGCAAGCTGAAGTGAACCGGCGCCTTGGCGCGTTCTGCGATGCACGCGTGCCTCCCCGTCCGCAACGAAGTCCGCGTCGGCTTCCGGATCAAAAGCACCGGGGTCGTTCTGTTTGAAGAGCGGCCAGCGTTTCAGGCTCCTCATGAATGGCGGGAGATGGCAGTCGCGAAGTTCAGATACGTCGGCACCCAGAGGCTCTGGCGCTTGTACTGTCAGCACCGTGATCTGTGCTGGCATGCTTGATCCAACCGCGATCTTATGGGGCTAGTGTGTCAATGCCTTTTCAGCGTAGCTGCTGGAGGCGGCCAGCGGATGCAGGACATCGATAGCATAGCCGACGTCAAGCCGCTCTCCAGACCAGTCAGGCTTCGCCCTCCGCGCGTGAACATGAACCCCCTCCGCAACGTTGCGCGCTCGCAGCGCCTCGGTCGGATCACTAGGCATCGCAGCCGGAGGCGGCACTGCGGGCAGGAGCCGGCCATCCGGACGCCGGAAGCGAAGCTCTCCGTCGGAGTCTCGCTCCACCTGGTAGCCCTCTTCGTGCACCGCGCGGTGATGCCGACGACAGAGCAATGCGAGATTCGACAGCGTCGTTGGTCCTCCGCGTGCCCAGTGACGAATGTGGTGACCCTCACCGAACGGTAGCCCGCACCCGGGGAAGCGACAGCCGCGATCGCGATGATGAAGCGCGCGCCGTAGCGCCGGCGGAATCGTCCGCGTCCGCGCACCGATTTCGGTGACCTGGCCATCTGGAGCGTGTCGCATCACCACCCGGGTCGCATCGCACGCCAGGCGCTGACACGTCTCCGCGGAAATGTGCGTACCGCCCTCGAGGACTGACTCGCCCGGCGCGTCCGGGTCCGCCAGGACCGCGGCATCGACGTGCACCACCACCTGGTAGCGCTCGCCGGGGGCGCGAGGATCGATCCCGTGATGGAGGGCCGTCTCCGCGACGAGGGCCAGCGCGTCCGCCTGCTGCTGCGCCATGGTGGGCGGCTCCGCAGATGCGTCCACGAACCGCGGTCCCGCGGAACCGTCCTCGGTGCGCTTCGTGTGCGCCCGCTGATACAGCGTCTCGCGCGCCGCGGCCAGCGCCTGCATCAGCAGGGCGCCGGCCTCCGGCGCCAGCCGCCCGCGGACGATCACCATACCGTCTTCGTCTTGATACACATGGAGTCCTCGGCTCCTGTGGCGCCGGGTGGCCTCTTCCGCTTCCGCCTTGCGGTCCACGCGGCGCCAGCCACGGACGATGCGCTCGACGTGCTCGGCGGTGCCGGCCTTACCGACTGCGAGCAGGCGAGCTTCGGTCTCAGGAGTCGCGACACGCGTGAGCGCCCGGACCTTCGAGTACGACAATTCGCCGCGGGCGAGCGCCTGCGCCAGTCGTGGCAGCGTCCCCAGCGCTCGCGCCACGCGGACGCGCTCGCGCGCGGCGCGGGGGTCGAGTCCGATACGCCACGTGAGCCAGGCGGCGCAGGAGCGGAAGCCGTTGCCCCAGCCCTCGCGGGCATCGAAGTCGCGGATGAGGTCGAGCAGGCGCGCGGTGGCGGCGTCGAGGTGGGCGGACAACTCGGCGATCTCGTCGCCGAGCCGCTCGAGCTCCACGATGTGCGTAGGGGTCGGGACGAAGGTCGGAGCGTTGATGTCCATCGGCGAGTCCTCCATAGCTCTGCGCCGACTCTACACCGCGATTTTCGACTCTTCCCGGCGCCTCCAAGACAAGCGATCGCGCAGCGATCCATGAGTTTTCGTGACAATGCCAGCCGCACGCCACTTGCCGCGTCCGTGCGGCCCGCTGGGCAGCCATCCACCAATCGCTGCCGACTCGCCGCCATCGCCGAGCGCCAAGGCTGTCAAGCAAAATTTTCTGAGCAGACGGGATCTCGAAAGCTCCTCGTTTTCGCCTAGACTATGTCGTCATGACGGACGAGCAGAAACGGATCCGCGGTTACCTCCAGGCACAGGGCGCCAAGCAGACGCCGGCCGAGATCGTCGCCAAGGTCGAGGCGGCGATGGCGGACCTCGCGACGGCGGCGCGCGCCGTGCCGCCTGCGCGGTTCGCCGAGCGCCCCGAGCCCGAAGAGTGGAGCGCCAACGAGGTGCTGGCGCACGTCGTCGCCGCCGACGGCTACTTCGGCGGCGGCGTGGTCGCCGTCCTCGAGGGGCGCCCGGCCCCCCTGCGTGGCGGAGGCCGCGGGTTCGAGAACGCGCCGCTGCGGACCGCGGACGCGTGGCTCGAGATCCTGGGGCGCCAGCGCCACACGCTCTTCGAGCGCGTGCGCGCCGCCGATCCCGCCGCGCGCCTGGACGTCACGATCGAGCACCCGTTCTTCGGCCCGCTCAACTGGCGCGAGACGCTGCTGTTCACGCGCCTGCACGACCTCGACCACGCCGGCCAGCTCGGCAAGATCGCGGCTGCCTTCGGCGCCGCGCCACCGCCCCGATGAACGTCGCGATCTCACTGCGGCTGGCCACCGAAGACTGGGAGCAGGGCAGCGCCTACGTCGTCGAGGCCGAGCGGCTGGGCGCGCACTCCGTGTGGACGCCGGAGGCGTGGGGCCACGACGCCGTCGCGCCGCTCGCCTTCCTCGCCGCGCGCACCTCGCGCATCCTGCTCGGCACCGCCATCATGCAGGCGGGCACACGCACGCCCGCGCTGATCGCGATGACCGCGCTGAGCCTCGCGTCGATGTCGCACGGGCGCTTCCACCTCGGCCTCGGCGTCAGTGGGCCTCAAGTGATCGAGGGCTGGCACGGCATCCGCTTCGACCGCCCCGTGCGGCGGATGCGCGAGACGGTCGACATCGTCCGGCGCGCCACGCGCGGTGAGCGATTGGAGTACAAGGGCGAGATCTATCAGCTGCCGCTGCCCGGCGGCGAGGGCAAGGCGCTCCGCGTCGGCGCGACGCCGCGGCCCGACATTCCGATCTACCTCGCCACGCTCTCGCCGCGGAGCCTCGAGATGACGGGCGAGGTGGCCGACGGCTGGCTCGGCACGTCCTTCATGCCTGAGCACGCCCACGTGTTCCTCGACCACCTCGCCGCGGGCGCCACGCGAGCGGGGCGCTCGCTCGACGCGCTCGACCTGCACGTCTCGGCCGGCGTCGTCGCCTTCGCCGACGACGTGGAGCGGCTGATCCCGCCGCGCAAGCCCGGCCTGGCCTTCAGCCTCGGCGCCATGGGCTCGCGCCGGCACAACTTCTACAACGACGCCTACCGGCGCGCGGGCTACGCGGACGTCGCGGCCGAGGTGCAGCGGCTGTGGCTCGACGGCCGCCGCGAGGAGGCGACGGCGCGCGTGCCCGACGAGCTGGTGCTCAAGACCAACCTGCTCGGCACCGAGGCGATGGTGCGCGAGCGGCTCGCCGTGTACCGCCGCGCGGGCATCACGACGATTCGCGTGGAGCCCGCCGGTGATACCCTCGACGCGCGGCTGGCCAACCTGGGCCGGCTGCTCGAGATGGCCCGGAGCCTCTGAGAGGAGCGACACGATGGACCTGAACTACTCGCCCGAGGAAACCGCGTTCCGCGACGAGGTCCGGGCCTGGATCGGCGCCAATCTTCCCGACGACGTGCGCGACAAGGTTCTGAACTACCGCGAGCTGTCGAAGGACGACCTGCTCGGCTGGCACAAGAAGCTCGCGAAGAAGGGCTGGGTGGCGCCCGGCTGGCCCAAGGAGTGGGGCGGCACCGACTGGACCGTCGTGCAGCGCTACATCTTCGAGGAGGAGTGCGGCGCCGCCGGCTGCCCGCCCATCGTGCCGTTCGGCGTGCGCATGTGCGCGCCGGTCCTGCTGCGCTTCGGTACCGACGCCCAGAAGCAGCGCTTCCTGCCGCGGATGTACCACGGCGAGGATTTCTGGGTCCAGGGTTACTCCGAGCCGGGCGCGGGCTCCGACCTCGCGTCGCTCAAGACGCGCGCCGTGCGCGACGGCGACCATTACGTCGTCACCGGCCAGAAGATCTGGACCACGCTCGGCCACTACGGCGACTGGATCTTCTGCCTCGTGCGCACGGACCCCAAGACGGAGAAGCGGCAGGACGGCATCTCGTTTTTATTGATCGACATGAAGACGCCCGGCATCACCGTGCGCCCGATCGTCTTGATGGACCAGGGCCACGAGGTGAACGAGGTCTTCTTCGACGAGGTGAGAGTGCCAAGCGAGAACTTGGTGCACGAAGAAAATAAGGGCTGGACCGTCGCGAAATACCTCCTGGGCTACGAGAGAATGGGCACGGGGAATATTTCTATGTGCAAGCGCGAGCTGGCGCGCGTGAAGGAGCTGGCCAGGGACGCCGGCCTGCTCGACGATCCGCGCTTCGGCGACCGCCTCACGCGCGTCGAGGTCGAGCTGATGGCGCTGGAGATCACGAACCTCCGGTTCCTCGACCAGCTCCGCGGCGGGCGGCCGCCCGGCGCGGAGGTCTCGCTGCTCAAGATCAAGGGGACCGAGATCCAGCAGGCGCTCACCGAGCTGGCCATGCAGACGGCGGGGCCGCTGGCGGCGATCTTCCGGCCGGTCACCGCCGGCGCGCCGTTCGACGCGTTCACGGCCGCGCTGGCGCCGCGCTACTGCAACGTGCGCAAGGCCACCATCTACGCGGGGTCGAACGAGATCCAGCGCAACATCATCGCCAAGGCGACCCTCGGCCTGTAGGCGGAGGCACGACATGGACTTCGAGTACAGCGACGAGCAACGGCTCTTCTCCGAGACCCTGCGCAAGTTCCTGAACACCGGCTACGGCTTCGACGCGCGCGCCAAGATCATCAGCTCGTCCGCGGGCTTCAGCGAGGACGTGTGGGCGGCCATGGCCGAGATGGGCATCCTCGGCGTGCCCTTCGACGCCGAGCACGGCGGCTTCGGCGGCAACACGGTGGACATGATGGTCGTGATGGAGGCGCTGGGCGAGGCGCTCGTGGTCGAGCCGTACCTCGCCACCGTCGGCCTCGGCGGCCGGTTCATCGTGCGTGGCGGGACCGCCGCCCAGCAGAAGCAGGTCCTGCCGTCGCTGATTGCCGGCAAGACGAAGATGGCGTTCGCGCAGACCGAGCCCGGCGCGCGCTACGAGCTGGCGCGCGTGAGCACGCGCGCGACCCCGTCCGGCGACGGCTGGGTGCTCGAGGGCGACAAGCGCGCGGTGTTGCACGGGGGCTGCGCCGACCTGCTCGTGATCTCCGCCCGCACGGCCGGCGCCGAGGGCGACGCGCGCGGCATCAGCGTCTTTCTCGTCGAGCGCGGCGCGCCGGGCGTCACGGTCAGCGAGTATCGCGGCCTCGACAACCTGCGCCTGGCCGACGTGCGCCTCTCCGGCGTGCGCGTCGCACGCGCCGGGCTGCTCGGCGTCGAGGGCGGGGGAGGGCCGTTGATCGAGGAGGTCGTCGACTACGCCACCGCGCTGGTCTGCGCGGAGGCCGTCGGCGCCATCAAGTACGCCCACGACGCGACGCTCGACTATCTGAAGACGCGCCGGCAGTTCGGCGTGCCCATCGGCTCCTTCCAGGCGCTGCAGCACCGCATGGTCGACATCCTCATCGCCTACGAGCAGGCGCGCTCGATCGCGTGCCTGGCGTGCGTGAAGGTCGAGACCGCCGATCCCGCGGAGCGCCGCCGCATCGTCTCGGCGGCCAAGATCAAGATCGCCGACGCCGCCCGTCACGTGAGCCAGGAGGCGGTGCAGCTGCACGGCGGCATGGGCATGACCGAGGAGCTGAAGATCAGCCACACGTTCCGGCGGCTCACGACGATCGCGCAGGCCTTCGGCGACGCCGATCACCA
>Ga0137415_10004622_pt1 | contig 13614 bp, 13 predicted proteins | sample CZODoug3_1_1_16f_FD_183082 | JGI IMG/M metagenome (GOLD analysis project Ga0137415, IMG submission 183082) | Vadose zone soil fungal communities from Angelo Coast Range Reserve, California, USA - CZODoug3_1_1_16fungal (Hybrid Assembly) | ecosystem: Environmental > Terrestrial > Soil > Vadose... | reverse complement strand
CGGGAGGAGGGCCTCTTCGCGGGGACCTCCACCGGCGGCAACGTCATCGCCGCGCTGCGTCTGGCCGAGCGGCTCGGACCGGGAGCGACCATCGTCACGGTCATGTGCGACACCGGGATGAAGTACCTCAGCCGGGTTGGCTGAGCGCATGCCCGCTGAAAGTTCGGACATCGACCCGGTCCACTCGGCAGTGTCGTTCGCCGCGTGGCACACGACGCTGGGCAAAGTGTGCGGCCGGTTTACGTCGTTCTCCGGGCAATTCGTCACCGGCGCGCACTTCCTCGACTTCTCGGTGACCATCTCGGTCGATCTGGCCTCGGTCAGCACCGGCATCGACCAGCGGGACGAGTACATCTGCTCGACCGACGTCCTGGACGTGGCGCTGTATCCGACCATGACCTACCGTTCCACTTGTCTGTGCGATTACGGCGGTCCTTTTGTACTCGAGGGCTGGCTCACCCTGCGCGGGGTGACCCGTTTCGTTCCGCTGGAGCTGGAGGTCGCCGGCGGCGCGGATGCCGCCGGCGACACTCGCTACGGTTTCCGCGCCTCCGGATCGATCAACGGCAGCGACTTCGGCATCGGTACCAGCCCGCCGGTAGATGGCGACGGCCTGGCGGTATCCGACGGAATTGAGATCCTACTGGCCATATATTGAACGTTGATTCCAACCTCTGTCATGCATTTCGCCGCCACCCATTTCTCTCGGGCGCCCTTCAGTTTTCCGAATTAGGCTGACTCCCAGTTTCGGGTCGTAGTCATCGACGTTGTCGTGCTAGCGTTTTCGCATTCCCGCCGCGGAAAGGAGGGCCGGTCGCACCCGAATCGCTACCCCGACCGTTGCTGCCCGGCCTGGGCGGGTGTCCCGGTTTCGGCGAGTCCGGTCAGGGCCCGTGGTAGGGGGCCCTGGTGCAGGACGCCGAGGCGTTGGGTGGCGCGGGTGAGGGCGACGTAGAGTTCGGCCGCGCCCCTCGGGCCGTCGGCGAGGATCCGTTCCGGTTCCACGACCAGGACGGCGTCGAACTCCAGGCCCTTCGTCTCCGACGGCACCACCGCGCCCGGCACTGTGCTCGTCCGTCCGCCCGCCCCTCCAGCTGGCCCGATCACGACGCTGGTGCCCTCGCGGCCGGCTTCGTGCAGCACGAACTCCTCGATGGCGGCGGGCAGTTCGTCTTCGGTGACCCGCCGCGACCACGGCTGGACACCGCACGCGCGGACCGACTCCGGTGGCTGGACCCCGGGTGCGAACTCGGCGAGCAGCGCGGCGGCGACGGTCATGATCTCCGCCGGGGTGCGGTAGTTCACCGAAAGCGACCGGTACACCCAGCGGCCGGGCACGTACGGTTCCAGCATCGTGTCCCACGATGTCGCGCCGGCCGGCGACCGGCGTTGGGCGAGGTCGCCGACCACGGTGAACGATCGGCCGGGGCAGTGCCGCATCAGCACCCGCCAGTCCATCTCGGACAGTTCCTGGGCCTCGTCGACCACGACGTGCCGGTAGGTCCAGTCCCGGTCCGCGGCGGCGCGTTCGACGAGCTCACGGGTGTCCTGCTCGACGAACCGGTCGGCCAGATCCTCGGCGTAGAGCAAATCCGTGGCGAACAGGTGGTCGTCGTCGTCCATCGAGTCCTGGCGACCGACCAGCATGTCCAGCGCACTGGCGGCGTACTCGGCCTCGGTCTTCCGCTCCTGCTCAGCGGCCCGCTGGGCGGCCTGGTCGGCCGCCTTGTCGCGACCGAGCAGGTCGACGAGCTCGTCGAGCAGCGGCACGTCCGACACCGTCCAGGCGGTGCCGTCGGCGCGCGCCAACGCCAGGTTCGCACCGGCCGCCCGCAGCCTTTCGGGGGACGTGTACAGCGGCGCCAGCAGTGTTTCCGGCGACAGTATCGGCCAGAGCTCGTCGAGCGCGGCGGTGAACCTTTCATCGCCGGAGAGCTCTTTGACCAGCTCCACCCGCAGGCGCTCCCACTCTGTGCGGTCCTCCCGGGTCAGCCAGCCCCGGCCGATCCGGGCTATCGCCCGTTCGGTGAGCACGTAGGTGACGATCTCGGTGAAGACCGCGCGGGCATCGTTGTGCGGCAGCCCGCTTGCGCGCGCCTCGTCCCTGGCCCACTCACACGTCTCGGGGTCGATCCGCAGCGGGACGCCCGCCAGAGTGATCGGCAGCGGCTCCTCCGGCACCCTCTGGCGGTGGGCGACGGCGGCCGCGAGCACGTCGAGCATCGTCAGCGAGCCCTTGAGCCGCGCGGCCTCCGGGGTGTCCTCGGCGGTGACGTGCAGGCCGGGCACCAGGTCGCCGGTGGTCATGAACACCACGTCGGACTCACCCAGCGACGGCAGAACGCGGCTGATGTGGTTCAGGAACGCCGGGTTGGGCCCGACCACGAGCACGCCATGGCGTTCGATCCGCTCCCGCTGGGTGTAGAGCAGGTACGCGACGCGGTGCAGCGCCACCACGGTCTTCCCGGTGCCCGGGCCGCCCTCGATCACCAGCACCCCCGGGTGATCGTGCCGGATGATCTCGTCCTGCTCGGCCTGGATCGTCGCCACGATGTCGCGCATCCCGTCACCGCGCGGCGCGTTGACCGCCGCGAGCAGCGCCGCGTCCCCCCGAACAGCACCGTCCGCACCGCTGCTCGGGCGGCCGAGCACCTCGTCGGTGAAATCGACCAGCTGGCGCCCGCGGGTGTGGAACTGGCGGCGCCGGCGCATGTTCTCCGGGCTCGCGGCGGTGGCGACGTAGAACGCGCGCGACGCCGGTGCCCGCCAATCCAGCAACAGTGGGTCGTAGTCGTTCTCCTCGTCGAAAATGCCGATCCGGCCGATGTAGGAACGGTCGCCCGAAAGGGTGTCCAGCCGGCCGAAACACAACCCGTTGTCCGCGACGTGCAGCCGCTTCACCTGTTTCGCCGACGCGCGCACCTGGACGTCCCGTTCCATGGGTGTCCCGCCAGTTCCTCCCAACGCCGCCACGTACTCACGCTCCACCCGCGCACGCTCGGCGTCGAGCCGCGCGTAGAGCCCGGCCACGTAGCTCCGCTCGGACCGCAATTCCTCTTCGTACCCCTGAGTTGACAAAAGCCCCTCACAGCGTTTAAAATGTAGTTACATTCGGCGGGTTTTCCATTAACTTATGGAAGACACGTCGAATTTTTATTGTCCACCTCTTGTCAAGCCCCTTCGAGTGTTGCCGCCGTGTTCGTGGGCTTTCCCGGAGTACCCCGCCGCAGTGCACTTTGTCGCGCATCCCGTCACAACGGCCCGCCCTTTCGGGCTACAACTGCGCTCAGCTGATGGCAGCGCCGAACCACTTTGGCAGCTGGCTGCGCAGATCCGCCTGATCGTCGCCGACCCACGCCACGTGACCGTCCGGCCGCAGCAGCACCGCGGGCACGTCCAGTTCCTCGCTGACGTCGACGACGTGGTCGACCCGGTCTGCCCAGCCCGCCACCGAAAGCCGGCCGGTCTGGTCGAGCAGCAGCCCACGGCCGCCGTGCATCAGCCCGTAGAGGCGACCCCGCTTCAGCCCCACGTCCCGCAGCCGCCGGCCGAGCAGTTCATGCCCCTCGCCGAAGTCGTAGCGGACCCCGATCGCGGTGATCTTCTCGGTCAGGTACCGGTTCGCCTCCTCGAAGTCCATCAGCTCCGACAGCAGCCGGCGCACCGCCTGCGGACCGGGCTCGACGGACATCAGCACGGTCTGCGCGCGGGTGTTGTCCAGGACGGCGGCGGCCACCGGGTGCCGTTCGGTGTGGTAGCTGTCCAGCAGCCCCTCCGGTGCCCAGCCGTCGACCTCGGCGGCCAGTTTCCAGCCCAGGTTGAACGCGTCCTGGATGCCGAGGTTGAGACCCTGTCCGCCGACCGGCGGGTGGATGTGCGCCGCGTCGCCAGCCAGCAGCACCCGGCCGGTCCGGTAGCGCTCGGCCAGCCGGGTGGCGTCGCCGAAGCGGGACAGCCAGCGCGGGGAGTGCACGCCGAAGTCGGTGCCGGCGACCACCCGCAGCTGCCGCTTGACCTCCTCGAGGGTCGGCGGGACGGCGCGGTCCCCGGCCAGCCCGGCCGCGGGCACGACCACGCGGAACACCCCGTCCCCGAGGGGCCCGACGCCGAACCACCGCCGGGTCTTGCGTACCTCGGCCACCACGGCGGCCACCGTCTCCGCCGGCTCGGCAACCTCCATCTCGCCCAGCAGCGTCTCGATCCTGGTGGGCTCGCCGGGGAAACCGACGCCGAGCAGCTTGCGCACCGTGCTGCGGCCCCCGTCGCAGCCGACCAGGTAGCGCGAGCGCAGCCGCGTGCCGTCGGTGCCGATGGTCGTTCGCCTGGCGCTACTTTCGGTGCCGATGCTCGTTCGCCTGGCGCTACTCTCGGCCAGCTCGACGGTCACCCCGTCCTCGTCCTGGCTCAGCCCGACCAGTTCGCAGCCGCGCCGGATCTCGACGCCGACGTCGATGGCGTGCTCGGTCAGCAGGCGCTCGGTGAGGGTCTGCGGGATGCCGAGGACGTACGGATGCGCGGTGTCCAGCCGCTCCGGCGACGGCTTGGTAATGCCGGCGAAGAAACCACCGACCGGGTACTGCTTACCGAGCGCGAGGAACTGCTCCAGCAGACCGCGCTGGTCCATCACCTCGATGCTGCGCGCGTGCAGGCCGAGCGAGCGGACAACCCTCGTCGGCTCCGCCTCCTTCTCCAGCACGACCGCGTGCACGCCGTGCAGCCGCAACTCGCTGGCCAGCATCAAGCCGGTCGGTCCGCCGCCGACCACGATCACGTCAATCATGAAATTAGTGACTCCCATTTCCGCCGGTTCTGGCTTCGGCCGGCGATTCTGCGGCACTACCCGGGTCTTGCCGCAAGCCCCCCGGTGCGCTATATGTTGAGAGTGGGAGGGAGTGGGTACTCTCTTTTCCCCACTTATCGTCCGCTGTGGACGGACCGGGTATGCCGGATCCGTCGCTACCGCGAGCACGGTCTTGCGGGGGCTGGCGGACCCTTTCCACCACCCGTGGCAGCTCGCCGCAAAACGTTCGATCTCGGCTTCGGTCCGAGCGTCACGCTAGCTGCGGGCTGCCCGTAGTTGTTCGTGGCAGGCTCGTCGAACGACTGCACGCAGTTGCTCGTCCGTGCGTCCCCAGCCGGCGCTCCATTCGTCGTCGATGAAATACAGCTCGCCGAGCGGGAGGCTGGTGATCGAGTCGTGGGCGTAGGGCTCCGCGATCTCGACGACCTTGTCGACCACCCATCGTTCGCTGGCCCCGCCGTTGAGGTAGAGCTTGGCGAGCGCGTTGAACGCGATCATTGCGGCGGCGCGTTGACGGAGCTGTGCCGCGGTCTCGATGTCTGGTGTCGTGACGCCGCACTCGGCGAGCGCCGGCCCAAGAATGTCGCGAACCTCGTGCGGATCATCGCCGTGCAGACCGGCGAGTTCGGCGAGGGCCTCACCGTCGTATCCGGCCGCAAGCCAGTGCGCGGCCCACAGGGGAACCCGCTCGGTGGGCAGGGTGCCGAGGCTCAGCCAAGCCGCGACCAGGGGCGGCGAGGGGATCTCCCCGTCCGTTTCGGACGGCCAGTCATGCACCCATGCATCATGCCGACCGCAGAGCGAATCGAGCCACCCTCCAGCCGTAGCGTGAGGCGGACGCGGTGAGTCACGTCCGCGGGAATCAGGACTGCGCTTTCACGACCTTCGGCACTCGTACGCGACCCGCTTTGGACGACGGAAATGCTCCTGGAAGCTTCACCAGGAACGACGGAAGCCCAGGTCTTGGCCCCCTGGAGCTTCTGACCTGGGCCTTCGTACTGGTCGGGGTGGGTCCGGTCAGGTGCCGAGAGCAGTCAATTCCTTGATCGTCTCCCCGATTTCTCCCCGGGCCGCGCGCTGCGGGCGTCTCAGCGGCTCCAGGCGACCCGGCCCCGCGGGCCAGTCTCGGAGGGGTGTGCTCAGGCGGCAGTGACGGTCTCTACGCCAACAGTGGTCGGCACCGGGATAGGCTCGCTGTCTTCGCGCATGCCGTCCAAGTGGAAAGCGACGGCCTCGCGCATGAGCGCCACGCACTCCTCGTAGGTGGCCGCGGCTGCGACGACACCGGGTAGATCAGGCGCATACGAGCTGAACCCAGCTGTCTCGTCGCCCTCGATGATGATGACGTAGCCAGTCACGACCGTCTCCGCTCTAGCCCTGCCTGCTTCAGGATGCTCGCCTCGGTCTGCGGGTGCAACGTGTCGCTCGGCTTGCCTGCGATCGTTACCGTCCCTGGCTTGGCCGGGTGCCGATACGGCCGATGGCTCCCCCTTGGTGCGCTTGAGTACCCACCCGTCCGTCTCGATCCGGCGAATCATCTCACTGACCTTCACAGGCAACGATCCACGCTCCCTACCTTGGCGAGCGCCGTCGAGATCTCGGCCATGCTGTCACTGGGGCTCACTTGTAGGACCACCGTTGCCCGGTCCCCCGATACTGAGACACCGGGATCGGCTCGACGCCAGCGCGCATGCGCCCCCTAACAGGGTCGGGCTCACGGTTGGTTTCTGCCTGAGCAAGATGTGTCGTGCTCCGACTGCATCGGGGATGGGGCCAGCCCGAGTCAGTCGGGAAACAGAACAGGGTCTATCCACTCCTCACGGTCGCCGATGGTCACCGGCGGTGGCCCGCGATTGCAACCAGAACTGCAACCAGCCGGCCGCCCTTCGGAGGTGGCTGACGGGGGGCCCGGACCCGCCTGAGAACGCTCCCGGGGGGCCGGGGGTGGATGCTCGTAGCGGTCACGGCCATCGCTCCAGTGATCGGTGTTAACGGCTCGTTCGCCCCACGAAGCGCCCAGATTTCGAACTCGCCGGCGCTATAGCATGACCCTCGGTTACTGGGCACGGGCGGACTACGGATTGGGGCAGGCTGTTGGCGGCGACCTTGCCGGCCCCGAGGGACCGGCTAATCCTGCACATCACTCACACACGGCACTTGACCACCATCATCAGCAATGGCCTCCTGCCTGATCGTCGAGTCGGAATGCATCTGCTGCACGAGATCGGCGACCCGGGAATCAAGGGCGCGCGCCGGCGCCTACCTGTGACGTGCGGTCCAGGTGGGTGCCCGTGTGACTACGTGCCGTTCTACTTCGCTTCCCGTTCGCCCATGCTCTACAGGATCGCGAAGGGTGGCGTGGAGCACTACCATGACGGTCAGGAGCCGCTGGTCTACCTGGTCAGCACGATCGGAGCGGTGATCGACGCAGGTGCCAGGTGGGTCTTCAGTGACGGCAACTGCGGGGCAGAGCTGACCGCGTACTACGACAACCTCGATGAACTGGACCATCGAGTGGACTGGCCGCTCCAGCAGGCGAGGCAATGGAGCGACACGGCGGACGATCCGCAGCGGGCAACGCGTCGTGCGGCCGAGTTCCTCGTTTACCAGTTGATGCCGTGGAACCTTGTGCTCTGGCTGGTCGTACGCAGCGAGGCTGCGGCCGTTGCTGTGCGCGCTGTGCTGAGTGCGACGGGTCAGCGCCAGAAGGTTTATGTCAGACCGCAGTGGTACTACATAGGAACTGGCTATCTGTAGCTCTTGGAGGGAGGTTGAGATGATCGAGCCCGGTAGTGGAAATCTGCTGCTTGCTGAGGTTGACGCACTCGTCAACACCGTCAACACGGTTGGCGTGATGGGCAAGGGTGTTGCGCTGCAATTCAAGCAGGCGTACCCGGAAAACTACAAGGCGTATCGCGCAGCCTGTGAGCGCGACGAAGTAGCAACTGGTCAGATGTTTGTGTGGGATAGTGGTCAGCTCGGACCTCGCCGGGTCATCGTAAACTTCCCCACAAAGAACCACTGGCGATCGCGATCCAGGATAGAGGATATCCGCAGCGGCCTCCGTGATCTGGTTCGAGTGATACGCGAACTCGAAATTGAGAGTGTAGCTATCCCGGCGCTCGGTTGTGGCAACGGCGGCTTGAATTGGGCTGACGTCCGCCCACTCATCGAGGAATCACTCGCTCCCTTGAATGTGCGAGCCATCGTGTTCCCCCCGACTGGCGCCCCTCCTGCTGCGGAAATGCCTGTTGGAACTGTTCGTCCCGTGATAACTCTAGGGCGAGCCGCGCTGGTCGCTTTAGTCGCGGACTATGCTCGATCGGCGATGCGCGAGCGCTTCGACCTGACTCGACCGGGGGCATCCCTACTGGAGATTCAGAAACTGGCGTATTTCTTGCAGGAGGCGGGCCTGCCTCTTCGCCTCCAGTATGCGAAGGGTCGCTACGGGCCGTACTCGGACAACCTGCACAAGGTTCTCGAAGTGATGGAAGGTCATTTCATTCGCGGTTACGGCGACCGCAGTCGGGCAGTGATGAAGCTCGATCCGATCGAGGTTCTGCCCGGGGCCGAGCATGAAGCACTCCAGGCACTGGCGAGTCATTCCGAGGCGTGCGATGCTGTGAACCGCGTCCGCGCGCTCACGAAGGGCTGGGAGAGTGCCTACGGGATGGAACTCCTCGGCACGCTGCTCTACGCGGCGCGCACTGATCCGGCTGTAATTAACGATTCTCATCAGGCAGTGAAGTACGTCCACTCGTGGAACGCCCGGAAGCAAGCAACCTTCCCGGTTCCGCATGTTGAGCGCGCATGGGAGCACCTCGGAGCTAACTCCTGGTTGAGCTGACGGGCCCTCTGACCCCACGGAGGCTTGCACCCCACACGCTTTCGAGATGGGAGAGCCGTTGAAGAAGTCCGTATGCCGGCTACGCTCTACGCAGGGCCGACACCATCATCTCGCCAGTACCTCTCGGTTGACAGTCTGTGTGCCGAGCTGGGCGTTCGGCCGGCAGCGACGGGATGGTACCCGGCCAAGGCCCCGCAGGCGGCTCACCCGGTCCCGGTGCTGGGGGATCCGTGGCCGGGCGTGCCGGTGCCGGGCAGGAACGCCGCAGGGCGGGCGGACGCGTGCTGGCTGCCGATCGCTCCGCGCCTCACGCCCCATGGGCTCCGGCACACGCACAAGACGCTGATGGACGGGCTCGACACGCCGTCGAAGTTGAAGGACGAACGGATGGGGCACATCGACGGCTCGGAGCAAGCTCGGCCTACGGTCGGGAGCGGCTACCCATGATCGTGTCTCGTGCGACGGCGAGGTCGGCCCGCGTGGACCAGATCGGATGACGGGCCAGGTCACGGAGGGATCGGGGCAGATTGCCTTCGGCGACATGTCCTGCGCCAAGGATCGCAACCCCCGATCCAAGCAGCGCGGCGCCACCCCTCCAGCGACCCAACAGCATCGAAGCGGCGCCTACGACCGACAGCGAATTGCCGACGACCACGCACCCGCGATTGAAAGGTGTGAGGTGCTCGGCCCGATGTTCAGTTGCAAACTCGTCGTAGGTAGCGATCATCTCGAATCTCCTCACAGTCCGAGCCAGTGTTCAGGTCCGCGCGGTGGCAGCATCGAGCGCGATCTGGCGCCCCTGAGATCCGCTGCTGTGCCTGGGTGCATCAGGAGAGGGTGAGGACGAAGTTCGCATCGGCCTGGTTGGGCACGTCGGGGGGGACCTGAACGGTGCCGTTTCCGCGCGCGTCCCGGTAATCACCGGTGCCGCCGGTTATCGCTATGGGGAGGGTCTGCCCGCCGAACAGTGCGGAGCTGTCGTAGAGGCCTTGAGCTTCGATCTGCCCTCGGGCCAGTGTGAGCGTCACCGTGAACAGCAGCTCGCCAGGGGTGGTCGGGTCACCACTCGTAGTCGTTGCGTGGCCGCCGGCCCGTCCGAGTTTGGCGCCTCCCTGGTGATCGAATAGGTCACCGGCGAAGACGAAAACGTCGCCGGGTCCGGCGCCGGGACTTCCGAGGTCGAGGTTTGCCTGCTGGGTATCGTGCTCGTAGAGCGAGAGCGTTCTCTGCTGACGCGCGTCCGGGGCACTGCACGCGGTGCCCGCTGCGCAAGCGGCGACCAGGATCGCGGTCAGCGCTCGCTTGGACGTCTTGCTTGTCTTCATCGGTGTGTCGTGGTCGTGCGGTTGGCGGAGAATCCCGCCGCGAGCTGGTCGAGGGCGAGCTCGGTGACATGGTCGGTCATATGTCCTCCCGGTGAGTGCGGCGAGGTGTCCACGATGAGCGGTGCTGGCCCCTGAGAACATCGGCCAGCTGGCAGAGATGCCGGCCCGGGCCCGGCGGAGCTATGTGTCCCAGGTCACGGGGGTCTACCATCTGGGGATGATCTCTACCCCGTGCGGGGCAAGGCATGTGGGTCATGGATACCGCCCGGGATGAACCGGGTGTATGGCCGGCAGACGGTGCTCTCGGCCGCGACGAGCGACCTGGCAGCTGACACCGTTCCGGGCGGAATGAGCGTGCGCGACCTCGATCCGCACCGGCTGAAGGATCTCGGCCGCCCAGAGCGGGTCTCTCAATGACCCAGCCGGAATTGACCAACGATGTTCCGGCGCTGCGGTCCCTCGAGGTTTTGGTCAACAACCTTCCGGTGCAGCTTACGTCGTTTATAGGTCGCGAGGGGGAGCTTGCCGACATCGATCGCCTGGTCGAACAAGCACGGTTGGTGACTCTGACGGGCGCCGGTGGGTGCGGGAAGACCCGGCTCGCCCTGCGCGCGGCGGCCGGTGTCGCCGAGCGGCGGCGACATGGTGTGTGGTGGGTCGAGTTGGGCTCGGTGGCCTCGCCCGAGGAGGTGCCCTATGCCGTGGCCCGGGCCTTCGGCCTGGTAGAGGAGGAGGGCCGCCCACTACTGGTCACCCTCGCAGCGCAGCTGGCGGGATTCGACGGGCTGCTTGTCCTGGACAACTGCGAGCACGTCCTCGGGCCGTGCGCCGATCTGGTGGCGGTGCTGCTGCGGGCGGCTTCGGGGCTGCGTGTCCTGGCCACCAGTCGGGAGCCCCTCGGGGTGCCGGGGGAGTTGACCTGGCGGGTGCCGTCGCTGGACGAGGACGCGGGCTTCCGGTTGTTCGTGGAGCGGGCCGGTCAGGTGCGGCCGGGGTTCAGTGCCGAGGGTAACGAAGCCCGCGCGGTTGGCGAGATCTGCCGGGATTTGGACGGTCTGCCGCTGGCGATCGAGCTGGCAGCCGCCTGGGCGCGGATGATGGCCCCGGCCGGGATCGCGGCGGCGCTGACGGACCGGTTCCGGCTGCTCACCGGTGGGCTCCGCATGGCGATTCCGCGGCAGCGGACGCTGGAGACGTCGGTGGCCTGGAGTCACGACCTGCTCGACGGCGTCGAGCGGGCGTTGTTGCGGCGGCTGTCGGTGTTCGCCGGGGGTTTCACGCTCGAGGCGGTCGAGGACGTGTGTTCGGACGACACTCTCGACAGCTACGGGGTGCTCGACATTCTGTCCCGGCTCGTCGACAAGTCCCTTGTCCAGGCGGACATCACCGTGGGCGAGGGTCGCTTCCGGCTGCTCGAGACCATCCGCTTCTTCGCCGGCGAGCGTCTGATCGAATCCGGTGAGGGTGACCGGATCCGGGAGCGCCACCGCGACTTCTTCTTGACCTTGGCCGAGCGGGCCGAACCGGAGTTGACCGCATCCGAGGGTCCGGCCTGGCTGGCCAGGCTGGAACGCGAGCACGACAACTTGCGGGTCGCATTCGAATGGTCTGAGACCACTGAGGCCCACGAGCCGCTTCTTCGCTTCGTCACCGCTCTGACGCTGTTCTTCGAGCTGCGCTCACACCTGCAAGCCGGCGGGCGGTGGTTCGCCAGGGCGTTGACCCACGATGGCGGCCCGTCGGTTCTGCGGGCAAGGGCCCTGTGGGGCGCGGCCCACGTGGCGTTCTACGGTGAGGACTACGAGACGCTTGGAGTGCGGGCCGCCGAGGCGTTCGAGATGGCCCGCCAGGTCGGGGACGACCGGGCACTGGCCCGGATTCTCAACACCAACGGCTTGGTCGAGGCTATGGTCGGGTCCGAGCCTGCGGCCGCCCGCGACATGCTGGCGCAGAGCATCGCCCTCGGCCAAACCTGTCGGGACAACTGGGCCATCGCCGATGGCTGGAAGATGATCACCGTCGCCTGGTTGGTCCAGGACGACTACCAGGGCCTGGGCCCCGCCCTGACCGAGTTCCGGCGAGTGGCCGAGCGGCTCGACAATCGGTTTTTCATCGCCTGGCACCACTGCGCGCTCGGGTGGGCCGCGCTGCACCAAGGCGACTTCGGCACAGCCGAGCGGGACCTGCGGGAGGCCCTGGCCATCGACCGGGTCCTCGGCGGCGCCGCCACCGCCGGGATCGCCACCGCCATGCTGGGCGAGCTCGAATCCCTCACCGGCCGCCTCGACCAGGCCGAGGCTCGGCTTCGTACGTTCGTGGAGCGGGCGTCGGCCACCGGCGATGGGATGGGGCTGCCCTTCGCCTACGTCGCCCTGGCCCGCCTCCTGCTCGGACAAGATAAACCCGAGCAGGCGAGGCAGCTGCTCAACCCGCTCCTCGAACTGCTCGCCCCGTTGGGACTACCGATGTATGTGTCCTCGGGTCTGGCCGTTCTCGGTGCGGCGCACCTCTCCATCGGCGACACGACCGCGGCCGACGCCGCGCTCGGCGAAGCAAAGCGGCTGGCGGCCTCGATCGGCAACCCTCGGCTGGTTGGGCAGGCCGCCCTCCAGCTCGCGGAACTGGCGCGACGCCAGGGTCACGCCGATCGAGCGCAGGACCTGTGCCATGAAGCGTTGGCGCTGTGCGCCCCGCCGGGGGTTCGACCGTGCGTGGCCGAGTCCCTCGAAGCCCTTGCCGGCCTCGCTGCGCAACAGGAGAGCCCGAGCGAGGCCGCTCGCCTGCTCGGTGCAGCATCGAGCATGCGGCAATCGATGGGCTTGGCCCGCTGGCCGGCCGATCAGGGACCCCACGATGCGGCAGTGCTCGGGATACGCCAGAAACTCGGCGAGGACGGATTCGCTGCCGCCTGGAAAGAAGGCGGTGCACTCTCCCCGCGGGAAGCGGTCGCCTACGTGTCACGGGCTCGTGGCGAGCGGAAACGCCCGTCCACAGGGTGGGCAAGTCTCACCCCTATGGAGCTGGAGGTGGTCAAGCTGGTGGCGCAGGGACTGACCAATCCCCAGGTAGCTGAGCGCCTCTTCATCAGCCGCGGGACCGTGAAAACGCATCTTGCCCACGTGTTCACCAAACTCGGCCTCATCACGCGGGCGAAGCTGGCGTCCGAGGCGACCCGACGCTCGCTCTGAAGCCCCACGAGGTAGCGCCAGTCGGAGGCGGTACTCAGTCGTAGCATCGTCCCCGCTCGGGCGGCGGCGACAGCCCAAGGTGAGGGACGAGCGGACCGGCACCTGGACGGCTCGGTTGAAGCCCGATACTTGCACATGACCGCCGAGATGCGTTGCCGGCTACTGGACGGGCTCGGCCTGTGGAGCGAGGTGCTCGACCAGCGGCTCAGGTACAGCGTCAGCTCGCCGGCGGGGGTGCTGGACGCGCTGCTCAAGAACCGCGGCTGAGGGGAGATTTCAAGATCGTCTCCCGAATTTCTCCCAGCGAGGCCGGGAGAAGCCGAAAGGCCAGGTCCCACTCCCCCCGTAGGGGGCCTGTGACCTGGCCTTTCATAGTGTCGGGGTGGCGGGATTCGAACCCACGGCCTCTTCGTCCCGAACGAAGCGCGCTACCAAGCTGCGCCACACCCCGAT